>WNEZ01007248.1_pt1 | contig 20141 bp, 19 predicted proteins | sample 5400521 | NCBI WGS metagenome assembly WNEZ01 (sample SAMN13153339, study PRJNA577476) | soil metagenome | isolation source: 120 cm saprolite under Douglas fir tree site 2 hole 1 replicate 1 | place: USA:California | collected 2015-04-18 | reverse complement strand
CGCTATCCTGGATTCTTGCCTGGCCCGTGGGACTATTTTTGCGCTGGCTTTTCAGCGGCTTCACCGACTTCCCACCTCTCAGCTTCGCCTTGATAACGCTCTTTTTCAACCTGGTCGTCCTACTCGTCTGGCGCTGGCCCTACGCCTTGACGAACAGTCTGCGGAAACGCTAAAGCTCTGCCATTAGAGTCCCATGTAAATGCGTAGAAACTGCTTGCTTGACGGATACCTCACCATGCTCTAGAATGAATATGCCCGATGACAGCAGATTGGCAATTGACTTTCTATGCCAGCATTGCAAAGTTTACACCAGGGAGGTGTGTCTATGGTTGACCGTGTGGGACAGCAGCTTGGAAACTACCGTCTCACTCGCCTGCTGGGACGAGGAGGCTTTGCCGAGGTCTATCTAGGTGAGCATGTCTACCTGAAGAACCACGCCGCTTTGAAAATCCTCTCCACGGTGCTGAATGACGAGCATATCGAAGGCTTTGTGAAGGAAGCACAGACGCTCGCTCGCCTGGCACATCCGCATATTGTGCGAGTGCTCGATTTTGCGATGGAGGATGGCACGCCATTTCTGGTGATGGAATATGCCCCCAATGGGACGTTGCGCCAACGCCATCCAGGAGACACACGCTTGTCACCCAAGATCGTCGCCTCGTACATCCAGCAGATAGCCTCAGCCTTGCAGTACGCTCATGAGCAACGACTGATCCACCGTGATGTCAAACCAGAGAACATGTTGCTCGGACCCCATGAAGAGGTGTTGCTCAGTGACTTTGGCCTTGTCATGCTCACGCCACAGACGCAAGCGCTCTTGACGGGCAGTACAGAAGAGATGGGGCAGCCACCGGTGGGCACGACGCCCTACCTGGCTCCTGAACAGCTACAAGGCAAGCCACAAGCAGCAAGTGACCAATATGCTTTAGCCATTGTGGCATACGAGTGGCTCTGCGGTAAGCGACCCTTCAGCCTCTGTGCAGGACTTTGCCAGCGCCCTGGAATGGGCCTGCCAGGCTGCGCCATTTCATGTTGCCTCCTCTACTACTGACGGTAAGGAACAAGAGCCTTCTACAGGAAACCAACTGCTCCTGGATTTCCAAAAACCTGAGCCACTGTGGAAGGTACCCGCCACTTTTACGCCACTGATCGGGCGCGAGCAAGACGTGGTTGCCGTCTGTACACTGCTCAGGCATCCTGAGGTGCGCTTACTCACCCTCCTGGGTACAGGTGGCATTGGCAAGACCCGTGTGAGCTTGCAAGTCGCCGTGGAGATGAGGGAAACGTTTGCCGATGGCGTCTGCTTTGTTCTGCTCGCTCCGGTGACTGATCCTGAGCTGGTTATTCCTACCATCGCCCAGGAGTTGGGCATCCAGGAGATGGGAAAGCAGCCCATTTTTGAGCAGGTGAAGCTCGCGCTACGAGAGAAACGCTGTTTGCTGATCCTGGACAACTTCGAACAAGTCGTGTCAGCGGCTCCCCAGGTGGAGGAACTACTCGCTGCCTGTCCGCATGTGAAAATCGTGGTGACGAGTCGTGCGGTGCTGCATCTGCAGGCAGAACACGAGTTTCCCCTCGCACCGCTGGCCCTGCCTGATCTCAGGCAGCTTCCAGAGAGCGAAGTCATCGCCGATTATGCGGCAATCAAGCTCTTTGAGCAGCGCACGCAAGCAGTCTTGCCAGACTTTCACATCACGCAGGCGAACGCGCAGGCCATTGCGGAGATATGTGTTCGTTTGGACGGACTGCCGTTGGCGATAGAATTGGCGGCGGCTCGCAGCAAATTGTTGCCGCCACATGCGCTACTAGGACGGCTTGCGCAGGGGCTACAAGTCCTGGGTAGTGGGGCACGCACCCTGCCTGAGCGGCAACAGACGCTCCGCAATACGCTCCAGTGGAGCTATGATCTGCTGGAAGCCGAGGAGCAGCGACTCTTCCGCAGACTTGCTGTCTTTGTTGGAGGCTGGACCCTGGATGCGGTAGAGGCGGTCTGTAGCGTCCCGATTTATCGAGGACTCACCGCAGGTGAAGCGGGAGAGCAGATCGTCGACGTGTTGGACAGCCTTGTATCCCTCATCGACAAGAGTCTTGTGCGGCGGACTGAGCAGGAAGGGGAGGAGCCGCGTTTCATAATGCTGCAAACGATCCGTGAATATGGCCTGGAGTGCCTGAAGGAGAGTGGGGAGGCTGGAACAATACAGTATGCTCACGCAGCCTATTACCTGCTATTGGCAGAGAAAGCGGAGCCAGAGTTACAAGGAGCACAGCAAGCTGTATGGCTAGAGCGGCTGGACAAGGAGTATGAGAATATACGGGCCGCACTCCAGTGGTTGGTGGAGCGAGAAGAGAAGGAGATAGCTTTGCGACTAGGTGCAGCACTGATGAGGTTGTGTTTTGTGCGGGGATATTTGAGTGAGGGACGACAATGGCTGGACCGTGCCTGGGCGCAGAAGGGTGAGGCAGCAGCGTCGGTACGGATAAAGGTGCTCGTCGGTATGGCGTGGCTGGCCTTCTACCAAAATGACTTTGGGCGACTGATGCTCTTGGGTGAGCAGGCCCGCGAGCTATCGGCGGAACTGACAGAGAAGCGGGATATCGCGAACGCGCTCAAAATACAGGGGTTTGTGGCAGGTGTAAAAGGTGACTATGCGGCGGCGCGTGCCTTCTATGAGAAAGGATTGACGATCTCCAGGGAGTTAGGCGACAAGCGGGGCATTGCCGAATCGTTCTCAATAGCGGCCCACGAAGCCTTTGGCCGCAGCGATTACGCCGGCGCAGTTCCCTTGTGTGAGGAGTGTGTGGAACTCTACAGAGGGTTGGGTGACAAATGGCGTATGGGCGAAATGCTCTTCTTTTTAGCGGACACAAATTTTTATCAAGGCGATTACACAACGGTGCGTTCACTGATCAAGGAAGGTCTGGCAATCTCGCGAGAGTTGGGGAATCGAAGAAACCTTATCTCTGAAGAAAACCTGCGTATCCTGGGAGAATTGGCCTTTATTCAGGGAGATTATACAGCGGCCCACTCATATATGAATGAGGCTCTGACTATTGCTCGCGAGTTGGGAAATCGCTGGGCCAGCTCCGGTGCTCTTGGTGTCCTGGGGCAGATCGCCCTGCATCGAGGAGACTATGCGACAGCACACGCTCTGCTGGAGGAGAGTTTGACCTTTGGCAGAGAGGTGAAAAATGTGCCAATCCTCACTAGAGGACTCTCTGGTTTGGGCTGTGTTGCCTTTAGCCGAGGTGACTCCGCGCAAGCCCAGGCGCTGTACGAGGAATTGTTGCAGATGCATGAGGAGATGGGTGACGGCGCATTCATGGGTGCATGTCTCGAAGAGTTGGCAGGAGTGGTAGCGGCGCAGGGGCATCACATGTGGGCGGCGCGGCTCTGGGGTGCAGTGGAGAAACTCGGTGAAACTGCCGCTATGCGCGTATCGTCACATTACCCTACCTTCTCCGAGCCCTGGATGGCGACCGCTCGTACCCAGCTTGGTGAGGAGGCTTTTTCCGCAGCGTGGGCGGAAGGACAATCAATGACGCCTGGCGAGGCAATCCTTGCAGTCGTCCAACTTGTCGCTGCGGGATAGTACGCTATTCCTTGTCATACCGCCACGTTCGTCGACCGTCCATACGGCTTCTCAGGATCAATCAGCACATTCACGCATGCAGGCAGACCCGAAGCAAACGCCCTCTCGAGAGCAGGCCGGATATCCTGGGGCCTTTCTACTAACTCACCGTAACCGCCGAGAGCCTCGACCATCTTGTCATAGCGTATGCCGGGAGAGAGTTCTGCGGCTGTTGCGTGGCCAACCAGCGCCTTCTGTGGGTGTTTAATCTGCCCCCAAGCTCCATCGTTGCCGATGATAGAGACAACCGGCAGATTCTGGCGTACCATGCTCTCGAACTCCATGCCGTTTAGACCGAAGGCACCATCGCCATGCAGGATCAGCACCTTCTGACCAGGCCGGGCGATCTGCGCCGCCATCGCGAAGCCGGTGCCCGTGCCCAGGCAGCCCATCGGGCCAGGATCGAGCCAGTAGCCGGGCCTGCAGACATTGATCACTTTTCCACCATAGCTCACAATGTCGCCGCCATCGCCCACCACCGTCGTATCCTCGTTGATGAAGTCACGTATTTCACGGCACAGGCGCATGGGATGTATAGGAACAGCATCAGAGTTCAGCGCCGCTGCATCGCGTTCTAAAGCTCTGCGTTCCTCTGTGCGAATATAGGTGAGCCAGTCGCTCTCCGCGTGTTGTTCCGTTGCCTCTGCCACCTGGCTCATACTGATGCCAACATCGCCCACCAGGCCGACAGAGGCACCACGGTTGACGCCGATATCCTCGCCGGCCAGATCGAACCAGATCAGCTTCGCCTCAGCCGGAATGAGTGGAGGCTGACCATGATTGAGGCGGAAATCCATGCGCGTGCCAATAGCCAGAATGGTATCGGCCCCTTCAAGTGCTTTACGTCGTGCCGCGGTGAAGAACAATGGGTGCGTAGGCGGTAGGCAGCCTCGCCCGGCTCCATTGAGGAAGACTGGAGCCTGAATACGTTCAGCTAAACGGCGCAGGGGTTCGGCGCCGTCACACCACCAGACCGCGGTACCCGCCATGATGACGGGCCGTTGCGCCTGCTCCAGGACGGCCGCAGCTCTCAGCACATGCTCGGCTTCCGGCGCAGTACGGCCCGCGGGACGATAGTAGGTGGGTTCGCCGGGGTCGAAAGCGGCATCGGTATCGACGAAGTTGTTCAGCACGTCCATCGGCATCTCCAGGAAAGTTGGGCCAGGTTTGCCGCTCAACATCTGGCGAAAAGCGATGGAAGTGTATTCAGCCAGGCGCGATGTCTCATGGACGGTACGTGCCCATTTGGTGATGGGGCGCAGCAGGTCGATCTGGTTCATCTCCTGCAATGCACCACGGTCCCACAGGCTCAACGGAGCCGCTCCACCGATGACCAGAATAGGACTGCCCGCGAGGTAGGCGTTGGCGACGCCTGTGACGCCGTCGGTGACTCCGGGTCCGGCGGTGAGTAGGGCGACGCCGGGGGTACGCGTACACTTTGCCCACCCTTCGGCGGCGTGGACGGCAGCCTGTTCGTGGCGAGTGTCTACGACGCGGATGCCTTCACGTACACAACCATCATAGATGGCGGCGATGTGACCTCCGCTGAGGGTGAAGACGACTTCGACTCCTTCGCGCTTCAGGATTTTGGCGACCAGCCAGCCGCCGTGTGTCATGCTCATGGTAGACTCCAATCTTTACTATCTCGGGCGAAACCCCTTAGCGCGGGGGCATTACCTGTCTCTCAAATGTAGGTTATTTTCGTGCGCTCCCTTCGGGAGCGGGTAGAAAGAGAAATTCAGGGGACACCCCTGAAACCCCGCCAGGGGCGGCTGCCCCTGGACCCCGCACCTACCATACACGGACTTGGTGAGCCGCTTTGTGTATGGTAGGTGCGATCCCTTGCGGTCGCCCTGGGGTGTCTTATCCTTCTTCTTTCCTCAGCGCCTCTTCACCACCGCCTCCACCTTCCCATAGGGGCGCAGCGCCAGCGTCTTGGTCAGATCAGGCGCTATCACCTGGTGAGGAACCGGCAAGAACGTAACATGTTGAGCAAGAGTAGCGATCAGCAGATGCCCCTCCATCATCGCGAAATAGTTGCCGATACAAATGCGCGGCCCAGCTCCAAAGGGGAGATATGCATAGCGTGGCAACTCCTTCTCCCGTTCTGGCAGAAACCGGTCAGGATCAAACGTCTCAGGCTCCGGGAAGTAGCGCGGATTGCGATGCAGCGTATAGATGGGCACCACCACATTTGCCCCTTTCGGCACCAGATAGCCATCAATCTCGACGTCGTGCAATGCTTCTCTCATCACCCCGGTCGCAGGCGGGTAGAGGCGCATCGTCTCCTTAAAGACCTGCAAACAGTACGGCAGGTTCGCCAGATCGGCATAGGTCGGTGTGCGACCCTGCAAGACGCTATCCACCTCCTGCTGCACCTTCTCATAGAGAGCTGTATGCTGGCAGAGAAGGTACCAGGCCCAGGTGAGAGCCGCAGCCGTGGTCTCGTGCCCCGCACCAAAGAGCGTAATACATTCATCCATGAGCTGTTCATCGCTCATCCCACTGCTATCCTCGTCCCTCGCCCGCAGCAAAATGGACAGGAAATCATTACGCGTAGGGACCCGATTTATCGCGTCCGAACTGTCATGCTGAGCGCAGCGAAGCATCTCTCTGCCCATCGAGACAGACCCTTCGCTGCGCTCAGGGTGACAATCCGCCCGATTTATCGTATCCGCATGGCGGCACTCATCGATCATCTGCTGAATGCGCTCATTGAGCACTTGCGCTGCCTTCTGTGTGCGGCGGTTGCGCGGGGTGGGCCAACTCAGCGGAGGCACAAAAAGTGACGTGAGCGTATGCGTTACATACTCGAAAAGCGTTGCCATGGCCCTGCCCAACTCGTCTGTTTCCGTGAACACATTAGCATCAAACAGGACTTTTCCGATAATGCTCATCGTGACACTGATCATGGTCTGATTGAGGTCAATCACCTCCCCATCCCTCCACGTCTGCTGGAGTTGTTCGCCATAGGAGACCATCGTATCCGCATAGCTGGCAATCTGGCGCGGCTGGAAGGACGGAGCTATCAGCTTGCGCTGCTTGCGGTGGAACTCCCCTTCGCTAATGAAGAGACCGTTGCCAGTAAACGCTTTACGCATCACACGCCCCTTGTCAAAGTCAGAGGCATGCTCGACCAGGATGGGATGGACGTATTCCGGCTGATTGAAGACTATGACGGGTACCGGCCCCATATGGAAGCCACAGACATCCCCCAGTTCTTGCACCAGACGTAGCTGAAAGTCCAGGCGATCACCTAGAAATTGAGGAATGCTCCCAATGAAGGGAAACTCACGAACGAAAGGAATGGGTTTTGTTGCTGTCTTCAGTTGAGTGACCATCACCTTGCTCCTCTCAGCAGATATCTTGCTGATTCATCGTATTTGCCTCGTTTCTCTCACCAGAGCCAAGCATGCAAATTGCTCTGTCAATCAGTATAATACCATCGTGAGAACGAACACGGCTTCCATCAATCGGTCCCTACATTCCAGAGCACCTGATTAGTTACCTCTTGGCTCATTATATGCTAAACCTTGCTCTTGTGGAAACATGTGACAAGGTCATCTCTGTTGGTCTCAGGAATTGTAAGATGAGGCTATTGACACGTTTATACAACTGACATAGTATAGCTCCAACGGCAAAAGATGTATCTGTACTCACATGGGAAAGGGTCTGATATGCCATTGGTGGAAGCTGTCACTATCGAGGTTGGCGCGGCTATCGCAAAATCAATCCTCAAGCTCTGGGTGAAGGACTCATCGCTTGGCGATGATATATCGTCAAGCCTGATAGATTTATTCAAATCCAAGACTTCAGATGCGCTCGCTCAACGCAGAGGTCAGCGACAATTCGAGACAATCGGTGAAAAGGTAGGAGAGAGCCTTCTTCCTTTGTTTGAGATAGAGGGCGCTCGTCTAGATGAGGGTAGTCGCACGGCAGTGGCGTTAGCGGTGGCCGAGGCATTCAACAGATCAAAGCTTTCAAGTGATTTGCTTGCGGAGCGCAATCTAGAACCAACGAAGCTGGCAAAGCATGTGTTGTCAGCATATCCTACGGCTACGCAGCTTTTCAGTGGGGCAGAGACTGCATTCTACCAACGTATCATCGAAGAGTCCTGTGCCTATATTGTGGATATTGCCTCACAGTTACCTGCCTTTACCGAACATACGTTTGCAGAAGTCCTCAAGCGAGAAGACCAACTAATCCTCAGAACCAATGAAGTTCTGCAAGAGCTTCACCGAATACGTGAGCAACTTAATCCTATGGCTGATGCAGGACGCTTTGAAATCAGTTACCGAGATGCCGTTGCCCGTAACCTGGATGTATTACAACTGCTTGGCCTGGATGTCTCATCAGCAAACCGCCGACATCGGTTGAGCGTAGCATATATTACGTTATCGGTAGAACAGCTGACACCAACTCGCCCTGAAAATAAGGAGAGTAGTCAGACTGTGACAAATAGGCCTCCTGAAGGTTCTCAGGATGAAATAGAGAAAGACAGAGTATCAGTAGACATAGCCTTAACACGCGCTAGCCGCCTGCTTATTCGTGGACTAGCAGGTTCAGGCAAAACGACATTACTCCAGTGGATAGCTGTAAAATCAGCAACTAAATCTTTCGAGGGACAGTTATCAGACTGGAATGATACTATTCCCTTTTTCATTCGCTTGCGTCAATGCATACAATCAGGTTTGCCAAGGCCTGAAGCATTTCCTGGTTTAGTTGCCCCTGCAATCGCGGGCAGAATGCCAGAAGGATGGGTTCATGCACAACTTGAGTCAGGGCGTGCTATCGTCCTGATTGATGGGATGGACGAGGTATCTGCATCGCAACGCGAAAATGTACGTATATGGCTAGACGATATGGCGGAGACCTATCCAAAAGCACGCTTTATGATTACCTCTCGTCCTCATGCTGTGGAGGAAGGTTGGCTGAATGGTGAAGGATTTAGCGATGCTGAACTGCAACCGATGGAACTGTCTGACATCTACATGCTCATTGAACGCTGGCATAAGGCTATGCGAGAAGCGTTGCATGAAGATGCAGAGAAGGCTGAACTTGAACCTCTCGCTGAACATCTCAAGGAAGAAGTGAGATCTAATCGCTCCATACGTACCCTGGCAACCAATCCACTTATGTGTGCCATGCTTTGTACACTGAACCGGGATCGAAGGCGGCAACTACCGGCAGATCGCATCGAATTATACGAAGCCTGCTGCTATCTCCTACTAGAACGACGTGATAAAGCACGCGGTGTTGACCTTACCGACTACCCAGCACTCAATTACCGTCAAAAGCATCTTTTACTAGAAGACCTTGCTTACTGGATGATAAAAAATGAGAGGTCGGAAGCAGCACTGGAGCTTGTTGATGAACGCTTTGCAAGAAAACTCACAAACATGCCAAATATTGCGCAAGATGTCTCTGGTCCTGGCGTGCGCCGACTTTTTGTGGAACGAGCGGGTATCATTCGTGAGCCAGTGACAGGGCAAATTGATTTTACACACCGCACTTTCCAAGAGTTCCTTGCAGCGAAGGCTGCCTCAGATGAAATGGACACTGGAATATTGGTGGCGAATGCACACAATGACCAATGGCGAGAGGTTATTATCCTTGCTTCTGGCCTCTCGACTAAGCAGATGCGAGAGGAACTCATAAAAGGCCTCATTGTTCGTGGTGATACAGACAAACAACATCGGTATCAAATTCATCTCCTCGCTGTATCCTGCCTCGAAACATCTCTCGAGTTAGGAAAAGATGTAATTACCGAGGTAGAGAAGTGCCTCAGTCAACTCGTTCCGCCGAAGAACATGACAGATGCCAAAGCATTAGCTGCCGCAGGTGAATTGGCAGTGAAATACCTTGCTAAAAAAAGGCTGTATATTGCAACCACTACTGCCGCATGTGTCCGTACTCTGGCACTCATTGGAAGCGATGCTGCGTTGGAGATGCTTGAGAAGTATGCTAATGATACGCGCTCAACAGTAACTAATGAATTGCTTAGAGCATGGGATTCTTTCGACAGAGAAACCTTTGCAAGACGTGTGTTATCGCAAACGTTCCGAAATAGACCTGGTTTGTACCTGGAACATCTTTCCTCATTACATGCAATTCAGTACTTTACATCTACAAAACTAACTTCATTGACTCTGTCCAACTGTTCTCAGGTCCGCGACCTCACTCCACTGGCTAACTTGACTCAACTGACCTCGCTGACCTTGAGGGACTGTGCCCAAGTGAGTGATCTGAGCCCACTGGCTAACTTGACCCAACTGACCTCGCTGACCTTGAGGGACTGTGCCCAAGTCAGTGACCTGAGCCCACTGGCTAACTTGACCCAACTGACCTCACTAGACTTGCATGGCTGTGCCCAAGTCAGTGACCTGAGCCCACTGGCTAACTTGACCCAACTGACCTCGCTGAACTTGAGGAACTGTGCCCAAGTGAGTGATCTGAGCCCACTGGCTAACTTGACCCAACTGACCTCGCTGAACTTGAGGGACTGTGCCCAAGTGAGTGATCTGAGCCCACTGGCTAACTTGACCCAACTGACCTCGCTGACCTTGAGGAACTGTGCCCAAGTGAGCGACCTGAGTGCATTAGCAGGGTTGAACAGCCTTAGAGAATTAGAATTATTTGGAATTTCTAATAAGTTGACTATTCCTCAGAGCATTAAGGAAAGTGTAAAAGTCATTGATTTCCGGTAGATATTGAAGATTTCGAAATGTAAGAAGAGTAAAAAACTTGCTATCATTTTAGGAATGTGACAGTTCTGCGAAATTGAGGATGTCGGAGTCAGCAGACTCAAAGCTTGTACTGTAAGAATCGTCAGGAGATAAGTATCTCAGATTCGATAGTCAGAAAAGCGCATGAGAACAGTTCCCTCGGTTATTTCTGATACACTTATTGTATGACGCGAATAGCATTGGAAAGCCATCAACGTATGCGTCTTCGTAATCGCAGGCAACTTCACCATGCGTGCAGTGACGACCTCGGCCAGGTCTTCGTAGTGTTTCAGTCTCAGCAAGGCAACCAGGTCGTACTCACCCGTCACGGAGTAGACCTCAGCTACCCCCTCGATCTCCAGCAGAGCCTCTGCTGTCTCATTCACCTGCCCACGCTGGACATTGATAAGGACTAATGCGGATATCATAGCGACTCTCCTTACTATGTTAGAACGGTGGCGGTGGCACCGGTGCCAAAGGCAATTCCATATCCAGACCGATCACCTTGAGCTTCTTGCGCAGAGAATCCTGTGCATAGCGGGGTCCCCTCCAGGGGTCTTGCCCCATCGCGATGATGCGTGGCACATCGCCGACAGTCGGCGAGATGGCATCGAGTGCCGTAGGCGCGTACTTGTTGACCGCATCGGCTACCACCCGTGCATATGCAGCATCACCTTGAATCATATCGCGCAGGAACTTCACGCCAAAGACGACATGACGTGACTCGTCTCGTGCCACGGCGGTAAAGCCACCACGGAAGGCGGGGAAAAGATCTATCTGGCGATAGATGTCAAGGATGTTGCGCTGACCGGCCAGCGCCATCATCCCCTCGACAACTACGTGGTAGAGGGTAATGCCCGTGACCAGGTGCGCCAGTTGCTGCGGTTCCTGGCGAATACACTCGGAAACCTCCAGCAGCGAATCGATCAGGATGTAGCGCAATCCTGCGTTCATGTTCTGCCGGACGACTGCTAATGTGTCCTCCAATCTGCCCTTATCAAAGCCTAAAGCTTCCCTGAAGAAGCGTGCGAAGAAGACGGTATGCCGTGCCTCGTCCACCAGTTGGGTCGTGAGGAAGATACGCATCTCTTCGTCCGGCATGGCCGTCACGTAGGGGGCCAATGTATCAGTCACACAAGCTTCTCCCTGGAAGAAGGCTGAGAGGCCGAACAAACGCAATCGCTGCTCATCTTGCGACATGCCCTCCCACTGTTTGCGGTCGGTACTGAAATCAATCCCTTGCGCACTCCACTGTTGGCGCTCCCAGCGATAGTAGAGTTCACGATAGGATGGCAGGTGGACCAGCCCTTCATCAATGATGTTCAACACTTGATCAATGGGAGTCTGCTGTAACTGTACGAGAGGTGCACTCTCCAGCGGCATTTCGATGGACATAACGTTTCCTTCGCTCCTTCTTAATTGCTTCTGTGTGGAACAGATACGACTGCTTCGCCAGTGGTCACTTTGTTGCCTTTCTGGTTCTGTTGATCTTAATAACAGAGTAGCATGATTGAAGAGGAATCAGCAAGGGCTGATCAAAGAAAGGCTGTTTATCATCGGACCTGGACTAGAAAACAGGGTGCATGGAACGCCAGAGGCTGGGAGGAGACTTCAGAACGGCAGGTTCCCAACCAGGCTCACCGTACAAAATATGCCCGTTCCAGTGCGCGTTCTTACTACAAAAGTGGTAGCGTATCTTCCAGGCTCGGTCCGTCTTCTGCTTCTCATGGTACGCCGTATCCAGGCCAAGTTGAAAACAGAGCAACTCGGCGTAGTAGGGCTGCAAGCGGTACTCCACATCATCGGTGTCCAGTGTGTGATCGGCAAAGGCCATTTGTAGGTCAAAGCAGTAGGGGTACTGCATGACCTCCGGGTCGCGATCCTCCTCTTCCGCCCGATGGATGAGAATAAGCAGCCCTAACACCTCAAACTGGCAATACGACTCACCCGAAAAAGAACCTTGCTTGAATGATGGCAGCGAGAAAAGATCACGTATTTCACTGACCAGTTGCTCCAGGTTTTTTTCGGTTTTGATGCAGATTTGGAATGACATACGATGACTCCTTCTGGAGATGAGGGCTAATCTGAATAGACATGGTGCATGGGTCTCCACTGAGACGTTGGAAAAGCGAAACTCCGCCGACCCTTCCAAAACTTCGACATAACTTTTCAAACTCATCTTACTTCTGCCGAGGAAGAAGTGTCAAGCGTCGCAAGTCAGCAAGTGCTTCCGTTCACACAGACTCAGCAATCTCTGGTGGTATCGCCGCATATTCTGTCTTCGGTGGGGTACCTTTGTTCATGCCAGATATGCTCGCATTGCGGCCCTATCTGGCAGGACCTGTGAATTATTGCTAGGCAGTTCTCCTGGAATGAAGTAAGGCGAAGTGCCGCCTGGAGGTACCATTTCGGTTGACCTATGGCGATGAATGTTCTATGGTATAATAAACTCAATCGTCACGTGAGAGGTAAACATGCCGCGTAAGATACGGCAGCTCAAGGCAGATTTGCAAAAAACAGGAGCATATCAGGTATCACAGGAGGGAAGCCATACCAAATGGAAACACCCCCTTGTGTCAGCAAGCACGCTTATTCTCTCTGGTCATGATGGTGATGATGCCAAACCATATCAAGAAAAAGCTGTGCGTGACTTGCTCCGACAGATTGAAGAGTAAGACGGAGTAATGAGTCATGAATGAACACCATCTTCATTATTCGATGCTCATTGAGTGGTCAGAAGAAGATCAAGCCTATCTAGTCACGTTGCCAGAATGGGCCGAGCGTGTCATCATGCCAGCAACACACGGCAGTACCTACAGCGAGGCAGTCCAACATGGACAAGAGGTCCTTGAACTGCTCATACACAATGCCATACGAGACGGAGAACCACTTCCCCCACCAAAAACGCACATAGCAGCATGAATTATTTCGCGGCTATGATCTGTGAAACATGACCAGCAAAATTTCACAAGCTCTGACTTATCAGGTTAGTCACAGAACACTGCCGTTTTTTGAAGTTGAGTAAAGAAAGTAGGTTATGGTCACCACTCAAAGAACTACCGCACCTACGCCACCACCCAGGCAGGCAGGACCGATTGTACGTGGTAGTCAAACGATCCAACACTGGTTAACACACTACTGGCAAAAATTACAGCTTCCCGCGCAAGAACTCAGCCGGCTTGCCATCACCTCGGACCGTCAAGAGTATATGCGCTGGACAGGAAAACGGCTCAACAATATGGTCCTGGGCTGTTATTGCTATCTCCCCGCACCCCGTACATCCTCGCGGAAGGCAAGTAAGAACAAAACATCTGGACAAACAGCACATCATTCCCACACTCACAAAACAGGGGAAGATATGCCCCAACTTCAGCAGCCCAGCCATAGACACCTCATTTTCATCGAACCGGATATGCAGCCGCGCTCGATCGAAGTCACCGTGGCTCATGAACTGATACATTTAGCGGATCGTGTCAACGGCACCCCGCGTCGCCACCGTCATCATGGACATGATTCTATTGCCGTCGATGAAGCCGCCATTACAGGCTATGACCTGGAAGAATTGCGCCGTCTCCTGCATGAAGAGAGTGCTCGCCTCGAGCGTATGCGTCGCGAACTCCGCCCTATTCGCTATTTGTACGAATGCCCACATTGTGGCAAGGAGTATCCGCGTACGCGTCGCTACTCGAAGGCTGTCTCGTGCAGTAGCTGCGATAAAAAATACAATCCACAGTTCAGCCTCCGCCTGCGTATGTGACTCACCCTATTCATCCTCATGCACACAATTTTGCAGTAAATTGCCAATAGGATGATTTATTTCGCCAAAATCATTGACAATTTTATGGTGATATGTTAATATCACCATAGAGTTAACGGAAATTACCAAATTATAGCGGTTTCTTGTTTATGTTAGATTAGGAGACACATCGATGAGCCAGAACAAGTACTTGTATGAACAGTTGGCTGTAGAGCGTTTCCGATTTTGAGTAGGAGGAGCATTTCAATGCACCAACTGATTACCAGGGACCCGGTGAGCGGCGGCGAACTGATCGTTACCCGCCTGGAAAGTCCCGAGAGCGGCATTGTGATCGAGGGAAGGTTCAGTTTGGGCTGGATCGGCCGCTTGAGCCGCGAACAACTCGAGTTTGTCGAGTTGCTCGTCAAGAACCGGGGCAATATTCAGAAGATTGCGGCTGACCTGGATATTGCATACAACACCGCGCGCAGCCGCCTGGATGAGATTGTAACCGCGCTTGGTGGCCCACCGGAAAGTGGTGATGGCCGCGTTGATCGCCGGGCAATCCTCAACCGCCTGTATGCCAAGGAGATAAGTGTTGAGGAAGCCACGCGCTTACTGAAAGGGTGAGCATAATGGCAGCATACACCGATGAACGTAATCGTATCCTGCACATGGTCGAGTCAGGCCAGATGACGGCAGACCAGGCAGCCCAACTGTTGGACGCATTGGGGCAGGAACGCGAGCGACCTATCGCTGAGCGTACTCGCAACCGCACGGTGCGCATACGGGTAACAAACTCCGCGGCCAATCCCCGCAAGCTCAATTTAACCGCAACGTTGCCTGTATACCTGATTGAAGTCAGCCTGCGCCTGGGTACACTTCTGATACCGCAACTCAGTGGCAGTGCAATAGAGGGCCTGCTGCGCAGCATCGAGGAAGGTGCCACTGGTCGCCTCCTGGATATGCAAGACCTGGAAGCAGGCGAACGAGTAGAGATTTTTGTTGAGTAGGTAGAATACGGATTTATCCAGCATGGGTAGAATGCGGATTTATCCAGCATGTAAGGAGCATATCATGGCCCAACAAACATTTCCGGTTGGCGCAGCACCGCGCGTGGTGATTGCGCACGCCCATGGCGACCTGAAAGCGAGCGTCTCGGATCAGCGAGCGATCAGCATTGATATTGACGGAGGTAGGGTTGAACTCCAACAGGAGGGCGACCTGTTGACGATTAACAACTGTGATAGTGACATCGATCTGGAGGTACCTGCCGATACCAGCATCAGCGTGACAAACCTGGCGGGCGATGCAGACATTGCAGGTGTACAGTTAGTCGATCTGAAGAACGTCAGCGGTGAGGTAGAACTGAAAGATATAGCTGAAGCCGTCGAGTTAGCAGGCTTAGGCAACGATCTGGTTGTGACGAACACGCCCACATTAAGTGTACGTGGCGCTATCGGTGGAGATGTCTCGCTAGCACATGTCGCGCAGGTGGAGATTGAAACCGTCGGCGCTGACCTCTCGCTGGAAGGTGCCGAGACCGTGATCGTCGGTACCGTGGGCGGCGACCTGGATGCCCAGGATGTTGCGACTGCACTGCGCTGTGGTACTGTGGGCGGTGATTGCCAGGTCCAGGGTGGCGCAGACAAAGAAGTTACGCTTGGCATGATCGGTGGCGACCTGGAGATAGATGGTGCGGCGCGTGCGCACATAGGCACCGTGGGTGGCGATTGCGACCTGGACGGTATACAAGATGCTGTCGAGGTCGGTCAGGTGGGCGGTGATGGCAGTTTTATTGGCGTTGGAGGCAACCTGCAAGTCGGCAGTATCGGTGGCGATGCGGAGTTGTTGGCCCTGCACGGCAACATCGAGGTAGGTAGCATTGGCGGCGACATGCAGTTGCGCGCTACCTTCCCTGCCAACACCCATGCTCGTATAAACGTTGGCGGCGATGCGAGCGTGATGCTGCCAGATAATCCCAACTTGAGCATTCGCGCCGCGGTAGCCGGTGACGTCAGTGGTCGATCCATCTCCTTTGGCTCCAGTAGAGGTGGCAACCTGGTCAACCTGGTGTATGGTGAAGGGGCTGCCCAGCTAGAGTTGAACGTTGGTGGCGATTTGAAGATACAAGGCTCCGGTGGTCCACGCAGTAGTAGTAGCAGTTCTTGAACTGGGCCGTGAGCTTGGAGGAGCCTTTAGTGAGGCTGGCTGGTCGAGCGGAGCTGATTGGGCTAATGAGATAGCGCGCAAGGTTGAAGAACGAGCACGCCGTGCCCAACGCCACGCCGAAGAACAAGCACACCGTGCTCAACGTCACGCTGAAGAGCAGGCGCACAGAGCTGAAGAACGAGCGCGTCGCTTTGAAGAAGAAGGGCGTCATGCCAGAGGACGGACCTCTCGTACCTATGTGCGCATCAATGATCGTGAGTGGCGGCTCGACCCCGAACGTTTGGAGCGTATCAAGGAACAAGCGCGCCGCGCTGCCGCCGAGGGTGTATCAGGTGCGCTTGAGGCCGTAGAACGAGCTGTGAGCAATTTGCGCATTCCTGTCCCGCCCAAACCACCCGTTCCACCGACCCCACCTCCTGGGCCACCCCCGATGCCCCCGCCTCCAATGCCTGGAATGCCGGCACCGCCTGCGCCCCCAGAAGGCGTAGGGGCCCTGAGCGAAGCGCGTTTCAAATCCTTTGCGCCCAACGGGGAGGGGCAATCGCCCTCGGTTAAGCAACCTGATGCAGCAGAGCCAAACCCTGAGCAAGAACGTATTGCCATTTTGCGTATGATCGCCGAAGGTCGTATCACGCCTGAAGAGGGTGACATGCTACTTGAAGCGCTAGGATAGGAGAATCCGCTATGACCCAACAAACATTTGCCGTAGATAGAAAACCGCGCGTGCTGATTACGCAGGTTGAAGGCAGTCTTAATGTGCAAACCTGGAAAGAGCAGGTTATCAGCGTCGAGACGGCTGGAACCGTGACTGAACTGCGACAAGAAGGCGACATGCTGCTATCGGGACTGCGGGACTGAGTCAATTCCATAGCTCCAGGACTGTGGCATGCCACAGTCCTGGAGCTATGGAACAAATGCGGTCTTACTTACGGGAATAAAATTACACATCTCCCTCGTTTTCCTAATATAGACGAGTTCTTGTTGAGTAAACTACTCAACTTAGTCAAGTATTTACGTGAGGAGTAACTATGTCGGAAAAAAAAGGGTACGTTCATCCAGAGGTACTGGTAGACGCAGACTGGGTGCAGGCTCACCTGCACGATCCAAAGGTTCGGCTGATCGAAGTAGACGTTGACACTACGGCTTACGACCAGGGGCATATCCCCGGTGCAGTTGCCTACAACTGGCAAAAGGAGCTCCAGGATCAGGTCGTACGCGCCCCGTTGAGCAAAGAACACCTGGAGGAACTACTGGGACGCGCCGGTGTGAGCAATGATACCACGATAGTATTGTACGGCGACAACAACAACTGGTTTGCTGCCTGGGCGCTCTGGATCTTCAAGTATTATGGACACCAGGATGTGCGTTTGCTGGATGGAGGTCGCGTGAAGTGGCTGGCAGACAAGCGCGAAATCACGACGGATGTGCCTTCTTATCCCGCCACAACCTATCATGCCGGTACACCGGACACGGGGATACGTGCCTTGCGCGATCAGGTCCTCAGCTGGTTGGGGCGTGCAAACATCGCGCTGGTCGATGTTCGCTCTCCTGGTGAGTATAGTGGAGAGCTGCTGGCTCCTGCCAACCTACCACAGGAAGGGGCCCAGCGCGGCGGTCATATTCCTGGGGCGGCTAATATTCCCTGGTCTCAGGCGGTGCGGGCAGATGGCACCTTCAAGCCGGCAGATGAACTGCGTTCGCTGTACGGAAGCAATGGTGTTACCCCGGATAAAGAAGTCGTGGCGTATTGCCGCATCGGTGAACGGAGTAGCCACACCTGGTTCGTGCTTCAGTATCTGCTTGGTTATCCGCAGGTGCGCAACTACGATGGCTCCTGGACCGAGTGGGGCAGCCTGATCGGAGTACCGATCGAGAAGTAATCAAGCGATTCTGCTTAGGCGTTCGCTTCGGCCTTCCTCACAGGGGAAAGCGCTCAATTACCCAACCATAGGCGTCAAGTTCACGGTCCCATTGGAGGACCGTGAACCTCCTTACTTTACTCCAGGATTAGAGCTTTTACCGCAAAGCTCATCATATTCTACCTGGCTAATATGACCGCCTTTGAGCAGTTCTCCCAGGTAGTCTTGTTTGGACGCTTGACCCAGGAGCAATAATTTCCAAGTTTTCAAATTGCACCGCATTTGTTCTGCCTGATTCTTCAACATTTTGTCATCGATTTGTTCATTGCCACGCCAGGAGTGCGAGTAGTGTGTCTGGGCAACTAGCCTACCATTCACTACGAAGCGGTATCTGATATGCTTTCCTGATTCGTCACGTTCACATTGGAGGACTTTTTCTAGGAGTCTTCTCAGGTCTCTAACTATAGTACCCATGAATACGTGCTACATAATCCGTAAATAACATTGCAAGCGTCGAAGGTCTTCCTGAATGGAAGGCGAGAGTTGTTCCTCATTCTTCTGAAGCCAAAAAAGCTCATCGACAAGAAACTCAAGATAGTTCCTGAGTACTTGACCAACGGTTACTCCAAGTTCGTACCCATTCGATATGTCACTAGTAGCCAGATAGCCCCCTTCTCTAGGAGTAAGTTCGACAACAAATGGTTGTATCACGATAGCAGTGGCTTGAGGACGAGAAACGATTATCCTAACACCTTGATGAATGATGCAGTATCCTTTGCTAACCGTGTTTTCATTGTCAATTCCCGGCCGTGCGAGTATTGTTTGTGAGTATGCTGTTTTATAACGAGCCTGAAGGTCTGCTATCGCCATATTCTTCGTCCTTTCTCTGAGAGGCCTGTAACACCTCAATTTGTCTTGTTTGATTCTCATACAGGTTCGTCATTAACTCGATTAGCTGTTTCATCACAGACCTTGTTACTGCACAACGAAACAAAGGATGTGCATTGATGCTTTCAATGCTTTCTAACTGTTTGCTATCAGTGATTTCCAAGGGTACAGCGGTTCCAAGGGTCAAAAAGAACTCTTCCGGAGTTGAACGAATGTTGACCATATTGACGTAGTGGGTCGGAAGATTTTCATCACCAACAAAGACTGTCTTTACTAGCTTGGTTTCTACCAAATTTCTCTCATCTGCCATAAGTACTTGCTACCTTCTCAGTTTTTATTATCATATGATGAAGCAATGTCTCTGCCTTAGTATAATACCATACTAGATAATCCATCTGTGAGAAGTAGCTACCAAATTACTTTATCGTCTCAACAGGAACCAGACCGGCGCGGGCAGCGGCGACAAGCGCGGCATGGTCGCGTTCGGTTTGGTCCGCATATGCCTGGGCGAAAGTAGCCACTGCACGATCAAACTGATCGTTGGTACCCAGATAGCCGCTGATGGACGCAGAATCACCGGAGCGCGCATGGGTACGGGCCAGAGTCCAACCACACAGTCCAACATACACATTAAAATTACCCTCATCCAGGTGCTCCAGACTCGGTGTCCCTTTCATGTCACGCAGTTGGCGAATGTAGCAGTCAATGGACCCGCCGCTCGTCCATCCGAGAAAGATGTCACTGGCTGCCTGCATCAGATGTTGCCCGCAGACGACCCGCTGGGCATGATTGGCATAGGCGCTAGGTCCCAGGTGCCGCTCGAGCACCGAGGCCTGTGCTTCCTTGATCTGCAGGAAGAGCGGATCGCTGTCCGCGTTGCCCAGGAGCAACGCGATATAGCAATGTGTCCCAACACTGCCCACCCCGACGACTTTCTGGGCCAGATCGACAACGTGGTAGCGGTTGAACAGCACACGTCGATCATCCAGCAACGATGCCTCGTATCCCCCCAGCAGCGCATGCAGCCAGAGAGTGCGTTCGTCATCATCCAGGTGTGTGATCAGGGGCGGGTCATCCTTGATGGAGTACTGACCATTGATGTGCCTTGTGAGCTGAGGAAACACGTGCACAT
>WNEZ01007164.1_pt1 | contig 20146 bp, 21 predicted proteins | sample 5400521 | NCBI WGS metagenome assembly WNEZ01 (sample SAMN13153339, study PRJNA577476) | soil metagenome | isolation source: 120 cm saprolite under Douglas fir tree site 2 hole 1 replicate 1 | place: USA:California | collected 2015-04-18 | reverse complement strand
CAATAATTGGCACGGGAAGCTTCCCGTGCCAATTGCAGGAAGAAGCGCAAGGTGACCTTCGTGGCTGCCTTGCGCTTTTATGATTGTCGAGTTTCTATTAAAAAGTTTAGAATTTGAAGAGATTATTTTAGGAAAAAATTAGAAGCAAATAAGATTCTCTTCGCGCGTTTTAGTTTTTGTTTAGAGTGTAAAATAGTAGAGTTTATAACGATGGAAAATCATTGCAATTTATACTGGTAGGCGCTAGTCTAATAATGAGAAGAAAGAAAGGAAGACAAATTGCTTATGCAAACCCAAGAATATGTGAAAATATCACATCCAGAAATTTCTGATGCTGTGTTAGCGCAACAAATACTAGCAGGTGATCAGCAGGCGTTCGAAGTTCTGGTTCATCGTTATAGTACGCCGCTGTTTAACTTTATCTACCGTTTTTTGGGTGATTACGACCAGGCTTGTGATGTCTTACAACAGGTATTTCTGCGATTTTATACCTCTTTGCCTGCTCTGAGCACGGGCAATCCATTCAAGGCCTGGTTGTTTCAAGTTGCACGTAACTGCTGTGTGGATGAGTTGCGGCGCAGGCGCAGGTATGCAATCCACTTCTCACAGTTGGAGTCGGTGAACACAGAGTCTGAGACATCGATGTTGGCGGATATGCCTGATCAGAGTCCTCTGCCAGAAGATCTGGCAGAGCATCATGATCTACAAGAATGTCTACAGAGGGCCATCCAAACATTGCCTCCTAAGTTTCGCTCCGTAGTTCAACTGCGATATGCTGGTCAACTCAGTTTCGCGGAGATTGGGCAGGTGCTTAGAATGCCAGAGGCTACGGCCAAGACATACTTTCATCGAGCCAAGCAGTTGCTCCGTACAACCCTGAGAGCGCAATTGCAGAGTGCGCCTGTCTGTTGATAGGGGATCAGGTGCGATTGGTCATGCTACTGGAAACTCGCTGCCACCAGGCTGCCAGTTGACGACGGGCATCTGAGCCTGGCCATGGTGTGTACAGCAGTGCGAGTGCGATGCCTACAAGCAGACCCAAACGGAACAAAACTCTAGCTAGCTTGCGTTTACGTCTATAACCGGCAAGTTGATCTTGTACCGACTCCTGAACGTCTTTAATGCTTCTTTTCGCCTTCTTCAAGCTCTTGTTGGCGCGTTTGACGTTCTGTTGCAAAGCGTCCTGGGCGGTGCCGAGGCTGGATTGGATACTATCCTGTACAGACCCCAGGACGGGCTTCATCTTTTTCTGAGCCTTCTTCAAGCTCATAAGCGAAGCTTGCGGAGCGCGTTTCAATACTGCTTTTTTAACGTTTTTACCCAGCATGATCTGGGCCACGGTTAGTCCGCTTTGCAAGATGTCTTGAGCGGCACCGAGGCTGGATGAGACGCTATCCTGTACGGACCCGACAGAGGGTTTCATCTTTTTCCGTGCCTTCTTCAAGCTCATAAGCGAAGCTTGCGGAGCGCGTTTCAATACTGCGCGTTTGACGTTCTGTTGCAAAGCGTCCTGGGCCGCACTGAGTCCAGTTTGCAGAGTGTCCTGGGTTTTCGCCAGGCCAGACTGCACGGTGTCCTGTACTGTGGCGATGGTGGATTGTGCAACGGCTTTGGCTTTGTCTTTGACTGTATTGCTGTTGTACTGATCCCGGCCACTATTAAGCGTGAATTTCATGATATGCCTCACGTTCCTTTCAAATCGACTGTCTGGTCGATTACTAAAATTAGAAGTTGAGTTGAGTTGCTCACAGGTTCCGATTATTAAACTTATAAGTTCACCACGCTGCATAAGCCAGTAGAGTTTCACATCTTTTTCCTATGGCAAATGCTTGAGGAAGACCAGGGCCTGAGCTTCGTCGTGGTCGAGTCCATGGCGTTCTTCAGCCTTTGCTTGCTCAGCTTGTTGCTCGAGGGTAGGTCGCAGCGATCTGTTGAGATAGGCGTCTAGCACTCCAGGATGCACCACACGCAGCAAGATACGACGTGAGCTCTCATCACTGTCAACTGTTGCTCTCACATCCGGCGCCACTTCCGTTTCTGTAGCCGGTGATGCGCTTGTCTGTTCTGGTTGATCTTCAGGCCTGGTTTTCTTTTGAAGCTGGCCAGTCAGCCGTTCAAGTGAATTGGAGCGGCTGTATGGTGTTGGGCACATAGGCGTTTTTCCTTCTACCACTTCTTCTTTGTGCTCTACAAGGAGTTTCTCCCACGAGGATGCTATGCGCTCGCTTACCTGCGTGCTGAAGAAGAGCAGAAGCATTGCTCCTCCTGTTGTTGACTTCATTCCGGTCGTTTTTCCGCCATTTCTGTACTACAGCTCTTCTAGCGCCACCTCAGCCTCCGGGACTTGATAGAGCTCCTCCAACGTCTGATAGCGCGCCTTCTCAATGCGCGCTATTCTCTTTTGGAACTGACTCGTAGCATACTCGATGTATTCCTCTACCCTCATCGGCGCGCGAGTGCCCCTGGCGTAGAGTGCCGATTTATCGGGCACGTCCACGGGGGTGAAGCGCGCCTCCCTTATTTGGGGCTGGGGCTGGGGCTGGGTACCCCGCTTCAATCTGCACCATTTACAACCGCTTGGCAACGTGCTATGATACCAGTGTTCAACTGTACCCTCACAATCGAATAGTGTTTGGGCGTTCTGGCGTAAAGCGTTCCGCCAGGTAAAAGCACTAACGTACCAAATTGTTCAGGTACCAATCGTTGACACAGACGAGCGAAACCAGGCTGTCTGTCGAGATTGCAAGGAACACAGGCCGGGGCACGGCCTTCAGTACCTAAGCCGCGTGAGTGGAATAATCACGCTGTAAGTCGGCTGTGCTGAGAAGCCCCCGCATTTATGCGTGGGGAGTTGTCACCCTCATCCCAAAGGGTCGCTCGGCCTCGAGATCTTCATAGCCGGTCTCCGCCAATACTCCCTCGATAATCATGTTATAGGTGACACTTGCTCGCACCTGCACGGCGGGCGAACGATCGCTCAACAGGGCATACATGGTCTGTGGAAGTTCTTCGTAAAACAGCTTGCGGTAGCTTGGCGAATGGAAACGCTGCAGGTCACTACTATCATGCACCACCTCGTCGAGGAAGCGCCGGAAGAACTCGGTGTGCTTGGCCTCCTCCCACAGGAAGGTGGTCAAAAACATCTCTTCCTCGATATGTCCATCCTGCGCAACCGCCATAATCAATGGCAACAAATCAAGGGTCACGCTTTCTTCGCCCGCCTGGAAGAGCGCAGTCTGAAGCAGAAGTGACTCTCTCTCTTCTTCCGTGCAGCGCTGCCAGTCTAACATATCCTGTGAGAAGTCTATACTGCGTGGGTCCCAGATGCCGAGCCGCTTCGCCTTGTGATAGAGCCGCATGGGGAGAATATCGTGCCGCAATCCACGTGTACTGGTCGTCGCAAATGTATCATGAACTACCTGTGCCATGGTCGTTCCTCTGTCCTTTCTGCAAGCGGAGAACTAACAACAATATGACTGACAGTCAGTCATATTCTATTGCAAGAACAACAGAACCGTTTGCCTCCTGTCAATGGTTTTGAGGATGCCAGAAGTCTATAAATAGTCCGGCGAAAACGTGTGGCTATGCTACGCCCAGAGCTCGACTCACGAATCTGATCACCTCAGCGATATAGACTTCTGGTCGCGCCTGCGCGTTGTGGATGTAGCACTCGTCAGCGGCGTGGTTGATCAGGCCGATAATCAGCCGAGCCGAAATCTCTGGATTGACTGCGGCGTCAATCTCTCCCGTTGCCTGTCTCTGCCGGATAAGCTCAGTGACCAGTCTGTGGTAAGGACCAAATTGGGCCTCCCAATCACATCCTGTCGAAAGCGAGGTGATACGCGCATGAATCACGTGCAGCACATCTCGATAGCGCTCTAGCTCCTGAAAAGCAGCCCTTACCCCCATGTTCACGACTTCGGCAGCGCTCGTTGCCCTTGCCACTGCATCGCGCACAGCCGCCAGGATGTGCTCATTCAATTCCGCATCCAGCGCCGGGATAAGCGCCATCTTCGATGGAAAGTACAGGTAAAAGGTTCCCTGTGCCACCCCCGCCCGTGCCACAATCTCGGAAACTGTAGCCGCCTCCAACCCTTTCTCAGCCAGAATCGCCCTCGCGGCTGCAAGTAAATCGGCGCGTCGACCAGGTTTAGTTCTTATCTCAGCCACACACTATATCCTCCGTTCCATGCTATTTGCCGATAAATCATCCTGGATTTGCCTACAATCAGGCGTTCGTAAACCATGAGACTATCATACACTAGTTGACCCCTCTTTGACGACTATGGCCTCCCCCAAATTGGGGATTGACCGACGTCATTCTCAAGTGGCATAGTATGCGGCCGTCCTGTGTCGACGAGCAAGAGACAAGGGCGTAGGGACCCTCAGCGAAGCTTGCGGAGCGCGTTTCAATCCTTCGCGTCCACGGGGCGGGGTGTGGCACGTACCGCATTCCGACGGCAACTCAAGCACGTTACCGTCTGCGTGATGTGACCTTCCAGCAGCCTGTCATCCTGAGCGCAGCGCCTGTCATCCTGAGCGCAGCGAAGGATCTCATCCGGCGGATTTATGAGGAAGGGTTGTTGCTACAGGAGGCTAGGATGCTAACCAGCTAGACAGTCTAATGCGTCTGAACGTCGTGTGCCCCATTGCTTCGCAGGAGATCCACAACTTCCTGCTGACGCCCGTTAGTTTTAACTGTTAAAATGATATGACCAGCCTCAAACTCACGTTTGTAGTAGTCAACTTTCTTTTCGGGCACGCCAATATTTGTAAAAGCGCTGAGAAAACCACCGGATACAGCTCCAATTGCTGCTCCACCGAGAGCGGTTATCAGGGTCCCGCCTGCAATCACTGCGCCGATACCAGGGATCAACAGCGCCGATGCTGCACTCAGCACGCCACCCATGACCCCACCACTAACCGCTCCAACGTCTTCATTGACCCGCCTTTCATCATCGCTGTCATCCTGAGCGCAGCGACTGTCATCCTGAGCGTAGCGACTGTCATCCTGAGCGTAGCGAAGGATCTCTTCTCTCTCTTCTTCCGTCTCGACTTTTGCCTCATTAGAGACTATACCACCTTCTTTTGCTTCATGATCGCTCTCCGTAGGGACCCTCAGCGAAGCTTGCGGAGCGCGTTTCAATTCCTTCGCGTCCGCGGGGTGGGGAATTCCCCTAATTGTATCTATAACTTCCTCTGCGGCAGGCAGAGCGGTTTCCAACGCATTCGCTGCGGGTGATGGGCCTATTACAGGAAGCAATAGCAAATCGGCTGCGCCTATCACGCCGCCAATGATGCCCCTGGTGATGTCGTCGGCTCTTTCTTTTGCTACGTTTTCCACCTCTCCCGCTGTGCTATCGCCTTCTGTCGCGTCGTGGTTGCGAAATACGAATCCGACCTGGTCGTTGCTAAATCCAGCTTGCTTCAGTTCCTGTATGGCCTGCTGAGCCATCCTGGAGTCTTCAAAAACACCAATTACATTCGAATGCTCTGACATGATTAAGAGCTCTCCTCTTTCAGGATTTTTACCTAGACTGTTTCTCAATACGCATGCGCTTCGCGAAAAGTTACATAGCCTACTGCGCATATTGGTACTCGTACAACCTACGATAGACCCCCTGGTTATGCAGCAACTCCTCGTGGGTGCCCTCCTCCACGATCCGACCCTTGTGCATCACAATGATGCGGTCGACATTGCGGATTGTCGAGAGTCGATGGGCGATTATGATGGAGGTACGATTCAGCATCAGCTTGTTCACAGCGTCCTGAATTAAGACCTCTGTCTCGGTGTCGACACTCGAAGTCGCCTCGTCCAGGATCAACAGGATTTCGGGATTGAAGGCGATGGCCCTGGCAAACGCCAGCAACTGTTTCTCGCCCACCGAAAGGCCCGCCCCGCGCTCGCGTACCTCCTCGTCATAGCCTTGGGGTAGGCGTTCGATAAAGTGGGCTGCGTTGACATACTCTGCCGCCTGGCGCATGCGCTCATCACTGATGCCCTCTTCGTGCAAGCGAATGTTGCTGGCGATGGTGCCGGAAAAGATGAAAGGGTCTTGCAGCACCGTTCCCACATGGCGGCGTACATCTTTCTGGCGTGCTTCGCGTATGTCAATGCCGTCAATCAGGATTGCGCCTTTTTGCACATCGTAGAAGCGAGAGATCAGGCTGATGATCGATGTCTTGCCTGCCCCGGTAGCTCCCACGATGGCCACGCGCTCGCCCGGACGAATCTTCAAAGAGATGCCCTTTAGAACCCACTCACCCGGATTGTAGGCAAACCACACATCGCGGAACTCGATTTCGCCCTTGACCTCGTCAAACTCCTTGGGGTGTGGTGGGTCCTGTATGGTAATCGGCTCATCGAGCACCTTGAAGATACGCTCGGAACTGGCCATCGCCGATTGCAGAATGTTGTACTTCTCGGCCAGGTCGCGTATAGGCAAGAAGAAGCGGTCAACGTATTGCAGGTAGGCGACCAATGATCCCAGTGTCAGTGCACCTAGCAGGACCCGTCCGCCACCATACCAGATAATCAAGGCGACCGCCAGTGCGCTGAAGAAGTTGGTGATCGAGCCAAAGAGCACAAAGTACAGGATGGAGCGGATCGTCTGCTTGAGATAGTCGCGGTTCAGTTCGTCAAAACGCTCGTAGTTGCGCTGCTCGCGATTGAACAACTGCACAATGGACATGCCGGCGATATTCTCTGCAACATAGGCATTGATACGAGCCAGGCGCACACGAATGGCGCGGAAGTTGTCACGCATTGCGGTGCGGAAATAGGAGGCGATCAAGAAGAGCGGCGGCATTACAATGAACGTGACAAGCGCTAATTGCCAGTTGATAACCAGCAACGTAATCGTCACGCCAACGATAGTGAGCACGTCACTGAGGATGGAAATCGCGCCAGAGGTGAACATCTCATTGAGCGAATCCACGTCGTTGGTCAGGCGGATCATCAGCCGCCCGACGGGATTATGATCGAAAAATGAAAGAGCAAGGCGCTGCAAGTGCTCAAACATCTGCGAACGCATATCGAACATGATACGTTGGCCAACGATGTTCAGAATGAAGACATGCAGGTAGCGCAGCACCATGCCTAGCGTTAAGACAAGCATATAAATGACGGCTATCGTCAACAAGCCATTGCCACGGTCGGTCAGGCTCAACTGGTGTGTCGTAGGGGCAATATAATGGTCAATGCCGTAACCCGTCAGGGCAGGTCCAACAAGGTCTATCAGTGAGACTAGGAGCAGTAACAACAGTGCCAGGGATACCAGACGTGTGTAGGGACGCACGTATGTCAACAAGCGGCGCATAATACGTGCGTCGTAGGCTTTGCCAAGAATATCATCTTCTTGAAAAAAGGTCGCCATCTTCCGTTTCCTCTAGTTCTTCGCCGATCAATTGTCGCCGGTACATCTCGGCATACAAACCTCGCCTTTGCAGCAGCGTCTCGTGCGTCCCTTCTTCAACGATTCGCCCTTCATCCAGCACAATGATATGATCGAGATTCTTCACCGTTGAGCAACGGTGCGAGATCACAATCGTCGTGCGTCCCTGCATCACCTTGCGCAACTGCTTCAGAATCTCCGCTTCAGTATGGGTGTCCACGCTCGCCATAGCATCATCAAGAATCAGAATAGCCGGATTTTTTGCAATGGCGCGAGCCAGTGATGCGCGCTGCTTCTGACCCCCTGAAAGCGTCACGCCGCGCTCACCAATCATCGTCGAGATGCCATCTGGAAAATCCTCCACGTCCTTGGAGAGTTGCGCGATCTGCATTACTTCCTGAAGGCGCTCATCACTGAGTGACTCCACACCAAAGCCGATGTTCTCTGCCAATGGCAAAGAGAACAAGAACGTTTCTTGCGGCACATGGCCAATTTGACGGCGCAGTACCGGCAGTGGGATCTCTCGCACGTCGATCCCATCGATGAGTACCCGCCCCTGGGTGACATCGAACACACGCGGTAAAAGGCTCACCAGCGTCGATTTGCCCGAACCCGTCGGCCCGACGACCGCCAGCGATGAGCCTGCCTTCACCTTGATATTGATATCGTGCAAGACTTCACGCTCACCATATGCGAAGGACACATGACGGAACTCAACATCACCTTTGATCTGCTTTTCGCGTGACGGGTGCTTCATTAATGGGCCACTCTTGAGGAACCCTCTCTGGGGGACAGGTATGCCTGCTTCGCCAGGACTGGCGATCGTCGGTTCGTGATCCATCACCTCATTGATACGGATCATCGAGGCCGACCCCTGTTGAAAGAGGTTCACGACCCAGCCGAAAGCAATTATCGGCCACGTCAACTGCGCCAGGTAAGCGGTAAACTGCACCAGTTGTCCCAGCGTGATGCGTCCTTGAATGACATCGAGTCCGCCACGCCAGAGCAGAATGATCGATGCCAGTCCGGCGATAAAGAACATCGCTGGCCACAGCAATGCATTGATGCGGGCATAGTTGATGCTGTGGCGGACGTACTCCTGATTGGCGGCACGAAATGCCTGCAACTCCGCGTCTTCTTGCGTGTAGGCTTTGACGATACGAATGCCGGAGAAATTCTCCTGCGCCCGTGCCGAGACCTCGCCAAATTGATCCTGCACTAACTTGTAGCGACGCTCGATCTGCCGGCTCACCACAATAAAGAAAATCGTAATCAACGGCAGCACCGACACAGCGTAGATTGTCAGCCGCAGGTCGATGGTCAACATAAAACTGACGGTTGCGATACATGCAACAATAGTATTGATGAGGTTACTAATACCAGGACCAAGCAGGCCACGAACAGCAGTCAGGTCGTTGGTGGCTCGTGCAACCAGGTCGCCTACTTTGTTATGCTGGAAGTAATCGAGTTCCAACTTCTCAAAGTGCTTGAACAGGTTTCCGCGTAGTTCATACTCGATACGGCGCGAAACCTCGGATTGGAAGAAACGTCCGTAGAATTGTAGGACCGCTTGTACTATGCCCACACCGACAATCAACAATCCATAGCGCAGCAATACCCCTGGATCAGCGCCAATATGGAGACTATCAACCGCCAGACGAATGATGTAGGGCAGTACAAGTGCAACAGCGTTTGCGAGTATGAGAAACAAAAAGCCGCCAATGATGGCGACTCTATACCTGAAGAGGTACGAGCGTAGCGTTATCAGAGCAGACATACTTCTATTGTAATACGTCAACAAAAGAGTAAGCAATAGGTCCCACCACAACCCTCGGCTGGAATGCTCAAAATGTAGTGGTGCCCCTTGCGGGTACCAGGGAGCGGGGCCCTTGCGGCTGCCAGGTTTGCTTGCTTGTACGAAAGGAAATGCTGAACAGGTTAAATTGGAGTGGCGTTGGCACCTCATCAAGATCACCGACCAGTTTTTGAATCTCACGCAGGCGACGCTCTGCCAACTCCACATTCTCCAGCGCCTGAGCTAGAATACGTGCCTCTAAGGAGGAGTAGAACTCGGCAATCTCGGGGTCAATAGCGCCACCAACTAACTCTAGAGCGCGGTTTAGTTTTGTCTCCTCTGGTGTTACAGTTGTCATGGTTTTTTACCTCTCCGTTGTGCAAAGATGTAAAGCACGGTGTTCGTGAGACGACCTATGTAGACGGTAAAATACGAAACTAGTGCGCTCTGTATGAGTTTGCGTCTCAATAATCAGTACGTTAACGACTGGCGATTAGTTACATCGATAGGAACAATGTTTTTGTTCCTCATATGGTAGCTCTAGGGTTCATGAATATATTATATTAGACGGCGAAAATCTTCAAATGGGGGTACCATTATTCCTACTCCCTACAACAATGAGCAAGAACATAACTATTCCCAAGCACCTTCGGTGGTTCGCAAGAGTTTGTTGCGGACATGGCAGCCGCAGGCTGCCATGTCCGCAACAAAAAGACGCGAGCCGCCAAGGGCGGCGAGGAGCCATGTAGCCGAGTTATTTAACAGTAATCATTAGATTCATGTTTACATGGATGGAGCAATAAATGTGGTATGTCCCTGCCGTAGCAAATGGCCCAATCTCAACATTATTACCATTGACCTGTAGGTTACTGACTGTCGGAGCCCCTGGCTCTTTGGCGGGCCTTGCAGAACTGTTGACCCAACTACCGTTGACGAGAATGTGTAAATAAGCGCCATCATCGATAAACATTAACTTCGAGCCCTTGGGTACGTCTACACTGGATTGCACAAAATTCGCCGGACCCATATGCACGGTTGGCTCACCACCGCCACCGCCGCTGCTACTGCTGCCCGAACTGCCCTGACCTGTGCTCGCACTCGCGCCAGGAGTCCCTGGGCGTGCACACGCCACCAGCAAAATACTGCCAAGTGCCAATGCTGTCAGCATCAGCAACACCCATGTACATTGCTTCTTACTCATAAACGTCGTTCCCTCTTGTATTATTAGTTAGCCCTCTTGAAAGGAAAAGGGCACGGTAACATATTCTATCCCATACTATAAGGCGAAATGCAAGGAGTTAGGAATAGAGTATGGACTGTTTCTTTTATCAGGTGCCCCCCTGATTTTTGTGATCTGCCTTTTGTTCCTCAACTATTGAATCTGAGTCCAAGTCGCCAGTTAGTTCGTGTTTGTAATCATATAGCGTCAGGCTTTGTTTGAATGTGAGGAGAGAAGAACATATGGCAGAGCATCATGCATCTGTGACAATACAAGCACCTGTACAACAGGTGTATCAACTTTTCAAACACTTCAATGATTTTCCGAAGTTCATGAGTTTCGTGAAGGAAGTGACCTATTATGACGATCAGCTCAGCCATTGGGTGGTTGACGTGGCGGGTCGTCACGAGTGGGATGCCATTGATCAGAACTGGCTTGAGAACCGGCAAATTGGCTGGGTCTCCACCAGTGGCCTGAAAAATTCAGGCCGAGTGACCTTTAAAGAAACCGGACCCGATCAGACGCTTGTGGATGTCTACATCGACTATGATCCCCCAGCAGGGGTGCTTGGTGACATTGGGGAAAACCTGGGTGTGGGCAGTCGTTTTGAGGCTGCATTACAACACGACCTGGAAAACTTCGCTGAAATGGTGAGGCAAGCGCCCCCTGGGGCGCTCGACCCGAGCTCATCTAGCTATCTCTTCAATCCTGAGAGTGCAGCGGCCAGGGGAACTACCACTGATCGGCAAAATGCTACCATGGCTGACGATACGACGGATCAAGAGGGCAGCGAAGATTATCGCCCTACATTGGATCGTGATATCATCGGGGAGCCAACGCCTGGCGAACCTTCGGGTACCGTTCCTCCAACCGTTCCCGGAGAAGCACCTGATCCGTCTCCTGATATGGTTGGGCTTCCAGACCCTACCGAGCCAAAAGCTCCATATGAGACGTAGACAATGCTTCCCTTTTTGAAGTGGCACACAGCATTGACTTTCATGACATACTATGGTATATAGTTAGTATTCCCTTGAGGGAATACCAGGGAAGCAAAGAGACCCTGGCATCAGGCGAAGGACCTTACATTGGTGCTTCCGAAAGGAGATTAAACATGCCAATGAAGAAACCAATACGCCTCTTAGGGATGGTCTTTCAGATTGACAAGTAAAGCCCGTGACGGCGGGCATACCGAGCCTCTGAGCCTCTGACCAGTACCTGATTTACCGCGTCTATCTCATGTTTATGCAGAATAACCGGTCTATCGACGGCTTTCGTCGCAGGTTGGTGGGGGTAAGCAGAGGGAACTGCTAAGGGCATATCTTCTATGACTATCATGCCCTCTCTAAATGTAGTATAGCTCGGTTGACGTGACACGGGAGTTGTGCAGAAAAAACACACACAAGGGCCAAACACATGTTTGGCCCTTGCTGCTATTACAGGGGCAGGGATTTTTTTAAATGTCCTCGTCCAGTGACAAAATCGCCATAAACGCCTCTTGTGGAATCTCAACGTTGCCCACCATCTTCAGCCGCTTCTTTCCTTCTTTCTGCTTCTCCAACAGTTTGCGTTTGCGCGTGATGTCACCGCCGTAACACTTCGCGAGCACATCTTTGCGTAACGCTTTGACGCTTTCACGGGCAATAACACGTGAACCAATAGCGGCTTGAACAGGTACCTCAAAGAGTTGACGCGGGATGAGTCTGCGCAGCCTCTCAACAAGCGTTCGTCCTTGCTGATACGCTTTCTCACGATGCAGCACCAGTGAGAGCGCGTCCACGGGATAGCCATTGACAAGAATATCCAGTTTCACCAGGTCTGCTTCCTGGTAACCGGCGAAACTGTAATCGAGCGAGGCGTAGCCCTGTGTTCGCGACTTGAGCTGGTCATAAAAATCAACAATCAATTCTGCCAGTGGCATACTGTACGTCAGCAAGACGCGCTCAGGCTCGATGTACTTCATCTCTTTGAAAGTGCCACGCCGGGTGGTCACCAAATCCATGATCGTACCGATGTAGCGAGTAGGCGTGAAGATAGAAATATCCATCCACGGCTCTTCGATCTTCTCAACCGAGTCCTGTGAAGGGAACTCAGATGGATTGTCAACCCTGACCGTTTCACCATTGGTCTTGGTGACGTAGTACTCTACGCTTGGGGCGGTCGCAAGAATATCCAGGTTGTACTCGCGCTCGAGGCGCTCCTGCACAATTTCCATGTGCAGCAGACCGAGAAAGCCGCAGCGGAAGCCAAAGCCTAAGGCAGTTGAGGTTTCTGGCTCATAGAAAAGTGAGGCGTCATTGAGTTGCAGGCGGTCCAACGCATCGCGCAAGAGCGGGTAGTCGTTGCCTTCCACCGGATAGATGCCCGCAAAGACCATCGGTTTGGCGGGTTTGTAGCCAGGAAGAGCCCCGATCTGACCGAGCGCGGAGGGGACGGTCACGGTGTCACCTACATGACAGTCTTTGACGTTCTTGAAGCCTGTGGCGATGTAGCCAACCTCGCCGCTTGTCAGTATCCCGGCGGAGATCAGGCGTGGTTGGAAGTAGCCAACCTCCAATACCTCGGTGGTGCTGCCGACCGCCATCATTGCAATCCGTTCGCCTTCGCGCAACTGCCCATCGACGATGCGTACGTAGGCGATGACCCCCTTGTATGGGTCGTAGTGAGAGTCGAAGACGAGCGCACGTAACGGCTGGCGAACATTGCCCCTTGGGGGTGGGATCTGCCTGATAATCGCTTCTAAGATCTCCTGCGTGCCGATGCCTTCCTTGGCCGAGGCCAGGATGCTCTCTTCTTTAGGCAAGCCAATGACATCTTCGACCTCCTGCTTGACTCGTTCAGGGTCGGCGCTTGGCAGGTCGATTTTGTTAATGACGGGAATGATATTGAGGTTGGCTTCAACTGCCAGGTACAGGTTGGCGAGAGTCTGAGCTTCGATGCCCTGAGTGGAATCGATGACCAGTAGCGCTCCTTCGCATGCGGCCAGGCTGCGTGATACTTCGTAGGTGAAGTCGACATGGCCGGGTGTGTCGATCAGGTTCAACTCGTACTCTTCACCGTTGAGCGCGGTGTAGAGCATACGTACTGCCTGCGCTTTGATGGTAATGCCCTTTTCGCGCTCTAAATCCATCTGGTCGAGCATCTGTTCTGTCAGTTCTCTTTTGGAGACGGTTCCGGTATATTCCAACAGGCGATCTGCCAGCGTTGATTTGCCATGATCGATATGGGCGACGATACAAAAATTTCGGATATGTAATTGATCTGTCATTCGATAATTCCTCCGCACAACACCTCATCTCCATCCTCGCCGCCATAGAAGACGGCTCCTTGTCCAGGTGTGATGGCGCGCTGCGGGTGTAAGAGTGTCACTTGCGCACGCTTCCCTTGCAGGGGTCTCACCAGTGCAGGCTGTTCGGCTGCCTTGTAGCGCACACGCACGGCTGCCTCGAAGGGCTCGGTTGGTATTTCGCCACTGACATAGTGCATACTGCCAACGCTAAAGCTCGTCTTCTCCAGGGCTTGCGCTGGACCGACGATGAGTGCGTTCTGCTGTGCGTCGATCTGCAAGACATGTAGTGGCTCTGTCGAGGTCACTCCCAGCCCCTTGCGCTGTCCGATGGTGTAGTAGGCGAGTCCGCGATGACGACCCAGTAGCTTGCCGCCCTGGTCGTAGATTGGCCCTGGCTTCGGCAGCGTGATCACCGATCCTGTTCTGGCTGTTGCGCCGGTTGTGCCCACTATGGCGCTTTCTGCCAGGGTAGCTCCGTAGCGGTCGATGAAGCCGCGATAATCGTTGTGTGCGACGAAGCAAATTTCCTGGCTCTCTGCCTTCGTTGCGACGCTCATGCCACGTTCAGCCGCCATGGCCCGTACCTGTGGCTTGGTGTATGGTCCCAGTGGGAAGCAGGCATGGGTGAGTTGCTGCTGATTGAGCACGTGTAGCACATACGACTGGTCCTTCTCGGGGTCGACTGCACGCCGTAGCCTGCGCTTGCCGGTGAACGGGTGATCATCCACGCGCACGTAGTGGCCGGTTGCCAGGTAGTCGGCATCAAGCGCCAATGCACGTTTGAGTAGCACGGTGAAGCGAATATGGCGGTTACAGACCAGGCACGGGTTAGGCGTACGCCCGGCGATGTACTCCTGGTAGAAGAAGTCTACGACGTTCTCCTTGAACTCTTGCTCGACGTTGACCAGGTAAAAGGGGATGTCGAGCGTGCGTGCAACGCGCCTGGCATCGTCGACCGCTTCGAGGGAACAGCATTTATTTTGTACAACGCGCTCGACGCCGTCGTCTGCGATAACGCCGGGTTCTGACCAGAGGCGGAGCATCATGCCAATAACCTCGTGTCCTTGTTCTTTGAGTAGCGCGGCGGCGACCGAGCTATCTACGCCGCCGCTCATTGCGACGACTATTCGTGCCATTGTCTGTTTTGCTCCTGCATCTGTTTGCTCATGATAGAAAAAAGGCTAGCCTCTTGGGCTAGCCGCCTCAAATTGCGTTTCTGCTTGGGTGCGTTCTACTGATGTTGCCCTCTTCTGCCATAGTAAAGGTAGCATAGAGTGGCTAGGTTGTCAAATGGCCTTACAGAAACTCAGGTGCTTGTGAGGTTTTTGCATGCCAGTTCCGCCACTCGACTGAGCGACCGCAAGGGCGAGGGGAACATGTCCCACCATCCCACCGGGCGACCGCAAGGGATCGCCCCTACAATCATTGTCACCAGATGCGTTATGGTTTCCCATGAGTGTCAGTTGGCACTTGTAGGTAAAAAAACACCCAGGTCATCAAAGAGGTTTTAAGACAAAATTATATTCTACGGTGTAAAAAGGCGTGGGGACATGGTAGCGGGCTGCTTCCTGTGCCGAGTCGTGGCGGACAAAATCGACGACCAGTGAATCCTTGGTGCCAAAGACGGCATCCGAATCGAGGTACTTGTCCCCCTTGACAAACAGATGCGTCGTGACTGGCACAAAACCATCCGCCGAAATGAGTAGGTGGATATGAGCTGGCCGGAACGGATGACGGTTTAGCGCCCGTAGTAACTGCCCAACTGGGCCGTCATCTGGTATGGCATAGGAGACGGGTTTGATCCCTACAAAGCAGAAACGTCCTTCGCTATCGGTGCGGAACTTGCCGCGCAAATTCATGTCGGGCTGTTCTGCGTCCTGTTGCTCATACAGACCATTCTCGTTGGTCTCCCACACATCGAGCATGGCATGAGGTATAAGCGTCCCGTCTGTGGAAAGTACCTGCCCCATCACAACGACCGGCTGGCCAAGACCATCTTTACTTATCGTTGTCCCCATTGGCAGTTCCGATGCACCTTCCCGGTAGAACGGGCCGAAGACCGTACTCTCGGTCGCTCCATCTAGCGATGGATGATTGATCGCATCGACCAGCATCGACACGCCAAGCGTGTCTGAGAGTAGAATAAACTCCTGACGTTTTTCGTCGCACATCTGGCCGGTTCTCGTCAGGAACTGAATACCTAACATCCATTCTTCCTGGGTAAGTTCAACCTCACGAACGAAAGAGTGGAGATGGCGGATGAGACTGGTCATAACAGTCTTCAACCTGGGGTTTGGCGTTTGCGCCATGCTGCCTAGCACATTTTGGGTAAGCTGTTCCTCGGTATTGTTGCTCATGGTCTGACCACTCCTTATGTCAAACTCTTCCTCTGTGCTCTGCGCTGAAGACGAATGCTCACTGACACAGGACACAGAGGAATGGTCTTTGCCTGCTACCGCAGTTGCTTGAACTCGACGACAGCATCTTCCACTGTTTCTTCCACCGCTTCGTGACGAATGGGAGGATGGACCTGGCTGTCTCGTGCCAACTCCAACGCCACATCCAGGATCCAGTCCTCTTGCCCCGCCACCGCCTGGCGCCGCCCTAACTCCGTCAGGATCGTGCGTGGGTCGATCCCGTAGCGCTCACCCGCTCGCTGCGCGTGCAGCAAAAAGGTGGAATAGACCCCTGCATAGCCAATTGTGATCGCATCGCGGCTCGGAATCGGCTGGTAGGGCATCATCGGCGCAATCACATACTCGGCGGCATCCATCAGTTTATAGACATCCAATCCTGGATTGAGGCCCATTTTCTCCAGCACCGTCGCTAAGAGCTCGGTCGGTGCGTTCCCGGCGCCTGCTCCCAGCCCACGCAAACACCCATCCAACTGATCAGCCCCGGCCTCTAAAGCAGCAATGCTGTTCCCGACTGCCACCCCCAGGTTATTGTGGGCGTGAAAGCCTACCTGGATTGACAGCGCCTCCTTGAGTGCTTTGACGCGAGCGTAGGCATCCTTGGGCAGCATGGCCCCGGCGGAGTCCACGATATAGACGCAATCGGCGCCATAGGATTCCATGAGCTTCGCCTGCTGGACAAGCGTCTCAGGGGGACGCATATGCGCCATCATCAGGAAGCCCACTGTCTCCATCCCGAGCTTCTTGGCGATCTCGAAATGTTCCTCGGAGACATCAGCCTCGGTGCATTGCGTGGCGATGCGCACTACCTGAGCACCATGCTCTATTGCCTCCTTGAGTTCTTTCACTGTGCCAATCCCAGGGAGGAGGAGCACAGCGATTTGGGCCCGTTGGCACACGCGGCGGGCCTCAGAGATGAGTTCCATTTCTGGTGTTCGCGAGAACCCATACTGAATCGAGGAGCCAGCAAGGCCATCTCCATGCGTTACCTCAATCACAGGAACTCCTGCCTCGTCCAGAGCCTGTGCGACGGCGCGGACTTGCTCGACAGTAAACTGGTGGCGCATTGGGTGCGACCCGTCGCGCAAACTCGTGTCAGTAATACGTGGTACTTTCATGCTACAACCTCCTGCTGTACTCCGAGCAGCCTCTGGGCGAGCAGCTCACCCACGCGGCGGGCGGAAGCGGTCATAATGTCCAGATTTCCCGCGTGCCTGGGTAAGTAATCTCCGGCCCCCTCGACTTCGAGGAGCATGGTTACCACTGGTCGTTTGCCCCAGGGGGTGTCTCGCATCTCAAACACCGGGGGGTTCTTGAGATGATACCCCGGCACGTATGCTTGCACCTCGGCCTCCATCTGCTCGACCGAGGCTGTAAGAGCGGCCTCGTCGAACTCCCCTTCAGGGATGACATAGACGGTGTTACGCATCATAATGGGCGGATCAGCCGGGTTGAGGATGATGATGGCCTTGCCTTGCTTCGCCCCTCCAACCACCTCCAGGGCTCTGGCGGTGGTCTCGGTAAATTCATCAATGTTCTGACGGGTTCCGGGTCCGGCGGAGAGACTGGCGACCGTACTGACCATCTCGGCATACAGCACTGGCGTTACTCGGCTGACCGCATAGACGATGGGGGTGGTCGCCTGGCCACCACAGGTGACCATATTGACATTGACCTCATCAAGATGCGCCTTCAGATTGGCTGGCGGCACGACATAGGGGCCACGAGCCGCTGGGGTCAGATCGACGGCGATCCGTCCTGCTTCGCGCAGTGCCTTCGCATGGCGAACATGGGCTTTGGCGCTGGTGGCATCAAAGATGATCTTGATGCCGGGGTCTTCAAGGACGGCCTTGATCCCCTCGTGGCTAGCTCGGATGCCCAGCGAACGCGCCCGAGCGAGTCCCTCAGAGGTGGGATCGATGCCTGTCAACAGCACCAACTCCATATGCCCAGGCTGCTTGAGGAGCTTGTACATTAAGTCGCTGCCGATATTGCCTGATCCAATGATCGCGACCTTCACTTTACCATTCGCAGAATGCTGCGCTTCCATTTAACGCTCTCCTTCCTGATCCAATGATCGCGACCTTCACTTTACCATTCGCAGAATGCTGCGCTTCCATTTAACGCTCTCCTTCCTGTTCTTCCCTGCCTCAGACCTGGCCCCCAGATAACTCAATGGCACGCTGGTATACGCGCTTCGCACGCTCAGTATGTCCGGCGATCACGCTCTTTGCATACTGCACATCCCCGCTCTCGTACGCTTCTACGAGCCGTTGATGATCGGTCACTGCTGTCTCGCTCGCATACTCGAACTTGTCCAGCATGCGCCACATGACACGCCAGATGATCCCATCCACGCTGAGTCGGCGATAGGCTTCAAGCAATGTATTGTTCTTTGCAAGGCTGACCATGTATTCGTGGAAAGCCCTGTTGGTCTCGATATAGCGCTCGAAGTCCACGAAACGATTTTTCGCCACCAGTGGGAGCGTCGCCTCCATGCGTCTGCGCAGCTCTGCGAGGTTCTCGCTCGAAGTATGACCGACTGTGCGCTCGGCAATACCCACCTCGATGAGGCAACGTGCATCAAAGGCTTCCTGTAACGTTTTCACATCAACCGGCGTGACGACATACCCCTTGGTCAGATCGCGAGAGACAAGCCCCTCGGCGGCGAGTTTGGTCAGCGCATAGTAGGTGCTGGCTTGCGCCGTTTCAAACTTGCTGGCAAGTTCATACGGGTCAAGCGCTTCGCCGAGGGCGAGTTCACGATTCAAAACATGCTGGCGCATCTCCCGGTAGATTGCCTCGTCCTGAGCCTGCCCAAAGCGCCCAAACTTGCCCCGGAAGTAGGTAAGGGGTGAGCCAACATACGCTTTGGCCTGGTCAACTTCGCCTAGAAAGACTCGATGTGTTCCCGCCTCGACATCTGCTGCCACACGGCATTCAAGGTGCTAATGCGCCAGCCAACAGCGGTTCACCAAATTGACCATAGGAGAATTCGACGCCCTGAAACTTGTCGGACTGCGGTTTTGCAAACCTATAGGCAAGATCGGCCTGACCTTCATCCAGGATGTTCACAGCAAAGACGCGGGTCCGGCTAATGGCTGCTTGTGTCCCGGTATTCCTATTGATACAGACCAGCAGCATAGGCGGTTCGAGCGTGAGCGAGGTCACAGCGCTGGCTGTCAGGCCGTAGTTGGTGCCTCGCTCACGGGTCGTGATCACTGTGACGCCACTGGCAAAGTGACTAATGACCTGGCGAAAAACTCGTGGCTCCACATATTGCTCCTTTCACCATCGAGGTGTTATGTCATCGTGTCCTCAAGAGCGAAGCCAATTTCAAGGGTGACCTGGTACTCGATGCCGTGCTCAGTAATCCGGCCCCGCTGCTCCTTCACCTCGAACCACCGCACGTTGCGTAGCGTCTTTTGCGCTCGCTCGATTGCCCGTCGCACTCCGTCATCGAACCCAATGGATGATGTTCCCACCAATTCTGTCTTCCGGTAGACGATGCCATCATGAGCTTCCATGCTCGTCTTCTCCTTCCTTTTCGTGGGATCTGTTTCAACAAAGGTCGCGTATGGGATACGTGCACAACGATTTCGTTGTCACCTCCCATCTATGTGAAACTGAGTGATACTTCTCCTAATTCAGTGAAAGTAGCGCGGAAGGTATCTCCAGGAACGACGGGGACAGCGCCACACATGGAACCTGACAGGACGACTTGACCAGCAAGCAGAGTAACGCCGAACTCCGCCAACAAGTTGGCGAGCCACGCAACAGCTACTGCCGGATGGCCGAGTACGGCAGCGCCAGTTCCCGTACCGACCGGCTCACCATTACGGGTGAGTACCGTCCTGACCGCCGCGAGGTCGAGCCTCTCCACCGGAACAACCGATTCACTGACGATCATGCGCCCCGACGAAGCGTTGTCTGCGATGGTATCGACGAGGGTAATACGCCAGTTGGTAATCCGGCTATCGACCAGTTCTAGAGCAGCACTCACGCCCCGCGAGGCTGCCAGAACGTGCTCGGCGGTTA
>WNEZ01005480.1_pt1 | contig 20159 bp, 13 predicted proteins | sample 5400521 | NCBI WGS metagenome assembly WNEZ01 (sample SAMN13153339, study PRJNA577476) | soil metagenome | isolation source: 120 cm saprolite under Douglas fir tree site 2 hole 1 replicate 1 | place: USA:California | collected 2015-04-18 | reverse complement strand
GGTCCTGGTCTCAATTACTCGCACCATGCCGTTCAAACCACCGACTGCCATGAGGTTGCCATCCTCGCTAAAGCTTACGGAATAGAGCCATTGCGGATATGTGCGCGATTTGACTTCGTTGATTCTGGCTACTGTGATTGAACGCACAGTGTACTCAGTTGTAACGGCGAGATAGCGGCCATCAGGACTGAAGACAAGTATATTGATCTGCTTTCCAACAGCGAGCGTCAGCAGCGGTTCCCTGCTTCCGGTGTCGTAGACACGAACTAGGTTGTCATCGCTGCCGACTGCAATTCTCCTGCGGCTGGCTGCGAGAACCCCTTTCCTTCCGGATTGCCGACCATCCGGGACTCGTGGCTCTGCATCAGCACAGGCCTACTGCAGACCCGACTGCGTCAGCTTAATCGCGCTCTGCGAAGAACCTTGCGGGAATGACTCGAAGTAGATGCTGGAGGCTTGAGCGGAGGAACTGACGTTATCGATGATGATGCCGCTCACGCTGAGCGATGACCCACTCGTCCCCAGCGCGCGTGAACTCAGAATTGCTGAGGGAAAGCCACTGCTGATATCAAAGCTCTCGATGCATCCATCAGCGCTGCCGTTCACGCAGTTGGCATCGATTCCAACGAAGAGCCGGTCCGGAGAACCTGACAAACTGGGATTGAAAAACTCGGTCAAGGAATTGGGAACGCTGGTCGTGGGACTAGTCGAAAGCACAAGCGGGCCGGAGAACGAGGCATTCATTGTTGTGCCAGTGAAGCCCACACTGTAAAGGCTGGCATGGAAATTCACTGCGCCAGCAAAGTAAAGTGACCCGGATGAGGGGCTGGTAAAGTAGTTCTGGTCGAGGGCTCCCGTGAAAACATTTAGATCCCCGCCCAGAGGGGCGACGGCGATACGGCGCAGAAGTGCGCCTGAAGTGTCAACCTGTTCGACTGCCAAGTTGAAGCTGAAGTCGGCGAAAAATACGAACACCGTCTGATTCGTGGAGTCGACGATAAGGTCAGAGACTACAAAGGCGCTGAGAGAGACCTTCTTGAGGATCGTACCCGAGGCCCCATCGACGACGTACAGTACGGTGTTATTGACGTCGGTGACGAAAATTCTGCCGCTTACAGAGTCGTAGACGGGAGAATTGACTCTGTCGGGTGCCGCGGCGAGTTGGACGGGCCAGCCGTTTCCTGTTACCTCCACGGGAGTTCCGTTGAATACTGGCGTGATCTTGTGTAGGACTCCGCTGTCGTCGCTGACATAAGCGGTGTCGTGAGCGTAATCGACGAATGGACTGGAACGAGAATCGCTATGGGTCGTGTTCAAGACCAATGTGGTCATGCAGGAGTGTCCCGGAAGACAGTCCCCCGGCAGGGCTGCCGATGTCGCGGCGCCTTCTCCTGCAACCCAGGTTAGGACGTGAAAGGCAGCGTAGTTGCTTCCCGAGCCGTCGTTGCTTTCCACGAAGGCGATTTTACTGCCGTCGAGCGAAAGGACGGGCGACAGGTCGGCCTTTCCTTGCGGGGCTGTAGTCGTGTTGTAAGCAAACAGCACCGAAGGTTGAATTGCTGGAGTGGATGGCGTGGGGCAGAGGCCCGTTGGACCGGGACCGGTATACAGATTGTTGAAGGCGATGAGGGTGGGGGCGGCACCACTCAACCCCGGGGTGCCGGGATTGCTGGTAGGCAAGACGACATAGTCGTTGGTGCAGTCCGGAGTAGCATTCACGTCAAAACCAAACTTCGCCGGGAAAGCCCATGGCCCGACCGCACCACCAATCGGTATTGCCCAGTCTGCTGCTAATTCCTTCCTGTGACGATGGCGGTGGGGTCGGTATCGATCTGTGGACAGCTCTCGTTCATCCTGGCGTGACAGCTCAAATCTATAACGGGCGTGTTCCACCCAACTGTGCCAGGCGCGCGGGTCGGTGCGAACAGCAGTGCCCAGGTTCTGTGGGGTTAGGCCCGTAAAGACGACATGACGGCTCGACCAGTCACGGACTAGGTGGTGTTGCTGCGCAGAAACCTGAGCGGCAACGAAAGAAATGAAAAAGACGCAAACCAAAGGCATCGCAACCGAACGACCCAATCCCATGGGAACATGCCTCGTCTCAAATGGGTTACCTGATGGCGACTGGATTGGAGCGTAGCACCACGCTTCAGGATCAAGTGTAACAGCCGGAACAATTAGCCTCGCGCCCGGCAGGGTTATGTCCTTGATTCCTGACGATACTCCGGAGCGGCTGACTCGCGCCGTGCTCATGGGATTTCGACTGCGGGCATGTGACGGGCAACTCTTCCCTAATCTTGTAAGGGAAGGTTTGCCGACAACCCGGTCACGGACGATCCGGGTTATAAAAGACTGCGGCGTTAGCCGGGAGCGACACTCCCTCGACAAGAACGACTTCCAGACGAGGGAGTTTGAAGGCGGGAAGGTAAGGGTGCTATGTAATCACAGGTCTCGAAAGCAGAAAGTGGAGCGACGATGAGAACGGAATCACGGACGAAGCCGCCAGCCGGTGTGAAAATTCCTTGGGCTATCTGAGCTGGCAAAATCTTAGGTGACGAAATCAGGTGATTACCAGAACCATTCGGTTATGAGTGTAATCGAGATTTATCGCCAACTAGCAAGGAAGACACCCTGCACTGTTCGCGTGTATTCTTCTCGGCGCGGAGGTCCTTCCCTCTCCAGTTCCAATTTTTGTTCCCGACTGTCGTAGAACATCAGCCGGAATCAGCCATCGCCTAAAGGTCTAGGAGGTATTGATGAAAGCATTGATCTTTCGCGAGACCGGTGAACCGAAGAGCGTATTAACACTGGCAGAGATTCCTACTCCGCCTTTGGCCCCTGGTGACGCGCTCGTCCGAGTGCTGCTGAGCCCGATCAACCCATCGGACCTGCACATGGTGCGCGGGCGTTATGGCTATCAGCCGGAATTGCCAGCCAGCCCAGGCATTGAGGGCGTGGGGATTGTGGAGGCTGTAGGTCCGGGCGTGCAAGGTCTGATGGTTGGAACTCGCGTAGTTTTCGTTGGCACGTGGAACACCTGGCGCGAGCAGATCGTGTGCCCTGTGGACAGACTCGTGCCCGTTCCAGACGGCCTGCACGATCAGGCCGCCGCCACTTGCTACATCAACCCTTTGACTGCATGGGCATTGACGAGATCAGGTCACAATCTCAAGGAGGGCGACTGGCTCCTGCAGACGGCGGCTGCATCCAGCGTGGGGAAGTTGGTGCTTCAATTGGCCCAGCAGTATCGATTCAAGACCATCAACGTCATCCGGCGGCGCGAGCAGGAAACAATCATACGCAACCTCGGAGGCAATGAGGTAATCTGCACAGCCGACGAAGATCTCAGGGCACGCCTGCAAGAATTGACCGCAGGCAAGGGCGTTGAACGAGTGATTGACTGCGTTGCCGGGGAACTCGGCGCTGAGATTGCCCGCAACCTCGCTCCCGCTGGAACCATGCTTGTGTATGGAGCGCTTTCCAGTCATCGGCAGACGGACCCGGCGAAATTCCTCATGCCGCTCTTCGCGCCGCGTTTGATTTATTCGACAGCTATGGTTCGCGGGTGGTGGCTTCCGCGTTGGGTAAGTTCCCAGCCGCTCGCCGAAGTGCGGGCAGCGACGAGCGAACTCATCACCATGTTGTCGAACGGAGCCCTTACGCCGCCAGAAATTGTGCGGTATTCACTTAAAGACTTCAAAGAGGCAGTACGCCTGGCCGATGGTGAGGCAGGACAGCAAAAGGTCTTGCTCGACTTCTCCGAAGGATCGGTCGCATGAAGCCGAAATGCTCGATGCATATACCCGCAACTACCACGAGCAGTCTTGGTAGCCGGAAGTTGCCGCTAACAGGCCGTTCTCACCAGCTTGCGCCGTTTGTTCGCCAAAACCGAGGTCAATTGGTGAAATGGCGATTTATCAACAATTGAGGACAGAGGCCGCCGACTGAGCGGCGGCCCCGCCGAAGAATGGAGGAGGCTTGGCCGGCTCTAGGCTGCTGCCTTCACCCCCTGAGCGGCTTTTACCGCTTTTCGGATCACATCGATCACGACTTGCGGCTGCGACAGCATCACCACGTGGCTGCTCGCGGCCTCGGTCGTCGTGGCGCCCATGCGTTTGGCGAGGAAGCGCTCACAGTCAGGATGGACAGTACGGTCGTTCTTGGCGACGATGTACCAACTTGGCTTCGACCTCCAGGCCGTTCCTTCGACTTTCGCATCGAAAAGGTCTGGAGCCGGCACGCATTGGGTCGCCCAAACCAGCTTCGTGCTGTCGAGGCGACAAGCGACGTCAGGAACAGCAGGCAAAATAACACAAGCCAAGGCGGTCGAAACTCGCCGAAAGGGGAGACCTGTTGCCGTAAGCTGTTTCTACCGTCCGGTGTTGCTCTCATTTACTGAAGCCAAAATATAGGCGTTCAGGATCTTTTCCGTCCGTGCATCCATGGCGGGTGGGCCACCTGCGGGTATTGAGCTGGGTGACATAGCTGCTGCCCGTTTCGTTTTGATTCCGATGTAGACCGCGTTATAGGCGGTGTCGCCCAAGTTTTCGACCTCGTGTTTGAACGGCGGGAACCACCTGGACTCACCAGGTTTGGCATACACCTCTTGTGTTTTTCCATTCTGGTCGGTGAACCGGAGGTGTCCGCCGGTGAGAATGACTACCACGCCCCCTGGATGGTCGTGCATAACTGACCTCTCGTGCGGGCCATAGTGGACGTCTACTACCTGGACCCATTCATTTTCAAAGGCCAACTTGTAGTGCTTCGGCTCGACCTTGGTGGGATCCTGTGCTACAGAAGTGAGGACTGCAAGAAAAACAAATACCGCCCCGATTCGCTTGGAAAGCATGCTCTCCTCCTAATCCGTCCGGCAACAGCCTAAATTGCAGTTTGAGGATGTTTGCCCCTTCCTACCCCAAAGGGAATAACGCGAAGAACAGTATCAACATCACGCAGCAGCGGAGTGGCAACCACCTTACGTATCAGTTAAAAAGATCCGCTGCAGCTTAACTGGGCACGCTCTCATCCTCGGGCATGAGCCCCAGCATTCTCAGACGAGAAGTTTAGCCGACACAACGGGTTGGGCGGAATGCTGAGTCAGATTCGACAGAATGTCAATCTAAGAGCTTCGCGCACGCACTTAATACGAGCAAACCTTCAAATACTGGCGCGGCTCGGACCATCGGCAGCCGATGTTGAAAGGCGGTTGTCACGATAGCTTAAGAACTCGCCCAAAGCATATCGGGTTGCTTCTCGAATGGATCGCAAGTGCTGGTAACATCAGGCAAGAATCGTTGAGGTGATCGATGCGTTCGCACCAGTATGGAGTCGAAATGGGAGTTGACCTGCACAGTTGGCTTTGCGCAAAGCGAGGGTGAACATGGCCGAGGTGAAGGCTACGGTTTTTCGAATCGAAACCTTGCGCGAATTCAGCACTCGCGTTTTCCTCCACCTGGGAGTGCCCAAAAAAGATGCGATGCAGGCTGCGGATGTACTCGCCTGCGCGGACCTGCGCGGCATCGACTCGCATGGCATAGCTCGGCTGCACAGTTACTACGACATGCTCAGCCTGGGCCGGATCAATCCCAGGGCCCAAATCAAGTTAGTGTGCTCAACGTTGAGCACGGCAACGGTCGATGGCGACAACGGCCTTGGGTTAGTTATTGGCCCGCAAGCCAATCGGATCGCAATGGATATGGCGGAGAAATCCGGCTCTGGTTGGGTTAGCGTTCGGAATACCAACCATTTCGGCATAGCCGGCTACTATGTCCTTGAGGCCCTTGAACGTGATCTGATCGGCTGGGCGATGACAAACTCAAGCAAGATGGTTGCGCCCTTGTGGGGCGCAGAGCGCATGCTTGGCACCAATCCCATTGCAGTCTCATTCCCCGCTAAGGAAGAGCCCCCCATCGTAATTGATATGGCTACCTCTGCTGCCGCGTACGGAAGAATTGAGATGGCCCAACGGAGGGGAGAAGCCATCCCTTACGGCTGGGGGATCGGGAATGACGGTCGTGTCACAACAAACCCGGACGACGTCGTGGCAGGGGGAGCCCTTTTGCCGCTCGGCTCTGATCGCGAACACGGAGGACATAAAGGATACGCCTTGGCCATGATGGTGGACATTCTGAGTTGCGTGCTGAGTGGAGCTAATTGGGGGCCCTTTGCACCGTCGTTCGCGGTTAATAACGAAACGCCACAGCGCAGTGTGGGGAAGGGAATCGGTCATTTCTTCGGGGCGATTCGGATCGACGGCTTCATTGATGTTGAATCGTTCAAGCGCCAGGTTGACGAGTACATCCGTGTCTTCCGCAGGACAAAACCCGCACCCGGTACCACCGGCCCCCTGATTCCCGGAGATCCTGAACGGCAAGCAGAACAATTGCGCCGTGAGAAGGGTGTACCCGTGATCCTTCCCATCGTCGAGGATCTGCGCAACATCTCCGCGAAAACAGGCATCCCCCTCGACTGATGCGTTGGGCGACTTGCCGCCAGTCAAGCGGATGGCGGAGCCAGTATCGCCTTATGTTGGTGTCGTTTCGCGTGAACAGAGACACTACGTCTATGCCGACTTAACAGGAAAGCCGTCTACTGCAATTGTGGGTTGCCAATCGCCTCGGTGACGTCTCGAAGAAATTCGGCGGCCCGTGCTCCATCCACCACGCGATGGTCGCTCGAAAGTGTCAAGGTCATCATTGGACGAATTCCAGGCTTGCCGTCCACTGGCACGACCCGGTCCGCGATCCGTCCGACTGCAAGAATGGCAGCCTGGGGCGGCACAATAATCGCGCTGAATGCGTCCACCCCAAACATCCCGAGGTTGCTGATGGTGAACGTCGCGCCTGCGACATCTTGCGGGCGAAGTTTGCCGGCCCGCGCCCGCTCCGTGAGGTCGCGACGCTGCACAGCAATCTCATCGAGATGAGCTTTGTGGGCATTGTGAATCACCGGCGCTACTACACCGTCGTTCACAGCGATGGCTATGCCCAGGTTTACATCCGCGTGCCTCCGTACCCCTTCAGCCTTCCAGCTAGCATTCATTCGCGGGTGTTTCAAAAGTACCCGCGCGACAAGCGCTAGCAGCAGATCGGTGTACGTGAGTTTCACGGCTCGTGACTTTTCAATCGCGATCGCGAGCTCCCGGCGCGCTTGGTTTAGAGCTCCGGCGTCGACTTCGCGAACAACGAAGAAATGCGGAACCGTCGTCCAACTCTGCGTGGTCCTCTCCGCCATCAACCGGGAAATCGGACTGCTGCTGTCAACCACCGGTGCCGCGCCGGCTTTGGATTCCGCAGCGGCGAGAATGTCGGAAGCGAGTATCTCTCCTCCGGGCCCCGATCCGCGCACCCGGCTAAGATCCACACCGCGCTCGGCGGCGAGACGACGCGCTTTCGGGGAGGTCTGGATGTCCGCTGCCACTGGCTGAGTTGATGGTGCCGAAGACACTGCCGCAGAGGAGGAAGCCAGCGCAGAAGTTTTTCTTCCCGACGCAACCGGGGTCTCGTCGGCCGGTGGAGTCTCTCCTGGACGTACTATCCAGGCGATGGTCTGACCTACCGGCACTACGGTGCCGGCCTGAGCTTTCACCGCAGCGAGAATACCCTCACCGGGCGATTCGATTTCCATCACCGCTTTGTCGGTTTCGATCTCGAGGAGGGGCTCGCCCTTGGCGACGGTCTCGCCTTCTTGTTTCAGCCAGGAAATCAACTTGCCAGTCTCCTGGGCCATTTCGAGAGCGGGCATGACAACGCTGATCGCCATAGTCTGATTCGAGGGAAGCCGACCCGCGATCTAGTCGCCCACTCCAACTCGTTCTTGCTTGGAACTGGCCTCGATCATCTCGCGCACGCGCCGGCTCGGAGCCGATTCACTCTCCCGCACAGCGGGCAATGGCCCGTCAACTGTGAAGTAGTGCCTTCCTGCAACCAGCAATTCCTCGGCCGGAAAGCGCGTGATGACCTCGTGGCCGGTTTCGGTGACAACGATTTCTTCTTCAATGCGCGCTGCGCTCCAGCCGTCGGTCGAGGGCCAGAAGGTCTCGAGCGCGAACACCATGCCGGGCTTGATCACGGTCGGGTGCTCCAACGATACCAGGCGGCTGATCACGGGTTTCTCCCAAATCGCCAGGCCAATACCATGTCCATACTGCAGAGCGAAGGCTGCTTCCTCGTCAGGGAAACCGAATTCCTGTGCCTTGGGCCATACGGCAGCGATCTCCGCCGTGGTGCGCCCCGGACGCACGAGTTCGATGGCCGCATCGAGATACTCACGGCATCGCTTGTAGGCATCGTTCATCGCGTGCGAGGCGTAGCCGATAGTGAAACAGCGGTAGTAGCAGGTGCGGTATCCCATGTAGGAATGGAGAATGTCGTAGTACACCGGATCACCCGGACGCAACACACGATCAGAAAAGACATGCGGATGTGGACTACACCGTTCTCCGGAAATCGCGTTTACCGCTTCGACGTACTCCGAACCCAGATCGTAGAGCACCTTGCTCACCAGTCCGACGGCCTGGTTCTCACTCATTCCAGGCTTCATGGCGCGATAGAGTTCGTCGTAGGCAGCGTCTACCATCATGGCCGAGGTATTCAAGAGAGTGATCTCGTCCCGCGTCTTGATGAGTCGCGCCTCGGACATGAGAGCCTGCCCATCCACCACCTTGATGCCTTCTTTCTGTAGAGCAAACAGAACAGGCAGTTCGATAATGTCAATCCCAACCGGCTCTTTGTGCAGTCCGTGCAACTCGAGCTCGATGCGGATCTTTTTTGCGACATCTTCGGCACGTCCCATCTCCGGCGTCATTGCACCGCGTAGCATGGAGATCCCGGGACGCGAGCGCTCCCCCAGCCACGGGCAGTGCAGTTGATGATGCCGGGCTGCCGACCCGAAGTCCCACAATATAGGTTCGCCGTTTTGAGGTAGGAGCGTAAACCGGTTGGCCTTGTCCTGCGCCCACGTACCGATGTGGGTAGCCGTCAGGTACCTCACATTGTTCATGTCGAAGCAAAGCAGTGCCCCCATCTCCGACTTGGCGAGAAGATCTTTGGCGCGGGCCAGGCGTTCGCGCCGCAGGCGGTCGAAGTCCACGCGGTTTTCCCAATCCACCGCCATCGTTCCGTAGGTGGGCAGAGCCATAAATTTCTCCTTTAAATCTCATTCTCTGGTTGGCCGGACTATGAACGACCACAGAGCGCCCGGGCAGCCTCGAACACGGTCTGCTCTGTCGGCACGGTCACGTCTTCCAGCGGGGGCGAGAAAGGAATCGGAACATGCATCGCCCCCATGCGCTTCACTGGCGCGTCCAAATTGTAGAATGCGCCTGTGGCAATCACCGACGCAAGTTCTGCGGTGACGCCATACCTTTCATAGCCTTCATCGAGCACGATGGCTCGCGATGTTTTCTTGGCTGATTCGATCAGAGTCTTCTCGTCCAGTGGCCACATGGTCCGCGGATCCACGACTTCCGCACTTAGGCCGATCGCTTCCAGCATGGTCGCCGCACCCAACGCCACCTGCACCATGCTGCTAGTGGCGACTAGCGTGATGTCCTCACCTACCCTCTTCACATCAGCCACACCCAGAGGGAGCGTATAGTCCTCCGCCGGCACCGGGCCTTTGAGTTTGTACATCATCTTGTCTTCGAAAAAGACGACTGGGTTCTCGTCGCGAATGGCGGCTTTGAGCAACCCCTTGGCGTCATAGGGCGTTGAAGGCAGCACAACTTTCAGTCCTGGGACATGACAGAACCAGGCGTGCAGCGATTGTGAGTGCTGGGCAGCGGAGCGGCGCGTCGCACCCAGAGTTGTCCGCATCACCATGGGAACTTTCCACTTTCCGCCGGACATGTAGTGGACCTTAGCTGCCTGATTCACCATCTGGTCCATGGTCAGAGTAATGAAGTCGCCGAACATGATGTCGACGATGGGACGCAGCCCCGTCATCGCCGCTCCTACCGCGAGTCCCGTGAATCCCGCCTCGGAGATTGGCGTATCCAGCACTCGATCTTTGCCGAATTCCTCCACGAGACCGGAGAGCACTTTAAAAGGAGTACCCGCCTCAGCCACGTCTTCGCCCAGAATGCAGACGGTTGGATCGCGGCGCATCTCCTCAGCCAGCGCTTCGCGGATCGCTTGCCCGAAAGTTAGCTCACGTTCTGTGGTTTCAGGCATAGACATCCTGTTCCACTTGATCGATACCTGGATAGGGCGCGGCAATCGCGAACTCCATGGATTTCCTCATTTCGGACTCAAGCTCACTGTGCCAGCGATCGAGCGTCCCGGCATCGGCCAGTTTCTGTTCGATCAACCAATTCCGCAGATTGAGAATCGGATCCCGCTGACTCTTCCAGGTCTGCTCTTCCTCCTTCGAGCGATAGTATTCGCGGTTGATATCACCCACGTGATGCCCGTGGTACCGGTATGTGTTGCAGAGCAGGAACGCGGGGCCGTCACCGCGACGGGCGCCCTCAACCAACCGTTCCGCGACGTCATAGACAGCGCGCACGTCCTGACCGTCCACGGAGGCGGCTTCCAAGCCGAAGGCAGTCGCCCGCGTCAGGATGTCGCCCGCCGTCGTTTCGCTGTAGTGCGTGTATTCCGTGTAGAGATTGTTCTCGCAAACGTAGATCACGGGAAGTTTGAGAAGCTCAGCAAGGTTCATCACCTCGTACAAAACGCCCTGTCCCAGAGCACCTTCTCCGAAGAAGCAGACCGCCACTTGGCCCGTGCCCAGACGCTTGGCGGAAAATGCTGCTCCGGTCGCGATGCCGGCACTCCCGCACACAATCGCGTTGGCGCCCAGGTTGCCGGTCGCCGGGTCTGCAATGTGCATGGAGCCTCCCTTGCCCTTGCAGTACCCGGCTTCTTTCCCCAGCAGTTCGGCGAACATTCGGTCGGGGGAGGCGCCTTTCGCCAAACAATGTCCATGGCCGCGATGCGTGCTGGTGATGTAGTCGGTCCGATGCAGCGCCTCGCAGACCCCGACCGCGACGGCTTCTTCCCCAATATAAAGGCCTCGCAGACCCCGACCGCGACGGCTTCTTCCCCAATATAAAGGTGGGCAAGACCAGGCATCAGGGCGCGGGTGTAGAGTTCGTTGACCTGGGTTTCAAACAGACGGATGGCCAGCATCTGGCGGTACATCCGGAGCCATAGGTCAACCCTTTCAGAAACTTCATTAGATTGCGCTGCGGTTGTCATTTCTGGACTCCTGCCATGCGCGCCAGAACGTCGAACACCACCGCAAAGTCCAGCTTCTCCCAGCCCATACCCCGCGCGGCGGTTAAGAATTCATTGGTAACCGCAGTGGTAGGAACGGGCACATTCAGCTTGCGGCCCAGGTCCATGGCGAGCAGCATGTCTTTCTGCATCATGTTGACATCGAACCAGGCCTCTTCCGGCTGTTGCAGAACGAACGGACCCCGGTACTGAATCATGGGCGAAGCGACGGCGCTGTGGACCATAACGTCCACCGCGACTTCGCGCGCAATACCGCTCTTTTCCGCGAGCAACACGCCTTCCGAGAAAGCCAGCATCTGCACCGCCAAGCTCAGGTTCACGGCGATTTTCATGGCCAAGGCTACGCCATTGCCTCCGACGTGCGTAACTTTGGGTCCGATATCCAGAAGCAACGGCTTCAGGCGCTCGAAAGTCTCTTTGCGGCCGCCCACCATTACTGAGAGCTTGCCTTGCTGCAGAGTGATGACGCTGCCAGAAACCGGCGCGTCAATCATGTCGGCGCCTTTTTCACGAACCTTCGCGGCCAGGGCGCGGCTAACTTCCGGACTCACGGTGCTCATGTCGATGTGGAACTTGCCGGGAGAAATTCCTGCGAGCAACCCATCGGGCCCGTCCGTGACCGCCGAAAGCGCAGCAGCATTGGTCACCATGGTGAAGGTGACATCGGACCCTTCTGCTACCGCCCTGGGAGATTCCGCAAACTGCATGCCGCGGTCGATCAGTCCTTGACCTTTGGAACGTGTGCGGTTGTATCCGGTGACCGTGTGGCCCTTTTCCAGCAGGCGGCTAACGATGTTGACGCCCATCACACCGAGACCGACGAATCCAAGCTTCACCATCAATCGCTCCGTTCGATTTTAGAAGTCCGCTTGGACCGCGTGGCAGTCCCTGCCGGGGAAGACGAGTCCTCACGGACCTGCTCGAGATGAACCCGCATAGCTTCGCGGGCGGCCTCCCGATCGTGCCGCTCGATCGCCTTCAAGATTTGCTTATGATGGTACTGGCCTCGCTCCGGCCCGCCATCTACCGCGAAGATTCGCCTGCGCTGTTCGCGCAACAGACCAACGATCGAGTCGAGCAAAGAAAGAATCAGGGGGTTTTCGACGGCTTCAGCCAGAGCCAGGTGAAAGTCAAGGTCAGCTTCTATGTAGGCGTCAGGATCGTGGAGGTTGCGGTCCATTACGGCGACCGCTTCTCGCATTGTCGCGAGCAGTTGTTCATCAATGCATAAAGCAGCAAAGGCGGCGATCTCTGGCTCGAGGATCTGGCGCAATCCGGCCAGATGAGTGGATCCCTCCTGCTGACTGATCCGGATCATCAGATCGAGGGATTGCCGCATGGTGTGTGAAGTCCTATTGGTCACGAATGTTCCGCGACCCGAGTAGGCCTCCACCAAACCTTTTTCGCACAGGGTCTTCACCGCTTCCCGAACCGCCGTGCGGCTCACCCCGAAACTTTGGGCCAGGTCACGCTCCGCTGGCAATTGGTCTCCGGGTTTCAATTGACCCTTTAGAATGGACTCTTCCACCTGCTGGACGATCTGCTCATAGAGACGCGAAACTCTTACCGTGCGATAAACCGGCTTTGCACCCAACGAATCCACGGTTCCATCGGTCATGGGATCCTCACAAGCACCAGGCCTTTTGGCAGATGCTCAGTGGTCTGACCACTATACCACAAGCTTTTTAGAATGCTGCTTTTCGTCCCACCCGACCTAAAACTCCTCCAGGGAAGAGCCTTCGAAGAGTTCTTGTGTTTTTACTCCAGCCACACGGTTTTTATGTTCACGAATTCACGGATTCCATTTGCCGCGAGTTCTCTCCCGTGGCCGGAATGTTTCACTCCGCCGAACGGCATTCGCGGGTCGGAGACTACCATCTTATTCAGGAAGACCATTCCTGCCTCGAGTTCGTTGATGAAGCGTTCGGTTTCCGCAGGATCGTTAGTCCATGCGCTGGCTCCCAATCCGAAACGGCTGTCATTCGCAATCTGTATTGCCTGGTCCGCTCCCTTTACGCGGAAAATCGACGCCACCGGTCCGAAAAATTCCTCCCGATAGGCCGGCGAGTCCTTGGGAATATTGGTCAGCACGGTAGGGGCATAGAAATTGCCGGGACGCTTCAAGGGGTGGCCGCCCGTCAGCACACGCGCCCCGGCCGCCACGGTCTTTTTTACGTCGGCATCAAGCGAATTGACCGCATCTGCGTTAGCTAGTGGTCCCAGTTGCGTGCTCTCGTCGAGAGGATCGCCCACCCGCAGTTCCTGCATTCGCTTCACAAACTTGCTCTCGAATTCGTCGGCGATGGACTCGGCCACGATGAAGCGTTTCGCGGCAATGCAGGACTGCCCGTTGTTCTGAATTCTGGCTTCCACCGCGGTTGCAACCGCCGCCTCCAGGTCCGCGCTGGGCATCACGATAAATGGATCGCTGCCTCCGAGTTCCAGCACGACCTTCTTGATTCGCTTGGCTGCGGAAACCCCAACTTCGATACCCGCTTGCTCGCTGCCGGTCAGCGTCGCGGCTGCAATGCGCGAGTCGTTCAGGATCGCGTCAACTTGCGCCGAGCCGATCAGGAGAGTCTGGAACACTCCTTCTGCAAATCCTGCGCGACGAAGAATCTCTTCAATCTTCAGCGCGCACTGCGGAACGTTCGAGGCGTGTTTAAGAAGGCCGACATTACCCGACATCAGGGCCGGAGCCGCAAAGCGAAAGACCTGCCAGAACGGAAAGTTCCAAGGCATGATAGCGAGGACGGGCCCCAGCGGCAGATAGCGGATGAAGCTGCGCTTTGCTCCGGTCACGACCACTTCGTCCGCCAGGAAACGCTCCGCATTCTCGGCATAGTAGCGGCAACCTGTCGCGCATTTCGCCGCCTCCGCGGCGGCCGACCGTAGCGTTTTTCCCATCTCCATGGTCATCAGGCGCGCGCATTCGGTTTTTTCTTTTTCGAGGATTTCGGCGGCACTGAGCATCATGCGGGCACGGTCGGCGAAGCGCGTTCGGCGGTGGGTCTGAAAGGCTGACATTGCCAGCTGTAGCTTTTTTTCAATCTGCTCCGCAGAGAGCGGTTCGAAGCTCTTCACCAATTCCCCGGTTGCGGGATTCGTAGTTGCGATCGCCATCGCGGCCAAGCTTCCTTTCCGCCTTGCCTCTTACAAATCACTTGCAACATCAAATCCGGACCCATGTGACCAGACTGGTCGGACCACAATACCACTTTGCTGGTGGTCTTGGTCAAATGTACCAAGCTTGGGTATTGACATGGCCATCGATACGGTGGTACAGCTGTCAGACCAATAGTTCCATCCTGCTTGGAGGTTCGTGAATGCGTTCCTGGACGAAAGGCATTCCGCTCTTGGGCTTCGTGTGGCTGGTATTGGCAACCAGCACACCTTTATATTCCCAAACCACCACCGGCCGCATTCTGGGAACCGTCCACGACCAATCAGGCGCGGTGCTCGCGGGCGCCACTGTGACCGTCACCGACGTCCAGAGGGCCATCAGGAGAACCGTCACCACCGACGATTCGGGGGCCTACGTTGTCCCCAGCCTTATTCCGAGCGTCTACGTCGTGCGCGCTGAAGCCAACGGCTTTAAAGTGGTGGAACGACCGAATGTACAGGTCGAAGTCGCCACCGATGTGACCGTCGACGTGCAGCTACCACCGGGCAGTGTGAAGGAGACCGTGGTCGTCACCGAAGACGTTCCACTCATTAATACGACTTCGTCAACTCTCGGGGGCACTCTCAGCAATAAGGAGATAAACGATCTCCCGCTGAACGGCCGCAACTACGAGAACCTGCTGCAATTGCGCCCGGGAATCGTTCGTTATCCCGGAGGCGGATTCTCGACCACGAGCGCCAACGGCCTTCGTGCTGAAGACAATGCCTACCTGGTGGACGGTTTGTTCAACAGCGAGCCCTTTTCCGGGCAAAGCATTATTAACGGAGCAGGTATCGCCGGAGACTCGGCGACGATTCTTCCGGTGGACTCCATCCAGGAATTCAATCTGCAGCAGAATCCTCCCGCGGAATACGGCTGGAAGCCCGGGGCCATTGTTAATGTGGGTTTGAAGGCAGGCACTAACCAGACTCATGGTACGGCTTACGCCTTTGGACGCGACACGCCGTTCGACGCCCGCAACTACTTCAATCCGAGCACGCAACCGAAAAACCCGCGCAATCTGGAGCAATTCGGGGGCACCGCAGGGGGCGCGATCGTCAAGAACAAGCTGTTCTACTTCGGCGGCTACGAGGGCCAGCGCTACACCGTAGGCAACACACTCCAGCTCAATACGTGGGCGACAGTTCCACTTCCAGATGCAGGAAATTGCGCCTTCACTGGAACGGGCGATTGCGGCAACAGCATCCCCGATGCCATTGCCGATGTGCACGCCGCCTTCCTGGCTGCCGCAATTCCGGGCGACGTGAGCGCGGTGAGCTTGCAGATTGCGGGATGCACCTTCGCTGCGCCCAATACTGTCAGCTGTAACGGCAAAGGATTTCCCAACAACGACGGCACGAATCCTGCAGGTCCGACAGCAATTAACTACGGGCTGCCCAACACCGTGAGTGCCGACAATGCGGTCGCCAAAGTCGACTACCGCTTCAGTGAGCGCCACACCTTCAGCACGATGTATTTCTTCGGCAACAACTCAGGCACGGTGGCGGATGCAATCCAGGTGCAGCCGCAATGGCTTACCCGGATTCACACCCGCGCTCAGGTGTTCGGCGAAAACTGGACCTGGATCCCAGGCACTCGATGGGTAAACGAAGCCCGCTTCGGGTACAACCGGCTCTACCAGCCCACTTTTACCAGTGACCACAACATTCCCGCGTCGCAATATGGACTCGACACCGGCGTAACCAACCCACTCTATGGCGGACTTCCCCGCATCAACATTGCTCCGTTCTACGTCTTCCCGCAGGAACTGGGGGGCTTTAACTGGCCCAAGGTGCAGGGGCCTGACACTCGTCTGCAATTCGTCGATCATATCTCGTACATCCGAGGCAACCACGCCATCAAGTTTGGCGGAGAACTCCATCGCGATGGCTTCACCGGCGCGGGGTACGGAGGCGCGCGGGGCAGAATCAAGTTTGGCTTGGGCGGCGGAACCTTGGACAATGGCATTGAGGACTTCTTCGCAGGCCTTTCGTCGCATGCCAGCATCCTGATTGGCGATCCCACTCGGCACATCCATAACTGGGGTTTTGCCGGTTTTGTCCAGGATGACTGGCGTATCACCAGAACCCTTACGTTAAACCTCGGTTTGCGTTACGAGGTGAATACCATCATCAAGGAAGATCACAACCTTCTTGGCAACTTCGATCCCGCCCGAGGACTGGTTCAGGTCGGCAACGGCCTCAGCGCTCCCTACAACGGAGACCACAAGGATTTTGCTCCACGCTTCGGCTTCGCCTGGGACATCGGCGGCAACGGTCGTACGGTGGTTAGAGGCGGCGGCGGCCTGACGTACGAAACCCTCAACTGGGAATCGTATCTCGCCTTGAACAATTCCTTGGGTCTGGCCACGGTTCCGACCGGAGCCATCATTGACGCAGGCACTGGCACCGCCGGCGGCTCCATTGCAGTAGGTACAGAGAACTTTGCCGGGGCCGATCCCGCCAATGGTGGGATAAACTGGGACCCCGCTGTGACCGGTGTCCAGGGAACGGTCTTTCCCACCACGCCACTCAATTGTTTCAACAATCCGTGCAGCATTCTGGGTGTGGATCCCAAGTTGAGAACTCCCTACGTCTGGAACTGGACGCTGAACATGCAGCACGCGTTTACTCCGAATCTTTCTCTCGAGGTAGCCTATGTCGGCAACCACGGCTCAAAGCTGGCTGGGATTCGGGACATCAACCAGGTTGACCCAAATTCCCAAGCCGAAATCGACTGCGGCCACTGCGAACAGAACGGACGACCGTTCTTCAATCAGTTCCCCTATCTCGGGCAGATTTTTCAGATGGGCAATATCTACCGTTCTAACTACAACGGCCTGCAGATCACTTTGAACGGTCGCAACTACCACGGTCTGAGCATGGTTGCCGGCTACACCTACGCCCATGCCCTCGATCAAGTCGGAGCTAATTGGGACTTCGGCGCGGGATTGGGACTGCCAACCGACAGCACGCACCCGGGGCGCGAATACGCCAGCAGCGACTTCGATATGCGGAATCGCTTCACACTCTCGCTCACCTACCTGGTTCCCGGGAGGAAGAGCTTCGCCCAGTTGCTTGAAGGTTGGCAGATCAACTCCATTGTCAGTCTCTATGGCGCGCAGCCCTGGGGAGTGATGGATGCCGGAACCGACTCCAGCCTGACCGGCGAGCTCAACGATCGCTGGGATTTCACCGGCAAAACGGGAGACTTCAAGTCCACGCGCACCGGCATTCCGTTCATCGATCCCTCGACGTTCCCGGTTGACGCCCAGGGCCATGTGACGGGCGGCGATGCAGGCTGCCTGGCCGCCGCGGACGCTCATGGGGCTCGCGATCAGCTAGCCAGCTTCGGGTGCTTCGCTTCCGGTAGTAGTGTGTTGACCCCGCCCGCCCCTGGCACCTTCGGCACCATGGGCCGTAACATTTTCCGTGACACCGGTTTCCGCAACGTGGATTTCTCACTGGCCAAGAATTGGAAGTTCGGCGAAAGGTTTGGCGCGCAGTTTCGGGCGGAATTCTTCAACATTTTCAACCATCCTAACTTCGCCAATCCGTTTGGCGGACAAAATGGCTGGGCGCATAACGATCCTTCAGGCGGTGGGAACTTCTTCGGCTGTTCCTGTGCCACTCCAGATGTGTCGGCCGCGAACCCGGTTATCGGTTCCGGAGGCAGCCGCGCTGTCCAGTTCGGCTTGAAGCTCACTTTCTAGGCTGTTTGAGCAGTTCCGCGACGGGGCCGGACCTCAATCCCGCCCAGTTTTCAAGGGTTCATGTTTCGTGCCCGCTTCTCTCAACATCGAAAGCGATCCGCCATCACCGACTGAAATCCAAGACAAAACTCATGCAAACCACGAAGCGAAAATCTGTGTCAACCTCTTCGAGACGTCACGATCGAGTCCAGCTATCCACCTTGTTCGCGCTCATCCTCGCCATGAGTATCCCGGCTTTCTCCCAGCAGAGGCGGGATCGGACCCTCGATGAGATCAAAGCCGAGGCCATTCATCGCGCGGAGAATGGAATGTATCCGCTCATCGGGTTGGATCCAACGGACGTGCGCGAAGCCTTCGCCTCGATCCACACCAGAGACAAGGATGAGTGGGCGTCGGCCTTCATGGCGGTTGCAGATCGCTATATGACCGAGGCGAAGTCGCTCGAGAAAACCGACCCGGTGAAAGCGAATGCAGACTATGTGCGCGCCTGGCGGCTTTACTCCTTCGGACGCTGGCCGATCCCCGCATCGCCCGGAAAGCAGCGTTCTTACCAGAAAGCGATCGAGGCTTTTCTGGCTCACGCCCGCTTCTGGGACCCGCCCCTCGAAATCATTCACATTCCGTTCGAGGGGAAGGAAATCATCGGCTACATGCGCCTGCCGAAGGATGCGAAAGGACCGGTGCCGCTCGTGATCGCTGTAAACGGATTGGACAGCCGGAAGGAGGATCTGACCGAGAGCTTCGCAGCGATTCTTCCCTATGGTATTGGCTACCTCGCCGTGGACGGCCCTGGCACCGGGCAGTCTCCGATCAAAGTAAGTGAAACCGCGGAGCGCAGCTTGTCCCGGGCGCTCGACTATCTCCAGACCAGGCCAGAAGTAGATAGCACCCGTATTGCCATACACGGCGTCAGTTGGGGCGCTTACTGGGCAACGAAAATGGCCATCGTCGAGCGCTCCCGCCTGAAAGGTGCCAGCGCTCAGTCGCCTCCTGTAGATACCTTCTTCCAACGAGACTTCTTGATGAACTCTCTTTTGGGCAACCGTGAATATCTGTTCGACCAAGTGCCGGCGCTGATGGCAATTTTCGACAATGTGAAAACTGTGGACGAAATGGCGGAGGTTCTGCCGAAGATGTCGCTGGTCAAACAGGGCCTGCTGGGAAAGCCGATGGCACCCATGCTCGTCCTGGCCGGGGTGCTCGACACCCAAGTCCCGATCTCCGACATCTACTTGCTTCTCAATAAAGGGGACGTTCCGAAAACAGCCTGGATCAATCCCCAGGGCGGCCATCTCGGGCGGCAGGTGAAGGTATGGCCGGATCCCGTCATTTTCAAACAAGTGATTATCCCGTGGCTGGTACGAACGCTTGAGCCTGAGCGGGCAACGGATAGTCACTAGGCTCCTCAGCCTGCTTCGGCACCCGTCGAAAACGCGAGCAGTGCAACCCACGATTTACCGAGTGAAGAACTCACGCAAAGAAGGACTTAACCATGGCCGCTATTCCGGAAGCGCAGGCAGGCCGAGCACGTACGGGGCAGGGCTCACCCAAGCTTCCTTTCTACTGTTGGCCATGGTCGCCGCCGTGGCGCTCGGTTACCTGCGGCCCGAGCGGGCTGTCACCATGAAGCCACTGGGAGACGCCTTCATCCGGCTTATAACGATGATCATCACGCTGATCATCTTCTGTACCGTCGTCACCGGGATCAGTGGTATGGGAAATTTAAGGAAAGTGGGCCGCGTCGGTGGCATGGCCTTATTGTATTTCGAGGTTGTTTCCACGCTGGCCTTGCTGATTGGCCTCTTGGTGGGCAACGTCGTGCACCCGGGCAGCGGATTCAACGTCAATGTGGCCACCCTGGATGCCAAGTCGGTCGCGGACTACGCCGGACAGGCCAAAGCCCAAACCGTGACCGATTTCCTGATGCACATCATCCCGACCACGGTATTCGATGCCTTTGCCAAAGGGGACATCCTGCAGGTAGTCCTCATCGCAATCCTGTTTGGCTTCGCTCTAGCGGCGGTGGGACCGCGGTCGAAGCCAC
>WNEZ01002249.1_pt1 | contig 20168 bp, 20 predicted proteins | sample 5400521 | NCBI WGS metagenome assembly WNEZ01 (sample SAMN13153339, study PRJNA577476) | soil metagenome | isolation source: 120 cm saprolite under Douglas fir tree site 2 hole 1 replicate 1 | place: USA:California | collected 2015-04-18 | reverse complement strand
AGGGCCGGCGCCTGGATGAGCGGCGTAAAAAAGTTTTTCGGCGTGCTGCTGCTTGCTGTCGCGCTCTGGATCGTCTCGCCGGTGCTGCCGGCCGCAGTCCGGATGATCGCCTGGGCGGCGCTGCTCATCGGCTCCGGCGTGTTCCTGCACGCGATCGATCCGCTGCCGGCGTCGGCATCTGGCTGGTGGCGGCTGTGGAAGGCTGCGGGCATCGCGCTGCTGGTCGCTGGCCTGGCTCTGCTGATCGGTGCGCTCGCGGGAAGCCGCGATCCGCTGCGCCCGCTCGCCGGCCTCGCGAGCGGCGGCGCCCCCGCCGCCGCGCCGCTGCCGTGGACACGCGTTGCATCCCTCGGCGAGCTGGAGGAGCGGCTGCGCTCGGCCGGCAAGCCGGCGATGCTCGATTTCTATGCCGACTGGTGCGTATCGTGCAAGGAGATGGAGGCGTACACGTTCTCGGATCCGCGCGTGCGTGCCACGCTCGAGGGCGTGGTCCTTTTGCAAGCCGACGTCACCGCCAACAGTGAAGCCCACCGCGCGCTGCTCAAGCGCTTTGCGCTCTTCGGGCCGCCGGGAATTATTTTCTTCGATGCGCGGGGACGCGAGATCAAGGGCCTGCGCGTCATCGGCTATCAGGACGCCGAGCGCTTCCTGAAAACCCTTTCGGTCGCCACAGCGCCGTGAAATCCTAGCCGCGCTTCAGCGCCTTCGCGGCGTCCATCGCGAAGTAAGTGAGGATGCCGTCGGCGCCGGCGCGCTTGAAGGCGATCAGCGCCTCCATCACGCAGGATTCGGGAAGCCAGCCGTTGGCGATCGCAGCACGCAGCATCGAATACTCGCCCGACACCTGGTAAACGAAGGTCGGCGCCTTGAATTCGTCCTTCACGCGCCGCAGGATGTCGAGGTAGGGCAGGCCCGGCTTCACCATCACCATGTCGGCGCCCTCGGCGAGATCAAGCCCCACCTCCCATAGCGCCTCGTCGGAGTTGGCCGGATCCATCTGGTAGGTTTTCTTGTCGCCCTTGCCCAGGTTTTTCGCCGAGCCGACCGCGTCGCGAAACGGGCCATAGAACCCGGAGGCGTATTTCGCCGAGTACGCCATGATCTTCGTATGGAGATGGCCCGCCTTCTCCAGCGCGGCGCGGATGCGGCCGATGCGGCCGTCCATCATGTCCGAAGGCGCGACGATGTCGACTCCCGCCTCGGCCTGCGCCAGCGCCTGCTCGACGAGGACGTCGAGCGTGACATCGTTGAGGATGTAGCCGGTCTCGTCGATCACGCCGTCCTGGCCGTGCGAGGTGTAAGGGTCAAGCGCGACGTCGGCCATGATGCCGAGCTCGGGGAAGCGCTTCTTCAGAGCGGCGACCGCGCGTGGCACGAGGCCTTTGGGATTCAGCGCTTCGCGGCCGTCGGCGGATTTCAGCCGCTGCTCGATCACCGGGAAGAGCGCGAGGACAGGGATGCGCAGCTTCAGGCACTGCTCGGCCAGCGGCAGCAGCTTGTCGACGCTCATGCGCTCGACGCCCGGCATGGAGGCCACTTTCTCAGTGCGGGATTTGCCGTCGAGCACGAACACCGGATAAATCAGGTCGTCGGCCGTGAGCACGTGTTCGCGCATCAGCCGGCGCGAAAACTCGTCGCGCCGCATGCGCCGCATGCGAACGCCGGGGAACTCGCCGTAGATCTTCATGCGGCTGATTTTTCTCGCGCTTTCAAGCTGGGAACTTTTCGAGGCCGACGCGCATCTTACCTTCAGACGAGTTGATCGTCTCCCGCTTCTCCTCCCTGAGCGGGTGCCTTAATTCTCAAGGTTAAGGCGTTTCGCCCCCGGTTTATATCCCCTTTACCGGGGGTTTTTTATTTCCGCGGCCTGCTTGCAGCCAGCCTGCAAGCAGGCCACGACATTCGTCGACACCCTGTCGCGTAGCGCTCGAAAAGAGCCGTACTTCGGCCTGCAGCAGAGAACCTACTTTCGTCAGGGTTGCTGCCTGCTCCGCGCGCGTCAGCTTGTCGGCCTTGGAAAGCAGCACGAGCAGCCGGACATCCCCGAGCCATTCGATCAGTTGCAGATCGAGCGGCGTCAGCGGGTGGCGCGCATCCATCACCACCACGACGGCGACGAGCGCACTACGCGCGCGCAGGTAGGCACCGACGAGACTTTCCCACTGTGCGCGCAGGGGCTGCGGCACGCGCGCGTAGCCGTAGCCGGGGAGATCGACCAGCCGCGCCGCCTCGCCGAGCTGGTAGAAGTTGATGGTCTGCGTGCGACCCGGCCTCTTGCTGGTGTAGGCGAGGCGCTTCCTGTCGAGGAGCGCATTGATCGCGCTCGACTTGCCGACATTCGAGCGGCCGGCAAACGCCACTTCCGGCGGTCCCTGCGGCGGCAGGTCCGCGGCGCGGCCCGCGGCCGCAAGGAATGCCGCTGGGGAGAACGTTTTCATGGCTGCCGGGAAATTCTAATAAAATCGGGCCTTTCCCATCGGGGACCTCTACAGATGATTCGCCTCCTGGCGCTCGGTGCCGGTCTCGCCGCTTGCTGTGCCAGCCCGGCGCTCGCGGAGCCACCGCCTGTGAAACCCGACCTGGCGCGAGGGCAGAGCATCGCGGCGCAAGTGTGCGCGGCGTGCCACGCCGCCGACGGCAACAGCACCGCGCCCGCGAACCCGAAGATCGCCGACCAATTTCCCGAATATCTGAACAAGCAACTGAGCGATTTCAAGCCGAAGGACGGCAAGAAGCCGGCGCGCGAAAGCCCGGTGATGATGGGCATGGTGGCCAATCTCTCGGAGGCCGACATGAAGAGCCTCGCCGCCTACTATGCCGCCCAGCAGCTCAAGCCCTCGACCGCTGCCGACAAGGACCTGGTCGCCCTGGGACAGAAGATCTGGCGCGGCGGCAATCCGGCGAAAAGCATTCCGGCATGCTCCGGTTGCCACGGTCCGGCAGGTTCCGGCATTCCGGCGCAGTATCCACGGCTCGCCGGGCAGTACGCCGAGTATCTGGGAGCCCAGCTGAAGGCGTTTCGCGAGGCCACGCGCGCGAATGATACGAACGGCATCATGCGGGGCGTGGCCGCGCACATGAACGACCGCGAGATACGGGCGGTCTCCGAGTACGCTGCGGGACTGCGCTGATACCCGGAATAACCCCCGCAGGACTGGTGTTTATTGCAACGTGTCATCTTCCTGAGGAGAGAGAACGATGAAGCGCAAGCTTTTGGCCGCAACCGTGGTCGCGTCCTTCGGTGCCGCATGGGTCGTCGACGCGGTGGCGCAGGTGAAGCCCGAAATTCTGGTGAAGCAGCGCCAGGCCGCGATGACGCTGCAGGGCAAGTACTTCGGCCCGCTCGCCGGCATGGCGCAGGGCAAGCTACCCTATGACGCCAACATCGTCCAGCGCAATGCCGGCTACCTCGATGTGCTCGACCGGATGCCCTGGGACGGCTTCGACCCGAGCACGAAGAACGTAAAGAGCGCCGCGCTGCCGGCGATCTGGAACGAGCCGGCCAAGTTCAAGGAGGCCCAGGAGCGGCTGCAGAGCGAAGTCTCCAGGCTCGTATCAGTGAGCAAAGGCGGCGACGAAGGCGCGGTGAAGGCGCAGATCGGGGCTGTCGGCAAGGCCTGCGGCAACTGCCACGAGAGCTTCCGCGAGAAGCAATAAGCATCCTTCATTGGTTCTGTACAGCGCGCTGGCGCTAGTTGCGTCGGCTGCCACACCGAGACGAGGCCGAACGCGCAGCCCTACGCCGGCGGGCGTGCGCTCAACACCCCGTTCGGTACTTTCTTCGGCCCGAACATCACGCCGCATCCGCGGGCCGGGATCGGTCGCTGGAGCGAGCAGGATTTCATCAAGGCGATGCGCCTCGGCGTGCGACCGGATGGCGCGCATTATTACCCGGCGTTCCCGTATACCTCGTTCACCAAAATCACCGATCTCGATCTCAGGGACCTGTGGGCTTACCTGCGCGGCCTGCCTCCCAGCAGCCGTGCGAGTCAGCCGCACGACCTTAAGTTCTACGTCCGCTGGCGCTTTCCGCTGTGGGGCTGGAAGCTGCTGTTCTTCTCGCCAGGCCCCTTTGTCCCGGACCCCTCGCGCAATGCGACCTTGAATCGCGGCGCCTATCTGGTTCAGGCACTCGGTCATTGTGGGGAATGCCACACGCCGCGCAACTGGCTCGGCGCACCGAAGAAGGACCGTTTCCTCGCCGGCGCGAAGCTGGGGGAGAAAACCAAGGCGCCGAACCTCACGCCGACGCGACTCAAGAAGCTGAGCGATGCCGAGCTCAAGGACATCCTGCGAACCGGCATGACCGCCGATGGAGATATCCTCTCCGAGTCCATGGCTGAAGTGGTGCAGAACACCACCAGCCAGCTGACGCCGCAGGACCTCGATGCGCTGATCGCCTATCTGCGCTCGCTGCCGCCCCTGCCAGACGGGTCGCGCTGACGAAGTCTGGCAATCGGCAGCGTTTTTTGATGGAATAGCAGCGGAGACCTCCCTGTTCCCCTCCATGAACGAAGCCGAGCGCCTGGTCGAGCTGATTCCGCGGTTGCGCCGCTACGCCCGAGCTCTCGTCGGCGACCGGGCTTCCGCCGACGACTTGGTGCAGGACACTCTCGAGCGCGCGTGGGCGAAATTGCACCTCTACCGCCGCGGCACCGACCTGCGCGCGTGGCTGTTCACGGTGATGCACAACGTACATGTCAACAAAGTGCGCGCGACGCACGTCACGGACACGCTCGAGGACGAGCTCCCCGAGTTGGCGCAGCGCGCCTCGCAGGGTGATGCGCTGCTGGTGCGCGACCTCGATCGCGCCATCGCACGCCTGCCCTCCGAACAGCGCGCGGTGCTGCTGCTCGTGACGCTCGAGGAAATGAGCTACGAGGAAGTGGCGCGCGCCCTCGGCATTCCGATCGGCACGGTGATGTCGCGCCTGTCGCGCGCCCGCGAGAAGCTGCGCATGATGATGCTCGGCCAAGGCGCCGCGGCCAAGCTGAAGGTCGTGAAGTGAGCACGGAACCCACCGTCACGGAAGCTGACCTGCAGGCCTACGCCGACGGGCGACTCGGCGCCGAACGAAAGGCCGAGGTCGAATCCTGGCTCGCCGCGCGCCCCGAGGACGCGGAGCGCGTCGCCGCCTACCGCCGTCTCGGCGAGGCATTGCGCGCTGCTTACGATCCGGTGCTCGCCGAGCCGGTTCCGCAACAACTCGAAGCTGCGGCGACACGTCTCCCGCGTGCTCGCAGGATCGCCACCATCGCCGGCTGGATAGCGCTTGGCGCGGTGCTCGGTGCGCTCGCAGGCTGGGAGGCGCACGACTGGCGCCGGCCTGCGGCGCCGCCGCTTGCCGAGGGCGCGGCGATGGCGCGCCGTGCCGCGATCGCGCACGCAACCTATTCGCCCGAAGTGCGCCATCCCGTGGAGGTGGGCGCCGATCAGGAGCAGCACCTCGTGGCCTGGCTCTCCAAGCGCGTCGGCGCCAGGGTGCGCGCCCCGAAGCTCGACGAGGCCGGGATGACGCTGGTCGGCGGGCGGCTTCTGCCAGGCGAGAGCGGCCCGGTGGCCTTGTTCATGTATCAGACCGCTGCCGGCCGTCGCCTCACGCTTTATATCCGCGCCGAAGCGAAAGGGCAACGCGAGACTGCCTTTCGCTACGCGCGCGAAAACAACGTCAGCGTGTTCTACTGGATCGACCGCGACTGCGGCTACGCGATCTCGTCTGCCGACCTGAGCAAGGACGAGCTCTTGCGCATAGCGACGCTGGTCTACAAGCAGTTCGAACCCTGATTCGAATTCCCGCGGCTGGTGCGCGCGCCAATCGCCCCGCACCATGCGCGTGCGCAGCACACGCGCTTTAGCCAGGGAAATGCGGAAAAACGATTGGCACGCTTCATGCAAGGCGCAAGCTGACGCCATGTCGTTCCTCGACGTCCAGGATCTGGCAACGGTCGCCGCGCAAAGCGGCTTCCTGGGCTTGCTGCTCGCTGCTTGGTGCGATCTGACCGACTCGCAGGTTCTCGTCAATCTGCTCGATCTGGGAGTAGCGGGCGGGCTTATCGGCTGGATCTGTCGCCGCCGCAGTGGTTCCTGAGAGCAGTCGATTTCCTCAGGGCCCGGAACAGTTTGACGAGTGCTGCGAGTTGATAGTTCGCGTTCAAACCGCTCGGGTTGGGGAGGACCCAGATCGCGGCCCCTTCGAAGGTTTCCGGCTGACGACCGATCGCGGCCTTCGGGCGCCCGAAGGCATGACGGTAGGCGCCAAGACCAAGAAAGACGACGCGCGCCGGGCGGTGGCGCCTGACCTTAGCCGCCAGGCGCCGACGCCCGGAGACGAATTCGACAGGCGCCAGCTCGTCCGCCGTCGCGGTCGCGCGGTTGACGAGGTTGGTGATGCCGTAGCCGCCTTTCAGCAATAGCCTTTGCTCCGAAGGATGCAGCACTCGCGGCGTGAACCCGGCGGCGTGAAGCGCAGGCCAGAAGCGATTGCCGGGACGCGCGAAGTGATGTCCGGTGGCCGCCGAGTAAAGCCCGGGATTGATTCCGCAGAACAGCGCCCGCAGCCGCGGAGCGAGCACGTCCCGGATGCCCTTGCCGGCTGCCTTGGGGAGCTCTGCGGAGGTCGGCTTACGCGGGCCGGATGAGGTAGCCGCCGGACTTCTCGTCGGGGTCAAGCTTGATGAGCCCCTTCTGCTGCATTTCCTCCAGCAGGTCGGAGAAAGCGCGGAAGCCATAGTAAGACTCGTTGAAGCCCGGCTTGCGCCGCTTCAGGGCCTGCTTGACCATCGAGCCCCAGATCTTCTCCTCTGCGCCGCGCTCGGCGATCAGGGCGTTCAGGGTTTCCAGCACCACGTCGAAGGCTTCCTGCTTCTTGTCCTCGCCCGCGGGCGCGGCTTCCCTGCGCTTCTTCGCCGCGCGCCGCTTCTGCTCGTCCTGGCGCACCAGATCGTCGTAGTAGATGAACTCGTCGCAGTTGTTGATGAGGAGGTCCGAGCTCGAGTTCTTGACGCCGACGCCGATCACCGTCTTCGCGTTCTCGCGCAGCTTGGAGACGAGCGGCGAGAAGTCCGAGTCGCCGCTGACGATGACGAAGGTGTCGACGTGCTCCTTGGTGTAGCACAGGTCGAGCGCGTCGACCACCATCCGGATGTCGGCGGAGTTCTTGCCCGACTGGCGCAAGTGCGGGATCTCGATCATCTCGAACGAGGCGGCGTGCATCGCCGTCTTGAACTCCTTGTAGCGCTCCCAGTCGCAGTACGCCTTCTTCACCACGATCGAGCCCTTGAGAAGCAGTCGCTCGAGGACCTTGTCCATGTCGAACTGCGCGTACTTCGCCTCGCGCACGCCGAGCGCGATGTTCTCGAAGTCGCAGAACACCGCGAGGCTACGCGCTTCGGGGTTGGCTGGCACTCTCTGGAACCTCGGGTTGTTTTCTCTTGTGGAGCCAGGTCTGAAGCCGCTCGAAGTAGAGGTAGATCACCGGCGTGATGTACAGCGTCAGGATCTGCGACAGCAGCAGGCCGCCGACCACCGAGATGCCCAGCGGCATGCGCGCGCTGCCCCCGGCGCCGAAGCCGATGGCGATCGGCAGGCTGCCCATCAGCGCTGCCATGGTGGTCATCATGATCGGCCGGAATCGCACCAGCCCGGCCCGGTAGATTGCCTCCTCCGCTGCAAGGCTTTCCTTGCGCTGTGCGTCGATGGCGAAGTCGATCATGATGATGGCGTTCTTCTTGACGATGCCGATCAGCATGATCATGCCGACGAAGGCGTACATGTTGAGCTCGATGCCGAAGGTCATCAGCGTGAGCAGCGCGCCCAGTCCCGCGGTGGGCAGCCCCGACAGGATGGTGAGCGGGTGGATGAAGCTCTCGTACAGGATGCCGAGCACCAGGTAGATCACCACGATCGAGAGCAGGATCAGGATGCCCATTCCCGCGAGAGAAGCCTGATAGGCCTGCGCGGTGCCGGAAAAGGTTCCGGTGAGCGTCGCCGGGACCTGCAGCTCGCGCGTGCCCGCCTGGAGCTGGACGATCGCCTGCGACAGCGCGACCCCCGGGCGCAGATCGAAGGAAAAGGTGACCGACGGCAGCTGCCCGAGGTGGGTCACCTGCATCGGACCGACGCCGAAGGTGAGCTTCGCCGCCGCGTTGAGCGGTACTAGCGCGCCGGAAGAGGAGCGCACGTAGAGCAGCGGCAGCGCCGATGGATCGGTCTGGTAACGCGGCGCGAGCTCGAGGATCACGAAGTACTGGTTGGTCGAGGTGTAGATCGTCGAGACTTGGCGGGCACCGTAGGCGTTGTTGAGCGCCATCTCGATGCTCTGCGCCGAGACGCCGAGGGCCGAGGCCTTCTCACGCTCGATCTCGACCATGACCTCGGGCCGGGTGATCTGCAGGTCGCTCGACACGTCTACCAGGCCGGGCAGCGAGCCCAGCTTCTGCTCGATGAGCGGAGCCCAGTGGTAGAGCTCGTCCACGCTCGCGCTGCGCACCACGTACTGGTAGGGGCTCTTGGTGATCTGTCCGCCGATGCGGACCGCCGGGATATTCTGTACGAACACCTTGGCGCCGAGCACGTTGGAGAGCTTGGGCCGCAGCTCGCGCACCACCTGGTCGGCGGGCTTGCGCTCGCTGAAAGGCTTGAGGTTGATGGTAATGCGCCCGACGTTGAGCGAGTTCGAGGCGCCGCCGGCGCCGACGAACGACATCACCGCGTCGACGTTCGGGTCCTGCCGCACGATCTCGGCCACCTGGCGCTGCAACGTCACCATCGCGTCGAACGAGATGTCCTGCGGGCCTTCGACGAAGCACAGCAGCTGCCCGCTGTCCTCGGAGGGCAGGAAGCCCTTGGGGGTGCGCGCGAAGAGAACCCCGGTAGCGACGCAGATGGCGAGGAACGCCAGCATGACCACGCGCCGATGATGCAGCGCCCAGCGCAGGCTCACGTCGTAGGCGTGCTTCAAGGCGTCGAATCCGCGCTCGAACGCCATGTACATCGGTCCGTGCCGCTCATCCTTGCGATGCGGCTTGAGGATCCGGCTGCACATCATCGGCGTCAGGGTCAGAGACACGAACCCCGAGATCAGCACCGCGGCCATGATGGTCACCGCGAACTCGTTCAGCAGGCGCCCGAGAATCCCGCCCATGAACAGCACCGGGATAAACACCGCGGCGAGCGAGATCGTCATCGAGAGGATGGTGAACACGATCTCCTTCGAGCCGTCGAGCGTCGCCTGCATCACGCTCTTGCCCTGCTCGAGATGGCGCGTAATGTTCTCGAGCATCACGATGGCGTCGTCGACCACGAAGCCGACACAAAGGGTCAATGCCATCAAGGAGATGTTGTCCAGGCTGTAGTTGAACAGGTACATCGCGGAGAACGTGCCGATGATCGCCATCGGCAGCGCGATCGACGGGATGATGGTTGAGGGGATGTTGCGCAGGAACAGGAAAATCACCAGCACCACCAGCACGAGCGCGATGAGCAGCGTGGACTTCACCTCGTCGACCGAGGCGCGGATGGTCTGCGAGCGATCATAGAGCACCTGGATGTCGATCGCCGGCGGCACCTCGGCGCGGAACGTGGGCAGGAGCTTGCGCACCTCGTCCACCACCTGGATGGTGTTGGTGCCCGGCTGGCGGTAGATGGCCAGCACGATGCCGCGCTTGTCCTTGTACCAGGCCGCGACCTTGTCGTTCTGCACGCTGTCGATGACGCTGCCGAGCTCCTGCAGGCGCACCGGCGAGCCGTTGCGGAAGGTGACGATGATCGGGCGGAAGGCGGCGGCATCGTTCAGCTGCCCGCTCGCCTGCACCGCGAACATGCGGTCCTTGCCGTACAGCGTCCCGGTCGGCAGGTTGACGTTCGCCTGCGACACCGCCTGCTCGACCTCGTTGATGCCGACGCCGCGAGCCGCGAGGGCATTCGGGTCCACCTGCACGCGCACGGCATATTTCTGCTGGCCGAAGACCTGCACCTGAGCGACGCCGCCGATCGTGGAGATGCGCTGTGCGAGGTAGGTTTCGGCGTACTCGTTCACCGTGGACAGCGGCAGCGCTTCCGAGGTGAGGGCAAGGAAGAAGATCGGGAAGTCGGCCGGGTTGACCTTGCGGAACGAAGGCGGCGCCGGCATAGTCGCCGGCAACTGGCGCACCGCGGACGCGATCGCCGAGTTCACGTCCTGGGCGGCGGCGTCGATGTCGCGGCCCAGCGCGAACTGGAGCGTGATGCGGGTAGTGCCCTGGCTGCTCACCGAGCTCATCTCGTCGATGCCGGGGATGGCGGAGAACTGCTTCTCAAGCGGCGTGGCGACCGCGGAGGCCATGGTCTCGGGGCTTGCACCCGGCAGCTCGGCGCTGACCTGGATGGTGGGGAAATCGACGTTGGGCAGCGTCGACACCGGAAGCAGCCGGTACGCGGCGATGCCGAAGATCAGGATGCCTGCCATGACGAGCACCGTCATGACCGGGCGGCGGATCCAGATCTCGCAGAAATTCACGAAGGCTCGGCCGGAGTCTGGCTGATCTGCACGCGCACCTTGGGGCCGAGGCGGAGTTGCCCGCGGGTCACCACGCGCTCGCCCTTGGCAAGACCTTTGGCCACGATTGCGCGCTCGCCGTCGGTGCGCTGTACCGTGATCCGGCGCAGCTCGACGAGCATGTCGCCGCCCACAATGTAGACGTACTGTCCGTCAGGGCCTGACTGCACCGCCTGCGAGGGAACGATGAGGGCATCGGCCTGCTCGTAGAGCCGCACGCTCACGTTGACGAACTGCCCGGGCCAGAGCGCGGCGTCGGCATTGTCGAACTGCGCGCGCAGCCTGATGGTCCCGGTGGTCGGGTCGACCGCATTGTCGATGAAGATAAGCTGCCCTTCGACGCGCTTCTGACCGGCATCGGTAGGCAGCACCTCGACCATCAGCGGGCCCGCAGCCATGTACTTGCGCACCTCCGGAAGATTCTGCTCGGGAACGGCGAAGTTGACGTAGACCGGCCTCACCTGGTTGATCACCAGCAGCGGATTGACGTCGTTCGCCCTGACCAGGTTGCCCGCCTGCAGCAGCACGCGGCCGACGTAGCCGTCGAGCGGCGAGGGTATCGTGCAGTACTCGAGGTTCAGGCGCGCATTCTCGAGCGCCGCCTGGCTCGCATTGGCGATCGCTTCGGCGGTGGCCGCGTTGGTGCGGATCTGCGCGTAGGCTTCCTTGGAGACGAAATTCTTCTCGAGCAGGTCCTGGTAGCGCCGGTCCTGCGAGCGCGCCTGGTCGCGCGCCGCGGCGTCGCGCAGGGCGTTCGCCTCGGCCTGGCGCAGCGCCGCCTCATAAGGCCGGGGGTCGATGCGGAACAGCACGTCGCCCTTCCGCACCGGCTGGCCCTCGCGGAAGTTGACCTTGACGATCTGCCCGTCGACCCGTGCCTTCAACGCGACCGTCGAATACGCCTCGACGTTGCCGATCGCCCGCAGCTCAATCGGCACGGTTTCCTGCGCCACCGGCGCCACGGTGACCGGCACGGCGGGCGGCTCCTTGCCGGCTTTGCGACCTTCCTTGGCCCCGCTGTCGGTGCTGAAGTAGGCCGCGATACCGCCGGCGCCGAGCGCGACCACGACGGCGCCCGCGATCAGGAAGCGTCGGCTGGCGGGAGTCATGGGATCCGGGTCAGTCATCTCGGGGGCGCACGATTGTCATCCCGGAATCCGCTCCAGGGCAAACAACTGCTCAGCCGACTCGCGTGCGCGCACCAGCTCGGCCGCGCTGCCCTGCACCATCACCTCGGCGGCTCGGGGCCGCGAGTTGTAGTTCGAAGCCATCGACATGGCATAAGCGCCGCTCGACATCACCGCCAGCAAGTCCCCCTCTTTTGCCGTCAGCGCGCGATCCTTGGCGAGGAAGTCGCCGGTTTCGCAGATCGGGCCGACGATGTCGTAAACAGCGCTCGCCGCGCCCGATTCCGGCTCGCGCACGGCGCGCACCTCATGCCAGGCGTCATACAGGGCGGGCCGCACCAGGTCATTCATCGCCGCATCCACCACCAGGAAATTGCGCGGCTCGCCCGGCTTCACGTATTCGACCCGGGTGAGCAGCACGCCAGCGTTGCAGACCATCGAGCGGCCGGGATCGAAAATCACGGCGCTGTGGCGATCGCCGAGCGCCGCCAAGGCGCCGGCGACGAATTCGCGCAGCGGGCGCGGCGTTTCGTCGCGATAGCGGATGCCGATGCCACCGCCGAGATCCAGATGCCGCAGGCGGATTCCCGCTGCCTCGATGCGCCCGGCGAGCGCGGCCAGGCGCTCGGCTGCAGCAACGAATGGCGCAGGCTCCACCAGCTGCGAGCCGATGTGGCAGCCGATGCCGATCACCTCGAGCGCGGGCATCGCCGCCGCTTTTGCATAAAGCCGCTCGGCGTCGCGGTGAGCAACGCCGAACTTGTTCTCGCGCAGCCCGGTGGAGATGTAGGGATGCGTTCTCGCGTCGACATCGGGATTGACGCGGAACGCCACCGGTGCGCGTCGCCCCAGCTCTCTCGCCACCGCAGCCACGCGCTCCAGCTCGGCTGCGGACTCCAGATTGATGCAATAAATGTTCTTTTCCAGCGCCAGCCGGATTTCATCTTGGGTCTTACCGACGCCCGAGAACAGGGTCTTGCGCGGGTCGCCGCCGGCCGCCAGCACGCGCGCCAGCTCGCCGCCCGAGACGATGTCGAAGCCGGCGCCCAGGCGCGCCAGCAAGGCGAGCACCGCCAGATTCGAGTTTGCCTTGACCGAGTAGCACAGCATCGAATCGCGCCCTCGCAGCGCTTGCGCGAATTCTCCGTAGGCGCGCTCGATCGCAGCACGGGAATAGACGTAGCAGGGCGTGCCGAAGCGCCCCGCAATGTCTTCGAGCGGCACCTGCTCGGCGCACAACGTGCCGTTGCGGTAAGCGAACGCCACATCGTGCCTAATTTTGTTCAGTGTCGTCGCCGCGCGGATAGGGTATCGGCTTGGCCGGCACGGGCTTCGCTGGCTTGATGCCCGGCGGCGGGTTGTCGCGCAGATACAGCGGCCCCTTCTGCCCGCAGCCGGCGAGCAGCGTGATCGCCACGCCGAGAAGCAGGAAACGCATAAAATCCTGGATGTTAGCACTCATGAACGAGACCGACTTCGAGGCGCTGGCAGGCGCGGCGCTAGCCAAAATCGAGCAGGCCCTCGAGGCGAGCGGCGTCGACATGGACTTTGAGCTGAAGGCAGGCGGCGTGCTCGAGATCGAGTTCGCGGACGGCTCGAAGATGGTCATCAACCGGCACGGCGCGGCGCGCGAGATCTGGGTCGCGGCGCGCGCCGGCGGCTTCCACTTCCGCTGGGACGGAGCCGCATGGCGCGACACGCGCGAGGGCACCGAACTGTTCGCCGCGCTGTCGAAGATCGTTTCGACGCAGAGCGGCCAGGCGGTGCTGCTGCGCCCTTAGGTCGGTGGTGGGTTGGGGATCTCGAACAGCTTCGGCGGCTCGATCGGCGCAGGCGGCTGGAGCACCTCGGGCGGCGGTACCGCTTCCTGGTAGAAGTACTCCGGCACGAGCTTAGGCGCACCGCTCGGCGCAGGGCCCGGGCCTTCGCCCGGCATCGTCATCACTGGCACGGTGACCACGCCAGGTGGCGTGCTGCGCGGCATCTCGGGGATGTCCTTCAGCACCTTTTCCATGTACCCGAGCCAGATCGGCAGCGCCACGATGCCGCCGGTCTGGTTCCTGCCTAGCGTCTTAGGCTGGTCGAAGCCGACCCAGGAGATCGCCACCAGCGTCGGTTGGTAACCGGCGAACCAGGCGTCCACGAACTCGTTGGTGGTGCCGGTTTTTCCCGCCAGATCGACGCGCGCGAGGCGCGCGGCGCGCGCTCCCGTGCCGTAACGCATCACGTCCTGCATCATGTTGTCCATGATGAACGCGTTGCGCGGGTCGAGGACGCGCAGCGTCTCATCGCCCGCGCGCTGCGGGTTGGCGAGCGCGAGCGGATTGCCGCGGTCATCGACGATCTTTTGGATGAAGTACGGCTGGATGAGGTACCCGCCGTTCGCGAATACGGCATAGGCGCGCGCCAGCTGCCACGCGGTGACCGACCCGGCGCCAAGCGCCATCGTCAGGTACGGCGGATGCCGCTCCGGGTCGAAGCCGAAGCGAGTCACGTAATCCTGGGCATATTTGGCGCCGATCGCGTCGAGGATGCGGATCGACACCATGTTCTTCGACTTCGCCAGCGCGGTGCGCATGCGCATCGGACCCTCGAACTTGCCGTCGTAGTTTTTCGGCTCCCAGCGCTGGCTTCCGGTCTGCTCGGCCTCCAGCACCACCGGCTCGTCGGCGATGACGGTGGCGGGCGTGAAGCCCTTCTCCAGCGACGCCGAATAGATGAACGGCTTGAATGCTGAGCCGGGCTGGCGCCACGCCTGAGTCACGTGATTGAATTTGTTGCGGCCGAAGTCGAAGCCGCCCACCAGCGCGCGCACCGCGCCGTCCTGTGCATCGAGCGCGATGAAAGCCGACTCGACCTCGGGCAGCTGCACGATTTGCCAGGACTTGCCGCCGGCTTCGGCCTGTACACGGACGATCGCGCCGCGCCGGATGCGACGCTGCGGCGGCGTCTTCGGATCGAGGGCGCGCGCTGCAAAGCGCAAGCCCTCGCCGTTGATCGCGATCTGTTCGCCGCTGCGCAGCGCCGCCTGGACCTGCTTCGCGTCTGCGGCCAGCACCACCGCGGCGAGCAATTCGTCATTGTCCGGATGATCGGCGAGCGCTTCCTCGAAATCATCGTCGCCGGGGGAGGCAGGCAGCTCGGCATAGCCTTCCGGCCGTCGATAGCCGCCGCGGCGGTCGTACTCGAGGACGCCTCGACGCAGCGCCACGTAGGCTGCCTCCTGGTCCGCCTGGCGGAGGGTGGTGTAGACGCGGAAACCGCGCGAGTACACCTCGTCGGGGTAACGCTCGGCCATCGCCTGCCGCACCATCTCGGCGGCGTATTCACCATGGATGGCGTATTCGTTTGCCTCGCGCCGCGGACGCAGCGGCGCCTTCAGGGCGTCTTCATATTGCGCTGCAGTAAGGTGCCCCAGCTCGGACATCCGCCGCAGCACGTAGTGCTGCCGTTGCTTGGCGCGTTGCAGATTCACCACAGGGTTGTACATGGACGGTGCCTTGGGCAGCCCGGCGAGCATGGCGGTCTCGGCGAGGCTCAGCTGCTCAAGCGACTTGCCGAAGTAGATCTGCGCGGCGGCGGCGAAGCCGTAAGCGCGCTGCCCCAGATAAATCTGGTTCACGTAGAGCTCGAGGATCTGGTCCTTGGTCAGGCTGTGCTCGATCTTGAAGGCGAGGAGCACTTCGTACAGCTTGCGCGTCGCCGTTTTTTCCGAGGAGAGGAAGAAATTGCGCGCCACCTGCATGGTGATGGTGCTGGCACCTTGGCGGCGACCGCCGGCGACGAGGTTGGCGTAGGCGGCGCGCAGCACTCCTACGTAATCGATGCCCGGGTGCTCATAGAAGCGCTCGTCCTCGGCCGCCAGGATGGCGTGCTTGAGCGCGTCGGGGACTTCCTCGATCGACACCACCGAGCGGCGTTCCTCCCCAAACTCGCCGATCAGCACGCCCTCCGCGGAGTAAATCCGCAGGGGAATCTTGGGCTGGTACTCGGTCAGTGCCTGCAGCGACGGCAGGTTAGGGTAAGCGAGCGCGACCACCAGGGCGACAGCCAATACGGCGGCGATCGCCAAGCCTGCCAGCAGGGCCAGCGGAAAGGCTAGAAAGCGGAACCACATCAAGGGACTTAGGCCGTTACCGGAGCGCTATTGCACGGGCAGGTTCAACCGTAGCATGATACCCCGTCCCCCTGGGAGAATTGACTAGACAGAGGGAGGGGTTGTTGCTAGCATTTAACGCGAATTCTACGTATCGCGCCTAAGAGCTGATACGCAAAGGAAAATAACGTATGGATTTCGACCTCTTCAAGCCGAAGGCGCCGCCTTTGTTCGGGCTCGACATCAGTTCGTCGTCCGTAAAGATGCTCGAGATCGTCGAAGCGGGCAAAGGTGCGTACCGAGTCGAGCGCTATGCCATCGAGCCGCTCATTCGCGATACGGTGGTCGACGGCAACATCAGCAACCTCGAGCAGGCGGCCGATGCGGTGAAGCGCGCGCACAAGCGCCTTGGCACGCGCACCAAGCACGTCGCGATGGCGGTGCCGACCGGCGCCGTGATCACCAAGAAGATCGTAGTGGCGGCGGGGCTGCGCGAGGATGAGCTCGAACTCCAGGTCGAAAGCGAGGCGAACCAATACATTCCGTTCGCGCTCGAGGAAGTGAATCTGGATTTCCAGTCGCTCGGTCCGACGGCGAACAACCCCGAGGAGCAGGAGGTGCTGATCGCCGCCACGCGCAAGGAGAAGGTCGAGGACCGGGTCGCGGTCGCGCACCTCGCCGGCCTCAAGCCGCTGGTGATGGACGTCGAGTCCTTCGCGCAGCAGGCGGCCCTGTCGCTGGTGGTGCAGGCGCTGCCTGGCGGCGGCAAGGACCAGAACATCGCCGTCGTCGACGTCGGCGCCAACGTGATGAACGTGACGGTGCTGCGCAACGATCAATCGGTCTATACGCGTGAGCAGGCCTTCGGCGGCAATCAGCTGACGCAGGAGATCGTCAGCCGCTACGGCATGAGCGCCGAGGAGGCGGAGACGGCGAAGCGCTCGGGCGGACTGCCGGATGATTTCGAGGCCGAGGTGCTGCGTCCGTTCATGGAGAACCTGTCGCAGGAGGTGCAGCGCGCGCTGCAGTTCTTCTTCACCTCGACGCAGTATCACGCCGTCGATCACATTCTGCTCGCCGGCGGCTCGGCGGTCATTCCGGGCCTGGACGAGGTGGTCAATCTGCGCACGCAGGTGCCGAGCAGCGTGGCGAACCCCTTCGCCGCGATGCAGACTTCCTCGAGGGTTCAGCTCAAGCGCCTGATGATCGACGCGCCGTCGCTGGTGGTCGCCTGCGGGCTGGCGATGCGCAGGTTTGACCCGCAATGAGCAGCGCTGCCCGCGTCAACCTACTCCCGCACCGCGAAGAGCGCCGCAAGCGCGCGCGGCAGCATTTCTTCGTCCTCGCCGGCGGCACCGCGGTGGCGGGCATCCTGGTCGTGATCGCGATGCACGGCTTTTACGCCGCGAAGATCGAGATCCAGGCCGAGCGCAATAAATTCCTGAAGAGCGAGGTGGCCAAGCTCGACAAGGAGATCGCCGAAATCAACAAGCTGAAGGACGAGATCCAGGCGCTGCTCGCGCGCAAGCAGGTGATCGAGACCCTGCAGGCGGACCGCGCGCAAACCGTGCACCTCCTCGATCAGCTGGTGCGGCAGGTGCCCGAGGGCGTGTACCTGAGGTCGATCGTGCAGAGAGGCCTGCGCGTCAAGCTGCTGGGCTACGCCCAATCGAACGCGCGCGTCTCGACTCTCATGCGGAATATCGACGCCTCGCCCTGGCTGGAGCTGCCCGAGCTGGTCGAGGTCAAGGCCAACAGCGTGGACAAGCGGCGCGTCTCGGACTTCGACCTGAACCTCTCGCTCAAGCGCACCGCGGTCGATGCCAAGGACGCAGGCAAGGCGCGGGATGCAGGCAAGCCGGCCGTAAAAGACGCGGCGAAGAAGGGATAAGCGCCATGGCATTCAACTTCAATGCCCTCGTCGACGAATTCAAGCGCACCAATTGGCAGGATCCGGGCACCTGGCATGTCGCGCCCAAGCTGCTAGTGCTCCTCGCCATCGTGGCGGGGATCCCGGTGGCGGCGTTCTTCGCCGATACGCAGTCGCAGATCGACGAGCTCGAGAACGGCCGCAATCAGGAGACCAAGCTCAAGGAAGAGTACCTCGGCAAGAAGAAACAGGCGATCAACCTCGACCTGCACCGCCAGCAGCTGCGCGAGATCGATACCCAGTTCGGCGCGCTGCTGCGGCAGCTGCCGAACCGCTCGCAGATGGACGCGCTGCTCGTCGACATCAACCAGGCGGGTCTCGGCCGCGGCCTGCAGTTCGAGTTGTTCAAGCCGGCTCCCTCCGAGAACGTGAGGGAGTTCTACGCGGAGCTGCCGATCCAGGTGAAGGTCGTCGGCAACTACCACGACATGGGCGCTTTCGCGAGCGACGTGGGGCAGCTGTCGCGCATCGTCACGTTGAACGACGTGTCGATCCAGGCCGGCAAGGACGGCATCCTGACGATGGATGCCGTGGCAAGGACCTTCCGCTACCTCGACGACGAGGAAGTGGCGGCGCAGCGCAAGTCGCAGGCGGCCAGGAAAGGGCGGTAGATGATCCGTAACCCCGCCCGCATCGCGGTGTTCGTGGCCGCTGCCGCGCTTGGCGCCTGCGGCGGCGAGGAGCACGGCGATCTGAAGCAGGAGCTTGCGCAGCTGACGAAGGACGTGCGCGGGCGCGTCGAGCCGCTGCCGCAGGTAAAGCCTTACGAGCCGGTGCCTTATACGGCGGAGGGGCAGATCGACCCGTTCCGTCCCGAGCGCATCGACGTCGCGGCAGCCGGTAGTCGCGCCAGCGTCAGCAAGCTGGCGCCCGATCCGAACCGGCCGAAGGAGCCGCTCGAGTCGTTTCCGCTGGAATCGATCCAGATGCTCGGCACGATCACCCAGAACAAGGAGGTGTTCGCGCTGGTCAAGGCAGGCCCGAACCTCTACCGCGTGAGACAGGGGAACTACATGGGCCAGAACTTCGGGGTGGTCACGGCCATCGACGAAGGCGCGATCAACCTGAAGGAGCTGGTCCAGGACAGCGGCGGGGAATGGGTGGAGCGCACCAGCGCGCTGCAACTGGTGGAGGCCAAACGATGAACACAAAGACAATGAAGGCCGTTTACGGGTTTGCCTTGTGGCTTGCCGGCATCGGCCTTGCGCTCGCCCAGTCGAACAGCATCGAGTCGTTCGAGGTATCGCAGCAGGCGGGCAAGACGATCGTGCGCATTACCACCAAGGAGCCGCTGCGCAACGTGCCGCCGAACTTCGCGGTCGCCAGTCCCGCGCGCATCGCCTTCGACTTCCCGAACACCGTCAACGCGCTCGGCCGCGCCAGCCAGGACATCGGCCAGGGCGAGCTGCGCAGCATGAACGTGGTGCAGGGCAGCGACCGCACCCGGCTGGTGCTGAACCTGCGCCGCCCCGTGGCGCATGAGGCGAGCCTCGACGGCAGCGCGCTGGTGATCAGCCTGTCCGAGCCGGCGGTCGCGCAGACCGCGCCCGGCGGACAGGTAGCGCATTTCGCCGAAGGCAAGGCCGAGACCAAGCACGCCATCCGCGACATCGACTTCCGCCGCGGCCGCGCCGGCGAGGGCCGCGTGGTGGTCGACCTCTCCGACACCACCACCGGCATCGACATCCGCCAGCAGGGCCAGAACGTCATCGTCGAGTTTCTGAAGACCTCGCTTCCCGACAACCTGCGCCGGCGCCTCGACGTAGTCGACTTCGGCACGCCGGTCAACGCGGTCAACACGTTCCAGCAGGGCGAGAACGTGCGCATGGTGATCGAGCCGAAGGGGCAGTGGGAGCACAACGCCTACCAGACCGACACCCAGTTCGTGGTGGAGGTGAAGCCGGTGATCGCCGATCCGTCGCGCGAGGGGCAGCGCGGCCGCTACACCGGCGAGAAGCTCTCGCTCAACTTCCAGAACGTCGAGGTGCGCGCGGTGCTCAACGTGATCGCCGACTTCACCGACCTCAACATCATCACCAGCGACACGGTGACGGGAAACATCACCCTGCGCCTGAAGGACGTGCCGTGGGACCAGGCGCTCGAGATCATCCTGCAGACGCGCGGCCTCGACAGCCGCCGCAGCGGCAACGTGGTCTGGATCGCGCCGCGCGACGAGCTCGCCACGCGCGAGAAGCTGGCGCTCGAGGCAACGCAGCAGATCAGCGACCTCGAGCAGACGCGCACCGAGTCGTTCCAGATGAACTACCAGAAGGCCGTCGACGTGCAGAAGCTGCTCTCGGACCCGAGCCAGCGCATCCTCTCCAAGCGCGGCAGCGCCGTGGTCGACGGGCGCACCAACACGTTGTTCGTCCAGGACACGTCGACGCACCTGGAGGAGGTGCGCCGGCTGATCGCCAAGATCGACGTCGCCGTTCGCCAGGTGATGATCGAGGCGCGCATCGTCGAAGCGAACGACAGCTT
>WNEZ01004049.1_pt1 | contig 20195 bp, 10 predicted proteins | sample 5400521 | NCBI WGS metagenome assembly WNEZ01 (sample SAMN13153339, study PRJNA577476) | soil metagenome | isolation source: 120 cm saprolite under Douglas fir tree site 2 hole 1 replicate 1 | place: USA:California | collected 2015-04-18 | reverse complement strand
TGGCCTTCTCGGCTTCGGCTTTCTGACGCGCGGCGTCCTGGGCGGCTTTCTGCGCTTCCTGCTGCATGCGCACGGCTTCAGCCTTTGCGGTTTCGGCTTGCTGGCGAGCCTGCTCGGCTTCCTGGCGGCGCTGACCTTCAGCTATGGCGTCGGCGCGGGCCTTGGCTTCGCGTTCTTCGGCGGCTCTCTTGTCCGCGGCGATTTTTGCCTGGGCGTCTTCCTCGGCTTTTTGTTTCACGGCCATGACGCGGGCTTCTTCGGCGGTTTCGACAACTTCGCGGGCGGCAGCTATGACGGATTTCTTGTCGCTCTTGCGCGCGTAAACCTCTTCCGCGTTGCGGAGCTGCTGTTCGGCCTTAGCGAGTGTGGGAGCGGCATATTTGTCGGCCAGGGCGATGTGCGCGATGCGCAAGGAGTTGCGCGCTTCAAAAAGTTCAAGCGGGGTCTTGCGGTCGATGCCAAAGATGGCGTTTTCGATTTTGGTGTTGGAGGAAGAGTAGATGCCGCGGCCGACAAGCTCGTAGCTGGCGTCGATGTTTTCGACTTTGCCGAGCGTGGCGGGACCAAAAACGTTTTCCAGCACGACGGTGTTACCGGGCTGATTGACGGCGAAATACGGTTCGGCGGTGACGATCATGCCGAAGGTTTGCATCTCGGAAATGGCTTTCACTTCACCACTGCCATTTTTCAGCACGACCTCGCCGAGGTTTACGGCGCGGCCTCCGGGAGAGACGGCCCAGAGAACGTAGGTCAGATATTCGAGGCCAAATTTGGTGGCCTCATCAAGGCCCGCGAACCTTGCTTCAATTTCCGTACGGCTGCCCTTGTTTTGCACCTTGGCTTCGCCGACGGCTTGCTGCATCAATTCCGTGCCTTGAAAATCGATCTTGGTGGAGCCGCCGGCGCGGCGATAATTCACGGCCTTGGTGGTGCGCGAAACAGTTTTAGGGGGACTGGCAGACAGGGGCGCCTGACCGAGCGCGGGAACAGCCAGAATGCCGAGGATGCCAGTTACAGCGAGAAGTGCCGATCTGATATTCACGTCAACCCCCTTCGAGGCGAAAACATGGCGGTGACCACAATGTGGCCACAATATCCATGGTAAGAAGATAGCGACACGCCCCATTTTCAATAGATGGCCGATTATTTTCCACAGCGTGGGATATGTCGTTTCGTATCTACAGGCTAGCAAAGAAAGAGGCGGAGCAAGGGGGTTCGGAATAGGCCTTTGCGCAAACAATTACCCGGCCGGGCGGGCAGGGTCCGTAGATCGGGGATAAAGTTAGCACGAGCCGTTTAGAGCGAGCGCAAGAATTCGAGGAGGGCCTCCTTTTCGGCGGGATTCAGCTTTTTGAATTTCTTGGTAACGCGAGCGGCCTCGCCGCCATGGCGCAGGATGGCGTCGAAAAGGGTTACGGAATCTCCATCGTGCATGAAGCGTGAGTGCAGGCGGACACCCCAAAGCGGAGCGGTGCGGATTTTGTTTGCAGTGTTGTTGTAATCGGGGATGGAGAGGTTTCTCCAGTTGGTCTGGTACATTTTCTTGCCGTAGTGCTCCAGCATAGCCACGACGAAGCCGTCGCCAGTGCCGACATTGTGAAGCAGGAAGTCTCCATAGGGATGAAACTGCTTATCCCCGAGCGCCGGTGGGATGGTGAAGGTGCCGCCGTTGACTGTTGTGCCGGCGGGAGCTGTGGTGAGCGTCTGGACGTGACAAATATCGCAGCCGACCTTAACAAATAAATCGGCACCTAATTTTGCTTTGGGAGTTTGCGCAAGCTGCGAGTCGCGAGCGGGAGTTTCGGTGGCGCGGATGAAGCGCGCGAAACGATCGATGTCCGCGAGGCCGTCGGGGCCGGTGGTGTCGTTGGGTTCGGAGGCGGTGTTGCAAAGATTGGTGACTTCGTCGGGCTGGAGGCGATTGGTGATGCCCATTTCGTTGAGATAAGCGTCGGCGGAAAACGACAGCAGGCTGGCGTGCTGGTCTTTCCAGCCGAAGCGGCCGACCCCGGTCTGGCCGAGAGCCTCGAGGATGGGAACGTACAGGACCTGGCCGCAAATCTTGTGGTTTTTCCGGCATTGGTCCTTAGCAAGGTCAACAAAAGTCTGATCGGGGACGGCTTCCACGAATCCATCACCGAGAACATTAAGAGAAACTCGGAAGGTACGAATGTTCTCCGAATCTGGAACGCGCTCCTGAATTTCCGTGCTGGGGAAGGCAGCGTTCGGGCAAATGGCGCGGTCGTTCACCAGGGTGCGGCCCTTAATGATCTCCGTACCGCGGGCGATGGGGATCTCGGGATTCTGGAACTTGCCGCCGGGGCCACGGTGACCGACACGCAATTCAGAGACCTGGCTGGAGCCACCGGAAGTGGGATTCTGATGGCACTCGCGGCAGGATTGCGCGTTGTAGAGCGGGCCGAGCCCGTCGGATATTTGCTCGATTTCGTCGAACTTGACTTGATCCGCCGTGTGCGTGGCGTCGTCCACCAGCCCGTTGCTCTTGTTGTCGAAGCCCGCAGGCGCCTCGGGAAGCGCCGGAGCGAAGAAGAAAAGAGATAGCAAGAGCAGGGGAATAGCGATGAGAATTCTCATGGATACCTCAGAGGCTGGCGCGTAAAAATTTACGCTGAAACGGCTGGAAAACCAAGTCAAAAAACCGCAAAAAATGAGGCTGCTGCTAACGGAGCGTCACTTGACGAATTGGGGTGATTCGCCTTTGGACCAAGGGTCGTAGGTGACGCCCAGGTGGATGCGGTCGGCGACGGTGGGATGATCGAAAAAGAGGAAGACGTTGACAGGATTGGGGTCAGGATCCACGAGAACGGTTTCGCCATAGGTCTGGAAGGAGTGCGCGAAGGCCTGGCCGGCGTCCGGAACGATGCCGTGGGTGACTTCGAGGCTGTAGACGTCGGCCTGGTTCTCCTCATAACGGCTGAAGGTATTGCCGATGACGTCGGCGGCAAAACCGAAGAGAGTAAGAAGCAAGAGAAGCGCAGGAAGCGAGGCCCAATCATCGAGTGAGAGGACGCCCCAAGTGGCTCCGAAACGCGCGAGAAGCCAGCCGATGGAGCGGTAGCCGAGGTAGAGAAGAACGAAAATTATTACGGCGGAGAATAGAAACTCCTTCCAGATGTGACCCAGGACGTAGTGACCCATTTCGTGGCCAAAATCCGTGAGCACTTCATCGGTGGTTTCCTCGGCGAGAGTGGTGTCCCAAATGATGATGCGCTTGGAGGCGCCGAAGCCGTTGACGGAGGCGTTGGTGGCGATCGTTTTGTCGCTGGCCTTCATCCAGAACATGCGCTCAGGGGCAATTTCCTGGCCGGCCCGGCGGGTGACGCGCTGGAGTTCGGGGACGAGCTGAGGCGCCTTGGTGGAAAGCGGTTCGTATTTGTTGAACAGCGGGTCGATTACGTAGGGAGAGATGAAAATGCCGAACAGCAAGAGCGGCAGCGAAATGATCCAGAAATACAGCCACCAGCGGCGCGGGCTCCTGCGGATGACGGCGTAGAGAATCCAGGCGAGCAAGCTGCCGATGATGACGGCGAGGAGCTGGGCCTTGGCCCAATCGGCGGTCCAGGATGACCAGGGCTGGACGGAGATTTTGTATAGCTTCGAGACCGATTCGTGAAAGATGTCGATGGGAAGTTGGAGAACGCCGATGGTCAGGACGAGGAGCGGGGTGAAAACGAGCGCTTGAAGGAAGCCGTGGCGCGAAAACCTTTCGGCCCAGTCGCGATATTTCGCGGAGAGCTTGCGACGCAGGATGAACCAGAGGACCAGAAGGCCGTAGAAAAAGCCGATGATGCGGGAGGCAAAGCCGACGCGGCCGCGATTGCGGGCTTTGCGGTAGAGATCGGGCGGGAGGGTATAAGCAGTGATTTTGTTCTTGGGCTGAAATTGCGCGCTCGGTGAAGCGGGTGATTGAGTTGCGGCGCTAGCGCTGGGTTGCTCAGATGTAACGGTACTTGGCGGCGATTGCGGCGAAGCTTGCAGGGAGCCGGCGAAAAAGACGGCGGGAAGAAAAACGAGGATGAAACTTAGCCTGATTCTTGTCACGGCTTCTCTTCGTCGGAATGCGCAGACGTTTTGTGAAACGAAGTATAAATGAACTAGACCGGGCGGAGGATGCCGAGATTGCGCACGCGCTTCAGACTGCTGGATCAGGTTGCGGCACTTCGCGAGGCTCCCTCTCGCGGCGAGCGGTACCTTGCGCGGGGACCGACCACTTGGTACGAAGTTCTTCGGCGCGGCGGATGACGCGTTCGATGAGATCGCCGTAAGGCTGTTTCTTCGCGGCAGCATCCGAAGCGGCGCCGTTGGGAGAAATTTCAAGCAACAGGAGTTTTTCGAAAACGGGTTTCATGGCGCGGTCTGGGTTACGGAAGAATTCGGTGCCGCGGACATGCGTGAAGATCCAGCCCATGCGCTCGAGGACGGACTGGCGGTCCATGTCCTCGGGAAGTTTTTCGAGGGGATGATAGCGGTCGCCATCGCACTCGATGGCAAGGCGGCGGCCGTCGCCTTCGACAACCAGGTCGATTCGAAACGCGCCGACTCGCCATTGCGGAGCGACGCGATAACCGGCGGAGCTGAGGCGTTTCATGACTTCGCGTTCGAATGCGGACTGGGTGCGCTTCTCTTTTTCATCGAGCGCGCGCATGAGGCGGCTGGGATCTTGGGCGTGCTCGATCAACTTGCGGCGGAGGTCGTCGGCCTTGAGGTCGTTGTTGGGACTGAGGGAGTGGACAATCCACATCTGGTCGCGGGCGCGGCTTGCTGCGACGTTGAAGCGCTGCTTGAACAATTCTTGGTCGCGGAGGGATAGCGGGCCGTGCTGCGCGGTATCGACTAAAGAGATGAAGATGACGTCGCGTTCGTCGCCTTGGAATTGCGCGGCGTTACCGCACAGAAGGCGATGGAGTTCATAGCGGTCGGGCGAGAGATGTCCGCGGAGAAGATTGTCAATCTCGATGGCCTGTTCGTCGCCGACCAGAGAGACCACGCCGAAGCTGGTCGGCTGGCCGGCGTCGTTTTTTTTATATTCCGGCTGCTCGATCGCTGCGGCCAGGAGGGAGGCGGTGGCCAGGGCCTCCTGACGATTGATCTTGCCGTCGCGGCTCGAACCGGGGACGCGATAGGCAATAGTGTGAGGGCGGAGTTGCACGCGGCTGGCGTCACGCAAAGGCTTGATGCGGTAATCGTAGGAAATCAAGTTGCTGAACTGGATAATTTCCGGGACACAACGGAAATGTTCGACGAGGCAAGTGGTGCCGCCGAAGGATTGGCGTGCTAGGTCGTAGATGGAAATTTGACCATCGTAGAGATCGGAATTGGGAATTCCCGGGAGGTACTGGAAGATGAGGTTCTGGATGATGCCAAGATCTTGACCGACGGCGGAAGGGCTGACTTGCTCGTGGTCTCCAACGACGAGGACGGTTTTTCCGAGGTAGAGAGCGACGAGGGCCATAACGTCGCTCTGGCTGGCTTCGTCAATGATGACAACGTCGAAGCGAGTGGTGCGCGGGTCGAAATTTTCGACCACGCGTGACAGCGGCATTACCCAGACGGGAACGGCGCTGCGGCATTCGGACATTTTCCTGGCGGCCTCGGCGCGGAGGAGAGCAACGCGGATGCCGTGGCCTTTGCCGATGCGGCGAATGGTGTCCAGCCATCCGACCAGCGCTTGGCGCTGGCGGGAGGAAGTGCGGCGGGCCTGGGCGGCCCAGGCCCGCTTGTCAATGAGGCCGACGGTGACGCGGCGAAGCTGTTCACGAAATTTTTCGCTTTTGGTCTGGAGCGCCTCAAGAGAAACGCCTGCGCGGCGGTCGAGTTCATCGTTGAGCTGGCGCCAAGTCCAGGCCGCAGCGGGATCGCGCGGCGGCTCACCGCGGCCGTGCGTGCCGGTGCGATTGCGAATGGCGGCGGCCCAGGAAGGCGCGGCGCTTTCGAGCTTGGTGAGCAGGGCGCGGCGGAGATCGAGGTCGGCCTGGCGGCTTTTGAGTTCCAGAAGGCGCTCGTAGGCGTCGCGGTAGTCGTTCGAATCTTCGTCCTTCACGGCGGCGAGGAGCTTGGAAATGACTTTAGAGGATTTGGCGAGGCGAGCAGCCAGTTTGAGGCGATTCTTGAGATCGCGGATTTCTTCCTCGAGCTGAAGCAGCTTCAGCTTCCTGTAACGCGAGTCGAGGGCGCAAAGGAGGGATTGATTGACGGCCTTGCCAATGCGCACCAATTCGCCGTCAGCGCCAACGACCGGGGGCTGTTCGGCAAGAAACTTTTCCCAGCGAAAACCGAGATCCTCGAGTTGTTGTTGCAGCGGAAGCCAAGTTTGCTCGTGCCAGCCGAGGCAATTCTCGATGGCATCGCAAAACTGCATGAGAGTTTTTTCGACTTCTTCGCCCATTTCAGCGGAAGGCGGCGTGCCGAGAGCGGCCACTTGACGATCCCAGCGGCCGGCGAGGTCCTGGCGCAGGTTCATGAGGCGCGAGAGCTGTCGCAGCGCTTGGAAGTGTTCAGGGAGGCGCGGTCGGGCGTTTTTGACTCTTGTTGCTTCGATGAAGTGGCTCCAGGCCTTGTGAGTGAGCAGCACAAAAGAGCCAAGCTTGCCGCCACCCTCGAGATGGGCGAGGATTTCGCCAGCGATGCGCTCTTGATCTTCGTGCGGAGAATTACCAGAGAGCTGCGGCCCGTACTTGACGAAAGATTCCTGCGCGTTGGCGGCTTCGCGATGAACAAGGCGGACGAAGCTGAGCAATTGATCCCAGGGCTGGCGATGCGCGTCTCCGTATTTGCCGGCATAAACGGCGGCAAGCTTCCACTTATCTTTTCCGGAAAGAGGCTCGACGGCATGGGTCAAGCTGGCGGCGAGCGATTCCAGCTCGTCGGGTGGGCCTTGAGACGCGCCGGACTGCCAGAGATCGGAACGCAGATCGAGATCTTCCATACCGAGGCGATTGCGCTCGCTGACGGAGGCCTCGAAGTCTTCGGGCCGAGGCAAATCATGGAGCTCGGGGAGATGGCCTGAGAGTTCGGCTTCGTCTTCGCGAGAGACGGAAACGTTGGTGCGGTAGAGATCGGCCAATTCACCCGGGGAGAGGGGCAAAGGCGCGACGGCAGCGACTGGGCCGGGAATCCAACCAAGAGTTTCTTTTTGCTGCGCGACATTGCGAGCGGCGTCAGCAGGGGCCCACGCTTTTCCGGCGATGATAATTTCGCGGTACTCGTCGGCACGCGCGTCGGCAAACTGGTTGCGGACATCGTCGAGCTTTTTCAGCAGTTCACCGCGCTCGGCTTCCAATTTCTTCCATTCGATTTCGAGCGAACCCGCATCGGCACGCGACAATCTTTCCGCAATGGAGCCGACCGCGCTTTCCAATTGTTTGCGGCTGTCCAGGTCGCTTTCAAGAAGGCTGACGCACAGAGGACGCAGCTCGGGAACAATGTGATGGCGCACCATGCGCAGCGCTTTTGTGGTATGGCTGGTGACAAGGACGCTTTTCCCTCGGGCCAGCAGGTGACCAATGAGATTTCCGATCGTGTGCGTCTTTCCCGTGCCCGGGGGGCCTTGAACCAAAACGCCACCGTATTCCTCAAGTTGCTTGGCAATGCGAATCTGTTCGGGGTTCGCGGGTTTGCTGAGAAGAACTCCCGCATCGGCTTCGCTGTAACGATTGGCCGAAGGATCTGTTTCTCCAGTGTCAGGAAGAGGAGATTCCTCTCCAACGATATTCAAGAGAGACCAGGGCAAATCTTCGCGCGTTCGAAGGTCCGCCAGGATGCCTTCGATGGCGGCAGCGAAACCCAAGGTGCGGGAGCGCAGGAACAGAAGCGGGTCACGCCCGATTTGTGGATCATTCGCTTCACCGGCAGGTGCGCGGTCCTCGAGCAACTCGCCGCGCGGGGAGAGCTGAACAACGAGGCGCTTGAGAAAACCGGAGGTCGCACCATTGATGAGCGGATGGAAGCCTTCCTGCTCCAACTCTTCGCAACAGCGGCCGATGGCGCGGCCGTCCACGTCGGTCATGGATTGGAAGAGCGCGGAATACAGTTCGACCGGGTGGTCGGCTTCCGAGAGAGTGAATTCGGGTACGGCGGCATTGAACTGAAGCTGCAGGCGCTGGAGGAGAATGGGATGGTAAATGCTGCCTTCGTCGCGGCGCCAACTCAGGATGCCATCTCCGAGAACCAACTCGACGCGTTCGGCTTCGCGGTCGATGCGGCCATAGAGCGAGTACAGGGTCTCGAAGATCTTCATCGCGGCGCGAGCAGGCTTTTCGTTCTTGGCCCACTCTTCGCGCGCCACCGACCAACGCTGCAAAGCGGCCAGCCTTGCCGGTTCATCGGCGAAGTACACAATGCTAGTTTCGCCTTCCTGATCCGATTCATTCCGGGAAGCACTGACGGAAAGCTCTTTTGACGGGTCGTCCCATCCGGCTTCAAGCCAAGTAGCGATTGTGCTTGGAGGATCAGGAGTAGAAGTCAGCGCCGGGCGCTGCGCCTTCAAAACGAATCCGCCGGAACTCGTGTCACCATTCTGAAACTCCGCGGCTTTGCTTTTCGCGGGACCGGATCTAGTGTCGCCTCGTTTGATGGAGGGATGGTCCGGGAGATCGTGCAACCAGAGGCTCCAGAGTTGTTCGCGAACCTGGCGCTTGGCCGGATTGCGATGCTGGTTGAGGGCTTCCAGGTAGCGGAACACACGGGTGAGTTTTTCCCGCGCGACGCGGAGTCTCTCTGGAGTCATGACTCGCTGCCTCTATTCACCACGGGTGTAGAGGCTGGGCACGGCTGGTGAGACGTTCAGGATACCAGTGTTTCTCGACGACCTGTCAATAGAACCCGAAGACTCGCGAAAAGTTGGCGCAGGCGCCGCTAGACCGGGCGGCGGATGCTGAGCTTGCGCATACGGGCCTGGAGCGTGGTGCGCTTCATGCCGAGGAGGACGGCGGCGCCCTTGGGGCCGGCGATGCGCCACTGCGTTTGCTTCAAGGCGCGGAGGATGTGCTGGCGCTCGGCTTCTTCGAGAGTGGAGATCGAGGAGGTGGAGGAGGCGGACGAAGTTAAGGATGCAAAGGATGAAGAGGGATCGGCGCCTGCGCCTGTCAGAAGGGCTGCGGATTTCAATTCAGCGAAGGGGATGCGCAGCTCTTTGCCGGGAGAGAGCAGGACAGCGCGCTCGATGAGGTTTTCGAGTTCGCGGACGTTACCGGGCCAGGAATAATGAGTGAGGGCGTCCATGGCATCTGCGGGAATGTATTCGACATCCTTGTTGAGCTGGCGGCTGAATCGCTGCACGAAATAGCGAACCAGCAGGGGGAGATCTTCGGCACGCTCGCGGAGCGCGGGGATCTGAATAGGGAAAACATTCAGGCGGTAATAGAGGTCGCTGCGAAAGGCGCGCTCGGCAACGCGTTTCGAAAGATCTTGATTGGTGGCGGCGACGACGCGGACGTCCACGCGCTGCGTGCGATTGCCGCCGAGCCGTTCGAATTCCTGCTCTTGCAGCACACGAAGAAGCTTCGGCTGAAGTTCGAGGGGAAGGTCGCCGACTTCGTCGAGGAAGAGCGTGCCGCGGTCGGCGAGTTCGAAGCGGCCGATTTTTTGATTGATGGCGCCGGTGAACGCGCCGCGCTCGTGGCCGAAAAGCTCGGATTCGAGAAGGCCGCTGGGAATGGCGGCGCTATTGATTTTAACGAAGGTGCGATCGCGGCGCGGACTGAGATTATGGATGGCGCGTGCGAAGAGCTCCTTGCCGGTGCCGGTTTCGCCGAGGAGGAGGACGGTAGTGCCAGCGGGCGCGGCGAGCTCCACCTGAGCCAGGGCACGCTTGAGCACGGGACTCTCGCCGATGATCTCCTCAAAATTGAATTCACTGCGAATTTCTTCCTCAAGGTATAGCTTTTCTTCGGCGAGCTTATTCTTCAGCGCCTCGATTTCCTTGAAGGCCAAAGCGTTTTCAACGGCGATGGCGATCTGCGCGGCGACGGGCTGAAGGAGCTCGACGTCCTCCGGGGTGAAAAAATCGAGCCGCCGGCTTGCGAGATTGAGTGTGCCGAAAGTATGGCCGTGATGGATCAAGGGGATGCAGCAGACGGCTTGCAAGCCTTCGGCGCGAAGGGTGCGGATGATTTCTGTGTCGTAACGGTCGAGTTCGGAGCCCCGCGCGATCAAGGGCTGGCTGGTGGCGATCGCGCGACCTGCTGGAGAGGTGTCGCGCGGGACCAGCGTCTCCGGCTTGAAGATGTTCTGGTTGCCGGGAAAATCGAGGGCGTGAATCTTGAGCAATCCGGTTTGGGAATCGAGGAGCGCGAGGCTGGTGTAGTCATGGTGGATGACGCGCTCGAGAGTGTTGACGATGCCGCGGAAAAGTTCGGGGAGTTCGCGGCTGATGATCAGGAGGTTGTTGATTTCAAGAAGAACCTGGAGGCGGTCGCGCTGGCGCGCGAGTTGCGATTGGTAGGCCTGGGAAGTGACGAAATTAATGGCATTGTCAACGGCGACGGCAACCTGGCTGGCGACGCGCTCCATGAATTGCAGCTCGGTGTCTGTGATGCGCTGCGGCACCAGACGGCCGAAACCCATGGCGCCGAGGCGGTGCTGGGCAGTGGTAAGGGGAAGAATCGCGAGCGAGCGGACGTTGTGCTCACGGTAGCGCTTCAGGAACTCCGGAAAACGCGTCTCCTCGTCGGTGTCGCTGACCACGAATGGCTGCTGCGTTTGCCAGACCCAGCCGGCGGGATTTCCCTCGACAGGAGACTCGCTGCCGGCGGCCTTTTCGCCGGGGATGCGTGTGGCGAGAACGTGGAGGCGCATGACGTTGCGAGCGGGGTCGTGGAGGACGAGGGTCAGAAAATCGAATTCGATGACGGAGCGCAAGCGGTCCGAAAGATCGTGAAACAACGCTGGAAGATCGCGCTGCTGGGCAATGGCCTCGCTGACTTCGAGCAAGGCTTCGAGCTGACGCCGGGAGTGTTCGAGCGGGGAGGTGAACGCCACTTCCTGCGGGGAGATGACGGGGTCCGCCATAGAAAGCAGGATAACACTCGCGTCGGCGGGGGCTCAACATAAGGGATGCGCGCGCGAGGGATGGAGGTCCGCCAATGGCGCTGACGGAGCATTGGCAGAAAAAGGGGTGGTAAACCCTGTTCTCGGCAGCCTTGATCCACATTCTCACTAACCGCCGAGTGCCGTGTGATAATCTCTCCGGCACCGCGGTTCCTACATGGTTGTGGAGGAACAAATGCAAGAAGCTCAAAGCTGGGACTTGCGATCGATGAATCCCTTGGAAGAAATCTACGCCCACCCCGTCTTGTTCATGGTTGTGTTTCTCTTCCTTTTCCTCCCTCCTGCCGGAAAAATCCTTCGGCGTACCGGCCATAACCCTCTCTGGTGCGTTCTCGCCCTCTTTCCCGGCCTAAACCTCGGTGCCTTCTGGTTTTTGGCGTTCAACTCATGGCCCACGGACAACAAGCTCACGAACTAGCAACGAGAAAACTCAAGAGGAAGAAAGTTCACATCAGCAGATATTCACTGGCGACAAATCACTTTCTCACAAGCGATGCCATCGGGTGTATTCGAAGTTTAGAGAAAATCGTTCAAGTCAAACTTGTTGTGTCGTAAGCAGGTGCATGCCGAGCGCCGGTGGCGATGAGGTGCTTGATGGAGTCGACGGACTGGATGCCGCCGCGAGCGCCGACGGCGGTGCAGTTGAGCGCGGCCGCGGCGCAGGCGAAATCGAGCTGCCGCTGCAAGGGCCAGCCCTGCAAGAGCCCGTAGATAAAGCCGGCGTGAAAAATGTCTCCGGCACCGGTGGTGTCAACCGTCTGCACACGAAAAGCGGTGGCGTAGTGGAATTGCGCCCCGTCCCAGGCCAAGACGCCTCCTTCGCCCAGCGTTGCGGCGGTAAGGCGGCAGCCAAATCGTTCCCGCAGCGCCGGCAGGGACTTGCGCAAATCCGGTTCTTCCATGAGCCGCCCCGGAATATCCCGGCTGGTGATGAGGTAGCTGGTATTCTTCAGCAGCGCTTCGACGCCAGGATAAATTTCATCCAAATCAGCGATAACCGGGATGCCGGCGGCCCGTGCCCAACCTGCGGCTACGGCCGCAGCAGCAGTATCGTGCCCATCCACATGAAGTGCACGCGATTCGGTGATCCATTCGCGCCGGAGTTCCTCCGGGCGAAGGGTCAAGCGAGTGTCGCGTTTCCATAGAACAGTGCGTTCGCCGGCGTCATCCACAAGTATGAACGCTTGCTGACTGGGACACCCGGGAGCCGTGAAGAGATGCGCCTCGACGCCGAGCCGGGCAAATTCCGCGCGGTGCATCGCGGCAGCGCCGTCGTCGCCCAGTTCACCGACGTAACGGGTGCGCAATCCCCATTGCTGGCAAGCAACCACGGCGGTGGCGACCTGGCCGCCGGGCAAGACATTCGCGGATCGAAATTCGACTTTGGACCCGCGCGCGGGATAGTGTGCGACGGGAATCAGCGTGTCGGTGGCATTCAGTCCCACCCCGACGACGTCAACCTTGGAGGATTCGGTCATTTTTGTCTGCGCCACTGTAGACGAAGCGCCGGATTTTGCAAAGGCGGGACGGCTGAGCGGCGCTCAAAACGGCGGCGGGCCCCCAATGGAAAGAGAGGCGCGGGGCGCGCGCCATCGTTGCAAAAACCGCGAAGATACCGGTGGCCACGGCAACCACGAACCAGTCCAGCGCGCTCCGTGAGGGTTTTAGTTCACCGGCGGCTTGCCGCCCGTCCATGCGGGCTTCCACGTAGTCTGCCGAAACGTCGTAGCGCTGGGATTCTCGCTGCGCCGCGTCCTTCCAGCGCATTTGTTCCTTACCGATTGCGGAAGAAAAAGCAATTGCGCCAACTCCCAGCATCATCAGGACGGAGCCTCCAATGACTTGCGTGTAGGTCGAGACACCGCGGCCTTGCAACTCACCAAAAACCAAAATGCCCCACAACAGACCCCACAGCTGATTCGAATTGGAGAGCGGAATGCCCCGGCTGATGCCCACGTACTTGGCCGCATATTGCTGAAAGACATCACCGATCACCCAAACAAAGCCGCCCAGCATTAGCCAGAAAAGAACGTCGCGCGCGCCCGTCAGTTCGCGCCACAGAGGAGCCAGGCCGAGATAGCTGACCGCGAGAGTGGCCATCATGCCCAGCTCCCCGAACGTGAAGAAGGTGACAAACGAAAGCGGATTCATCCCGGTCAAGTAGGCTTTGCGATAGGGGATGTACATCGTCCCCCAGAGGATTCCGGCGCCCAGGGCGGCCCAGACACCGGGCAGGGAATGCGCTGCCGGAGCTGCGGTGGAAGAGGCCGCGGCCAGCAAGGCCGCGCCCGCGCACATTACGAGCGCGCCACCCAACACACCCGTCCAGCGCCGCCAACCCGCCTGGCGCAACTCATTAAAGAAAAGAAAACCCCAAAGAATGCCGAGAAGGCTATTCGAATTCCACAAGGGAAAGGCGATGCTCAAGCCGATGTCGCGGATGGCGAAAATCGTCAGCGTGTTGGCCACGGCCCAAAGACATCCGGCAAGAAGCGCCCAGATGATCAGGTGAGGCGCCCGGCGGACATCGGCGCGGACAGACGAGGTGCCGAGAATCAGGGCGGGCAAGCTCCAGCGCGCGAGAAAAACTCCGATGACCATGATGAGCGAAATAACCATCGGCGAGATGCCGATGGAAACGAGCTTGGTGGGCGCTTCCGCGGCGCCGAGCCAGGCTCCCGCAGCGAAGCCGCAGAGGATGCCCAGCAGTTGGAGCTTTTTCGAACGCGACGCGTCTGGGACTGCGGAGCCGATCTGGGTATAAACGGCAGGCGGCATTTTGCTCCGATCCGAAAATCAGCGAATAAATCGAAGTAGAAGCAATCCACCCATCAAGACGGCGACGGGGACCCAAAAATGGATATCGCTGAGAACACTGGTCCACCAGTCGCGGGTGTTCGGGTCCGGTTCAGTTGCTTTCATATTCCATCCCAAATGAGCCCAAGAACGAAGAGGCTCATTTCTTTTTGAGCTCAGCCGGCCAATGCACTACTAGCGTGATGGCCGCGCTGGGTTGTCCGGCTTCGTACGGAATAGCAAATCGCTGACCATCGGCGGAGACATCGAACCGGCCGAAAACCCCGTAGGGTCGAGTTCCAAAAAGTGCATGAGTGGCGCCAACTTCAAAACTGGACCCGCTGGCCTTCACTTCAGTAGCCATCATTTTGTTGTCCGAGGAAAGATAGAAAATCTCCTTACCGTCACGCCGCCAGCGTGGGCCGCAGCCTCCTGTGGGAGAAACTTGCCACTTCCCGCCCGGGCCGGGGAAGGGCACGACGTAAACTTTATAGTCGCCCGATTCATTGGAACAGTACGACACCCACTTGCCGTCCGGTGAAAAACTGGCTTCGCGTTCGGCGAATTGGGATTTGTGAAAAAGGAAGGGTTTGCGTTCGCCGTCGAGCGGGAGCATCCAGATCGCCCAACCGCCCTGCGCCCCTTCGATGTAGGTAAGAAACTTGCCGTCCGGGGACCAGTCTGTCGGGAATCTGATCCGGTCCACTGTTTCCAAGAGAGGCTCTTCAGTGCCGGACCCATCAGAAGCCTTCAGATAAAGACCATACTTTCCGTTGCGATAGGAGGTGTAAATAATCCGGCGGCCGTCGGGTGACCACACTGGATAAAGGTTTCCCTGTCCCGAACCCGAGCCAAATGAAAGTGCGGTCTTGACGCCGCGCGCGATGTCGAAGCTCCAGATGTCGTAGCCGGCAGAATCAAGATAGTAAGCAAGCCTTTTTCCGTCCGGCGAGATGCGCACGCCGGCATATGCATCCGCGCCTGGAACCGCCCCCATTTCCTTTCCGTCCCGGTCAAACCACTCAAGTTGCCGGTCTGCACCACTCGCTCCTTCCACATAGGTTAGCAATCCGTTCTCGGAGGCGGAGAATACGCCTTTGGCAACGCTTCGGCCCTCCTGAACCGGATCGGCGATGGGAACCGCATCGCCGGTGAGCTGCAGGCTCGTGGTGTCGAACGGCTGAGCCATGAGTGTGAATTGCCGCATGAACAGAATATGACCGGAAGCGTAGATGGCGTTGGTGTGAGAATGAAGCAAGAGCTTGCTTTCCTTCGAATCGAGCGAACCCAACAGGACGGAGTTCGTAAGGGTTTCCCTCGGAGAAAAAACACTGCCTGTAAAGTAAAGGAAGTGACGGCCATCCGGCAGGAAGTAGGGCCACCGGTGAGTCGTTTCATTTTTCGACGGGTCCAGAGTGGTCACGGGAATGAGCGGGCCGCCGGAGGAGGAGACGCGGAATAAGGTGGTGTTGACGGCGGGAGTCAGAAGAATGTCTCCATCCCTATTCCATGTTCCGCCGCGCCCATCGGAAGCATCGCAGATGGTAAACGGCGGGCCGCCAGAGGATTCGATTTTCTTGAGTTTGCCTCCGGCAAAAAATGCGATGAAGCGGCTGTCCGGCGACCAGAAGGGATAGGTGGCGCCATCCGTGCCCGGCAGAGGCTGGGCCTGCAAGAAATCGATGGGACGAAGCCATAAAACGGATTTCCCGTCCGGCGTGGAGGCCACATATGCGAGAAGACGACCGTCGGGCGAGAGCGCAAATCCCGCCGCCGTCCCGGAGAAGATGAAACTCGAATTGACCATCGGCTTAATGTATGCGCGAGCGACAGGGGCATCGGTCGCAGGCCGTCTGGCGTACAGAACTCCGAGAGTCACTGCGGCGGCAGCAGTAACGACCAACGCAGCCATCATTAACCATTCGGAATTTCTGTGGTCTTTCACCGGAGTCGCCGCGCTGGATTGCGAACCTGCTTCCGCGATCCACTTCAGTTCGAGTGCAACGTCGCGGGCGGTTTGCCAGCGCTCTTCGGGGTCCTTCGCAAGGCAGCGGCGGATGGCGTGATCGAGCGCGGGCGGAGTCATCGGTTTCACGGTGCTGATCGGGGCGGCCTCCTTTTCCAGGATCGCCGAGGCCACGCTCAGTTGACTCTTGCCTTGGAAAGCGCGCTGACCCGTCAGCATTTCATAAAGCACTGCGCCTAACGAAAAAATGTCGCTGCGGCCATCCAATTCTTTGCCTTCGATCTGCTCCGGCGACATGTATTGAAAGGTGCCGAGAATGGTGCCTTGCTCGGTCACCGGTGATTGCTTCGATGCAGCGGTGAGCGTTACGCCGGTAGCAAGAGGGGCGGCGGGTTTTGCGAGGCCAAAATCGAGGAGCTTCGCGCCGGTCGGCGTCAGCATGATGTTTCCGGGCTTTAGGTCACGATGCACGACGCCGCTGCGGTGCGCTTTATCGAGCGCGTCCGCGATCTGCGCGCCAATTTTCAATAGCTGCTCCAGCGGCAGCGCGCCTTTCTCTAGCCGCTTCGCAAGCGTCTCGCCTTCCACGCATTCCATGACCAGATAGTCGATGCCGTCCTGATGGCCGACATCATACAGCACGCAGATGTGTGGATGATTCAGGCTGGAAATCGTTTTAGCTTCACGCTCGAAGCGCTGCTTTCGAACCGCATCATTCGAAAGCTGCGGCGGCAGGATCTTGATCGCCACCGTGCGTTCTAGCCGCGTATCCCGCGCGCGATACACTTCGCCCATGCCGCCAGCGCCCAGCGGCGACACGATCTCATATGGACCAAGCCTGTTCCCGGCGGATAGACTCACGATTGGCGCGAATTATAGCCTTAAAACTTATCTTTGTCCGCGCGCGGCCAAGCCTCCTCCGGTTCCTCGCGAATTCTTGCCTGACCAATTTGCTCGTCCGAACGCGCGTCGCTTGCGGGGCTTCCCTGTGCCGCGGGGAGTGGACTTGACGGTCTGTTATCCCGAGCCGTAAGCTCCACGAAATTCCGCAATTGAATCTGAATCTCGCGCGAAGGGAAGGGTGGCCAGGAAGAAATGGGCAGCACTTTGGCAAAGATCTATGTCGTGTTGAGCGGAGCAATTTTGGTGGTGGTCGGTGTGGTGGGATTCTTTCGCCACGAAATGTTCAACCTCACATTTCCTCCCGCCCATAATGTGTTTCACCTCGTCAGCGGCTTGATCGCTCTTGGGGCAGGGCTCGGTAAGAGTGCGGATGGACCGCGGCGGTTTGGTCTGATTTTTGGAGCGATCTACACCGTGGTGGCCATCGCGGGCTTCGCCGGTATGCGCGACCTCGGTCCCATCCAACTGCATTTGAACACTCATTTCAATTTCATCCACCTCGGAGTTGGTCTCCTCAGTCTGGCGGCCGGCTTTGCCAGCGCAAAGCCCGTCGTGGCCTGACAGATCGGAGCGCCATTCTCAGGCAAACGGCGAGCGGTTCAACTAAATTGCGAATGAAGGGATTCACGTCGTCAGGCGATCCGGGGAGATGGGGCGCAACTGCCAAGCCTCGAGCGAAATGAGTGCAGGCAGATCGTTGTCGCTGACGCGAGCGCGGAGGAGTCCGTCCGGCTTGCGATAAAGGCGCGTTGTGAGGACGTGCCGGCGGTCGCAGATGAGCTCGGCAACGGAAGCGTCCAAGAAAAGATGGAACTCGATTTCGTGTTTTGGCCCAAGGGGCACTTCCAGCGCAAACCCATTGACCGTGAGTGTCACCGCGGCTGTGCCCTTCGGCTCAAGCTTGGCGGACCACCAGGGGCCGCTGCGGTCCTCCAGGGTAAACGCGGAGCGGGACGATTTGGTTTTCCAGGCCATCTCTCCGGCAAGATTCTCGATTTGGATTTCTTCCATCGCGTGGCCCAGCTGGGACAAGTCCGCATGTCGTTGAGGAAAAACGAACGATTTCGCGCGCAGCGCCTGTGTTACCGGCGCAACCTGCATCTCGAGGCCGCCATCAGAATTGAGCGATAGGACTCTGGGCAGAGCCACGCAGCCGGCCCAACCGGCGGCGCTGAATTCGGCTTCGGGGCGCGTTTCCGGAATCCAGCCCCACAGGATGCGATTGCCTTTGGCGTCGAGTTGCGTTTTCTGCGCGTAGTAGGCGCCGTGATCGAGGATGCCGCGCCTTTCAGAATGGAAGACGAGTTCGCTGCGATCGAGCTCGCCAGATTCCCAAATCACCTGACCCGCAGTCGAATAAAGAAGGACGTGCTTCTTTCCCAGCGGGAAAAAGTCCGGGCACTCCCACATCTCGCCAGAGTCCACGGGATTGACCGATTCCCTTTCCGTCCACTTTCCGGAGGCCAGGGGGTGCAAGTACTCCCACTGGCGTAGGTCCTTCGAGCGATAGAGAAGCACGCGGCCGCCTTGCTTGAAGAGACCCGAGCCGACACCGAGATGCCAATTTTCATCTTCGCGCCAAATAAAAGGATCGCGGAATCCCGCCAAACGAGGGTCTTTGGGCGGCTGGAGCACGGGCTGATTCCATTTGGTCCAGGTGAGAAGCTGCGGATCGGAAGAAGTAGCAAGGCACTGTACCTCGCGAAAGTTGTGGACGCCGTCGCGGAGAGTCGCTTGTTCAGGGGCGGCGGTCTTCACACCTGTATAGAGAATCGTCGCGGTGCCGCGATCGTTCACCGCGCTTCCGGTGAAACACCCATCGGCGTCGTCCCAGCCGGGAGTCGGAGCAAGCGCAATCGGCAAATGGCGCCAGTGAATCATGTCCTCGCTTACCGCGTGAGCCCAGTGCATATCGCCCCACACAGCTGCGTTCGGGTTGTATTGGAAAAACATGTGGTACCGGCCATTCCAATGAATGGGGCCGTCGGGATCATTCATCCAATTTCTCGCGGGGAGCAGATGATATTGCGGACGGAGGGGATCGGCAGCGAGACGCTCACGCAAATTCTGGGGCCGACTCTTCCAGAAAGACGGCCGCAAAGTAGCGCACGCGCCGGAAGCGCCGAGAGCCCGCACGAATTCGCGCCGCAGCATGCGCATGGCAATTATCCCTGTAGTTTAGATCGGCCGGCCCATGCGATTCATTCACGGAATACGGGCCCGCCTCCGCAGTGAATGCTCGGCTATTTTTTCTCGTGCTTGGAGTGCGCTGCCTCTTGTTCGTTTTTGTAAGCTTTCCAGGCTTGGTCGATAACGTAGGCGTGAACCGCATCCGCCTCAGCGACCGTCATGTGTGCTTTGGGGAAGGCAAACTTCGGCGGATCCGCAAGACCGGGCATGCCTTTCGACCAGTGGCTGCCGCCCAAGACGATGCCATACCAATCCTTATGCACTTCAGGCGGGGCGTAACGCAGATCGGGGATCGCGCCGTCCTCCACCCAAGCGCCGCTGCCGTCGATGAAAGGAGAGTGGCATCCTTCGCAGTAAAACGACACGTAAAGTTTTTCGCCCTTGCGAATGATTTCCTCGCTCACTTTTTGCTCCGGAGGTTTCGGCACGGGCGGAACTTCAATGTGCGGAGCCGGAAAGGGAACCTTGCCGCCGAGTTTGAAGGCATACAGCCGATTTGGGCCGCGCTTGGATTCGGGAGTGGCCATCGTGCGCGCGGGAGCAAAGAGGCGCGATCCGGAACCCCATCCCACGGAAGTAATCACGTATTGTTCGCTGTTCACAGAAAACGTGACGGGTATGGAATCGATCGCGGACTTGGTCTGGATGGACCAGAGTTTTTTCCCGGTGTCGGCAGCATAGGCGGCAAATTCGCCGGTACCTTGTCCCTGAAAAACCAGGTTGCCGGCCGTCGAGAGCACGCCGCCGTTGACGGAGACCTGCTCCTCGATGGACCAGCGCGCGGTTTCCGCAATCGGGTCCCATGCGATCAGCCGCCCAAATAGCCCCTCGCCGCCTTCTCCCGCTTCCACTGCGGTTTTTGTGTCGGAGCGGCGGTCCGTTGACGGAATGTAGACGAGTCCCGTCAGCGAGCTATAACTCATGGGCCACCAGTTGTGGACCGTCCACTGTCGGCCACCGCCCTGCGACGCGGGGATCAGGACGGGGCGTCCCGTTTGCGGGTCGTAAGAAGTGGCCCAAGTGGTTTTGACGAGCGGCTTGGCGGAAAGAAGCCTGCCGGTTTTGGCGTCCAGGATATAGAAGAAGCCATTCTTGGGAGCGGTCATCGCCACGTGACGCTTTTCCCCGTTGATCGTGAGGTCGGCCATCATGATCTGGTTGTTTTCCGAGTGCACGCCCTCGGTGCCAGTCTGGAAGTGCCAGACGTATTCTCCGGTGTCCGCCTTCACCGCGATGATGCATTGCGAGAAGAGCTTTTCTCCGGTAATTTTGA
>WNEZ01005677.1_pt1 | contig 20206 bp, 19 predicted proteins | sample 5400521 | NCBI WGS metagenome assembly WNEZ01 (sample SAMN13153339, study PRJNA577476) | soil metagenome | isolation source: 120 cm saprolite under Douglas fir tree site 2 hole 1 replicate 1 | place: USA:California | collected 2015-04-18 | reverse complement strand
GGCTTCTACCAGTGTGGTTCCGGCACGCATCCGGGCGGGGGCATCATGGGCGCGTCCGGACGGCTCGCCGCGATGCGCATCCTGAAGGACGGCACGTGAAGTACGACGCGATCGTGATCGGCGCGGGGGCTAACGGCCTCGCGACTGCGCACTATCTCGCGCGGGCGGGCAAGCGTGTCCTCGTCGTCGAGCAGCACCAGACCGCCGATCCCTCGGCCGACATCGGTTGGGTCCCGGAAGCCGTCATCCGGGACCTCGGCCTGACCCGCGCCGGGCTGCGGATCGAAACGCCGGATCCCTGGATAACCGCGCCGCTTCCCGCCGGCGGCACCCTCGAGCTATCGCGGGACATCGGTAGATCGTCTGAGGCGATCCGGCGCATCAGCCCCGGCGACGCCGCGAAGTGGCCGGACTTCTGCCAGCGGATGCGGACGCTCGCGAGCGTCCTGGAGCGACTGTATCTCGTGCCGCCGCCCGACATCGAGTCGACCGACGCGCGCGAGCTCGCGCGGATCGCCGGACTCGGCCTGTACGTTCGCCGCCGCGGCAAGCAGACCGTCATCGACCTTGCGCGGATCCTGCCGATGTCGATCGCCGAGCTGCTCGACGACTGGTTCGAGAGCGACGTCCTGAAGGGATTGCTCGGCGCGCTCGGCATCTGGCATCTCAAACAGGGGCCGCGCTCGGGCGGTACGGCGTTCAATTTCCTGCACCATCATGCCGGCAGCGCGATAGGCGTCTTCCGGCCGGCCCGGTCGAACATCACGCAGGCGCTGTCCAAGCTGCCGGGCGTGGAAGTCCGGCGCGGCGCGCTTGCCACGGTGCTCGCGAAGAACGGGAAGGCCACTGGAGCGGTGCTCGAGAAAAGCTGGGAGACGATCGAGGCACCGCTCGTCGCATCGAGCGCCCCGCCGCGCGCCACGCTGCAGCCGCTCGCGATCGAGCTCTACCCGGACTTCGCGCGCGCAGTGGGCAACATCAAGGCACGCGGCGTGGTCGCCCGCGGCACACTGACACTCGAGCAGCCGCCCGCGTGCACGACCCTCTGCATCGCGCCCTCGCTCGACTATCTGGAGCGCGCTTACGACGACGCCAAGTACGGCAAGGACTCGACCGCTCCGTACGTCGAGGTCCAGCGTACGGACGGACGGGTAGAGGTCCATGTGCAGTTCGTGCCGCCCGGCACGCATGGCGGACTCGCGGAGCGGGTTGCGCAGATCCTCGAGGTTCGCACCAATCAGCTGGCGCTGCAGCCGGCCGAGGAGAGCCTCTACCACGGAGAGCTCACTCTCGACCAGATTCTGTTCATGCGTCCCGTGCCGGGTTGGAGCCGCTATCGCACGCCCATCCACGGGCTCTATCTGTGCGGCTCGGGCACGCATCCAGGCGGCGGGATTCCGGGGGCCGCCGGGCGCAACGCGGCGCGCGAGATGCTATGAGCTTCCTCAAGACCGTCGAGAGCTATCGCCAGGGCGCCCGCACGCTGCCGGGCCGTTACTACACGGCCCCGGAGGTGTTTGCCGGCGAGCAGGACAAGATCTTCGGGGGCAACTGGATTTGCGTCGGCCGCGATGCGACGCTCGCGGCGCCCGGCGATTATTTCGTTGCCCAAGTCGCCGGCGAGAGCATCATCGTGTTGCGCGATCAGTCCGGTGAGCGGCGCGCCTACTACAATGTCTGCCGCCATCGCGGCACCAGGCTGTGCGAAGCGCCCAAAGGCCGGCTCTCGGAAACGATCCAGTGCCCGTACCACGCCTGGACGTACGCGCTCGATGGCCGCCTGATCGGCGCGCCGCACATGCACGAAGTCGAGGGGTTCGACAAGAAGGCGTACCCGCTGCACACCGTCGCGCTCGCGGAGTGGGAAGGATTCCTGTTCATCAATCTCGATCCCCACGCGACGCCGGCGCCGAATTGGTTCGCGCCGCTCGCGGGCCGGTTCTCGCGCTACAACCTGCCGCTGCTCCGGACCGTCCGGCGCATCGAGTACGACGTGAAGGCGAACTGGAAGCTGATCCTGCAGAACTACAACGAGTGCCTGCACTGTCCCACGATCCATCCCGAGCTGTCGACCAAGCTGCCCTACACGAGCGGCGCGAACGACCTGATCGAGGGGCCGTTCCTCGGCGGCTACATGGAGATCAAAGCGCCGAACGAGAGCGCCACGATGACCGGCCGGGCGTGTGCGTTGCCGCTCGGCACGCTGCCGCCCGACGATCAGCGCCGCGCGTTCTACTACGCCCTGTTTCCCACGATGATGTTGAGCCTGCACCCAGACTACGCGGTCTTCTACACCGTCTGGCCGATCGCTACCATGCAATCGCGCGTGGTCTGTGAGTGGATGGTGCATCCGGATGCGCCCGCCGCCGCCGGCTACAACATCCAGGATGCCGAGGAATTCTGGGATCGCACCAACCGGCAGGACTGGCACATCTGCGAGCAGAGCCAGCTCGGCATCAGCTCCCGAGTGTACGCGCCGGGGCCTTACTCGCCGCGCGAGAGCATTCCCGCCGCATGGGATCGCACCTACCTGAGGGCATTTGAAGGCCATTGAAGAAGTGCTGCAGGAGGTCGCCGAACGCCTCAAAGACAACTACCCCTATGGCCATCCGCTGTACGCTGGCCAGATGCTCAAACCGCCGCACGAGGTCGCTCGGCGCGCCTACGAGCTAGCGCTGCACATCAATCCGAACAACCACGCGCTCGACGGCGGCCGAGCGAGCTCGGCAATGGAGAAGGAGTCGGTCGCGGCGCTCGCGCGCATGATCGGCTGGGACACACACCTCGGCCACCTGTGCGGCGGCGGCACGATGGCGAATCTCGAGGCGCTGTGGATCGCCGGGCAGCTCCATCCGGGCAAAACGATCCTCGCCTCGACGCAGGCGCATTACACGCACCAACGGATCGCGGGTGTGCTGGGCCTGCCGTTCGAGACGATCCCCTGTGACGGGAACGGACGCATGGACGCCCACGTGCTCGAGCGCCAGCTCGCCGCCGGCGGGGTGGGCACCGTGGTCGCCACGATGGGCACCACGGCCACCGGCGCGGTCGATCCGCTCGCGGCCATCGTTGATCTCCGCCGCCGTTTCGATTTCCGGATTCACGCCGACGCCGCCTACGGCGGTTACTTCATTCTCGCGGACAATCTGTCCGAGGACACCAAGCTCGCGTTCGCATGCATGCGCCAAGCCGCGTCGATCGTCATCGATCCCCACAAGCACGGGCTGCAACCGTACGGCTGCGGCTGCGTGATCTTCCACGATCCCTCGGTCGGCCGCCTGTATCGCCACGATTCGCCGTACACCTACTTCACGTCTACCGACCTGCATCTCGGCGAGATCAGCCTCGAGTGCTCGCGTCCCGGCGCGGCGGCCGTCGCGCTGTGGGCGACGCAGCAGTTGTTTCCGCTTGTCCCTGATGGAGAGTTCGCGCGGGGACTGTCGGACGGGCGAGCTGCGGCGCTCGCGCTGTATGAGCGCATCAAGCAGGACGGCCGCTTCGTCACCGGCGCACCACCGGAGTTGGACATCCTCGTCTGGGCGCCGCGCGCCAAACGGATCAGCGAGGCCTCGGCGCTCACGCAACGGATCTTCGACGAAGCCGCGCGCCGCCAACTGCACCTCGCCCTCGTAACGCTGCCCGTGCACTTGATCGACGTCGAGGACATGCAGCGCGACCGGGACACGATCATCTGCCTGCGCTCCGTCCTGATGAAGCCGGAGCACCGCGAGTGGGTAGATCGGATCTGGTCGATTCTCGACGCGGCCAGCCATGCCGTTGTTGGAAAACGCTAGTCGACGCTGCACCTGGTTTAGCGTATTTTTCTCTGAAGGGGTACCAGGGTCAACCCGAATCCTGCTGAGGAGGCAGTGTGCGGAGTCCGATCCGATTCGCCGTGCCCATGGTCGGTGTGTTCATCGTGTTGGCGAGCGTCTCTACGCGGGGCTTGGCACAGACCATCACCGGCACGGTTCGTAGTGCCGGCCAGCCCGTCGGGGGCGCCAGCGTGCGACTTCTCGAACTCGAGCGCCTCGATCGCACGAAATCGGACGGGTCGTTCCGCTTCGCGAGCGTGCCCTTGGGAACGTTCAGAATCGTGGCGACCGCTCCTGGGTACGCTGCGGTCACCCACACGGTTCGGGTAACGGGTCCGACAGCGACCGTCACTCTCGAACTCCACGAGTCCCCTATCACACTGCCTGCAGTCGTCGTCTCCGCGCCAACGCCGCGCCTGGTGACCGAGCTCTATCAGCCCGCCGCCTCGAAGCAGCGGGTGGACCTCGACAACACTTCCGGAATGAGTTTCGCGGAGAAAATCGGTGACCTTCCCGGTGTCGCGGTGCGCGGCAACGGGTCTGCGCCTGCCCGTCCGATCTTGCGTGGCCTCGGTGACAATGAAGTCATGGTTCTCGAGAACGGCCTCCGGATCGGCGACATCGCCACGTACGATCCGGCGCACGCCACGCCCGTCGACGCGCTGGACATCGAGCAGATCGACGTCGTACGTGGACCAGCCACGGTCTTGTACGGTCCCAGTACCATCGGCGGCGTCGTCAACCTCCTGACCAACATCGTCCCGACCATCGCCGACCGCCCCGTCTCGGGGACGGTGTCCGTCGAGGGGAACACGGTGAACGGCGAGGCCGCAGGGTACGTCAACACCACATTCAGCTCCGGCCAATCCGCCGTGCGTGTTTCGGCCAGCGGGGTGCATGCGGGGAATATCGGGATTCCGGCCGGATCTTACACGGATCCGGGTACAGGGACGGCATTCGATCTCAACCACCTTCCGCAAACGTTCGACCGCAGCTTCCAGGGTGGCATCGGGCTGGCGCGCCTAGGCTCCTTCGGCATGATCGGCATCGGCGCCAAGCATTACGAGATCAACTACGGAATTCCCGGCGTCCCACCAAATCCGGACTGGATCAACGTACCGCCGACGACGTCACGCATCACACAGCAGCGCAACGCGGTGGAGCTTCGGAGTCTCCTCAATGTCGGAACGGGGTTCGCCGAGCGTCTCAAGCTCGAAGCGAGCTACAACGATTACAACCATGCCGAGTTTCCGACCGCACAGGATTCCAGCGGTGTGTCGGACCCGCAGGCGACGCACTTTCACAAGCGGGAATTCAACGCCACCCTGCAGCTCTTGCAGCACTCGATGGGTCGACTCACCGGCACGCTGGGCCTCTGGACGGACGTCCAGAATTTGACGATCGACGGCGACCAGCCGCTCGGCCCGAACTCGGTCACGACCGGCGTGGCGGCGTACGCGTACGAGGAGTATTTGGCCGGCCCGAGCACCCGGCTTCAAGGTGGTGTCCGATTCGACTACAATCGCATCCACACCAATCCGGATCCTCAATCGACCGACTCTGTTTTCCGAACGCTCGACGCATCGCGGCTGTCGAACGCGGTCACGGCATCCGTCGGCGCGATCCAGCGACTGACTCCAGATCTCACCGCAGCGTTTAGCATCGCCCGATCGTTCCGGGCGCCGACCGTTCAGGAGCTGTTCGCGAACGGCCTCGACGCACCAAGCGGTACATATACGATCGGGACCGCCGCGCTCGGGCCCGAGACGGGTGTGGGCATTGATGCCTCGCTCAAAGGACAGTTCGGCCGCGCGTCCCTCGAATTCTCGCCATTCCTGAACGTCATCGACCATTACATCTATGGCTTCCTGCGCGGCGACACGATCCAGAATTTCCCCGTCCGACAGTTCGGCGCGACCAGCGCGCGGCTCACGGGCTTCGAAGCGCGGGTCACAGTGGCGGCAACATCACACCTGGTGCTGCAGGGCGGCGCGGACTACGTGAACGCCCAGGACACGCGTCAGCACCTGCCCCTGCCGTTCATTCCGCCGCTGCGTGGCTTGCTGCGTGCCTCCTGGCAGGACCCGCGGTACATGGGTGTGATCGACATCCGGATGGCCGCCACGCAGAACAGACTGGGAGACGGCGATACGCCGACAGCGGGTTACGCAGTCCTGAACCTGGGTGCGGGGGTGCGCTTCCAACAGCACGGCTTCGAGTCGGTGCTGAGCGTCCATTGCGACAACGCATTCGACAAGGTGTACCGCGAACACACCTCCGTCATCAAAGACTTCTTGCCGCAGCCTGGGCGTAGCGTCCGTTTCAACTACCAACTTTTCTTCTGAGGGCCTATGGCCCGGCGATAGCCTCGATCGGATCGAGCCGAGCCGCGCGGCGCGCCGGATACCAGCCGAACAGCAAGCCCACGATCAACGCGAAAATCACGGCGAGAATTACGCCAGGTATGCTGACGGGGATCACGAACGGTTTCCCGAACTGCTTACCGATCAGCTCCGTGACCACCGTCAGACCGGCGCCGCCCGCGATGCCCAGGACTGCCCCCAGAAATGCGAGCGTCAACGATTCCGCCAGAAACAGCCTAACGATCGCGCCGTCATCGGCGCCCAGCGCCTTGCGGATGCCGATCTCATGCACGCGCTCGCGGACGGAAATGAGGAGCACACTGAACAACCCGATGCCGCCCACGACGAGTGTCACGCCGGCGATCGTGAACATCACCGCGTTCCAGCCGCCGAGGATGTTGTCCGCCATGGCCAGATTCGAAAGCACCTCGGCGGCCTGGTTGTCGATCGAGAAGTCCTCAGTCCCCCCGTGGCGCTGCCGGACGAGCGCGGTGCCACGCCGCAGCACGTCGCCGAAGTCGGCCGCGCCGCTGGCGGTGACGAGGGCCTGATCCAGCCGCCCTTCGCCCTTGGCGTAGCGCGTCATGTAGGTGTAGGGGATGTAGATCCGTCGCCCGACGAAGCTGAAGTCGGCGGGAATGATGTCGAACTCGATCGGCGCGACGAGACCGATCACGCCGAACCGCACGCCGTCTATGGTGATCGTCTTACCGACCGGGTCTGCATTCCCGAACAGGTTATGGGACATCTCTTCCCCGATCACCGCCACGCGCGCGCGATTCTCAACGTCGAGCGGCCGGATGCTGCGCCCCGCCACGATGCGCCAGTTGCGGAGCTCGAGATAGCCGGCATCGACGCCGTCGATGCGCACGCGCCGGCGATCGGCGGGCGCGTTCACGACCTGCTCGTCCCCCCAGTTGCGGCCTTGCACATTCGCCACGCCGGGAAGAGTGCGCAGCGCCTCGAGGTCGGTGATCCGCATCCCCGTGTGCCGCAATGCGGCCGCCCCCTTGGCGTCCGAGCGCGGCCCCTGATCGTTAATGAAGAAGCTGCGCGACAACCCCATGGAGACGAGGTCGTCGTACACCAGCGTCTTCATGGCGGCGGCCAGGGACGTCATCGACACGACGGATGCGGCGCCGAACACGACGCCCGACAGCGTTAGGAGCGAGCGCAACTTGTGCCCGCGGATCTCGCGCAAGGCGTCACCGATCAGCTCGAGCCAGTCACGCATAGCGCAGCGCCTCGACGGGCGCGAGCCGCGACGCGCGCACGGCCGGGAACACACCGGCGATCAGCCCTACGCTCACCGCGGTCGTCAGCGACACGGTCGCGATGAACGGGCTCACCACCGCCGGCATCTGCATGACGTGGGCGACGAGGCCCGTGAGCGCTGTACCCAGGCCGAGTCCCAGCAGACCGCCGATCAACGTGGCGACCAGAACTTCGGCGAGCACGTGGGCGAATATGCCGCCCGCCGTGGCGCCGAGGGCCATGCGCGTGCCGAATTCGCGCACGCGCTCGACGACCGAGGCGAGCAGGATGTTCGCGATCACGATGCCGCCGGTCACGAGCGAGACGACCCCGACGACCAGGAAGATGAAGTTGAAGAGCAAGAGAAACTGGCCGGCTTGCTGCCCGGCGCCCTGGCCGGACGACCGGATGTCGAAATCCTCGACCCCGTGCCGCGCAAACAACAGGCTGCGCACTTGCGCCTGTGCCCCCGCGCCGCCGACGGCGGGACGTGCCTTGAGAGTCAGGAAGTCGAGGTGGTCGCTGGCACTGTATTGCGTGATCGCGGTGGAGATCGGGATGTAGGCGCGCTCGTTGCGATACTCGAGCGCGTTATTTTCCCAGGCGGCGAAGTAGAACTCCTCGCGCTCAAGGACGCCGACAACGCGAAAGCTCTTCTCCCCGATGCTCACGATCTGGCCAAGGGCTGCCGTGGCGCGGCCGAACAACGAATCGGCGTACTTCCACCCCAACACCGCGACCCGCGCCTGGCGCTGCACGTCGAGATCACTGAGGTAGCGCCCGATGAGGGGCTTGATGTCGTTGATGGCCATGTACGCCGGAACCGTCCCGATCACCTGGCCGGTGAAGGTGGTGTTGCCGACGCGATAGGAGAGCTGCTGCGCCCAGCCCGGACTCACCGCAGCCAGGGAGGTCGCGCGGTCGCGCAAGTACTGCGCATCGCGGAAGGTCAAGCGCTTGGACGCCAGTTCGCGAGCCCCGGGATGCGCGGAGGGCTCACGGTCCGATACGATGATCGTGCCGCGCCCGCCGACCTCGCTGAGAAACTGCTCCGTCAGCGCCGTCTGCCCGCCGAACAGCGCCAGCACCGTGACGATACTCGCCGTGCCCAGGATCAAGCCGAGCAGCGAGAGCAGCGTCTGACCCCAATGGCGGCGCGCTTCGTCGAGGCCGGTGAGCAGCGACTCGACGAGATTCACACCACGCGCCCGTCGCTGATCTGGATCACCCGCTCGGCGCGCGCCGCGACGCCGGGATCGTGCGTCACCAGCACGATCGTGTGCCCCGCGGCATGAAGCTCGGCAAAGGTCGCCAGCACTTCGCCGCCGGCGTGCGAATCGAGGTTTCCCGTAGGCTCATCGGCCATGAGGATTGCGGGCTCGCCGACGAGCGCGCGGGCAATGGCGACGCGCTGGCGCTCTCCGCCCGACAGCTCGTCGGGGCGATGGCCGATGCGCTCCGAGAGACCCAAGCGTTCGAGCAGTTTGAGCGCACGCACCCGTCGCTCAGCGCGAGGCACGCCGCCGCGGTACTTGAGCGGCAGTGCCACGTTCTCTTCGACCGTTAGCCGAGGCATCAGATTGAATGTCTGAAAGACGAAACCGACCTTGCGATTGCGGACCTGCGCCAGACGCTTGCCCGACAACGCGCCCACGTCCTCGCCATCGAGCTGATAGCTGCCGGCCGTGGGCGTGTCGAGACAACCCAGGATGTGCATCAAGGTGCTTTTGCCCGAACCCGACGGTCCGGTGATCGCGACGTACTCGCCGGCGACGATCCGGGCGTCGACGCCGCGCAACGCCTGCACGTCGACCTGCCCGAGCCGATAGGTTTTCTTCAGCGGCGCCGCGCCGGGTTCCGCGCCCGATCGACCGCCGCCGCCGGATCCTCCAGCGCAATGGAATCGCCCGCGGCGAGGCCGTTGAGAATCTCGACGTAGTAGAGATCGGAGAGGCCGAGGGTGACGGAGACCGGCTGCGGCCCGCTGCCGCCGAGCTTGTAGACGACCGGCTTCCCTTCCTTTAATAGGACGGCTTCGACGGGGACCCGCACGGTTTCAGTGCGCACCGGGCCTGAGATGCGCACGTTCGCCGTCATGCCGGGCCGCAAGACGCGCGCACCGCCCGTCACTTCAATTTCGACATCGAAGACGCGCACGCGGTCCTGCAGGCGCGCCGCCGGCGGCACCAGACGGACGACACCCTGCGCCGTATCGCCGGGGAACGCGTCGACGGTGAGCGCGACGCGATCGCCCTTTTTCACTTTGCCGATGTCCACCTCGTTGATCGCCGCCTTCACGAGCAGTGTCGAGAGATCGGCCATGGTGAAGAGCTCGGTGCCACCGCCGAAGGCACTCGTCCCACCCACCACCGTCTCTCCTTCTTCCACACCACGTCCGATGATCACGCCCGCGGCGGGCGCCGTGATGCGCGCCCACTGGACCGTCGACCCCGTTGAATCACCCGCCGTGACGCCCGAGCGCTGCACGAGCTGCAGCTGGTCCTGGGCGGTGCGCCACTGGTTCTCCGCCTGATCGTAGGTCACACGGCGCAGATCGAGATCCGCCTGTGTAATCCCGCCGATCGCGGACAGCTGCTGCGCGCGATCGTAATCGCGCTTCGCGTTATCCCGCGCGATCCGCGCTGTCGCAATCTCGCTGCGCAGCTGCGCCAGGCTGTTCGCCTGAGCCATATCGGGCACGATGCGCGCCAGCATCTGCCCCGTCTGCACGCGATCGCCCTCACGCACGTAGAGCTGCTGGACGACACCGGAGATGGGGGATTTCACCACGATGCTGCGTTCGGGAGAGACGACGCCGGTTTCTTCGACGATGACACGGACCTCGCCCCGATCCACGACGCCGACTTTGTAGGGACGGCTCGAGCCGTCATCGGCATCAGCCTTGCTACAGGCGACTACGGGAAGGCAGGAAGCGACAGCGGCCAGGACGAGCGCAGGCTTCATGAGACGGACTCCGAAGAGGACATGGGCGACGGCGGACCGCCTACCTTGACGGGGGCTGGCCGTGCACGGTTTCACGGTGAAATTACTGCCCCCATGACCAGTTGGCTGGGCGATTGGGCAAATCTCTTGCTGCGGTGGGCGCACTTCATCGCCGGCATCGCCTGGATCGGCAGCTCCTTCTACTTCATTTGGCTGGATCGCGCGCTGACCGAACCCGAACACGCCAAGCCCGGCGTGGAGGGGGACCTGTGGATGGTCCATAGCGGCGGCTTCTACCAGGTGGAGAAGCGCCGACCGGGACCGGGGGACGTGCCGGCAGTCCTGCATTGGTTCAAATGGGAAGCGATGCTGACGTGGATTACGGGGATTTCGCTGCTCGTCCTCCTCTACTACCTCAGCGGCGCCTATCTGCTCGATCCGAGCGTTTCCGGCATTGGCCGTGGCGCGGCCATCGCGCTGGGCGTAGGCCTTCTCGTCTTCGGATGGCTGATCTACGATGCGCTGTGGCGCTCGCTGGTCCGCCACCCGGCGGTGGCGACGGCCATCTCCCTGGCACTGCTCACCGCCGTCACCGTGCTCCTCTGCCGCCTGCTCTCCGGACGAGCCGCGTTCATGCACATCGGGTCACTGCTCGGCACGATCATGGTCGCGAACGTCTGGATGCGGATCCTCCCTGCACAACACCAGATGTTGGCCGCCACGCGCGCGGGACGACCGGCGGATTTCACGCTAGGCGAACGCGCTAAGCAGCGGTCCGTGCACAACAGCTACATGACGTTCCCGTTGCTCTTCATCATGCTGTCGAATCACTTCCCCGCGACGTACGCGAGCCCGGTCAACTGGCTCGTCCTGCTGCTCCTGTTCGTCGCGGGGGCGTCGGTACGGCACGCGATGATCGGACGCGGCGCATCGAGCCGCTGGGCGCTCGTGCCCGCGGCCGTCGCGCTCGCAGGAGCGATGTTCTTTTCGACACCGAAGGGCGCCGCAGCCCGGACACCTGCTGCGGCAACGGATTCGGTGCCACCGTTCCACGCGGTGCGCGCGGTGATCGCGCAACGCTGCCAGCCCTGTCATTCGCAGTATCAGAGCGACCGCAGTCTCGGGCCGGCGCCCGGTGGCGTCGCATTCGACACGCCCGAAAGCATCGTGCGGCTCGCCGAGCGCATCCGGGTCCGTGCCGTTGAAACCAAGACTATGCCACTCGCGAACAAGACCGGCATGACCGACGACGAGCGCGCCCTCCTCGGCCGCTGGATCGCGGCCGGGGCTCCGTTACGCTGATCAGCGACGCGTCAAATCAGCCGTGGGCAGGAGACGTGGCGCCCGCCGCGGCTTGGCAGCCTGCTCGTAGGCGTAAGCCAGCTTGATCAGCGTCGCCTCGGTCCAGGGCTTCCCGATGAACGACATTCCGACCGGTAGTCCGAAGGAGTAGCCAACGGGCACCGTGATGGTGGGATAGCCGGCCACCGCGGCGACGCTCGAGTTGCCGCCCCCCGTGGAGCAGTCGCCATTGACCAGATCGATCAACCATGCCGGTCCGCCAGTGGGCGCCACGAGAGCGTCGAGCTTGTCTTTCGCGAGCGCCACGTCGACGCCTTCCGCGCGCGATAACCGGCGGCAGTGCGCGAGCGCCTCGATGTAAGCGTCGTCGGTGAGAGGCCCTTTCTCCTGCGCCTGGATGAAGGTCTCTTGACCGAAGTACGGCAGTTCCGTCTCCTTGTGCGCATCGTTGAAGGCGATCACGTCGGCCAGTGTCTGCACCCGACTCGCTGCGCCGAGTCCCGCGAGATACGCGTTCAAATCGGCCTTGAGCTCGTACAACAGAACGGTGAATTCCTGGTCGCCGTAATCGCGCATGTGAGGAATCTCCACCGGGTCGACCAGGACAGCTCCCTGCGCTTTGAGCACCTCGAGCGCTGCGTTCACCAGGCGGTCGCCTTCCGGTGAGCCGAACGCGGCCCGCACGACTCCGATGCGCGCGCCCTTCAGGCCGTTGGGATCGAGCGCCTTGGTGTAATCGGAAACTGTCGAGGGCGCGGCGGCTGTCGCCGGATCGCCGGGGTCCGCGCCGGCGAGCGCGCCGAGCAGGATCGCAGCGTCGGTGACCGTCCTGCACATCGGGCCCGCCGTGTCCTGGCTGTGCGCGATCGGGATGACGCCGGAGCGGCTGACGAGTCCGACCGTGGGCTTCAGCCCCACGAGTGAGTTGGCGCCCGACGGGCAGACAATAGAGCCGTCGGTCTCCGTGCCGACGCCCACTGCGGCGAAACTCGCCGCGATCGCAGCGCCGGTCCCAGAGCTCGAGCCGCAGGGATTGCGATCAAGCGCGTACGGGTTCCGGCACTGGCCGCCGCGGCCGCTCCAGCCCGATATCGAGTGATTGGAGCGGATATTCGCCCACTCTGACAGGTTGGTTTTCCCGATGATCACGGCCCCCGCGGCCCTGAGCCGCACGACGAGCGCGGCGTCACGCGGCGAAGGGACGCCGACGAGCGCGAGGGATCCGGCGGTCGTCATCATCCGATCGGCGGTCGCAATGTTGTCTTTGATCAGCACCGGGATGCCGTGGAGTGGTCCGCGTGTGTGCCCCGCCTTGCGCTCGGCGTCGAGCCGGTCGGCGATCGCCAGCAGATCCGGATTGGTTTCGAGCACCGCGTGGAGTTTGGGATTGAGCTCGCCGATGCGCGCGACATACGCGGCGCAGATGGACCGCGAGGTGCGCGCGCCGGTGCGCATCGCATCCTGAAGCTGGGCGATGGTGGCTTCCTCGAGCTCGAAGTCCGCACTCGGGGGTCGGACCATGACGGTTCCGGCTACCGCTGCAGCGCCATATTGAAGGAAGGACCGCCGACTGAAAGCCTCTGGCATCTGTTTCTCCGGTGGGGGCATCCTAGTTTGAGGCGGCATTCCCATGTGCGCCAGATCACAGGTGATGGGGAGGCTTGCGGGAACGCGTCCTTCATGAATCTTGGGGCAACCCGTTGAGGGGGCCCTAGGCCTGAGCTTCCTGCGCTTCTTTCGGTTCGCCAGTATCCGCACGAAGATGCTGATGTTCGCGGTCGTCGCGACGCTGTTGCCGTCGCTGACGACCGTGTGGATTTCCTACATCGAAAACAGGCGCGCGCTTCAGGCCAAGGCCTCCGAGGAATTGCTGGGCCTCAGCGCGCAGGCACTGCGCGAAGTCGATCTCTGGACCAAACAGCTGCGCTACGATTTGCGCGTGTTCTCGAGCTCCTATGAGGTGACCGAAAACCTCGAGCGCATCCCGTTGGTCAAAGGCGAGCCGGTCCGTGCCGGGATCTACTTCAAGCGACTCACCGATTACCTCAATTCGGTGCGCGACCGCTTCCCCGACTACGCCGAGCTCCTCGTCCTCGATCATCACGGGCATCTGGTGGCGACCAGTGCCGCGCAAGCCCGAACGGTGCCGCTCCCGCCCGATTGGGCATCCGATCTCACCAAGAACGATTGGGCGCTCGGGCCGCCGTACTGGGATTCGACGGGCACGCACGCGGAGCTACTCGTGTCGGTGCCGATCGAGTCGGCGCGGCGCGCGGGCCGCGGCGCGGGCGGCATGCAGCTGATGGGGGCACTGGCTGCGCGCGTCAACCTGCACACCGTTGCGGATACGCTCAGGCGGTTTGCGCCTGGTGAATCGGGGCAGATCTACTTGATGACCCGCACGGGCCGGCTCATCGTCAGCTCACGCGGCAGCTCCCGGGAACTCATGCGGCAAGGCTACTCGCGCGAGGCGGCGAATTGGCTGCTGGCGCGCGAAGGACGCGCGATCCAGTTCGGCAGCTTCACCGGCGACCGCGTCGTGGGCAGTGTGCGGGCCGTGCCCGCGCTCGACTGGGTGGTGGTGTCGGAGATTCCATCGACCGAGGCGTTCAGCCAGGTGGCGCGGCTGCGCAACGTCACGCTCGGCGTCGTCACGCTGCTGCTCGCGGTCCTCGGTGCCTTCGCGTATCTGCTGAGCCTCTTGATCGTGCGACCGCTCGACCGCTTGTCGCAGGCCGCCGGCAAGGTTGCCAGCGGCGATCTCGACGTCGGTCTGCCGGTCACCACGGGCGGCGAAGTCGGCTATCTGACCGAGGTCTTCAACGACATGGTGGCGCGGCTGCGCGAAGGCCGCACCGAGCTCGAGCGCCTCTCCGTGACGGATGCCTTGACCGGGCTGTACAACCGGCTGCGGATGATCGAAGTACTCGAGAACGAGGTGCGCCGCTCCCGGCGCCTGCATCACCACTTCTCCGTCGTCATGGCCGACGTCGATTTGTTCAAGCGCTACAACGACGAGCATGGCCATCCCGCGGGCGATGTCGTGCTCCAGCGCGTCGCGGCGATCATGAATGAAGCGAGCCGCGATGTGGATTTTGTGGCGCGTTACGGTGGCGAGGAGTTTCTGATCATGATGCCGGAAACGGAGATCGAAGGCGCCACCCAGTTCGCGGAGCGGATTCGCAAGAAGCTGGCGACCGAACGGCTGCCCGCTGGTCGGATCACGTTGAGTCTGGGTGTCTCCGCCTTCCCTCTGCACGGCGACTCACCCGACCAGCTGATCGCCGAAGCGGATGCCGCGTTGTACCTGGCAAAACGCGCCGGCGGCGATCGTGTCGTCGCGGCGGCGCGTCCCAAAGTTCCGGCGAGGTAGCGGGGCTTACTGTCGCCGGTCGACCAATGTCTGATGGATCCAGCCGGGCCGATCGCTGTCATCCCTGATGCGCACCCACTGATCCACATACGAGTAGGCCACGATCGCCACCCCGGTCTCCAGAGTGAACAGCACTTTGAACCCGGCGCCCGGCCCTTCGCGCACGTTGGCGCGGCCCGTGGTCTGGAGTCGCAGCGGCAACGCGAACGGCACCTCGCCCCGGCGCGTCGCCGAGCGGTCGTCGCTGGCCACGCGCCCCCGGCCGGCCGCCGCGGCGTTCTTTGCTTCGGTCGCGAGGTACAACGCGCCGGCGTAGTTCTGCTGGTCGAATTCTGTCGTGGCCAGCTGCAGGAGTTGGCTGCCCTGTCCGTACTCGGGCGACGGGGGTGCGCTGTTTCCATTGGCGCCACGCAGCGCCTGCAGCGCGATCTCGGCCTCCGCCATGCCCGACGCCGCCTCGGCCCGTGTCGCAAGGGATTGCAGTTTCGCCATCGCTCGCACGACTTCGCGCCGCGCATCATCCAACCGGCTCTCCAGCTGGTCCACCTGGGCTTCCTGCTCGAGCACCTTGAGCTCGAGGCGCGCCGCACGCTGCTCCAGCGCCGTGTCGCGCACCACCGCCGGTGAGCGCTGCGTGACGCGCGCTGTGTCGCGGGGCGCGCGCAGGGGCGGCGCGTTGGCGGGATGATGCGGCTGGCAGGCCGCGCCGAGCAGCGCGGCCAGAAGAAAGCGGGGGCGCATGGGCGACTAAGTTGCATCCGGATGTGCATTCGTTCAACCGTGCGACCATTGACTTGAGTTTTGGCTCTGGTGATCCTTGGGCTATGGAAGTCACGTTGAACGAGACCGACCGGTTAGAAGTGGTGCTGAAGAAGTTCAACCGTCAGATCACCAAAGCTGGCCTGTTCCAGGACATGAAGAAGAAACGCTTCTATGAAAGTCCCGCCGTTCAACGGCGGCGTAAGAGCAAGGCCGCTCGCCGCCGGAACCGTCCACGCTAGGGAGTAACGCACCGATGGCACGCATTACGGGTACCGTGAAGTGGTTCAACGACGCGAAGGGATTCGGCTTCATTACGCCCGAAGACGGCGGCAAGGACTGCTTCGTGCATCACACCGCGATTCAGGGAGAAGGGTTCAAGTCGCTGGCCGAGGGCCAGCGCGTCGAATTCGAGATCGTGCAGGGGCAGAAGGGCCCCGCGGCGCAGAACGTCGTGAAGTTGTAACAACCCACGGCACGTGACGCGGCACGGCGCCCCCCGATTCCAAGGGGGAGGCGCCGTGTTCTTTTTTCAGGCCGCCTCGCCGTCCGGCGTCTGGTCATCCTCCGGGCCACCGAGCATGGGCGGGTGCTCGTAGACCACCGGGGGCGAACAGGTACAGGGCGTAGGTTGGGGCATCGCGAACTGGGCGCTCGCTCGCGGCGGCCGATACTCGATGGTCGCGACGTCCTGGATGATGCCGCCACAGAAGTGGCAGTGAATCTGGGACACAAGGCCACCCCTCCCTTCGGGCGCGGGGAGCGCGCCATACCATTCACCCCGGGGGCTCGAATGCGCAACTTCTCCGTCTCACCGCGAAGCGCCCGGGGAGGGTTAGACGCCGATTTTTCCTACTCATCCCAAAGGATGAGGCACGAACCTTCCCGCCCGACTTGACTAATACCTTGGCAAGTTGGCAACCTACTCTCTCAACCTCGTACTCTCGCCCCGGAACGAGGGCCGTCAGCACACATGACAAAAAAAATTCACATCCTCGTCATCGAAGACAATCGCCTGCTGCGTGACGGTCTCGCGGCACTCCTCGATGCGCAAACCGAATTCAAAGTGGTGGCATGCGCCGAGGGCGGATCGGCGGCGCTCTCGCGACTGCAGGAGTCCAAGCCCAACGTGGTCTTGGTCGACGCCGCGTTGGGCCGCAATCGCAGCCAGCGCCTCGTCGAAAGCATCAAGGAGGCCGCCCCGCATGCGCGCATCATCATGATGGACATGCTGCCCGAGGAGGAGGACGTCATCGACTTCATCAAGCGTGGCGCGAATGGCTTCATCGCGAAGGACGCCGCGCTGGAGGAGCTCGTCAATACGATCCGCCAGGTCGCCAACGGCGGTGATGTCGTCCCGCCGGCGCTGACCGGTACGCTGCTGTCCCACATCGCGAAACAGGCCTCGGTGCTGCGCAATACGCCGATGATGGCGTCGGTGCGGATGACCAAGCGCGAGCAGCAGATCACCGATCTCATCGCCGAGGGGCTCAGCAACAAAGAGATCGCGCAGCGGCTCAACATCGCGACCTACACGGTGAAGAGCCACGTGCACAACATCCTGGAAAAGCTGGCGTTGCACAGCCGTCTCCAGATCGCCGCCCACGCGCATAAGAAGACCCCGCCCAAAGGCGACCGCCGCAAGTTCGTCCGCTAAGAGCTGGAGGAATCATGAGAGTCGCCGCGCCTCTCCTCGCTGCCGGAGCCGTGATTGCGGGCTGCGTGCGGAATCCCGCGACGGGCAAGAGCGAGCTGATGCTCGTCAGTGAGTCGCAGGAGATTCAGATGGGCCAGCAGTACGACAGTCAGGTCGTCGCGTCCATCGGTCTCGATCCGAATCCGTCGTTGCAAGCGTACGTCCAGGGCGTCGGCACCAAGCTCGCAGCGACATCCGAGCGTCCCAACCTCGCGTGGACGTTCCGCGTCGTGGATGATCCCGCCGTCAACGCGTTCGCGATTCCCGGCGGATTTGTCTACGTCACACGCGGCATTCTCGCGCACATGACCAATGAGGCCGAGCTGGCGACGGTCATGGGCCACGAGATCGGCCACGTCACGGCGCGGCACACGGCGCACCAGATGTCGAGGGAGCAGCTCGCGAGCCTCGGGCTGGCCATCGGCAGCATCGCGAGCTCGCAGGTCGCCAAATATGCCGGCGTCGCAAGCCAGGCCCTCGGCGTGCTGTTCCTGAAATTCTCGCGCGACAACGAGAACCAGGCGGATGAATTGGGTGTCCGCTATTCAAGCCGGGGCAACTACGATTCGCGCGAGATGGTGAACGTGATGCAAATGCTCGACAAGATCGAGGCGCAAGGCGGCGGGCGGCTACCCGAGTGGCTCGCGACCCATCCGAATCCCGGCAACCGGATCGAGCACATCACCGCGGTGCTGGCGCAGACCAAGAAGGACTTCGCCGGTGCGACGGTCAACCGCGATGGCTACGCGCGGCGGCTGGACGGCATCATCTTTGGACCGAACCCGCGCGAGGGCTTCTTCAGGGGCCCGGAGTTCTACCACCCGGATCTCCGGTTCCGGATGACGTTCCCCAGCGGCTGGCACACCTTCAACAGCAAGTCCGCCGTCGCCGCACAGAGCCCGCAGCAGGACGCGATCATCGAGTTGACGGTGGCGCAAGGATCGAATGCCGATCAGGCGGCTCAGTCGTTCCTGTCGTCGCAAGGCGTCCAGGCAGGCACGGTGACACGCGCGAACATCAATGGGCTCACTGCGACGCAGGCGCCGTTTGCCGCGAGTACGCAGAACGGGACGCTGCGGGGCCAGGCGGTGTTCATTCAGTACGGCAACAATGTCTATCAGATATTGGCATACGGTCCCGAGGCCAGTTGGACCGCGAATCAGCCCGTGGCGCAGCGCGCGTTGTCGAGCTTCGGACCGGTGAACGACCCTGTGATCCTCGGCGTGCAACCGCAACACGTCAGTCTCATTACGCTCGATCGGCAGACGACCATCGCCCGCCTGGCGCAGCAGCGCCCCCCCCCGTCGCCCGTTTCCGTGGCGACGCTCGCACTCATCAATCAGGTCGACGAGAACACGTCGCTCGAGCCCGGACACATCGTGAAGTGGGTGATCGGCCAACCGCTGCCCGGGAACCCGTAGGCTAGCGCGAGAAATCGACTTTCGGTGTTTCGGCTGCACCAGGCGTCTGCAGCTCGAAATAGGGTCGCGGTTTTTTCCCCAACACCTTCGCGGTCAGCACCTGCGGGAAGCGGCGAATGTACGCGTTGTACGCATTCACACTTTCGTTGTAGTCCTGGCGCGCGACGGCGATGCGGTTCTCCGTGCCTTCCAGCTGATCCTGCAACGCCCGGAAATTCTCGTTGGATTTGAGCTGGGGGTAGTTCTCCGCGATCGCGATCAGCCGTCCCAGCGGCGCCGTCAGCGCGGCGTTCGCCGCGGCCATCTGTTGCAGATCGCCGCTCTGGACCGCCCCCGCCAGCTTGGCACGAGCGTCCGCGACCTGAATGAAAATCGTCTGCTCCTGCTTTGCGTATCCCTTGACCGTTTCCACCAGGTTGGGGATCAGATCCGCACGCCGTTGGAGCTGGACTTTGATCTGGGATTCTGCGGCATTCACCTTCTCATCCATCGTTTGGATCGTGTTGTAGCCGCAGCCGGCGACGAGGGCCAGGGCGAGCGGAAGGGCAAGAGCAGACCGGCGTCGATGCACGTTCACGAAGGCTTCCTTTCCATATGGTTCAGGTACTCCGCCGTGCGCGTGACCGCTTCGAGATACGCGACGGGCTCGGTCAGTCCATCCGGTGCGAATCCTATCAGGGCAGCGGCGTCACGCACCAGAGCCGCCGAGTCGGCGGGCGGCGTGCGGCCGGCGAGTCGCAGGACGGCGCGGAGCATGGTCAGAAAACCGGCGCGCGTCCCCCGAACGACCTCAGCCAGGCGCTTGGGGCGATTCCAGTCGGCGACATAGGCCTGCCGCAGATGCACCAGCTTCCCCATCAGCTCGTGCTCGAGCTGGCGGCGGACATGCTCGCGCCGGACCGAGATTCCGCTCCAGGGATCGCGGCCGGCCAGGATCCGGTGCGCTTCCCGGATGTCTTCATACTCGATCGGGAACGCGTCGGCCGACTGGCGCCACTCTCGTTCCGTCATGATGATGGGGGGCGGATGGCCGGCGGCCGACCAGTCCTTCATGATGGTTGCCACAGGACCGAGAAAATCGCTGCCGTCCGTGACGATGAGCAGCGTATTCATCGCTGCGGGATCAGCGCGTGGCTCGCGCGCCCCGGAGCCGTAGAGCACCAGCGTCACGAGCCGCGGGCCCAGCGCTGCGGCGACCCGGCTCGCGAAGGTTTCCAACGTCATTCGCGCCATATCAGAATCTTCCTCCCGCCCCGCCGCCCGAGAAGCCGCCCCCGCCA
>WNEZ01002161.1_pt1 | contig 20206 bp, 17 predicted proteins | sample 5400521 | NCBI WGS metagenome assembly WNEZ01 (sample SAMN13153339, study PRJNA577476) | soil metagenome | isolation source: 120 cm saprolite under Douglas fir tree site 2 hole 1 replicate 1 | place: USA:California | collected 2015-04-18 | reverse complement strand
TCTCATTTTTCTTCTCACAGCGCCAGTATTTGCGCATGGGCAGCTCGACCCTTTCAACGATCCGGGGAATACAATTCCGCGATACACCAGCCATGGTGGTGCCCCACTTCTGCTCAAGGTGTTTGCGGAAAACTCCAAGGTTCGACTGGATCGCCAGTCTGTAGTCAAGCTCTACAACCAGATCACACAAACGGTAAGCTGGCAGACGACGTCGGACATCGCCGAAGCATCTTTCGGGGACGTTCCGTTCGGACACTACGACCTCGAAGTTAGTGCTGTCGGATATCTGACCGGACATAAGGAATTCCAGGTCGTAGGTTCTCTCGCTCCGATTCAGATGGAAATCGTTCTACAAAAGGATCCAGCCGCCGTGAATCTGAACATTGCCGACGGGGCGTTGCCACCGAAAGCGCGGAAGGACACCAAGCACGGGGTTTCGGCTCTCAAGTCTGGCAATCTCAACGAAGCCGACAAACGGTTGAATGCAGCTTATAAATTGGCCCCGGCAAACGCTGACTTGAATTTTTTGCTGGGGTACCTGTTTTACCAGAAGAAAGATTTCGGCCGGGCGCAGGTTTTCCTGGATGCCGCGACCAATCTGAATCCCAATAACGTGCAGGCGCTTACTCTGATGGGACGGGTGGGCCTACAGCAGGAGAACTACGGATCAGCAGCCACGATGCTGGAGAGGGCGGTGGCTGCGGACTCCGACTACTGGGTGGCACATGACCTGTTAGCCAATGCGTATTTGAGGCAGGCAAAATATCAGAAGGCCAGCGAGGAAGCCCGGCTCTCGCTGGAAAAAGGGAAGGGCACGAGTGGGTCTGCGCAACTTGTGTTAGGACAGGCTCTGGTGAACCTGGGCAAGCGGCAAGAGGGCATCCAGGAGCTCAATAACTTTTTGCAGCGTTCGCCGAAAAGCCCGGCGGTTCCCCAGGTGCGTAATCTGATTGCCGAGATCAATGCGCGCGAGACGGCTATAGCCGTCGACGCGGAAGCCGCGAAGTCAGCTCCCCGCTTGGCGCCAGTGGATACTATGATCGCGGCCCCAGAGCCAACGTTCTCAGTCAAACCGTGGCAGCCGCCGGGCGTCGACGACGCAAAACCGTCAGTTGCTGCGGGCGTGACGTGCCCCTATGAGAATGTGATTGAAATGTCGGGCGCGCGGGTGAAGCAGTTGGTGGACGACGTGTCCCGGATTGCGGCCATCGAACATCTGCTCCACGAGCAAGTGGATGAGATGGGGAACGCCACGACCCGCGATACCCGTGATTTCAACTACGTCGTCGCCGTCTCGGAGCAAGGTACGGGCCGCGTCGGGGTTGAGGAATACCGTGCCGAACACCTCGGCCTGGCGGACTTTCCTGACCAGATTTCGAGCAGCGGATTCGCTGCTCTTGCGTTTGTGTTTCACCCGGCCATGCGGGAGGATTTCGAGACCACATGCGAGGGCCTGGGCGATTGGCACGGACAGGCGGCTTGGCTGGTCCACTTTAAGCAGCGTGAGGATCGTCCAGCGCGTCTCCACGACTACAGGGTGGGAGGAGATCTCTATTCCTTGAAGCTGAAGGGGCGGGCTTGGGTGACGGCGGATAAGTTCCAAATTGTCCGGATAGAATCGGAGTTAGTGAGCCCGATTCCCAAGATTCAGTTGCGCAGTGAACATCAGATCGTGGAATACGGGCCGGTTCCGTTTCCCAAGAAAAACGTCGAGCTCTGGCTGCCGAAGAGTGCCGAGATTTATTTCGACTTCCGGAAGCACCGTTATTACCGGCGGCACAGTTTCGATCACTACATGCTGTTCTCCACGGATACGCAGGAAAAACGGAACGAGCCCAAGGCTCCGTCGCACGACACCCAGCCCAATTGATTTCGGCCTCACAAGCTGAGCAGAGGGAAGGTTGGCGCGCAAGAACGCAGAATCCGGCTGCGGCTGGGGCAGGTAAACTCCTTGTGACACCTTGCAGCTGCTCTAATTCGTGTCGCCGATCTTCTGACGATTGGAGTTCGGGTTCGGAGCTTGGACGACCGTCACTGGTGCCTGCAGCGTGAAGTTCAGGACCGTTTCTGAGGGCAGCTTGATTTGCTGGCCCTTGGTCGCCGCTTGGACGCCTCCACCGACACCGCCGCCGGCTGCGGCTCCTATAGCTGCGCCTTTCCCGCCACCCGCGATGGCGCCGATGATCGCTCCGATGGCGGCGCCGCCGCCGACTTTCTCTGCGGTGTTCTTGCCACGGGAACTGCCGGTCTTCTTATACTGGTCCGTCTGGATGTTGTAGGTTTTGCCGCCTGCCGTGATGCTATCGAGCTGCAATACCACCTGCGACTGTCCCGCAAACTTGCCGGCGCTCTTTACATCGACGAGATGGCCGACGACATCCGTGCCGGCGGATACCACTTCTTCGCCGTCGGACGTGAGTGGCGTATTGAGCGTAGCGTGAAATGTGTCACCGGTATGGTTCTTCTCGCTGTCGATTGGGTCTACCAGGCGAATCGAAAGCTGCGTTCCCTGATCGACGATGAACTTCTTCGGCGCGGGCAGAGGAGGCGGCGTCACCGGTTGCGTGGCCACCGCCACCGGCGGCGGAGCGATTGCAGGAGCGGAATTGCTGGAGGTCTGAGCGGGCTCCACAGGAGCGGAGTCCCTGGAACTGTCAGCAATTCTGCGGGCCTTGGGTGATTTCTTGCTTGGCGTCAGCTTGACCGGTTCGTCTCTTGTCGAGGAACTGGGGCTGGATGTGGCCTCTGTGGCCGGGGGTGGTGCGCTCGCAGCCATCGCAGTTCCCACCTGCATGTTGTTAATCACTTGCTTCACGCCCGGGACCGAGGCCGCCTGCTTCGAGGCAGCTTCGCGCTGGGCGTCGTTGTCGACGGTTCCGGACAGCGTGACCACGCCGTTGCTGGCCTGCACAGTCAGTTGCTTGCTCGAGAGACCGGAATCCTGGCTGAACTTGCTTTGAATGTCGCTGGACACCTTCGCGTCATCGGGCTTCGTGGCGCAAGCCAGGCTCAACAGGACCGCGAGGACACATAAAGACAGAGAAAGAGAGTGCTTCTTCATAACGCGACTCCTCAGATTGTCCAAAAGTAATTCTCGACGCTTGACTATAGTTTAGATGCTGGAGGGCTTCTGTGCAGATGTAATTTGGTCCTACGGTGTACTGGCTCAACGTGACAAGGCGGACGGAATCTTGCAAAGTGGTTATGCGGGGGCGGGACGCCCCCACGACAGCCGGCGGGACGCCGGCGCTACGGGGCCTTGGCGCCGCCTTGCTCGGCCGTCTAGTGAATGAACTTGTAATCTACGATTGAGGCGGCCAGTCCACCCGCGCCTTCTTCGGGCTCTTTTGATTCTTTCTCTTTCTCTCTTTCATCCTCTTGGGTGGGCTTGGCGCGCATGATGCGTCCCTGACACACTACATTGCTGTTCTTCTGCCCTGAAATCTCTTCGGGCATCTCGAAAACCATCTCAATCAGCGCATTCACCGGTAGCTGTTGCGGGCCGTTGAAGAGCACTCCGCTCTGGCTGATGTTCTCGATGACGCCTTCGTACCACGTGCTGGTCTTGTTGACGCGGTAGCGCAGCGGCAGGTCGAGCTTCAGGCGCCGGGCGCGGGGCACCCAGGAGGGGCGCTTTTCGCGCGCATGGCTGCGGCGGATGCCGGTCTCCGGCTTGGCGTGCTCCACCCGCTCGGTGCGGCGCATGGTCGTCCAGTCGTATTTGTATTCCGCGGCGCACAGCAGGCAAACCTGGTAGTAGTTGCCGTCCGTGCCGCGACGCGGCCAGGAAAACTCGTGGGAGCAGCGCCCAAGCATAAGCACATCCATGAATTTTTGGGGCATGATGGTTACTTCCGGGTCACAGAGGCTCCGGATGCAGGGCTATCATCGCGCGAGGGATTAACTTTGGATAGGTTACTTTCGTGCACGAGGTTGCGCGGATAGCGTGTCAAGTCTTGTGGATGGAACGAGTTACGCTGTGGATGTCTGTCATGACACAGGAGCCACCCGGCAGGATGGCGCGAAATGGCGCTTAGTCAAGGTGGCAGCTCGCTCATGTGTGCGAGAGTTTTTGGGCCGTGTATCATCGCACCATGAATGGAACCTCATCTGAGGTGACCGCGTTCATCCTGGCCGGGGGAAAGAGCACGCGGATGGGCAAGGACAAGGCTTTGGTGACGCTTGACGGGCGCACCTTGCTGGCTCGGGCGCTGGATCTGGCGCGGTTGGTCGCGCCTGACGTGCGCATCGTAGGTGTCTCAGCGAAGTTTGCGACCTTCGCGCCAGTTGTGGAAGATGTGTTTTGCGATTGTGGGCCGTTGGGGGGCATTCATGCGGCGTTGCGGGCTTCGTCTACGGAGTTGAATCTTATCCTGGCGGTGGATGTGCCCTTTGTCTCGCTGGCGTTCTCGCAGTATTTGATTCGGCGCGGGCTGAATTCATCCGCCGTGGCCACAGTGCCTCGGGCCGGTGGGGGATGGCAGCCGCTGTGCGCGGTGTATCGCCGCGAATTTGCTGACGCGGCCGAGGGGGCGTTGCGTGCGGGGCGCTGCAAGATTGACGCGTTGTTTGATACGGTTCGAGTGCAGGCGATCGAGGAAGCGGAATTGGCTGAGGCGGGGTTTTCGGCGAGAATCTTCCGGAATTTGAATACGAAGGAAGAGCTGGAAGCGGCTAGTGCGGAAGGGGGCACTCGTTGAGGGACAATGTCCAGAGCGCAGCAGCAGTGGCGAAGTCAAGAAAATGCATAGGTCCTTCGCTTCGCTCAGGAGGACAAGTACGTTGAGGGAGAATTAAGAGCTAACGGCCAGGAGCTAGAAGGTAGAAGCTAGAAGCTAGAAGAATCATGCTCGATAGCGGACAACCTTACATTCAATTCAAGGACGTCTTGAAGGCTTTTGGCGACAACGTCGTGCTTAACGACGTTAGCTTCGACGTGATGCCGGGGGAGACCGTTTGCATTCTTGGGCGCAGCGGCGTGGGGAAGTCGGTTTCGCTGCATCACATCATGGGATTCTTGAAGCCGGACGCGGGCCGCATCATCGTCGCCGGCGAAGACATTACCGACTACACGGAAGAGCAGCTGCAGGGCATCCGCAAGAAAGTCACCATGGTTTTCCAGAACGGCGCGCTGTTTGACTCGCTCACGGTGGGCGAGAATGTGGCGTTTCCGCTGCGTGAGGCCCGCGAACTGGGCGAAGAGCAGATTTACCAGGTCGTCGATGGGCTGCTCGACATGGTGGGTGTGAAGGAGATGCGGGACTTGCTGCCTCCCGATCTGTCGACGGGAATGAAGCGTTCGGTGGCTATTGCGCGGGCGCTGGCGGCACGGCCGGAATGCGTTCTCTATGACGAGCCGACTACGATGGTCGATCCGCTGATGGCGCAGCTGCTCGGCGACCTGATCAAGCGGCTCAAGATTCAACTGAACCTGACCAGCATCGTGGTCACGCACGATATGCGCCTGGCGAAGAAGCTGGGCGACCGGATCGTGTTTCTTCACGAGGGTAGAGCTATTTTCTTTGGGACTTATGTGGAAATGGCGAAGTCGCCCGAGGTCATCATTCAGGAGTTTTTGGAGTTGGATGAGCTGAAGATTGAGGCGTAAAAGCAGTGGCCAGTGGCCAGTGGTCGGTGGCCAGTCTTTCAGGTCGTACTGATCACTGGCCACTGACCACTGTCTTAAAACCCTTGACTTACTAACTCTTCGATTGTGAGCGAGCTCTCCGGCGATTCGGCTTTCATCATTTTTTCGACGTACTTCGCGATCAGGTCGGCCTCGAGATTTACCGGGTCTCCGGGCTTTAGCGACTTGAGGTTGGTCTGCTCAACCGTGTGCGGGATGATGGCGATGGTGCAGCGGCGATCTTCCAGCTTGGCAACGGTGAGGCTGACGCCTTCGATTGAGATCGAACCTTTGTGGACGGTGTATTTTTCCACCTCGGGCGGCAGTTCGATGTGCAGCCACCAGTTCTCCGAGTCGGCGATGCGTTCCAGGGCGATGACTTTGCCGACGCCGTCGACGTGCCCCTGGACGATGTGACCGCCGAAGCGGCCGTCCGCCTTCATGGGTAGCTCGAGATTCACCAGCGCGCCTTCGTGGATGCGCGAGAACGATGTCCGGATCCAGGTTTCCGGCGCGAGATCGGCACAGAACGAGCCGGGCTTAATGTCGAGCGCAGTCAGGCAGACTCCGCTGACGGAGACGGAATGCCCGGTTCCCAACTCCTTTGGTGCGTGCTCTGCCGCGATGGTGATGCGGCGGTTCTCGCCGCGTTGCTCAATGCGAGTGATGCGTCCGACTTCTTCAACAATACCGGTGAACATGAAGACCTCCGGGACGACCTAACATCATAAACTCACCACGGAGACACGGAGTCACTGAGGAAATCATTTTCAGGAATTGTTTGTGTCCTTGACTCTGTGCCTCCGTGGTGAAAATGCGTTCACTCTCCGTACGGATCGCGAAGATAGCCTTCCACGGCGAAATCGTCGCCGAAGCGGTGGAGATGCAGGGATTTCACCTGCGCCGCTTCGCTAACGCGATGGAAGCCGGCCCCAGCAGCGAAGGGAATCGAACCGGTGCCGGCTAGAATCTTTGGCGCGTAGTACAGGAAGACCTTGTCTACTACTCGGGCCGCGAGGGCCGTCCAGTTTACCGTTGCCCCGCCTTCGATCATCACGCTGGTGATTTCCAGTTGTCCCAGGCTGCGGAGGATGGCGGGCATATCCGGGCGCCCGTCGGGCAACGAGGCAGGAAGTTTCTCGATGCGAATGCCGCGCTCCTGAAGCTGCGTTCTTTTGTTCTCGTCGTCAGAGGAAAAAACGACCAGCACATCCTGGGAAGTCCCCGCATTGGTAACGCTCTGCACCAGGCGAGATTCGAGCGGCAGCCGCAGGCGCGAGTCGAGAATCACGCGCAGCAGGGGACGTCGACGCGGGCGGCCGCTGCGGTCGGTCAGCAATGGGTTATCGGAGAGAATCGTCCCGACGCCAACCAGCAGCGCGTCATGCTGATGGCGTAACTCCTGGACGTGGGCACGCGCGACTTCGCTGGTAATCCATCCCCCGGGAGGTGTACCGTCCGCACGCTGTAATACGTCGGCGGGGGGAGGAGCAATCTTTCCGTCGAGGGTCATGGCCGCTTTGAGGGTGACCAGCGGCGTGCCGTGGCGGATGTAGCGGGCGAAGCTTTCGTTCAAGCGGCGAGCCGGCTCTTCGAGTCCGCCAACCTCGACGTGTACACCGGCGGTGCGGAGCCGTTCGAATCCGCGGCCGCTTACCAGCGGGTTGGGATCGGGCATGGAGGCGACCACGCGACGGATTCCTGCGGCGATCACTGCCTCGGCGCAGGGCGGCGTGCGTCCATGATGCGAGCAGGGCTCCAGATTGATGTATAGCGTTCCACCCTTGGCCTTGCTGCCGGCCTGTTCGAGGGCGCGAACTTCCGCGTGCGTGAGGCCTTCGTAGGTGTGAGTGCCGGTGCCGACGACGGCGCCGTTACTGTCGACGATTACGGCGCCGACCAGCGGGTTGGGCGAGACGAGGCCGATGCCCTGGCGGGCAAGATCGAGAGCCTCGCGGAGAAACTGTTCGTCGGCGGCGTGGTCGGGCATGGAATCCATTCACCACGGAGACACAGAGACACGGAGAAAGATAATCAAATGCAGCTACAGGCTACGGTTCGCCTGCGCAATGGCCACCAAGCAAGGCAAAGAGGCGCGATGTGGTCAGGAGATCGAGAAAACCTTTCATGCCAAAGTTCTCTTTGTGCCTCGATGTCTCCGTGGTGAAAAACAATCCCTATTCAAACAGGAAGTCGACAAATTCCTTCGGGTTGAACGGCAACAGGTCGCCCGCCTTTTCGCCTACGCCGACAAACCGGACCGGCAGCCCGAGTTCGCGCGAGATGGCGACTACGACTCCGCCCTTCGCGGTGCCGTCGAGCTTGGTGAGCACAATGCCTGTGACTCCCGCCGCCTCGGTGAACAGGCGCGCTTGCTGTAAGCCATTCTGCCCTGTGGTTGCGTCCATCACAAGCAATGTTTCGTGGGGGGCGCCGGGAATGATGCGCTGCGCGGTTCGACGCATCTTCTCGAGTTCTGCCATCAAGTTGGTCTTGGTGTGCAGACGTCCGGCTGTGTCGACGATGACGTAATCGGTCTTGCGGGCAGTGGCGGCTTGTAAGGCGTCGAACAGCACGGCCGCCGGATCTCCGCCGGGCTTGGTCTTGATCACTTCGGTGCCGGTGCGCTGGCCCCAGATTTCCAGCTGCTCAATCGCTGCCGCGCGGAAAGTGTCAGCGGCGCACATCAGCACATTCTTTCCCTGCGAGCGAAATACCTGGGCCAGCTTTCCGATGCTGGTTGTCTTACCCGTCCCGTTTACGCCGACTACGAGGATGACCTCGGGCGTGCCGTCCACTCTCTCGACGGGCCGGGTATTTGCTGCGTTGAGAATAGCGAGCAATTCTTCTTTGAGCAGGCGCTTGAGTTCCTGCACGTCCTTAATTTGCTTGCGGTCGGCTTTTTCGCGGAGCTTCGCCAGAACCTCCTCGGTGGTTGTGGTCCCGAGGTCGGCGCCGATCAGGATGGCCTCAAGGTCGTCGAGCGTGTTGCGGTCGATTTCCTTTTCGAAGGCAACCACTTCCTCGATGCGCTCCGCGAGGTTCTCGCGGGTGCGCGTGACCGCCTGCTTCATACGGTCCAGGAAACCGGTTTTCTTTTCTTCTTCGAGGCTGCCGAACAGGGTTTGAATCATGGAAAGGCCGAAGATCCATTATAGCGGGGCGGGCGGGACGGGCCTGCGGGGGGCGGGATCGTACAACATTGCCGGAGCGGTGGCGCCATCTTGACGATTGTCGGAGGGCGTTCCGCGCTTGGCGCGGCGGGGGGGACGCCCGCCGGACAGCCGCCGGGACGGCGGCGCTACTCAAGGAGACGAGACGTCGACGTCTTTGATGCATATGGTACCGCCATGGTACCGGGAGACTAGACGGGGGTGCGTTCTAGCGTAGTGGCGTCGGTGGCAACTTGTGCAGGGGGCGTGGTTGGCGCGGCCGCGGGTGCAGCCGGTGGTACTACGGAGGCCGGGGGCGCGCTGGTGACCGGCCGCTTGATGGTGAAGCGTTGAATCCGAATCTCACCGCGCTGGTAGACCGCCATCAAGGCCGCGACGGGCACTGGATCTAGCCGCTTCCCGGCGAGGTTCTGAATAATCTTGAGTGCCTCTTCAGGCGTGTGCGCGGTCTGGTACGGACGGTTGGTAGTCAGCGCGTCGAAGGTGTCGGCTACCGCGATGACTCGCGCCAGGAGCGGAATCTGATCGCCTTCCAGGCCGTAGGGATATCCGCGGCCGTCGAGAGCTTCGTGGTGCAATTCGATACCGGGCAACATTTCCGCCAGTTGTGTAACCGGACGCAGGATGTTCGCGCCCTTGGTCGTGTGCGTCTTCATCACTTCGAATTCTTCGGCGGTAAGTGCTCCCGGCTTTTTGAGGATGTGGTCTTCGATGCCGATCTTGCCCACATCGTGAAGCTGCGCGGAGATCTGCAGGATCTCCACGAAAGAAGCCGGCAGCGCCATTTCTTTGGCGATGAGCAGCGAATGGCGGGTGACACGGTCGGAGTGACCGCGAGTGTAGGGGTCCTTTTCGTCGACGGCTCCGGCCAGCATCTGGATCGAGCCCATGAACAGGGCGCGGTTTTCTTCCGCGGCGCGCTTCAGGTCTTCGACAAAATGTTCGAGTTCCTCCGACATGCTGTTGAAGGTCTCGGCCAACTCGCCGATCTCGGTCCGGCTCAACAGATGAACGCGCTGCGAGAAGTCGCCGCGGGCGATGGCACGGCTTGACTCGGTCAGAACTTCCAGAGGATTCGTGATGCGACGCGCCGCGAAGATGCTGACCCCGATGCTCAGCAGCACCGCCAACAGCGCCAGCAGGCGGGCGGTCCGCTGCATTTCGTAGACTCCGCGATAGGCCTCGCGTCGTGGTTTTTGCACGACGACCGCCCAGTTCAGAGCGGTGACCGGGCTGTAGGTGCCCAGCATTTCCTCGCCGTTCTTGCGGTCGCCGACGGTGAACTCTTTAGTCGCCGCGAGTTGAGCCTTATTGCCGCTGTCCACGAAGTTCCGCACAATTTCCAGATTCTTCATGTCTTGCCCGGTGACAAAGGCCGGCGCGGCCGCGGCTACGAGGCGGCCTTGGGCGTCGACGACGTACGGAGTGAGGCCTCCGCCGCTGACTTCCTGCAGGCGGAGAATCAGAAACTGAAGATCCACGACCGAGGCGATCATCCCCAGGAATCGCTGGCCGTACATAACTGGGGAACTTACCAGGAACACAGTGCGGGCAGATTTGCCCTCTCCAACGACGAGAGCTTGTCCGCTGTAGACGCGTCCGTCACGGGCCGCGGCATAGGCGCGCTCCAGTTCCCGCTGCAGAAACGCATCAGGCGCGATGCGGCCGGCGGAGATGCCCTTGGCTTCGGAGTTCAGGAGCGTTGCGTAAGCGACCTCGTCGGATGAGGAAACAAAGTTTTCCAGCAGAGCGCGCAATTCGGGAGTCTCAATATTCTTCTCGCCTATGTCGCCCCCGCTCGCCACCTGGATGGCCGAAGACAGGTTCGCCAGCATCATGCGCAAGGAACGCTCATGCTGCGAGAGATCGTCGGCCAGCGACCGCGTCACCGCATTCTGCAGCAGCATCTCGTTGGTCTTCAGGCGGTCCCGGTTAATGGCCTCAACCTGGGACGAATAGAAGTACATCGGGATAATGCTGATCACGAGGAGCACACCGAGGATTACATACAGAATCGGGATCCGCGCGGTGCTGGCGATCTTGGAGGACAAGTTTCTCCCTTCACTCCTTGTGGGCGTCGACGACGACGTGGCGGCAGTTTTCACGCTCTCGAACTTAGATTTTATAGGGGAAACTCAGGGAGGCGGTCGAAAACAGTCGCCTGCGAACATTACCAAAGTACCCCGCAGACTGCGCTCTGGGTGCGGGTTTGGCAGGGAAAGCAGGCCCTAGACGTCGGACCTCAGACCTCAAAATCAAAATCCAAGAGGCAAGAGCCATATGTTAAGAGCCGAGAGCTGAATTCTCGCTCTTGCCGCTGCGCGTCATGAGCTCAAAAATGGCGTCGCGGGGAGCTTTGCCCTGATGCAGAATGGCATGCATTTGCTCCGTGATCGGCATTTCGACGTTGCGCGCGCGCGCCAGTCCAACGGCGGCGGTGGTGGTAAAGATTCCCTCCGCCACCATGCCGTGCATCGCGGCAACGATGTCGGGCAGCTTCTTTCCCCGGCCCAATTCGACGCCCACGCTGCGGTTGCGCGAAAGGCCGCCCGTGCACGTCAGCACCAGGTCGCCGAGACCCGCCAGCCCGGCCATGGTTTCCGCGTGACCGCCACAAGCCACGACCAGCCGCGTCATTTCGGCCAGGCCGCGAGTGATGAGTGCAGCGACTGAATTGTGGCCGAGCCCCAGGCCGTCGCTGATGCCGGCAGCGATCGCGATAATGTTTTTCAACGCTCCGCCGAGTTCCACGCCGATGACGTCAGGATTTGTGTACACACGAAAACTGGGATCGCTGAATTCGCGCTGAATCGTGCTGGCGAGTTCGTCGTCAGCGGAGGCGACGGACACGGCCGTAGGATCGCCGCGGGCAACTTCCTGCGCGAACGATGGTCCACTCAACGCGCACACCGGCGGCGTATGCCCGTCCGCGTCCGTCAGAATTTGGGTAATGATTTCGGTCATGCGCAGCAAGGAACCTTCCTCGAGTCCCTTGGTCGCGCTGACGATGATTGTCCCCGGGCGCAGCAGTGGCCGTATCTTTTCGAACAGCGGGCGGCAATGTTGCGATGGCATCACGCTGACCACAATTTGGGCGCCGTCGAGCGCTGTGGCGAGATCGTTGCTTGGGGTGACGGAGTTTGGGATCGTCCGTGCCGCTAGAAACATCTGGTTGACGCGCCGTTCTCTAATCGATTCGCAGACTTCTTTCTCATGAGCCCACAGACGCACCCGGTGCGAACCTTTACGGCCCAGGACGATTGACAGACCCGTACCCCATGCGCCTGCGCCGATCACAGCGATCTCACTCATGCTCGCCTCGATGCGATTCGATTTTCGGTACCGGCCAGCAGGCGCCGGATATTTTCGTGATGCTTAACTATGATGAGCAGGGAAGCCAGCGACATAAGTCCCAGCGCCGCCGGAGCGTCCCCGAACTCGTGCAGGAAGTAGGCCGCAACAGGAAAGGCCGCGACCGCAGTGATCGACGCGAGGGAGACGTAGCGGGCGAGGAGCACGACGACAAGAAAGATGCCGGCCGCGACCAACACGGCTTTTGGGGCAATCACGGCGAATGAGCCCAGTCCGGTGGCGACGCCCTTGCCTCCGCGAAATTTCAGCCAGACTGGGTACATGTGGCCGACAACGGCGAAAAAGGCCGCGAGGGGAAGGACTCGATAGTAAGGGGCTCCAGCAGACATTCGATCCGAGAGGAAATACGCGAGCCAGACGGCTCCGGTTCCTTTGAAGGCGTCCAGTACGAGCGTGAGCACGCCAAGGGCTGGAGATTGGCGCGAGACATTGGTCGCCCCAATGTTTCCGCTGCCGCTGTGCCTGATGTCTTCACCGCGGAAGGTCCGGACCAGGAGATAGCCAAAGGGAATGGATCCCAGCAGGTAGCTCATTGCGGCGGTGATGAAGAACAAGAGCATGGTCTCGCGTGCCACGTCGATCTGTCAGCTCGACTCGAATCCGGCCAACCTGAATCCGGCCAACTTGGTGTACTGCGATCCTTTCGGGGATAGCTGGCTCTGATACAGAAAGAACTCGCGGGCCGTCATGGTACCAAACTCGGGCGGGGGCATCGCAGAAAGTTTCTCCTGCAGCCGCTGGAAGCTTCGGTTCGGGCCGTCTCCTTTTTGCCGCTTCGGCGATCCTGATTGACCTTTTCCGCGAGCGAGCGTCAGGTGCGGACTGAACGAATGTTCTTCGCGCGGAATTCCAAGCGCCGACAGCCGCTCGTCGATCACGGCCGCGAGAGAAGCGAGTTCCGGTCCCGCCTCGATTCCGACCCAGAAAACTCGCGGCGCCTCGGCGCTGGGAAAGAAGCCGTACCCGCGAAATTTCAGTTCCACCGCGCTGGAGTCGACGCTTCCCAGTTCTTTGTTGATCTTGTCCACGTCCGCCTCAGATTTCTCTCCGATGAACTTCAGCGTAACGTGCAGCGACTCGGGCCGAACCCAGCGCGCATCGGGAGCAAACCCGCTTACACCCTCGATGAATCGAGTGATGTGCTCGCGAATACTGGTGTCGATGTCGAGAGCGAGGAAGATGCGCATGGGGCAGCTTCTAGCTTCTAGCTTCTGGCTTCCAGCGTACAGCCCTAAACTAAATACAACGCGGTGAAGAGTGTTGCGCTTCGCCGGGCTGGAATTCGAGAACCACGGTTTCTTCCGGGCTGGCAGCTAGAAGCTAGGAGCTAGAAGCTAGCAGCTGTTTACACCAGCTTCCTTCTCACCATATCCAGCGCCATGGTCGACGCGAGCTGGCGAATGCGCTTGCGGTCTCCCGGGAAATTCCGTTGGATCACCTCGGTTCCGCTATCGCTGGCCACCGCGTGAAACACCAGGCCGACCGGCTTTTCAGGGGTTCCGCCGGTGGGCCCTGCTACCCCGGTGATTCCTACGCCCAGCGTGGACTCGCAACGGTAGCGAATTCCCTCGGCCAGGGCTGCCGCCACTTCGCGGCTTACAGCGCCGTGCCGTTCAATCATTTCAGCGGGCACGCCGGCAAGCTCGGTCTTCAGTTCGTTCGAGTACACGACAGCGCCGCCCAGAAAATATCGGGAACTCCCGCTGACCGACGTGATGCGCTCGGCCAGCAACCCTCCGGTGCACGACTCGGCCACGGCCAGCGTGGCATTGCGCATCTGCAGCCAGTATCCGACGATCTGCTCCAGTGACTCGCCGGCGCCCGAAAAGACAGCGTCGTCCAGTTCGTCTTCGACGGCGCCCGCGACTTCATCGACACGTTGCTGCGCTGCTTCCAATGTAGGCGCGCTGGTTTTGAAGTGGAGCTGAATCTCTCCCGCGCCTGCCAGAATTGTGGTGTCGACGTCAGCGTAGCGTTTGTAGATTGGAGCGACGCGCGCATCAACTTGTGACTCTCCCAACATCGCTACTTTCAGTACCCGCGTGGCAAGGAACGCTGGCGGAACCTTAGCCTGCAGTTGCTGGCGAACCTCAGCCTCGAACAGCGCCTTCAGTTCATGCGGAGGTCCCGGCAGCAGCACGACAATGCGCTCGCGACCGTCGAATTTGCCGCTCAACCATTGCCCCGGCGCGGTTCCATTCGCGTTCGGCAGAATGGTCGCGCCCTCCAGCACGTCCGCTTGTTTGGCGTTGTTCGACGCCATCTTCCAGCCGCGCGCGGCGAAGCGCTCTTCCAGTCGCTTCAGAATGTCGGGGTCTCGCTTCAGCCCAAGTCCAAGGGCTTCGGCTACAGCCTCTCTTGTCAGATCGTCTTCCGTCGGACCCAGCCCGCCGCTGAAGACTACGATATCGGAACGGTAAAGCGCGTGCTGCGCTGCCGCGACCAGACGCCGCAAGTTGTCCCCGACCACGCTCTTGAAGATCACTTCCACGCCAAGGTGGTTGAGTTGCTCGGTGAGGTAGAGCGAATTGGTGTCCATGCGGTAGGGAGTGAGCAGCTCGGAGCCTACCGCAATGATCTCGGCATTCACGCGTTAGAAGTTTAAATGAAAACGGCGAAATGCAAACTACACAGGGCGGAGGAAGTGTGGAGAGCCCTAAACAGCACGACTACTCAGGCAGCAGCGGCAGGCCTTGAATGTTCCACGAAAGGTGATGCACGGCATTTGTGGTTGCGAGAATCACGGAGCGTCCCGGGTCAAAGGCCAATCCCACCAGGCCCTGACCGGCGACTTCCAGGTTCGCCTTGCCGTCGGGCGTGAGTTTCACAATTCCACGCTTCCCCGAAAGCGACGCTGCGATGTACAGATTTCCCGCCACATCGAACGCCAAACCTTGAGGTCTTCCCAGCCCGCGAAAGAACGTGGTCACCGTCCCGTGTGGATCAATCTTGTGCACGCTGTCAAAGCTGGACGTCGTCGGACCGGTGACATAAAGATCGCCGGAAGGGCTGAATGCGAGGTGATACGCCGACACGCTAGGCTCCAGCGTCGCGAAGACAAAAACCTGCTGGTCGCGCGCGATCTTGAAAACGGTCCCACTGCGATCGCCTACATAAAGATTCTGCTCGCGGTCGAAGGCAATTCCCGTGGCCACGCCCATGCCCTCGGCATACGTGGTCATGGTTCCGTTGGGTGCGACGCGGTACACGGCGCCATCGTAGCGCGAGGATACGTACATTTGGCCTTCGCGGTCGAAGGCTATGGAAGTCGGATTCATCATTTCAGCCACGAACGGCTTCACGCCGTAGTTGGTGTCTATCTTGAAGATCGCAACCGGCACTTTCTGGCCGCGCGAGCCGGAGAATGTGACGTAAATGTTGCCTTCCGGGTCGAGCGCAGGATTGGTTACGGGATGCAGGTTCTCGGCGATTGGCACGGCAACCTGCACGGGATGGGAATTGCTGACCTGCCCATTGGTGGCGACCACGACCGGCCCCGAGGTCGCTCCCTCGGGTACGCGCGCCACCAGAAAAGCGTCCGAACTCACCACGACCGCACCTTCGACGTCTCCGAATTGGACGCGGGGCCGCCGCAGATCCTGCGGGCGCAACCTTGAACCGGTGATGCGGATTTCGCCTCCGGTCAGGGCCAAAGCGGGCGCCACGGCCTCGATGTGCGGGCCTCCGTTGACGTTCTTTTTGCCCAGGATGCGATCGGACAATGCCATGAAGAAGTACCGACTATCGAAGAAGTACTGAGTATCGCATGCCCAGCGACCGCCGCGGTCGGCTCCTTTAGGTTAGTAGCTTAAAGCGCATCAGAAGATGCAGTACGCCACATGCGTAGAGTCCCCCTGCAACATCATCCAGCACGATGCCAGTGCCTTCTGGAAGCTTTTCCAGTTGCCGCACCGGCGGTGGCTTGAGGATGTCAAACCCTCGAAAAAGTATAAGACTCAGGAGAAAAGTTTTCCACGCGAACGGAACCGCGATCAACGCGACCAGCTGGCCTGCAACCTCGTCGATTACCACGAACTGGGGGTCCTTTAGGCCGGTGGATCGCGACACGCTCGTGGCCGCAGGAATGCCTGTCAGCGTGACCAGGATGGCCAAGGCGACGATGGTCGGCGTGCGTAACGAGGCGGGCAGAGCATACGCTAGTGCCGCCCAGAGCACCACGGTCGTGGCAGATGCCCAGGTCCCCGGCCCCGGATGCAAGCGGCCTATCCCGAAAAACGTCGCAACCAGAGCTTGCCATGAAGAGCGGGGGCGGGACGCCCCCGCGACAGCCGGCGGGACGCCGGCGCTACGGTCGAGAGGGGGAATTGCGGATTCTGGTATTTCTTTCACGGTGTAGCGCCGCCGTCCCCGGCGGCTGTGGTGTGGGCGTCTCGCCCGCACACCCAAACCCACTTCCAATCTTTGAGGTTCGCCTTGGCGGGATTGTCCGCCACGTCGTTTGGCGGTGAACGATTTCCAGGAGTGAAGCACCGTCGCAAGAGTTTGACCGGGAAACAGTCGAGCCACCACATGGACGTGATTGGGCATCACGCACCAGGCGAAGAGCCGATATCGGTCTTCGTCGAAGTGACGTAAGGTGTCGGCTACTATCTCAGCTACCGCCGGACTCCGGAGGTGACATGTTCCTGCACCGCTGTCTAAGAATTGTTCGACGATGAGAGTGGAAAGTCGCTGGAGTTTTCTGCGTTCGTCGACGCTTTGAGGGCGATGCTGTTGATTGGCGGTCTTGGCGATAGCCTGGCGCTCGGATTCAATCCTGTCGAGTACTGATTTCGCTAGTGAGTCGGCGAGACGGAATGTTAAGAAATACGTTGCGCCTTCCTTTTCCCAATGGGGGAGTCGTCCACGGTCGTGGATTTTGACCTCGCCGAAGCGGGGGCGGGACGCCCCCGCGACAGCCGGCGGGACACCGGCGCTACTGTGCTCTGTCGCGTCGCTATGCTCGGCGGCTGCGGGTTGCCCGTACATCTTCTCGTGCGAAGTGTTCACGATTCTTCCGATGGATCGTCCGGGTTGCTGTCGCGGATCGAATCGAACGCGTCGGTTACTGGCGACGAAATGACATAGCCTCCACTTGCCCACTTTCCCAGGTCGATGGTGCGGCAGCGGTCGCCGCAGAAAGGAAATTCCGCATCCGTGTTTTTCACTTCTTTCCGGCAGATCGGGCAGCGAAGTTTGAGAGTGCGCTTACGCGGCATGGCACTTCTTATTTTAGAGGGAAGAGGCTCGATTCGCAGTTGAAAAGTACTACACGATCCTTGCCACCAGATCGTATTCGTGCGCTTCGGTGATCTGGCAGCGGTAAAACTGTCCCGGCTCGGGCTCGATCTCTTCGGGGACATCGTTGACAAAGACCTTGCCATCGATTTCCGGAGCGTGCATGGGGGTGCGTCCTTCCAGCAACAGGTCGCTCTCTTCGGAGGGGCCTTCCAGTAGCAAGTCGAACTCGCGTCCGATGAGCGTTTTCTTTTTCTTCTTGCTGATCTGCCGCTGGATTCCCATCAAGTGCTTGCGCCGCCGCTCAATCTCACGGGACGGAAGTTTTTTCTCAAGTCCGTACGCCCCGGCGCCCTCTTGATCGGAGTATGAAAATGTTCCCATCCAGTCAAAGCGCACTTCGCTTACAAAGGCGCACAGTTCTTCGAATTCTTTCTCGGTCTCGCCGGGAAAGCCAACGATGAAGGACGTCCGAAGGGTCAAGTCAGGCACCATGCGCCGCATCTTGGCGATCGAGCGCAAGAAAACATCGGCGCCACCCCCGCGCTTCATGCGCTTCAGCACCGAGGCGGAGGCGTGCTGCAGCGGCACGTCCATGTACGAGCAAATCTTGTCGTGAGCGGCGATCGTCTCCAGGAGCTTGCCGGTGATCTTGTTCGGGTAGGCGTACAAGAAGCGAATCCAGCGCAGGTCTTCGATGCCAGCCAGCTTCTCGAGCAGCAGGGCAAGCCGGTCCTTCAGGCCAAAGTCTTCGCCGTAGCAGGTCGTATCCTGGCCGATCAGCGTAATCTCGCGCACTCCTGAGCGCGCCAGACGCTCAGCCTCGGCCACGACTGACTCGAACCGCCGCGAGCGGAACTGTCCGCGCAACTGCGGAATGATGCAAAACAAGCAGGGGTGATCGCAGCCCTCGGCAATTTTGATGTAAGCCATGTGCCGCGGCGTAGCCAGAACTCGGGGCGTCGATTCGTCGTAGAGATAGTTAGGCAGATCGCCAATCGCACCGTCCCAGGATTCGCGCGAGAAGCGTCCCTGCGCGGCCCGTGCATCTCCCTCCGGGCGTGACTGCAGCACCACAAACGGCGAATGGTTTGGCGGGCCTGCGGGAGCCATTCCGGTGGCGGCCAGAATTTTCTCCAGCTCGCCGGTTCCCACCACCGCGTCGACCTCAGGAATATTCTTCCGAATCTGGTCGCGGAATCTCTCCACCAGACAGCCGGCCACCACCAGTTTCTTGGCCTTGCCGGAGGTCTTGTGTCCGGCCATCTCCAGGATGGTGTTCACTGACTCCTGCTGTGCGCTTTCTATAAATGAGCAAGTGTTGACTACGATTACGTCGGCATCTTCGGCGCGCGTGGTCAGTTCGGCGCCACTCCGGGCGAGCAGGCCCATCATGACTTCGCTGTCGACCAGGTTCTTGGGACAACCCAGGCTGACGAAGCCCACCTTCTGCGGGCGTGTGGACTGCGGAGTTTCTGGAGTATTCTCGTCCGCAGCCGTACTAGTGAGATCCTTCACAGGCATACAATCTTTCTATTTTAGCATCGGAGACCCTGGCGACCCGGCATTGCCGGATCCACCTCGGCATTCGCAGGCATCATGAAAGATAGTGCCTGTGGATTCAAAATGGCCGTGGTCGTGCTACGCTACTGCTTACCGCCGTACGGTTTAGGATCACTTCTCAGGGGGAGAAATGTCTGAGAGACGATGGTTGATTGCGGTTCTGGCAGTCGTCACCGTTTTTGTGGCGTCGGCGGCAGCTCAGGATGAGAAGAATGAAGTGGCCGGCATTATCGGCCGCACGTACATCAGCAAGCAGGCAATCCAGGGCGCGAACTTCTTCGACCCCAACATTCGTTTTGGCCGCGGCCTGACGATTGAAGCCAGCTATGCTCGCCGCCTGCTGCTTAAAGAGCTCTACGCCGTTTCTGGCGAGGTGCCGGTGCTGTTCAATCCCGACGAAGATCTCCACGCCGGCGGCTCCAGCCTCGTTCCCAAGGATTACAGCGCTCTCTTTGTCGCCCCCGGCGTGCGGGTGAATATATTCCCCACGACGGCTGTCTCACCGTGGGCCAGCTTCGGGGGAGGCTTTGGCCACATCAGCCAAAATGGCGCAACTTTGTATGGAGCGGCGAATCCAGGCAAGGGCACTACTATGGCGGTCCTTCAGTATGGGATAGGCCTGGATGTCAGGATCAAGCGCCGCCTATTCGTCCGCGGTGAAGGCCGCGACTATTGGGCGGGGGAGCCCGATTTCCCTCTTGCCCCGACCGGGAAGAGCCGTCAGCACAATTATTTCGTGGGCGGCGGCGTGTTCTGGCGCTTCTAGACGTGCCTGTTTCGCTAAGTCTGATCAGGGCTCCAAAGAATCCCATCGCAGAGGACGCTGAGAACTTCCGCAGAGAACGCGGAGCCCGCCTACTTCCTGTTCGCCAACTCCACTTCCTCGTACAACCCTGGCAATCGCTGCGCGTCCTGCGGAGAACTGCCGAAGCGCGCGGATTCGTAGGCGTCGGTGAATTGCGCGACCCTGATTCGCAGGGTTTCGTTGTCGATCTCTCGTACAAACTCACGCGGCGTCTGGGCGGTTGGCTTCGACACTCCCCGCCGCGCCAGGCATCGCGTCATGCGCTGGTACCACATTGACGCAGCTTGTTGGGGCGAGCGCTCCGGATGCAGCTGCAAGCGCCTTTCCCGCAGCGTTCCCAAGATCCGTCTGGCATTGCCGAGGGCCAGCAGCGAGAGCGCAACGACCAGGCCCGTGGCGCCCCATCTGCCGGGAGACTTCTCAACCCGG
>WNEZ01001406.1_pt1 | contig 20208 bp, 23 predicted proteins | sample 5400521 | NCBI WGS metagenome assembly WNEZ01 (sample SAMN13153339, study PRJNA577476) | soil metagenome | isolation source: 120 cm saprolite under Douglas fir tree site 2 hole 1 replicate 1 | place: USA:California | collected 2015-04-18 | reverse complement strand
GCGTTTTCTATCCATGTTTTAGGGGAGGACCCGAGCCACTCCGCAGCGCCGAGCACGGCGCCGACCCAAGGTAAAGGACCCAAGGTAGCTGATCCAAGGTAAACGAGGTGGAGGCGGGGGTCAACGCGGCCAAGGGTCGCACGCGGGAATTATGGGGCTTCCAGGCTCAGCGCGACGCCTGCGACGCGAGATTGGGAATCGCGGCCTGCTTCACGGTGGCGGGTTGCGGGGGCGCCTTCTTGTTCAGCTTTGCCGTTGCCGCCGCGGCTTTGCGCTCGAGAAGTTTCTTGCGATTGTAGTCACGCACGATTTTTGCCACGTAGACGCGAGTCTCGTAGTAAGGCGGCACGCCGCGATATTGTTCCACACGCTGTGGTCCCGCGTTGTATGCGGCCAGCGCTTTGATCACATCGAAGTTGTAGCGTTGCAGCAACTCGCTCAGATAGCGGGTTCCGCCCTCCACGTTGGCGCCCGGGTCGAAGGAATTGGAGACGCCCAGCTTGGAGGCAGTTTGCGGCATCAGTTGCATGAGACCTCGCGCCCCTTTGGGAGACACAGCTCGCGGGTTGAAGCCGCTTTCAGCATGGATCACGCTGTTGATCAGATCGGGATCGATATGATGCCGATCACTGATGGTGTTGATGACCTCGCTCAGGGTTTGCGGTTTGGGCGGTGGAGGAGGAGCAAGGTTCAGCGGCGGCGGCACCTGGTCCTTTTCGAAGCGTTCGATCTGGTTGGTCGCAATGTCGACATATCCGCCCTTGTCAGCCTCCAGATAAAGGCGAGTGACCGGCCCGAGGGTCTCGCGCCGCTCATGGCGGATAGAAAAACCATTGTGCAAGACGGCCAGATCGGCGCCAAAAGTCTGCACGGTGAGTAGGAGTAGTCCCAGCCCAACCGCGAATTTTTTAACTGGGCACATACTAGTTTGATGCGCCGGCCTGTACTTGTAGCGCCGGCGTCGCTTCTGCGCTACGAAAAACTCGCTCCCGCGCCCAACACTTGCTCGATCGCTGCCGCCACGCCGTTCTGGTCGTTGGACAAAGTTACCGCCCAGCCGTTCCGGCGCAACTCCTCGGCCGCGTTTCCCATGATAAATGGCCGTCCGGCGAAGGCAAGCATTTCTATGTCATTGTAATTGTCACCAATGGCCATGACCTGTTCGCGAGGGATGCCACGATAATTGGCCCATCGCTCCAGGGCGTGTCCCTTGGAGCATCCCTGGTTCAGAACATCCACAATGGAGAGATCACGGACCGGATATTCGGTGCGGAGCACGGTAATGTCCTTTGCCAGGTTACCGGACGCCAGGACTCCTAACGCCTCCTGCATACGCCCGATCGGGCCGCAGAACATGGCCTGCACCGGATCGTGGGTGAGCGAGTCTTCAATCGGGATGACGAAGTCGATGTAACGCAGATTCTTTTCCAGCCAGCGCCGGATGCTGACACTCAATTCGTTCATGTGTTCCAGCACGATCGCGCCTTTGGCCTCGGTGTCGAAAGTCAGCACCGTATTTCCGCGAAATTCCCGCATGTTGGCGCACAGGCTGCGGCAGGTTTCAACCGGGAGCAGGTCGCGATGAAAGGTCTCGCCGGCAAGCGACCGCGTGATCGCGCCGTTCGAGCTGATGACCCACAAGGCGAAGCCAAGTTGCTGCACAATGGGTAGGGCAAAAGTGTGGCGCCGTCCCGTGACCACCACCACCTCGACGCCCTCGGCATGGGCCCGCCGAAGCGCTGATAAATCGGCCGCCGAGATCTCAAATTCAGGATTCAGCAGGGTGCCGTCAATATCCACACCGAGCAGGCGAACGGAGGGCTTCACCAAGCGATTCTAGCAGGCTCACGTAGGGGCGGACGCCCTCGTCCCGCCCGGCGGAGCAAGGCTCCGCGGTTTTCGCGCGCAGATGCGGTTAACCCACGTACTATACTGCTGCATCACGGCATGGGATCGCTACTATTCTTCGCTTTTTCGTGGTGGGGCATTCTGCTGCAGGCCTTCGCCATCATTCACTTTATCCGGCGCCGCCCCGACACCTTCTGGCTATGGATCATCATTGTCGGGGGCTGGCTGGGCGCTCTCGTCTACATCGCGGTTGAAGCGATTCCCGACGCCGGCCTGTTACGCCAGTCGTTCAAGGTGTTCCCCCGGCGCAAGCGTATCCGCGAACTGGAAGCCGCCATCCTGGATAACCCCTCCGCCGGCAACTATGAAGAACTTGCCGACCTGTATCTTGAAGAAGGGCAGTTCGCCCGTGCGCGGCAAGCCTACGACAAGTCGATCTCATCCCGCACCGACTCGCCCGACCCGTTCTACCGGCGCGGCGTTGCGGCCATTCAGATGGCTGACTTCGCCGCCGCTTTGCCTGACCTGGAACGGGTGGTATCGCAGGATCCCACTTACGACTTCCATCGCGCCGCAGGACTATTGGCCCACGTCTACGCCAATACCGGCCAGCCGGATCGCGCCCAGGCGCTGTTCCAGCAAGTCACCAGGATTTCCACCTCGTCGGAGACCTACTACAACTACGCCCGCTTCCTGGCCTCCCAGCAACGCAACCCCGAAGCGCGGGAGTGGACACAGCAAATTCTGGCGAAAAAACCCAGCATGCCAGGCTATTTGCGGCGCCGCGAAAGACCCTGGTTCCGCAAAGCCAGTGCCTTGCTGAAGCGCCTGCCCGCTTCTGAGAACTGAGAACCAAAAACTGAAAACTGCAATGCTAAACTCCAAACGTGGCCCGCATAACCTATCTGGAGTGCACCAAATGTGGTGCACACCTTAGCGCCGACACTCCTCAGACCACATGTCCCAACGACGGCGGCGTGCTGTACGTTCGCTATAACCTGCAAAACTTAAAGCACAACTTTAATCACGCTTCTCTGCCGGCAACCATGTGGCGTTATGCCGAAGTGCTGCCCGACTTCCCTCCCGTCTCCCTGGGAGAAGGCTTCACGCCTCTGCTGCCTAGCCGTGAATTTGCCAACGTCTACATAAAAGACGAAGGCCTGAACCCAACCGGGTCTTTCAAGGCACGCGGAATGTCAGCCGCCGTGACCATGGCCAAGGCATACGGTCTGAAAAAATTGGCCGCGCCTTCGGCCGGAAATGCCGCCAGCGCCCTGGCCGCCTACGCCGCTGCCGCCGGTCTGGAAGCGCACATTTTCATGCCCCGGGACGTGCCTCTCGCGAACCGGGTGGAGTGTGAAAGCTACGGCGCGCAGGTCACGCTGGTAGATGGCCTGATCAGCGACTGCGCCCGCATGGTCGCCGAGCGTAAAGAAAAAGAAGGATGGTTTGACGTCTCTACCCTGAAAGAACCTTTCCGGCTCGAAGGCAAAAAGACCATGGGATACGAGGTCGCCGAACAGCTCGATTGGAAATTGCCGCAGGGCATCATCTATCCCACCGGTGGCGGGGTCGGGCTGATCGGCATGTGGAAGGCGTTCGAGGAAATGGAAACCATGGGCTGGATCGGCCCGGAGCGGCCAAAGATGATCGTTGTGCAATCCAATGGTTGCGCTCCGATTGTTAAAGCCTGGGATGAAGGTAATGCGGTTTCCGAATTCTGGCCCCAGGCCTCCACCCTGGCCGCCGGACTGCGTGTGCCTAAGGCGTACGGCGACTACCTTGTCCTCGACATTCTCAAGAGAAGTGCGGGCCTAGCGTTGGCGGTATCCGACATAGAAATAATAGATGCCTTGCGGCATTGGGCTCGAGTGGAAGGAATTTTCGCCGCGCCCGAGGGGGCAGCGTCGTTAGTTGCTTATCGCAAATTGCGCCACGGCGGGTTCTTTACTTCGGACGACAAAGTGGTGCTGTTCAATACCGGGTCAGGTCTGAAGTATCTGGATGTGATTGAAGCCCAAAAAAAGCAGGCGGGAAAACCGCCGGCCTCGCGCCAGATTGGTGGCATCATCGGGCCGTACTAGGCGGCGCCGGCCTACCGGTCGCGCGGCCGACGGCAAGATGCCCTCACGACAGCCGGCGCTACATCGAACCATGACCGAACGTCTCTACTATCGCAATTCCTTCCTGTACGAATTCGATGCCGAAGTCCTGGACACGGTCTCCGCCTCAAACTCAGACCCACGTATCGCCATCATTCTCGACCGCACCGCTTTCTATCCCACCAGCGGCGGCCAGGTTTTCGACGCCGGCTCGATTCTCCTGCCTGCAGCGAATTCTTCCCTGCGTGTGGCCGAAGTCGCGGAGCGCGATGACGGCAGCGTCCTCCACATTCTGCAGGAAGCCACCCCGATCCCGAAAGGAAGCCGCGTGCGCGGCTTGATTGACCCTGATCGCCGTCACGACCACATGCAGCAGCACTCCGGCCAGCACGTTCTCTCCGCCGCATTCGTACGATTATTCGACATGCCCACAGTTTCTTTTCACATGGGCGCCGACTACTGCTCGATTGACCTGGAGACAAAGAGCCTGAATCTGCAGCAACTCGAAGCCGTCGAGGCGCTGGCCAACCAGGTTGTGCAGGAGAATCGTGCGGTCGAGATTCGCTTCGTCACGCAAGAGGAAGCGCGCGGACTCGGCCTGCGCAAACTGCCGCCAGTGGAAAAAGACGAATTGCGGCTGATCGACATTCGCGATTTTGACCTTACAGCTTGCGGCGGCACGCACGTTCAGAGTACGGCGCAAATCGGCTGCATCCTGCTTCGCAAGACAGAAAAAGTCCGCCAGGGATGGCGCGTGGAGTTCGTTTGCGGCAAGCGCGCGGTTGCAACCGCTCGGCGGGACTACGCGACACTGTCCGATGCGGCGGGCATTCTCTCCACCCAGCTCCGGGACGTTCCCCTGCAGATTCAGAAGTTGCAGGCGGAGTCACGGGCCACGCGGAAATCGCGGGAACAGTTGCAGGAAGAACTGGCCGGGCTCTATGCCGAAGGTCTGCTCTCCCAAACGCTTGAAAGCGACGGACGAAAGATCATCGCGCATACGTTTGCGGATCGCGATCTGACCTTCATCAAACTGCTGGTCCAAAGGCTGACCCGCCAGAGTCGGTCCGCTGTTGCTCTCCTGGGCACGACTTCAGCTCCGCCGGCGCTGGTTTTTGCGCAATCACCCGGCCAGCCTTTCGATATGGGAGCACTGATGAAAGAAGCCCTGGCCAAACTAGGCGGACGTGGAGGCGGAAGCAAGGACATGGCGCAGGGCGGCCCATCGCAGGTGGAAGCGATCGAAGCCACCCTGAGTGAACTGGCGGAACGCCTGCGAACTTTGTCATCCTGAGCGGAGCCTCTGCTTCGCTTCGCGAAGCACGCCCTCCGCTCAGGATGACAACCGATCATGGACCCCTTCGTGCTACATTTCCTTCAGCGGCCGCGATTTAACGAATCCGATCTTTAACGAATCCGATTTTTGATGAATCATGGAACAGCGACTCATCCTCATCAATCTGCTGATCAAGCTGGGCGTTGCTGCCTCCGCCGCCAGCATTCTGGGCCGCTCGGTGGAATTCAAGTCGCTGCTGTTTCGCGATGAACGTAATTTGAGGCAGAAAATCTATCTTGTGCTGTGGATCGGTATTCCCTTGGCCCTGGGCGTGTGGATCCGGTTCAGCGCCCCCAAGAGTTTTGCTGCGGGCGACCTGTCCTTCGAAACCACGGTGTTGTTGGGCGTCGTTGGCGGACGGCTCACCGGCGTGCTGGGTGGCGTTCTGCTGGCGCTTCCTGCGATCTGGCATGGGGAGTGGGCGACGTTGCCCTTCAACGTGCTGTGCGGTTTCGTGGCCGGGCAATTGCGCAACTTCGCTCCCAATCGCGAAGACATCTGGTCGTTTTCCCCATTCGTTGATCTCAGCATCTACCGTTGGATCCGGCGCAACCTGCCCACACCGCACCCGTTTGAATGGCAGACCATGTTTTTCTTCACCATTGTGGGACTGCGCTTCGTGCAAACCGAACTTTCGCGCTTTGCGCCCACCGCCACCTTCAGCCAGGAAAGCCCGACCTGGTGGGTGGAGGTCCTGATCTACGCCACCTCGGTCACGGTTGTCGGAACGGAACTCAAAATCTGGAACAGCGTCCGCATTCAGATCAAGCTGGAAGAACAGGAGCGCTTGCTTCTTCACTCCCGCATGGAGGCGCTGCAGAACCAGATCAATCCGCATTTCCTTTTCAATACCCTGAACTCGGTCTCTTCACTGGTCCGTTTTGATCCGGACACTGCCCGCCAGCTGATCCTCAAGCTGGCCAACATTCTTCGCCGCCTGCTGAACAGCAGCGACGCTTTCGTACCGCTGCGCGAAGAGCTTGAATTCATCGACAACTATCTGGACATCGAAGTGGTCCGCTTCGGCCGCGACAAGTTGAGGGTGGTCAAGGAACTCGAAACTTCATCACTGGACACAATGGTCCCCAGCATGTTGCTGCAGCCGCTGGTGGAGAACTCCATCAAACACGGTTTATCGTCGAAGATCGACGGCGGCAGCATCTACTTGCGCAGCCGGCTGACCGAATCGCACCTTATCATCGAAGTCGAGGACGACGGCGTGGGCATGGGTTCGGCCAATCTGCTGGAGCGGCCCACCGGCTTAGGTGGAACCGGCATCGGAATGGCCAACGTGGCGGAACGGCTGAAAGTCCTGTATGGCGATACGGCGCGAATGACCATCGACAGCCACGAAGGGAAAGGAACTCTGGTCAGGCTGCGCTTGCCGGTGCTGCAAGGATCGGGCGCGATTCCGGAAGCTTTCTATGAAGCGCGCTCCAGCACGCGCCGGTAAAACTCTTCATATTGCGGAATGATCCGGCTGGCGCAGAAGCGCGATTGCGCCACCGCCCGGCTGGCCTTGCCCATGGTGCGCAATGCCTCTTCGCTGCTCAGCAGTTCGAGTGCATAACGCGCCATGGTGTCCACGTCGCCCACTTCAGCCAGGTATCCGCTCTTGCCGTGCTCGATCAACTCCGGGATACCGCCCACCTTGGTGGCGATAGGTACGACTTCGCACGCCATGCCTTCCAGCGCCGCCAATCCGAACGATTCCAGTTCGCTGGGCAACAGCAGGATATCGGCAATCGCCAGTTTCTCCTGCACCAGTTCCTGCTTGCCCAGAAAAATTACGTGGTTGTGAATTCCCTTCTGCACCGCCAGCCATTCCGCGCGCGAGCGGTCGGGGCCGTCGCCAATCATCAAGAGCTTGGAGGGGATTTGCTTGCGCACGCGATCGAAAATTTCAATGCAGTCGGTGACGCGCTTTACCGGACGAAAATTCGACAAATGCAACAGCACGCGCTCGCCGTTCGGGGCGTACTCTTCTTTCAAGGCTGATGCTTTCTCGCCGCGCACATATACATCACAATTGACGAAGTTGTAGATCACCTGAATGTTGTTCCGGATGTCGAATTCGCGCAGGGTGCGCTCCCGCAAATATTGCGAGATGGCGGTCACCCCGTCGCTCTGCTCGATGGAAAATCGGGTGATGGGAAGATAAGAGCGGTCGAGGCCCACCAGCGTGATGTCGGTTCCGTGCAACGTGGTTACAAAAGGAAGTTTGCGTCCGCGGGGCTTGGCCGCCATCATCTGGCGCGCCAGCAGCGCGCTCACCGAATGCGGGATGGCATAGTGCACGTGCAGCAGATCGAGGTCATAGAGTTCGGCCACTTCCGCCATCCGCGAAGCCAATGCCAGATCATACGGGGGGTACTCGAACAGCGGATACCGGGAGACCTCGACTTCGTGATAGTGAATGTTGGGATGGGGCCCGCTAAGCCGAATGGGCTGGGCGTAAGAAATGAAATGAACTTCGTGATCGCGCTCCGCCAGCTCCAGCCCCAGCTCAGTCGCAACCACGCCGCTGCCTCCGTAGGTCGGATAGCACGTGATACCGATTTTCATGCCCGCCCCTTCTGGATCAGCCGTCTCGCCCTTCACATTCGATGGCAGGGGCGCGGCCGGGATTCAGATTTTGCCCCATCGGGAAGGCACCAAAGGGTGGAGGGCACGGAAACGCGAAAGGATGGAGCAGCGCTTTAGCACTGCATCTCAGACATCGCAAGGTGGCGGCTTCTGCCGCTGAGGTCCTACACAGCTCCCTGGACATTCTGGGAAGGCTCGGACTCGGCCGCCATTGCATCGACCTGCTGCTGCAGCCGCTCCTGAGTTTTTTGGTCGAGGCCGGTGAATTCGATGCCCATGCCCACCCCGCCATCACAGGCCCTGACAATCGCCGGCGTATCGACTCTCTCTGAATCCAGCCAGAACGTGATGTCCAGAACTTTTCCCTTGGGGAGAGGCAGCAGGGTCTCCACATAACAGCCGCGGCCGTTAATGTCTGCCGCGTTGGTCCTCATCTGCATGCCGGCCTCATCGCGTATTTCAATCGGAAGGCGCACCCGGCGCCGGGGAAACCGTCTCTTGTCCGGGGGGGGCAGTTCCTCGCCCGCAACATCGTTCGGAGCGGGCGCCTCGATCCTGGGCACCTGCATTTGCTGTTGCCAGGGGCTTTCCTGCCCCTCCACCATTTTCACTCCCACTTCGATTTTCTGCATCTGCCCGGCGTCGACCACCCATACCACCTTGCAGCGGGCTTTCTTGTCCCCGACTTGTACTCCGATGATGTCGCCGGGCTTGAGTTGTCTCTCCAGCCCGGAAAGCTTGGCCCCATGATCGCTGATATTTCGGGCATGGGCATTCTGGAAGAATGGTCGACCGTCCGTGTCCATCCCAAACACTCGGACCGCAAGGTCTACGTCGACTCGGGGCTCGGGCTCATTCGGCATGCGATTGCGAACCGCTACTGAAATAAATTCGTCAGCATTAGATCATAGTCCAATCGTTTCGGCTCTGCTGTCACGAACGCCGGTTACAAGGCCGGGGCGGTTCCCTGCCACAAAATCGCGGGGAAAATCACGAGGCCGTAAAATCACGATAGGACACGACCTCCACCCGGTTTGCCGCCAGCAATTCACGGGTTGCCGGCGAAGTCAGGATACGCAATTCCTGCTCGCGACTTTCCTGCAGCCGGGTGCGGGTGCCACGCAAATCGGCGTCGTTGTATCCCGGATGACAAACCAACTCCCAGGTTCCGTCCGGAAGATTCTGCACCATCTTGCGGAGCAATCGCTCATCAAGCGCGCCGGTAGCCACGATGGCGCAGGTTCCGTCTGGCGTAATCATTCCGGCTTGCCGCACCGCTTCGCGAAATTGTTTTGCCAGACTGCGCAACAGTCCGACCTCGGCCGATCGCCGCCACAGGCCCGGGCGGGCCGCCACTTGAGACCCGCGGATGCGCTCGAACGGATTCCTTACCGCCCGCACTCCACAAGCCCGGGCCGCGCGCAACAACGGCTTGAAGACTTGCGGAAACATGTGAGTGTGCTTGTGCGAATCCAGATGAGTCACCGCGATTCCGGACGATTGCAGCTTGCCGATTTGAGCCGTGGCCTCGGCTTCGATCTCATCCGCATGAAGACGGCCAAGCAAGGCGAGCACAGCAAATTTGCTGATCCCTTCGCGGAAGCGGGAATTGCCTGCGGACCGGCTGCCGCCGTCGCGATCCAGCAAACTGCGGACCTGCGTTGAGTCAAGCATGGGAGCGCCGTCCACCAGGACGATATGACAGCCCACACCGAGTCGAGGCCGGGACCGTGCCAGCGCTACCGCCTCGTCAAACGCCTGCCCGTTGGCCATCAACGTGGCCGAAGTCACGACCCCGCCTTCGTGCGCTTCCATGATGGCGCGATTCACTCCGGCCGTAAGACCGAAATCGTCGGCGTTGATAATCAGGCGGCGCACCGCCCAGTCTAGCAAGGAAAGAATAGGTGAGGTTAGGCTTCGGGGAGCGAAGAGCGAGGCAAGGACGGAATTCCGACGATCGAGCGTAGCGATGCGATGCGACCCGGGTTTGACCGCAGTCCAGGTTTGACCGCGTTTTCCGCGCTCGCATATACTCGAAGATCGCTTGTTCCCGGATGTTCATGCCGCGCAACGTTCACGCAGACGCCAGTCCACCCTGGCGACGAAGGGCGGTTAGCTCAGCTGGTTAGAGCGCCTGCCTTACAAGCAGGAGGTCGCAGGTTCGAGTCCTGCACTGCCCACCATATTTTCAATAACTTACGCTTGACACCATTTCTGAGGTCAGCAGTAATGAAGCTGCAACAGGGGTATCTCACTGAAAAAAAGGCAGTTGGATCGGACACTATTCCCGGTGAGTGACCGACCACCGTACTGGCCAGAAGACACACCAGCAGCGGGCACTCAAGATCGGCCTGGTCTCCGGCCTCACCAAAACCAAAGTACGCGCCAACCTCAGGGCGCGGATAGTCACCAAGCTTGGAGTGACCGCCGACTCGCGCGCGACTGTCTCATGGTTTATCGGCGGCGTTCAGGCGCATAATTACTATATGTGAGGCTGCACTAGGAAAAGACGGCGCGCGCGCCAGGAGGTCACGGATGAAGCGGGATAGGACAGTTGGTTTCGCGTACTTGGGACTGCACCTGCTGCTTCTTGGTTTCATAGCCTTCCCAACCGTAGTTCTTGCCCGTGGCAAAGACTATCCGATACAGGGAACTGTCATCGCGGTGGGGACGAGTCAGGAGACGACAAGTGGAGGAAGCACTTCCGTCTTTACTTACGAACATCGAACCTACACTGTAAAAACGCCTACCCGAGTCTTCGTGCTGGAATGCCCTCGCCCCTATTGGATGGACAGCTTTCACATCCAGTCGCCAAGTGAGTGTGGCGGGAAGAAGAAGATCGAGATTGGTGATGCGATTCGTTTCCGTGTAGAAAAAGGCCGTGCTTAGTTGTTGACCGCCGAAGGCAAAGAACAAAAACTGAGAGTTGTGAGCGAAAGCATGAAGGAGGCTGGGAATACAGTCCCCGCTACATCGCAGGAGCCATGAGTTTATGTAGCTATTGAGTTTATATAGCTGATGATGATTTTCGCTTTGCCAGTCAAGAACGGTTCGCTCAGCCGACATCACAGAGCATGAGGTTCGCCATGGAAAGAAGCTGCTTGAGACTTAATGTGCTGCTCGTATTCGGCGTTATCGCGGGCACGCCAAGCCTCCTTATGAGCCAGCAGTCGCCGTCAGCCGGAACCCCCGCGCACATGGTAGTCACGGTAGAAGCTCGTCATGGCGCCGACGTTCCCGTCATCCAGAAGGAAGATGCGATGGTTTATCAGGGCCGGGATCGTGTCAAGACGACCGATTGGGTTCCCTTGCAAGGAGATCGTGCCGAACTGGAGCTCTTTCTCTTGCTTGACGACGCGTCCGGCACCAGCCTCGGTTCTCAGCTCGAGGACCTTCGGAAGTTCATCAATGCCCAGCCCGCTACCACCAAGATCGGCGTCGGCTACATGCGCGACGGTACGGTCAATGTCGTGCAGGAACTTACTGACGACCACAACCGGGCAGCCAAAGGTCTGCGGCTGCCGATCGGAATTGCCGGTGTCAACGCCAGTCCGTATTTTTCGGTTTCGGACCTCATCAAGCGCTGGCCCGAGGCTCCGGTGCGCCGAGAGATTTTGATGATTTCGGATGGGATCGATCGTTATGGGCCCGGCGGCGCCTCTGACCCTTACGTCGACGAGGCGGTAGAACAAGCACAGCGAGCAGGCATAATCATATTCTCCATCTACACACCCGGGGCCGGCCACTTTGGCCACACGTTCTGGCGTATCAACTGGGGCCAGAACTATCTCTCCCAGCTTTCAGACGAAACGGGAGGAGAGTCTTATTATCTGGGTTCGGAGGCGCCAGTGTCGTTCTCCCCGTATTTGGACGATTTGGGCCGCCGGTTGCTTCACCAGTACCTCCTGACATTCCTGGCCAAGCCGGTGAAGAAGGCAGGGATGCAAAGCGTCAAGCTTCGCACGGAAGTAGGCAATGCGGAACTTGTGGCTGCCGACCGGGTTTACGTACCAGCGTCCGAATAAGACCCAGCTGCCCCGCGTTTTAAGGTCTTGGAATCAGGCACAATCCGGCTGGAGGCACGGCGCATGCACTTTTTCGTCTTTCCGCCTTTTTTTGGCTTTGGCTTCATCTTCTACTTCCTTCCCTCGATCGTTGCCCTGGCCCGCAGCAAGCGGAACACTCTCCCAATCTTTCTTCTGAATCTTTTCCTCGGCTGGACGCTTGTTGGATGGGTGGTTGCCCTGGTGTGGGCGGTGAAGGTGGATGGGCCCGCACGTGTTGGTTAGGTGGAGTCGCTTTCCACAAGCTTGAGGGACTGCCGCACCAGGATGGCAGACTTCTGCTGGAGAATGCGCCACATCAGTACTTCGGCTTCGAGTACGGTGCGATCAGCCAAGTCCAACCCGACCGAGGCGCGCCAGACCTGCTGATCCTCCAAGTGTGGCACTGGGAAATCGGGCGAGTTGCGTAAAGAGGTCAAATCGGCTCACCGCAAGATGCTCATTGCATCGAAGCTCGCCTACTCGAGAAACGCACGGCGAATTCGCCCTCAATTCAGGCGCTGTAAGAGTAGGGCGGAGGATCATTCTGAAACGCCATGTAGCCGCGCGGAGTAAGCCGGATCGTGCCGCGCACAGCTTCCTCAATGTGCCCTTCATTCCTTAACTCGGCAACGATCTCGCGTGCTAAGGAAGAATCGACCGCTTCCTTCGATAAGCTCACAAAGTTCCTTGGATCTTCGCGGTATTGCTGGGCGAGTTTGAAACGAAGTCCGTCGCGAACCAGGTCTCGTTGCATTGGCTGGCACCTCCTGGACGTAGAACATGCTATGCCCCGGGCGGAATCGAAGGAATGGCCCTTCCGTGCCATCCGACGGCGGGGTAGTGGGCGACTTCAAACCAGCCCACGATCGACGGCGGAGAATCGATCTTGTGCGCAAGCTTATCCGCGATGTTTAAGTTTAGCGGCATCTAACGAGGTCGCAGGTTCGAGTCCTGCGCTGCCCACCAGCCACAGGTACCTGGCAGACAAAACCCGCTCGGCTGGAGCAACCGAGCGGGCGGGTTGACGCTTTGCGACTGAAATGACATCACCACTGGCGATGAATCGCTCCCGTCGCCAGCGGCGGTTTCATGGTGTACAGATCGGGGCCGGGGTGTTCGGCACGTTGGGATCGTCCGGGAACCGGTAGAGCCCGCCTAACGCGCTCGAGGGCGTCTCGCGCGTGAAGTACTGCAATATGTCCTGGGTCTGTGGGTGGTAGGTGAAGCCGTTGATCGTCACCGGCACGGTGTTGCCAACGAGTTGATCGCCGGTCTCCATGATGGTGTCGCAGCCCGTTCCCTCACCGTTCGCGTATGGAGGCACTACGTTATTAATGAACGGATCGTTCAGCCACTCCGCCACTTCATGGCTCAGGGCGTGGATATCCTGGATGGGCACACTGAAGATGTCTGGATCGTTCCAGTCGGCGAACATGAAGGTCTGTACCACCAGATTGCTGCCGCGAGTACCAGTCACGAGCGCGTCATGGTAGCCCAGCACGCAGCAGCCACCGAACGGATCGCCGCCGTAGAACAGCAGTGCGTTATAGGTGACGAATACGGGCAGCACGTCAGGGGGCAAGGGATGTGTGGCCAGGTAGCTCGCGAAGATGCCGTCCAGGAACTCGCCGGCGATGAAGGCGACGACCGGCCCGCCGTCGCCGAGGTCAAGGGCGAAGCCATCGAAAAAGTCGGCGGTGTTCACCGTCGGTGCGATGATCGGAGTGTCGAGGAGCACGTGCCAGTCCTTGGTGTCTGATTTTGAGCGAGTTGAAGAACGTGACTCGCTGCATGGCGTCGCCCCACTGCGTCCTGCCGGCCTTGGGATCTACCTCGAAGTTAGCCGACCGGTAAATGGGGGAGCGAAGGGTGTTCGCCACCTTGGTAGAGCCGTCGAAAGTGACTTCGGTGCCGGTGAAGTTCAGATTGGCGTCCACCAGTGGAACGGTTATAGCGACGGGAATGATCACGTTGGTTATGGCGGTGCTTCGTCCCCCGCTCTTGGGCTGAGAGCCGACGAACATCAGAGGATAACCTACCCCCGCTGAGACGGCTGTAAAGTCGAAATGCGGGATGGAGATGATGCCGTCCGATGCCTTGCCGCCGGACGCCATAGCCGCCGTCGCCGCCCGGCGTACCGCCGACGACGAGCCCTGCCCGCGGCGGAACTGGGGCCGCGCGCCCAGTTGGTCCAGCTTCATGTGCAGTTTGATGAGTTGGTTGAGCTTGTCCTTGGTCTGGGCGCTGAGTTCCTTGTGGCCGGCGGCGTGCACCGGGACAGAGAAGGCCAACGCTAACGCGAGGACGGTGGGAAAAAGCGTCTGCCGAACAAACTTCATTGCAGCCTCCAAGCTTACGGGGCCGCGATTCTGGCCGAGGCGGTGGAGGCTTGTCAAGTCGAAAGTGAGGCTATCTTGATTTGCATGGCTGGCAGGTCCTTCCCCCAAACCGGGCTCCAGATGCGGCGTCGCGCTCAGTCGAGACTTGTCTTGATCGGGCACGCGACGCCACGTTTCCCCGCGGCGTGAGGTGGAAGACCTGCGGGACTCCGGCGAATCCCCCCGTGAATGCAGGGCATTCTCACTTCTGTGCAAAACAATGCCACAATTATCGGCCAACCTGAAAATCGGCCCGGCAGCCGTGATCGACCCAGATTCCGCGGCGATCATAGCCCCAGCTGCGGCCTTGGCGGCATGACGAATCGCTACGCTGCTTTACGAGCTGCACTCCACCGCGGGTATCGGCCGCGCAGTAGTGACGGTGCATATCATCCGACGAGCACGAGATGACTTGTCCCTGACCCGATCCGTAGTCGTCGCCGCGATATCCATCACGGTCGTGGTCGCGGTCGTGATCCCGATCATGGTCCCGATCCCCGTAACCTCGGCCTTCCTCGATCTCGAAATCAGCCCGGCAGCCGTGATCCACCCAGACGCCCCGGTTATCCGAGCCCCAGCTGTAGCCTTCCGTACAGGCAGATTGGCTGCGTTGTTGCACCAGCCGGGCCCGGCCATTGGCGGAACAATAATGCCGCTTGCCGTCGTCGGACGAACACGAAATGGTCTGTGCAACGCTGCGGGGAATGAAAACCGCGAGCGCGGCCACCACCAACCCGAATTGAACCCAACTCCTTGTGCTGAACATTTCCATCCTCCTGAACGTAGTCTAAAGTCGTTTGAAGCAGGGCCCTCAGACCGCAGTTCGGCGGCCGCTAACCAAGTTGATGATCAAGACCACCAACCCCACAACCAACAGCAGATGAATCAGACCTCCGCCCACATGCAAACTAAAACCCAGAAGCCACAAAATCAGGAGCACCACGAAAATTGTCCAAAGCATAATCCCATCCTCTGCTCATGCGAGCACGACCTGAGAGTTAATCTCGTGAACCTGGAAGGGTCAACGAAACTACGAACAGCAGTGTTCCGCATGCGCTATGGCAATACTGTTCTGGATTGCTCACATGCGCTTTCGCGCTTCCCTCCAGAGTCCGCGGCGCAGGCCGTCAGGCGGCCTTTTTCCTCGGAACTTTGGCGCCCTGCTTGCGGGCTTCTGAAAGGCCGATGGCGATCGCCTGCTTGCGGCTTGTAACTTTTCCGCCCTTGCCGCCCTTGCCGGAGCGAAGCGTACCGCGTTTTTCCCGACGCACGGCGCTGGCCACTGCTTTGCCTGCCGCTTTGCCGTACTTGCGACCGCTGGAACTCCTGCGTGAACTCGAACTCCTCATCGACGCCATCTGGTTCTCCTGACCTGCGGCGGGTCACTAAAAATGCGGATTCGGATCCAACTGTGAATTGCCATTTTCCGCCGGCTCTTAGAGGGAAGACTCAGGCGACGGGTTGCTCATGCCGGATTTGCTGGGCAGGGCCTTCGAAAAGCCTACGGCACCAGCAGCAACTTCCCAGTCGTCTTGCGACTTTCTAAATCGCGGTGCGCTTGCTGGGCGTCCGCCAGCGGATAAATGTGCTCGAAGCGCAGCTTGAGTTTTTTCCCTGCAAGCATGGCGAAGAGGTCACTGGCCCGGGCTTCGAGTTCTTCGCGGGTGGCCGTATAGTGGCCCAGCGTCGGCCGGGTGAGGAACAAGGATCCCTTGGCACTAAGCGCGATCGGATCAAACGGGGGCACGGCCCCGCTCGAGCCTCCAAACAGAACCATCATCCCGCGCGGCCGTAAGACGTTTAAACCTTTTTCGAATGTGGTCTTGCCCACCGAGTCGTAAACCACATCCACACCCTTGCCGCCAGTCAGTCGCCTGGTTTCACTTTCAAAATCGTCCTGGGTATAAAAGATGATGTCATCTGCGCCCGCCTCGCGCGCCAGCTTGGCCTTTTCTTCGGTCGAGACCGTTCCGATCACCCGGGCGCCGATGTTGTGGGCGATCTGCACCAGCAGCAGCCCGACGCCGCCGGCCGCAGCGTGCACCAGTGCCGTCTGCCCACGTTTCAGCGGGAAGGTGCTATAGGCGAGGTAATGCGCGGTCATGCCTTGCAGCATGACGGCGGCGGCTTCGCGATCGCTCACTCCCGCCGGAAGCGCCACCATGCGGTTGGCTGGCGCGGCGATGTATTCGGCATAACTCCCCTGGATCCCCGCCCACGCCACCCGGTCGCCCGGTTTCACGGACGTCGTTTCCGAGCCCACCGCTGTAACCACGCCTGCGCCTTCCTGGCCAGCCACGAAAGGCAGGGGAACCTTGTAGCGGCCCTCGCGTTGATAGGTGTCGATGAAGTTCACCCCTGCGGCCGCAATCTTCACCACGGCTTGATCGGGCTTAGGCTGGGGAACGGGAATGTCTACAAGTTCGAGGGCTTCCGGGCCGCCGGGCTGCTTTACCTGAATGGCTTTCATGTGTGTGCCTGGATCGACCTTGGGATCGAAGGATCCGACGAAAGGTTACTTTATCAGGCTCCGAACCAGCAAGCGCGGTTGCTTCCGGGCGTCAGACGGCTCGAATCAAATCCCGCTATCCTAAGACGGAAGCTTAAAGTACACCGTCGGAGAGAAGAATAATGAAGACCTTGGGAGTCATCGGAGGAATCGGTCCGGAGTCCACCATCGAATATTACCGCCACCTGATCGCCGCCTATCGCGCGCAGAACCCCGACGGGAGTTATCCGGCAATCGTCGTCAACAGCATCAACATGAAGACGCTGCTGGACATGATTGAAGCCGATGACCGGGTCAAAATGGTCGAGTTTCTCGTGAGCGAAATTCAAAAACTGGCCAACGCCGGAGCGCAGTACGGCCTGCTGGCTGCCAATACACCGCATATCGTTTTTGATGAAATCCGCCGGCGATCGCCAATTCCACTGGTGAGCATCGTGGAGGCGACGTGCGACAGAGCCAAAACCTTGGGACTCAAAAGGCTTGGACTGTTCGGAACCCGCTTCACCATGCAAGGGGAGTTCTATCCCCGCGTATTTTCCCGGGAAAAAATTGGGCTGGTAGTGCCGCAACCGGACGAGCAAACCTATATTCACGACAAATATATGAACGAACTGGTGAAGGGTATCATTTTGCCCGAGACCCGTAAGCAATTGCTGGCGATTGTCGAGCGCATGAAAGAGCAGGAACACATCGACGGCCTGATTCTGGGAGGCACGGAGCTGCCGCTGATCCTGGGTGATGTGACCGACCGGGGCATCCCTTTTCTCGATACCACACGGATCCACGCGGAGGCGGCAGGGGAGAGGGTGTGGTCATAAGCCAGTCGTCAGTCGTCGGTCTTCAGTCGTCAGCAAGCCCATTGGTGATAGCCGCTCCGGCGGTCCTGACTTACTGACGACGGACCACTGATGACTGACGACTTCTGGCGATTCTCATTTAACTCCGCGTGAATTTTGCCCAAGCACAACGGATTAGTCCAAACCCAGGGACTCAAGAACGAAGCGGGCACGCTCTTCGACCGAGACCCTCGGAATTTCCACGAGTTCATAGCCGTATGTGGTGTAAGAAGCGACCAGCGCCTCGTATGTCCGAACCGCTTCCTCGAAATCCTGCTTGCGCTCACTGTCCTGTTGAAAAATATCCTGCCATGGTGGCGCGATGAACACACGACGGTTGTACCGGAACACCGCGGCCGCCCTCTCCATGTGTTGTGGCGCGGGTTTCGCACTAGCCCGTTGCACACAAGCTGGGGACGTAGTTCAGTTGGTTAGAACGCTTCTCTCTAACCGTCACATTGATGTAAGCAATTAGAAATCAGCAACTTAACACAAACAACATCTAGTCGCCCTGTCACGGTACCTTCCACTCTCCCAGCGTTTCCAAAAGCTGGTGTCCACGCGAACATTCGAAATCAAACAACTCAAGTGAGAACGACGGTTCCCGTACTGGCGTTTCGCTCAATCCGCGGTCTGGCCGATCGCGTGACGGGAGTTAAGGTGAACCCTTTTCCCGCCTGTTGCGTCTTACTATCAGTGGCAGATAGACTGGTGATGTTGAGATTGTTGATCAAAGCCGGTGTTTCCGCTCTGGCGCTGATGCTGGCTGCGCTGCCGGTCGCGGCTTGCGTGTTGCCGGGTGCAGCAATGACATCGGCCGAACGCGAGTGTTGCAAGAAGATGGCGGAACAGTGCGGAGACATGGGGATGGCGAAATCCCATCCTTGCTGTAAGGTCACCGCCACGCCTGCGGACTTTCACGCTCTGAAGACCGCCTCGTCACAATTGGATCATGTCAGTCTGGTTCTGTTTCACGCGCTTCCCCTTACCCCCCACACCGACGCGTACATCTCGCTCGCACAATGGTCGTCGCGTGTTTCGTGCACGCATAGTCCGCCAGGACTAGAGTCTCTAGCCACCACAGTCCTAAGAATCTGATCGTCTTTCCTCTGAGCTGCTAACGCACTCGTGCGTCTGCACGTTCGTGCGCCTACAAACTGGTGTTTGTTTGCGGAGGAAAGATGCAATCCACTTATTTGTCCCGAAGTCGCTTCGGGTGCACTCGTATTTCATTTATCGTTGTGGCTCTGTTCTTTGGAATGCTAGCCCTTGCCGGCAATGCCGGCGCTCAAGAGCCAACGAGTCCGCAGAGGCGGACTCCTGAATCGCCCGGCATGGCCGAGCACGCGGGGATGCCCACATCTCTGCGCGAGCTAATTCAAGAGGCAGAGCAGAAGAATCCCCAGATTGCTGCCTCGTTTCACGCGTGGCAGGCGTCCCGAAATGTTCCCAAGCAGGCCTCGGCGCTTCCCGAGACCCAACTCTCGGTGCAGCAGTTCAGCGTGGGCAGTCCACGACCTTTCGCGGGCTACAGCAACAGCGATTTCGCCTACATCGGGTTCGGGGCGTCGCAGGACATCCCCTACCCGGGCAAACGGCAGCTGCGCGCCCATGTCGCCGAACGCGAGGCGGACTCCATGGAAGCGCAGACCGATTCCGTTCGCAGAACGGTGGTGGGAAATCTCAAGATGGTCTATTTCCGCCTGGCCTACATTCAGCAAACCCTCGGCGTTCTCCAGAGAAGTGATGAGCTGCTGAATCAAGTACAGGAGGCGTCCGAGGCAAGCTACCGCGTGGGCCAAGGCAATCAGCAGGATGTGCTGAAAGCCCAGTTGCAGCACACGAAGATTCTCCAAGAGATCGCACACCACCATCAGGAAGAAGGACTGCTTGAAGCCCAGATCAAGCTGGCCTTGGGACGAACGCAGGAGTCCGCGGACATCGTTGCCGAGACCCTCCTATTGCGCGCTCTTCCGTACACCGCAGCCGAGCTTCTGCAGCGGGCTCGCGAGCAGAATCCCGGCGTGCGCTCAAAGCAGGCCTCCATTCGGCAGCAAGAAACCCAGGTGGAACTGGCGCGCAAGAATTTTCGCCCGGACTTCAATGTGCAGTACGCCTACGAGCACACCGGGAGCCAGACCCGCGACTACTACATGGCAACATTCGGTATCAGGCTGCCGAATCGCGGGCGCCAGAAGGCCGAACTGGCGGAAGCGCAGGAGAATCAGGAGCGAGCACGGCAAGAGCTGGACGCTGAATCGCAGCGCGTTCTTTCGGAAGTGCAGCAGCAGTATGTGCGCGCCAAGACTTCGGAAGAGCGATTGAAGATTTACAGCGATGGCCTCGTCCCGCAGTCGGAAGCGACCTTTCAATCGGCCCTGTCTGCCTATCAATCGAACCGCCAAGATTTCGAAAGCCTGCTTTCCGGGTTCCTTGATGTTCTGAACCTCGATTTGGAATATCGAAGCGAGTTGGTGGAGCACGAATCGGCGCTAGCTGAACTGGAGCGTCTTACGGGGGTGGATCTGCCATGAACGAGCGCAACTTCAGAACGAATGCGAATGAGG
>WNEZ01001404.1_pt1 | contig 20209 bp, 17 predicted proteins | sample 5400521 | NCBI WGS metagenome assembly WNEZ01 (sample SAMN13153339, study PRJNA577476) | soil metagenome | isolation source: 120 cm saprolite under Douglas fir tree site 2 hole 1 replicate 1 | place: USA:California | collected 2015-04-18 | reverse complement strand
GAAAGAAACGAAAGGGATTCAATAGCGCAGCGCCTTGTCTACAGGAATTCGGGGCCTAGTGAATTGCCATGAGGTTCGCGTCAAACGCTCGGTTTGCGATCTGCCTCTACGTGTGGCGGCTTGCCCCGCTAAGTCTATTTTTTGTAATTGGTTAAGAAAGAGTCGGTCTCATGGCTGTCATCTGGCAATCCCCCATGCGTGGGTTCTTCCGATTTTCTGCTAGGTTCAAGTTTAGCAAAGTGCCCACGAGGCGCTAGGCAGGCCCAAGGCAAGCGCCAATTTTCGAACACATGGGACAGTGGTTGCTGTGGTGTTTATGTGGCACCGCAGACGTCTGTAACACTCCTTTTATCAAGCAGTTAGAGAGGTCGAGGACGGCTATGTGTATGGTGACAAGCAGGTCCTCAACGAGCCTGAGGATCCGGCAAATGACTCCTCATGGTAACCGGCACATTTGGCTACACTTGGAATGATTTTGGAACAAAGGAGCACTCGTTTTCTCACTGATAGAAGCTGAATTGAGAGCTGCGGATCACACGAATTGTAAGAATCCAATAGTCCATTTATTTTCAATCACTTAAAGAACCATAGAGAGGGTGCACGAAGCCTCATTTCGTAACGGTATTGGCGGGAGAATTGCCCACTAGGAGTCGAGTTCGTTGGGACTCTTGTGGCGGTAGCTTGCAGAGGTTGGAGTGGTGCTCGGACCACCGAGCAGTTCAGGAGAAAAGTCCCGTGCAAGACTTGGATTCATTCGAAGAAAAGAAACTGCACCGGTTGCCATGGTTTGCGTTGCAAGTGAGGTCGCGGCGCGAAGCCCTGGTTGCCACCCATTTGAAGGGGCAGGGCTACGAATGTTTTCTTCCGCTGTACAAAAGCGAGCGGCGTTGGTCGGACCGGGTGAAGGAGATCGACCAACCGCTGTTCCCTGGCTACCTGTTTTGCCGCTTCGAACTTCACAATCGCGGGCCGCTTCTTATGACGCCCGGCGTACAGCAGATCGTAGGAATCGGACGCACCCCGATGCCGGTGGCAGAGAGTGAGATGGAATCAATCCGGCAAGTTCTCGCGTCCGGCCTGCCGAGCCAACCGTGGCTCCACCTCCAGATTGGCCAGCGCGTCCGTGTGAATCACGGAAGCCTGAACAACCTGGAAGGGATTCTGATCAACTTCAAAGGCAGCCATCGGGTTGTTTTGTCTGTGTCTCTGTTGCAGCGGTCTGTAGCGATGGAAATCGATCTCTGCTGGGTAACTCCGGTCAATGATGCAAAGAGGGCTCCGTCGAAAGCCCTTCGGGAGCGGTCGGCAACAGTTCCGGTTTTAGGGTAGTGAGTATCGGCGTAAAGATTGGTTGCGGTCAGGAAAGAGACGGAATTCATGGGTTTATTTCGAGCGGCAGTACAACGCGACGAAAAGCATCTTGATGTGACGATGCGCATTCCGACCAACAATGGGGACGAGGTGTCGACCCGCATGATCCTGTCGGAAGATGCGTTCATGTCCATGCTGTATCTGGAACGCCGCCGCGCGGAACGCGGCCAGAAGCGCTACGTTTTACTGTTGGTTGATGTGAAGGACGCGATCTCGGATAAGCAGAAGGTCCGCACCGTTCAAGAGATCAGCCGGACCCTTTGCGCTGTCACCCGGGAAACCGACATCATCGGCTGGTATGTGTACGACCACATTTTGGGAGTCATCGCAACGGAAATTGGCAAAGCAAGTTCGTCGGAAGTCCGGGAGAAGATGTCGCAGAAGTTTCGTGCGGCATTCCTCGAAGCGCTGGGACCGGACAAAGCTTCGCAGATCTCTCTTTCTTTCCACTTCTTCCCGGAAGAACGTGAGGACGGCGACTTCAACGGCTCCGGGAACGGTGCGCTCTATCCCGAACTTTCGAGGAGGAAATCCTCCCGCAAGCTTGCCCTTGGATTCAAGCGGGCAATGGACATCGCTGGCAGCGCGTTTGCGTTGATTGTGCTTTTGCCCTTGCTCGCGATCATTGCCTTGGCTATTAAGGCAACCTCGAAAGGTCCCGTTCTATTCAGCCAGGAGCGCTTGGGCCAATACGGCAAGAAATTCCGCTTTTTGAAGTTTCGCTCCATGTGGAAGAATTGCGACAGCAAGATTCACCAGGAGTACGTGAGTCGTTTCATCGCCGGATGGGTTTCTTCTTCGAACGCCAACGGCACCACTCCAACCTTCAAGATTCAGAAAGATGCTCGGATCACTCCCATCGGCAGCATTCTGCGCAAGACGAGCTTGGATGAACTCCCCCAGTTTTGGAATGTGCTGATGGGCGACATGTCATTGGTGGGCCCGCGCCCTCCGCTCGAGTACGAGTTCGAAGCATATGACACTTGGCACCGGCGTCGCGTGTTGGAAATCAAGCCGGGTATCACCGGACTGTGGCAAGTGGAAGGTCGCAGCCGCACGCGATTTGACGATATGGTACGCCTGGATCTGAAGTATGCCCGGGCATGGTCGCTCTGGTTGGACTTGGAAATTCTTCTTCGGACTCCAGCGGCAGTGATCTCTGGAGACGGCGCTCACTGAAACGTCAGCCGAATTCCAGAAGACTCTAACACCTAACGAAACCTTTCTGAGTTGTCCCGCGGCTCCCCGTCCCGGGTTGCCAACAAATCCACACCTCGAGAAAAACACCTAGTCGCAGCCAACATCTTGAGAGTCGGGCCGCCCTGATGAAAAAAAGCACTTAGGAGGCTTAATGGTTCGGATCGGTGTCATCGGTTACGGGTATTGGGGACCAAACGTCGTTCGCAATTTCCATACACATGAATCTTCCGAGGTCGTTCTTGTCGCGGACAAAAATCCGCAGACAGAACAGCGCTTGCGTAAGGCTCATCCTGGTATTCCCTTTACCACAGACCCGATGGAAGTTCTGAAATCTTCGAAGATTGATCTTGTGGCAGTGGTGACTCCGGTATGGACTCACTTCGAGCTGGCCAAAGCGGCACTCGAAAATGGCAAGCACGTTTTTGTTGAAAAGCCGTTCACCTGCAACGTGGTCCAGGCCGAGGAACTGATCGAGTTGGCCGACCGCAAGAACTTGCAAATCATGGTGGACCACACCTTCCTGTTCACCGGCGCGATGAAGAAGATCCGTCAGTTGGTGGATCAAGGCGAACTCGGTGATCTGTACTACTACGATTCATTGCGTGTGAACCTCGGGTTGTTTCAGCACGATGTGAATGTGATCTGGGATCTGGCACCCCACGATCTTTCGATCATGGACCACGTCATAAGGAGAAAGCCCGAAGCTGTTGTGGCAACCGGCGAAAAACATCTGAACGGCGTCGAAGACATTGCTTTTATCACGGTCTATTTCCCAAACCGCATCATTGCACACATCAACGTGAACTGGCTCTCGCCCGTGAAAGTCCGCACAACGTTAATCGGCGGCGAAAAGAAAATGCTGGTGTGGAACGATCTGGAGGCCGACGAAAAGATTAAGATCTATGACAAGGGTGTGAGCATGTCCACGAATCCTAGCAACCTGCACCAGTTGCTGGTGAGTTATCGTTCCGGTGACATGTGGGCACCGCAAATAGAACAGATCGAAGCACTGCGTGCCGAGACAGCTTATTGTTTGAAGTGCATCGAAGAGAACACCAAGCCGTTCAATGATGGCATAGCCGGCCTGCGCGTCGTCCGCATTCTGGAAGCGGCCGATCGTTCGGTGCGAAACCGCGGGGAGGCGGTGACACTGTGAGTGATTTCCTTTGCATTGCTCCGAGCGTGAAACTCGGGAAAGACGTCAAACTTTCGCAGTTCATCAATCTGTATGGATGCGAAGTAGGCGACGAAACGAAAATCGGTGCATTCGTCGAAATCCAGAAAAATGCCCGTGTGGGCCGCCGCTGTAAAATCTCCAGCCACAGCTTCATCTGCGAAGGCGTGAACATCGAAGACAACGTGTTTATCGGTCACGGCGTCACGTTCATCAACGACACGTATCCCCGTGCCACAGCGAACGGCGGTCTGCAGACAGAAGCCGACTGGAAAGTGGAAAAGACGCGGGTGTGTGAGGGCGCCTCGATTGGCTCAGGTTCCACGATTCTCGCCAACGTAACGATCGGTGAAAACGCCATCGTTGGCGCAGGCAGCGTGGTAACAAAAGATGTTCCAGCGAACGCGATTGTTGCCGGAAATCCAGCAAAATTCATGCGGTTTGTGACACAGGAGAAAAAGTAAATACATGGCAAATGCAACGAAGATTCCGTTTCTCGACCTGGTGACTCCTCATCAGGAGCTCGAGGCAGAATTACTGGCTGTCGTTAAGGAAGCTTTCCGCAGCGCAGGTTTCATCGGCGGACCAATGGTCGAGGATTTTGAACGCGAATTTGCCGCCTTCTGCAATACGGAGTACTGCGTTGGCGTGAATAGCGGCACCGATGCACTTCGTTTTGGGTTCATGGCAGCAGGCGTCGAACCCGGGGACATCATCGTAACAGTTCCGCACACATTTATCGCGACGACCGAAGCAATCTCGCAAGCCGGCGCACAAATCGCGTTTGTGGACATCGATGAACAGACCTACACGATGGATCCAGAGAAGCTACGGCAATATCTCGAAACCAGATGCGAAATTGACGACCGCAGCGGAAAGCTCATTGAGCGCGCCTCGAAGCATCGTGTTGTTGGCATTGTCCCCGTGCACCTGTATGGACAAACGGCTGATATGGACCCGATTCTGGAGCTTGCCCACAAATACAATCTGTTTGTGATTGAAGACGCCTGCCAGGCGCATGGCGCAGAATACTTCTCGAAGAAAGACAATGTCTGGAAGCGCGCCGGTTCTATGGGCAAAGCTGCGGCGTTCAGCTTCTACCCCGGCAAGAACCTCGGAGGGTGCGGCGAGGGCGGCGCGATCACTACGAATGACGAGGCTATTGCCCAACGCATGAAAATGATTCGCGACCACGGCCAAGCCAAGAAGTATTATCACGACATTGAGGGTTACAATGGCCGTCTCGATTCCATCCAGGCCGGCTGGCTTTCCGTGAAGCTTCGTCACTTGGCAAGTTGGAATGAATCCCGCCGGGAACTTGCGCATCGCTACCACAACCTGTTGGCGGAAGCGAAAAGCGCTGTCGTGATTCCGAGGGAGGCCGCCTGGACGAAGGGCGTTTATCACCTCTACGTTGTGCGTGTGCAGGACCGCGAAGCGTTACAGGCGCATTTGTCTGAGGCGGGAATCGGCACTGGCATTCACTACCCCATCCCTCTTCATTTGCAGAAGGCCTACCAGCACTTGAACTATAAAAAGGGTGATTTCCCTGTTACCGAGCGCGTCGCGGCGGAAATTGTATCCCTGCCGATGTTCCCGCAACTCCAACAGGAACAACTGAACGAAGTTGCGAAAAAAGTGAAAGAGTTCGCAGCTACCCGCGTTTCCTAGCTTGCTCCAGACCCAACCCCTTGGGTTTCGTTTCCACGCTCTCTCTGAGAAACCTACAAGTAAGTATGCTTGGATTAGATCGCTTCCTCACGCTCTATTTGTGTTCGCCCGTGGCTCAGCTATTGGGACGGGGTAACCGGGCTTGTGTGCCGATTCTTATGTACCACAGCATTTCTACGAATCTATTTGGTCTGTCACATCCCCACTCTCAGATCAACACCACACCGGAAATGTTCTCTACACAAATGCGCTGGCTCCGAAATGCGGGCTACCAGTCGGTAGATCTATCGGAAATGGTGGACGGACTTTCCAATGCCCAAGACATGAGCAAGAAAGTGGTGATCACTTTCGACGATGGGTATCGGGATATCTTCGTCGACGGGCTCCCCACCCTGAAGCAGTGCGGGTTTACGGCGACGATTTTTCTTGCCACCGATCGTATCCGAGACACGCCCATGCGCTTCGAAGGAGTCGACTACCTGACGTGGAAGGATGTACGCGAACTTCACGAGGCAGGGATGTGCTTCGGGTCGCACACGGTTACCCATCCCGACCTTCGCTCCATGGAGCCCGAACAAATTGATTACGAACTTGGATTTTCCAAAGAGGTCATCGAACAAAAACTCGGAATTGCGGTCGAATCGTTCTCATATCCTTTTCCCTTTCCGGAGGAAGACCGAGACTTCACCCGTTTTCTTGGCGATACGTTGGAAAACCAAGGCTTCAAAAATGGGGTTTCCAATATCATTGGAAGAGCGCATCGCGAGAGTAATCCCTACTTTCTGCCGCGTCTGGGGGTAAACTCCTGGGACACCCCCGAACTCATGAAAGCCAAACTTCTCGGCGGATACGATTGGATGCATGTGCCGCAACTCGTAAAGAAGCGCATTCTGCACAATGCGACGCTTATGCAGCCAGGCCCCAAGGCTGGGAAGATGAAGAGCGCTGTCTGATATCCGGGAACCTTTAAATTTAAGAGTGGCGCCATTTCGTCCCAGGAAAACCCGAGATTCAATTCACGGCGGACAGGACGGGCGTTACGGACGGAAAGTTTGTGGGAAGGAACAAGATGAAAATTGTCTCCATCGTTGGAGCGCGGCCCCAATTTATCAAGGCTGCTGCGGTGAGCCGAAAGTTGCGAGAGAAGCATCAAGAAATCCTCGTGCACACCGGCCAGCATTATGACTACGAAATGTGCGACATCTTTTTTGATGGGCTCGAGTTGCCGAAGCCAGATGCCAATCTGGGGATTGGTTCGGGTTCTCATGGCTTTCAGACAGGCGCCATGCTCAAAGCCATTGAGGATCTATTGCTCGCCGAACATCCGGACTACGTTTTGATTTATGGCGATACGAATTCAACTCTTGCGGGTGCCTTGGCGGCATCAAAGCTATCCGTTCCAATCGCCCACGTAGAAGCAGGGCTTCGCAGCTTTAATCGCCGCATGCCCGAAGAAATTAACCGCGTGGTTGCAGATCATCTGTCGTCCCTGTTGCTTTGCCCGAGTGATACGGCCGTTACCAATTTAGAGGCGGAAGGCATAACGCAGAATGTTCATCTTGTCGGGGATGTGATGCTCGACGTACTGAATTGGGCTAAGCAGCGCGCTTATTCGAATCCGTCTTCGATTCTCGAGCGAATGGGTTTGCACGAGCGGGACTATCTTGTCGCCACCGTCCACCGCAGTGAGAATACGGATGACAGCGGAAGATTCTCGTCTATATTGCGCGCCTTCAATTCTGTCGAATTGCCGGTCGTGTTCCCGGTTCACCCTCGCAGCCGCAAAGCCATGGCGGACATGGGATTCAAGCCGAAGCCTCACTTGAAGCTCATCGACCCTCTCGGATACGTCGATATGGTTGCACTCGTTAGCTCGGCGCAACGAGTTCTCACAGATTCCGGCGGACTTCAGAAGGAAGCCTATTGGCTGGGCGTGCCTTGCCTCACGATGCGTAACGAAACGGAGTGGGTCGAGACAGTCGAAGTCGGTTGGAACGTTCTTGTGGGCGCCGATCGAGATGCCATTGTGAACGCTGTGAGGTCTTTTTCTGCGTCAGTTCTCCATCCAGCATTATATGGAGACGGAGCTGCAGCCGAGAAGTGCGTCAATCTTCTTCTTAAGGCCGGACCTGCGACGATGGGACCTGCCAGAGGGACGGAATATGCAAAGTCGAACTGAGCAATCGGGAATTAACTTGGCTGTCGTCGGCGTCGGATACTGGGGAAAAAACCTGGTCCGGAATTTCCATGAGCTGGGCGTGCTGGCGGCACTCTGTGATTCAGACGCGCTCCTGGAAGAGGCCTTCAAGAATCAGTATCAGGGCGTCAAGTTCTACCGGGAGTTCCAGCAGGTTCTCTCCGATGCTTCCATCAGAGCGGTGGCTCTGGCTACGCCGGCGGTGACTCACTACGAGCTGGCTAAAGCCGCACTTGAAGCCGGAAAAGATGTGTTAGTAGAGAAGCCCTTGGCGATCGATGTGAAACATGGCGAAGAGCTTGTAAAGATCGCGGAGGCGAAAGGACGCATCTTGATGGTGGGACACATTCTCCGCTATCACTCCGCGGTTCTAAAGCTTCAGCAGATGATTCAGGATGGGAGCTTGGGGAAAATAAACTATCTGTATTCCAACCGTCTCAACATCGGCAAGATACGCACCGAGGAAAACATTCTTTGGAGTTTTGCTCCCCACGATATTTCCGTAATGTTGTCGCTCCTGAATGAAATGCCCGCGCAGGTTTCTTGTAAGGGTGGTGCTTATCTTAATCAGGATGTCCCCGACGTTACCCTGAGTCATTTCGAATTTCCGAGCGGTGTGCGGGCGCACATCTTTGTCAGCTGGCTGCACCCAATCAAGGAACAGAAGCTTGTTGTTGTCGGATCCGAGAAGATGGCTGTCTTTGATGACACTGCTGAGCACAAGCTTGTGTTGTATCCTCACAAAGTCGAGTGGAAAAATCGTGTGCCCACCGCGGTGAAAGCGAATGGCCAGGCTGTGGAACTCGACAATCGCGAGCCGCTCCGCGCGGAATGCCAGCACTTCCTGGATTGTGTGGCATCCAGGATTTCTCCGGTGAGCGACGGCGCGGAAGGATTGCGGGTTCTAAGGATTCTGGATGCCTGCCAGCGCTCTCTGCACCAGGGTGAAAGCGTGCCGGCAGGTGCGGCCCACATCGAAAAACCGCAGCAACCTTATTTCGTGCACGAATCTGCATACGTCGACGAGGGCGCAGAATTAGGTATTGGCACGAAGGTATGGCATTTCGCTCACGTAATGAAAGGTGCAAAAATTGGAGAACGCTGCATCATCGGACAGAACGTAAACATCGACGGCGGCACCTTGCTGGGCAATAATGTCAAGATTCAGAACAACGTATCCGTCTACACCGGAGTGGTAATTGAAGACGACGTGTTTCTGGGTCCCTCCTGTGTCTTGACGAATGTCAGTAATCCTCGCTCGCAGATCAACCGGCACGCCTTGTATGAAACAACCAGACTCAAACGCGGCTGCACCATCGGTGCGAATGCGACTATTGTGTGCGGGACGCAGATCGGACGCTATGCTTTTGTCGGCGCTGGCTCAGTAGTGACCAAAGATGTACCCGATTTCGCTTTGGTTGTGGGCAATCCAGCGCGCCAAGTAGGATGGATGAGCCGTCATGGGCACAGATTGGGGCCCGCCGACTCCAGCGGCATGATGACGTGTCCCGAAAGTAGCTACCGTTATAAGGAAATGGAGCCCGGTGTTCTGCGGTGCCTGGATTTGGATGAGGAAGCACCTCTGCCTGCAACTCTGAGCAAAGGCACGAGATCCTATAGAGAAGTAAAAGAGGAGAACAAGTATGCAGGTTCCACTGCTCGATCTTAAAGCCCAGTACGCGACAATCAAAGCTGAAGTTGAGGCCGCAATTACCGAGGTAATGGAGTCTCAGCACTTCATACTGGGTCCTAAAGTCGACCAATGCGAGAAGGCCATCGCCCAATATTCCGGCTGCGCACATGCGGTCGGGGTATCGTCCGGCAGTGATGCCCTCTTGGTCTGCTTGATGGCTGAAGGCGTCGGACGTGGCGACGAGGTCATCACCACGCCGTACACCTTTTTTGCGACGGTGGGCGCCATTACTCGTCTGGGAGCTACTCCCGTTTTCGTCGACATTGATCCGGTCACCTACAACATTGATGTCAAGCAGCTCGAAGGGAAGGTCACACCGAAAACGCGCGCGATCATTCCCGTCCATCTGTACGGCCAGATGGCGGACATGGACGGCGTGATGGCCGTTGCCAAAAGGCACGAGGTGGTCGTCATTGAAGATGCTGCCCAGGCCATCGGTGCCGAGCGGAATGGCCAAAAGGCTGGCTCCATCGGGCACTACGGATGCTTTTCGTTTTTCCCGTCGAAGAATCTTGGTGCCGCCGGCGACGGAGGCATGATCGTCACGAACGATGAGCAGCGCGCAGAGAAGCTGAAATGCTTGCGGGCTCACGGCTCCAAGCCAAAGTATTATCACCGCGTTGTAGGAGGCAATTTCCGCCTCGATGCCCTTCAGGCAGCCATTGTCACTGCAAAACTCCGCCACCTGGACACGTGGACTGCCGGTCGCCAGAAGAATGCCAGAATCTATGACCGGCTTTTCGCAGAAGCGGGCTTGGCCACTGCAAGCCACGGCTCCCCGGAGGTCGTCCTGCCTAAGGTCGTTGCGAATCGCCATATCTTTAATCAGTACGTGATTCGCGTCGCTCATCGCGACCAGTTGATGGCGCATCTTCAGAAGAATGGAATTGGGACGGAGATCTACTACCCGGTGCCCATGCACCTGCAGGATTGTTTTGCCTATCTGGGCCACACTGACGGCGCATTCCCCGAAAGCGAACGTGCAGCGAAGGAGACGATGGCCCTTCCAATCTACCCGGAGCTTTCTGAGGCACAACTACGTTACGTTGTGGATTCGATTCGCAATTTCTTTCACGCGGGTCACTCTGCGGGGGGCAGCTACGAACAAGCCACTCTCCAGCCTTCGAAAGCCTGAGGGGTGACACTTCACCGTGATAGGAGTCATTTCCAAGCCGGACCAGAGGGCCGTGGTGGAGGAGTTCTTCGAGCTTTTCAAGACTCCGTGGGAATTCCACATGCCGGGACGCGCCTACGAGGTCGTCCTAGCAACGACCGATAACGTTCCCGAGGTTGATGCACGCCTGTTGCTGCTTTATGGGGCTGAGCCCAAAAACGTAGACAAGGTCAGCGACATCGTTATCCGGTCAAAACAACAGGGCGGAAAACTTACCTATGATAGTGCGGCCCTTCCCATTTATGGCGAGTTGGCCATATTCGAGAAGAATGAAAAGTGTAAGCCTTACATCGAGATGCCGTTCGGCATCGTTAGTCTTCGAATGACCACTGCTAATGTCACTACAACCATACGCTTTGGATTTGACCTCATCCAGGAAATCAAATTCCTATTCACAATGGGCCAGCCTGCAGACTGGGCTCCCGTACCGACACTCGACCTTCATATCGAGATGCTGAGGAGCTTGATACTAGCGGAGGGGCTTCCCATCCTGGAAATTCCTCCGGTTCCTTCCGGTTACAGCTTCGCAGTGTGTCTGACCCACGACATCGATTTCATTGGGATACGCCAGCACTTTTTTGATCATACGATGTTTGGTTTTCTCTATCGGTCCACGATTGGTGCAGTTCGAAACGTTCTCAGGGGAAGGCTCTCGCTCAGCCGGTTTTTTGATGTCCTGCGCTCCGCCGTGTCATTACCTTTCGTGTATCTCGGTTGGGCAGCGGATTTCTGGAGCCCATTCGAGTGGTATCTGCGAGTCGAGAAAAACCTGCCCGCAACGTATTATCTGATCCCATTCAAACGCACGATGGGCGACCATGTGCCGGGTCCTCATGCTTCGCGGCGCGCCACCGCCTATGACGTGAGTGATTTGCCAGACTGGATGCCGATTCTTCAGAAGGAAGGATGTGAGCTAGGTGTCCACGGCATTGATGCTTGGCACAGCGTCGAAAAAGGTCGAGCGGAGTTAAGCCGGATTGCGGCCGTTACCGGTGAGAACAAAGTTGGCATCCGGATGCACTGGCTAATGCAGAATACGGACACGATTTCGGTGCTCGAGGAGGCTGGCTACGAGTACGATTCAACAGCAGGTTTCAATGAAACAACTGGCTATCGAAATGGGACCTCGCAGGTTTTTCGTCCGCTAGGGGCTAGAACTCTGTTGGAACTTCCAGTTCACGTCCAAGACGGGACGTTATTTTACCCCAATCGACTAGATCTCTCTGAAACCCAAGCGGACAAACGTTGTAAGGATCTGATCGCCAACAACCAGAAATTTGGGGGGGTGTTCACTGTTATTTGGCATGACAGAAGCCACGGGCCAGAGAGGTTCTGGGGTGACTTCTACGTTGAGTTAGTTCAGACTTTGAAATCCTCCGAGGGATGGTTTGCAACGGGCGTTCAGGCCGTCCATTGGTTCAGAAAACGTCGCCAAGTACGCTTCGAACGATTGGAAACGGGTGAAGGCGTGCGGGTGGCCCCTCATCGCGACGGGGGGATGGATCTGCCGTCCCTGCGTCTGCGAGTGTACCGACCGCTCGATTCGACGAGTCGGGCAGAACTCTCTCGAGAACCGGCATTTAGCTTCGCAGACTTTCCGTGGAATGCAAAGGAAAGTGTCGAATATGATGCCATGCTCAATCATCCCCCGAATTATCAAACCAGCTTTTCGTAAAGCAATGGAGTGCTCTTTCAGATGCGGAATATCTGCATTGTAGTTCAAAACGTCTACGATTTTGATGTTCGTGTCCGACGTAAAGCCGAGGCGCTTGTGGCGGCCGGGTATTCGGTCGATGTTCTGGCATTGGCTCCGCCTAATGGAAAAGCAGAGTACGTTCTCGACGGCGTGAATGTCTTCACTATTTCGCTAGGCAAGAAGAGAGGCTCTCTCGCTCGGTATATTTACGAATACGTGGCATTTTTTGTTTGGACCTTCTTCTGTGTCATTGCTCTTATGCGCCGCCGGCATTTTGCTCTGATCGACGTAAATACGCTGCCCGATTTCTTGATCTTCGCCGTTGTGCCTGCTAGGTGGATGGGAGCCAAGCTGCTCCTGGACATGCACGAAATCACGCCTGAATTCTACGCTTCAAAGTACGGGATCGCGCAGGACTCATGGATGGTAAAGTTTCTTCAATTTCAGGAGAAAATCAGCTTCGATTGCGCAGATCACGTGCTCACCATCAACGCACCGATTCAGAATCTGATCGTCAATCGTGGATTGCCCCTTGCCAAATCGACCGTGATCATGAATGCGGCGGACGAAGCCCGCTTCGCGTCGGTGGGTATGCCAACCAGTGAGGGGAGTCCCGATGTATTCACCATGATGTACCACGGCACACTAACGTCGATCTACGGCCTTGATATCGCCATTGAAGCTTTCCGTATCGCGCACAAAGACATGCCGGGAGCCGAGTTGTGGATTCTGGGGCCGGGGCCGGAACAAGGTGCACTGGCAGAACTTGCACAAAAACATGGTTTAACTTTTAAGGTCAAGCTGATTGGACAGGTACCTCCCGACGAAATTCCTGCTTGGCTAAACAAGTGTGCTGTGGGTGTTCTGCCAATCCGTCGCGATGCATTTCTCGACTTCGCCTTTCCCAATAAGTTGCCCGAATTCATTATTACGGGCAAGCCCGTTCTCATGTCCCGTCTGAAAGCGATACGGCACTACTTCAGTGAGGACGCTCTCGCATACTTTGAACCGAACAATCCGAAAGACTTGGCCGGGCAGATGATCCGTCTTTATCGCGATCCGGAGTTGCGTGTTCGGCTCGCTGTCAGGGCCAAGCAAGAATATGAACCCATTCGCTGGGATGTCATGAAAGACCGATATTTGAAAGTCATCGAGAGCCTAACCGGTCAGGCCCACCGCAATGCGGAAGTCTTGCCCGGCCCAGACCAAGCGATTCACCAGGATGAGGCTCAGGTGGAGACGTCGTCCCGGCTTGCCCTATGAACGTGAAAAGCATCTCTTTGGACGACGCAAGGTCCGCTGCCTCTAAGCTGTTGAGCTACTGCCAGGCGAACGATTGGGCGGGCCACGATCCGTACGATGCTCTGAACAGTAGAGCTTTCACAGCGCTGCCGTTTCTAAACTTCAAACTCCCTCGGCTCGCTCTCACGCAAGCTCTGAAACGGAGCCCCATTGACATCAGACGCTTTTTGCTTATTCCGAAGAAGCAGAACCCTAAGGCAATTGGGCTTTTTCTTTCTTCGATTCTTAAGTTGTCGAAGGCCGGGGTGGTTTCTGAGGAAGCCCTCGTTGAATTGATGATCGAACGGTTGATTGCACTGCGGTCTCCAAACATTTCCTACTGGTGCTGGGGGTATAGTTTCCCATGGCAGTTTCGCACCAATATCGTACCTATCGGGGCTCCCAACCTGGTTTGCACGACATTTGCGGCTGGGGCACTGTTGGACGCCTACGAGCAACGCGATGATTCACGGCGTTTGGCCATGGCGGTCAGCGCTGCGGAGTATATTCTGAACGAGCTTTACTGGTCCGACGGCAGTACTCTTGCCGGCTTCAGCTATCCGCTTCCATCGGTACGAAATCAAACTTACAATGCGAACTTTCTTGCTGCTGCTTTTTTGTGCCGCGTCTACCGGCACACCGGCAGACAGGAATTTCTCGGTCCTGCCTTGAAAGTAGCCCGGTACTCAGCCGGCAAGCAGCTAGCGGATGGCTCGTGGTATTACGGAGAGGGCCCATCCCAAGGATGGATTGACAACTTCCACACGGGATATAACTTATGTGCGTTGCGGTCTATTTGCCGGGATCTCGATACAATCGAGTTCGACGCCGGCATTCGACGTGGCTTTGAATTCTACCGCACTCATTTTTTTCGCTCGGACGGTGCGGTCCGCTATTTTCACAATCGAACTTATCCCATCGACATTCACTGTGTCGCTCAGAGCATTATCACATTGATGGAATTTCGGGATCTGGGCCCCGAAAACGAAACCCTGGCCTACTCGGTACTCGCATGGGCGATGATACATATGTGGGACCAGCGAGGCTTTTTCTACTACCGAGTGCTTCGCTCTTGCACCATCCGAATCTCTTATATGAGATGGTCTCAGGCGTGGATGCTTCTGGCGATGTCGAACATCTTGTGCCCATCTGATGATTGCTCGAAGCAGCCGCAACTCGACAATTCAACTTCTTCGTTGAAGGCAAAAGTATGTTGAATCTCCCTAGCTATGTTCTCATTACCCCCGCTCGGAATGAGGCGCAGTTCATTGAGCTGACCATCCGGTCCGTGGTGGCACAGACGGTGCGCCCACTGAAGTGGGTTATCGTCAGCGACGGTTCGACGGACGGCACGGACGATATCGTGACCAAATATTTGGGTGAAAATCCTTGGATCGAACTGGTGCGCATGCCAGCACGCCACGAGAGACATTTCGCCGGCAAAGCTATTGCCTTCAACGCGGGGTACACCAGAATGAGAGACGTGAGGTACGACGTCATAGGAAACTTGGATGCGGATATCTCGATGGATGAGGACTACTTTGCGTTCTTAATGAGCAAGTTCGCAGACAATCCACACTTGGGAGTCGGGGGCACGCCGTATCGCGAAAAAAACTCGAATTCTGGCACTCAACTTCTCGATTTGGAGCATGTGTCAGGCGCGTGTCAAATGTTCCGGCGAGAATGTTTTGAGGAAATCGGAGGTTATCCGCAAATAAAATCTGGTGGAATAGACCTGATCGCGCTATTCAGCGCCCGGGCGAAGGGATGGCAAACCAGGAGGTTCACTGAGAAGATCTGCTGGCACCACCGCAAGATGGGAGGCGCCCAGCACACGGGCCTTCGAGAGAGAGTGCATAGAGGTCGGATGGATTACCTTCTTGGAAGCCATCCGCTATGGGAGATTTTCCGAAGCGTCTACCAGATGAAGAACCGCCCGTACTTCATTGGAGGATTACTAATTCTTGTTGGCTACATATGGACCTTCCTCCGTCGTGTTGAGCGAACTATGCCTGTGGACCTCATCAAGCTTCGGCGGAGCGATCAGATGAAGAGACTGAAGAATGTTTTCCGTCGGACCTTGCACCTCGGAGCTCGACTTGTGGACGAGGCGGGCGCTTGAAGCCAGATCTACTAGCTAATGTTGGCAGCATGAAACCTGCCTTCGCGGATTCTGAAAGCCCGCAAAGTGCACCGGAATCCCCTTCACCGCTTCAGTCGGGGAAGAGGATTTCAAAGGTGCTATTGCTGGATGGCTATTCGACGCGAACCCTTGCCTGCGTGCGTTCCTGGGGAAAGCAAGGAATTGCATTTGCTGTGGGTGGCGAGAGCCGTTGGGATATGAGCCTTTTCTCGCGCTACGCCAAGGAAACGTTTGTCTATACCAGCCCCAAACGAGATGTCTTGAAATTCATCGAAGACGTGAACCGCTACTGTCACAAGTTCGCTGCCGATTGCGTCTTTCCCACTTCCGAAGCGGGAATTATGGCGTGCAGTCAATACCGGAAGGATCTGGCATGCGTTCCCCTTATTCCTCTGGAACGCGAAATCGAGACGACTTTTAGCAAGGCCAAGACGTTGGCGCTTGCAGAATCCCTAGGTATTGCTGCGCCGAGGACCGTACATATTACTGAGAACAATAAGCAGGCCATCGATGCTCTCAATCTAAGGCTTCCGGTCGCAATCAAATCCGAGAGCAGTGAAGTGCTGCTATCAGGCAGGGCCGAAACAAGTGGTAAGACGGCTTACGCTGTCACAAAGGCTGAAGTGGTGAAAGAGTGCCATTCACGGTTGGCAAAAGGGCAATCCGTTTTATTGCAGGAATTCATTGATGGATATGGTGTGGGCATCTCTGGATTGTTCGCCGAAGGTCGACCCGTGGCACTTCTCGCACACCGCAGAATTCGAGAGAGCAATCCTTTGGGAGGACCCAGCGCTGTTGCTGAAACCATTGAGATCGAGCCTCGGCTTCGGGAAGCAACCGAATCCCTGTTCAGCGCCCTCTCTTTTAGTGGCCCAGCAATGACGGAATTCAAGATCGATCGGCGGACCGGCCAGCCCTATCTCATGGAGATTAACGGCCGATTCTGGGGCACGGTGTTGTTGGCACCGGCCGCGGGGCTGGACCTACCTTACTTATATTGGAAGATGCTGAACGGAATGGAAATTTCACCCGAAGACATACGTTATCAGGTCGGAATCAAAGGCCGATATCTTGTCGGCGATACGAAGTGTTTGATGCTTTGTCTCAAGGGCAAGCCAAAATATTGGCCAGGGGAGTTTCCTGGGCGGTGGTCTGCGATCAAGTCTTATATGAAGTCCTTTCTTGATATACACACGAAAGAGCTGCTTTTTGCCCAAGGCGACCGGAAGCCGTTTTTCGCCAGACTCATACAGGATTTGAGATAAGCGTCGCCCATGGGAAAACCGATGATAAGCGGTACATTCCATTTTCACTCGACGTATTCTCACGACGGCAAAAATACCCTGTCAGAGATTGCCTCTGCTCTGAGCGGAAGCGGTTTTTCCTTTTGCGTTATGACAGAGCACTTTGAAGATTTTGATGAGGTGAAGTTTGACCGCTACGTGAAGGAGGCGAAACAGGTTACCGAGAGCAGCGGCTTCCTTCTCATTCCGGGTGTCGAGGTTGACCTATCAGGATTGCACACAATCGTATTCCCTGTGAGGGAGTATGCAGAGATCGTTCGTTTTGCATCCGACGGACAGAACAGCAACGGTCCCATCTTTAAGGTGCTGGCTCATCCCTCCAAGTACTCGTTTGAAAAAGTTGTTTGGCACGTAGAGAAGTACAAGATCGATGCCATTGAATTATGGAATCAACAGGCAGATGGGCGTCACATGCCGCCTATAGATTTCCTGGAACGGCTCAAGGGACTGCCGTGGCGAAATCAGTGTCGCTACTTTTTTGGTTGTGACTTGCATAGCGTGAAACTGGTGGCATCCAACGCAATTTCCGTGCCGAATGCCTACAAACCGACACCTGAGAGCGTCGCGAAGGCATTGATCGATGGAGATTTCGTCACGAGCAATGGCCCGACAGGGATCGACTATCACAACGGCTCTGGTAGAACTGACTTCGATACATGGCTGGAGAAGCTACGGACGAAACCTAACTTCAAAGGACGAATTCTCGCGGGCGTGCGCTCCTGTTTGAAGCCTATGTATCGAATGCTACCAAGAAGTATGCGACATTCGCTAAATGACGTTAAGAACTTCGTCAGAGACAAGGTCTGAAAGTCCCTACAACGTAGAGGTTTTAATGATCGACTTCATTTTCACATTGGACTACGAAATCTATGGCAATGGTACCGGCGCACTCAAGGACCTGGTCTTCGAACCGGCCGAACATCTGCGGGATATATTCCGAAACTGGGACGCTCAATTCGTCGCATTCGTTGAGGTTGCGGAGTTGGAAAGGATAGAGGCTTTAGGTACGGATCCGACCATCGATCTCGTGAAAGCGCAGATACGGGAGTTGGATCGAGACGGCTTTGAAATCGCACTACACCTTCACCCGCAGTGGTATAACGCCCGCTACGATCAGGGCCGATGGTCCCTCGACTACAGCGAATACAATCTTTGCACATTGTCTCGGACGAGAATCACTGAAATCGTGGATTCTGCGCTCGGCTACCTGCGATACGTTCTCGACGGGCCTGATTTCACGCCGCTGTCATTTCGCGCCGGTAACTGGTTGTTCCAGCCAACACAGACGGCAGCAAGCGTCCTGGCCCAGAAGGGTATCAAGATAGATTCATCGGTTTTTAAGGGCGGATTGCAGCACAATCATAATTTGGATTATCGGCCTGCTCTGGGGAATGGCTATTACTGGCCGTTCAGCGATGACGCGACCACACCGGATCCAAATGGCCCGTGGCTTGAGCTGCCCATCTACACTGAGATGGTGGCACTTTGGAGAATGCCGACTACGAAGCGCCTAGGCTTCAATAACAGCGTGGGCATGGCTGGGCGAAGCGCTCGGTATAAATGGAATCGAGTTCTCGATTTCCTGCGTTTTGAATATCCACTCAAGCTCGACTTTTGCCGTATGACACTCAACGAGTTGACATCGATTATGGAGAGGATTATTGCGGAAGATCAAAATGCGCCAGAGCTCTATAAACCCGTTGTAGCCATTGGGCACACGAAGGATTTGGCCGACCCTAAGACGGTCGATGCATTTCTTTCCTTCTTGCGAAGCAAGAGAATCTCCGTGTCAACATTCGAGGGAATCAAACCGAGGCTGTTGTCTGGAGAAGCGTGGACCGCACCGTCTTTGCTCCATGAGTAGGTTGAAATTAGTAACACAATTTGAGCAATCAATGGTGATTCGAACGTACAGCCTCTTCCGCGGCGGTGCAGCTCTGCCCTCCCATTTCACACCGGAGGTCTCGGACGCCGTGCCACGAAAAGAAGAGCAGCTAGACAGCCGGGGGAAAGGCCTTAATACCGGCCTTCTCATCATAAACGCCGACGATTGGGGGCGAGACGCGGAAACTACCGATAGGATGTCGGAATGCATCCTTCACGGATCCGTTTCCTCGGTAAGCGCCATGATCTTCATGGAGGATTCGGAGCGGGCCGCGGCGATAGCTCGTGAGCGAGGGATCGATGCCGGACTTCACCTAAATTTTACAACACGGTTGTCGGCACCGAACTGTCCAAGTCAGCTCGCGGAACGCCAACAAGAAATCGCTGGCTATTTGTTGCGACGCCGGTTCAATCGGATGGTCTTTCACCCCGGACTTATGCGCTCCTTCGAGTATGTCGTGAAAGCTCAAATCGACGAGTTCCGTCGTTTGTATGGGGCACCGCCAGACCGAATCGATGGCCACCATCACATGCATCTCTGCGCCAACATACTTTTAGGAAGACTGCTCCCGTCAGGAACATTGGTTCGGCGAAACTTCTCATTTCAGTCTGGAGAGAAGAGTTTGGTGAATCGCCTCTATCGCAGAGCTGTGGACCACAGACTGGCTCGGCGCCACCGCCTCGTTGATTTCTTGTTCTCGTTAACACCGCTCGAACCTAAAGGACGCCTGGAACGGATTCGTTCTCTTGCGCGCCAGTTTATTGTCGAGGTCGAAACACATCCAGTTAAGGCAGACGAATATCGGTTCCTTAAAGGAGACGAGGTTGTCCGCTGGACCGAGGATGTTCCGATTGCGCCTCGTTTCGCTATGCCAAGAAGGATGCAGTAGGAAAATCGATGCAAGAAGCTCTTGAGAGGCCGACGCATTGGCCATACCGCGTCAATCTTCGGCATGCCGGGAATTTCTACGCCTTACCGAAGTGTAGACTGGGCGGGCGTCGGAGGGATCTCTATGCAGCAACCTGAATGTCTGTCCATCGTGATGCCTGCCTATAACGAGGAGGCTACCCTCGAGACCGTGGTGCAGAGAGTCCTGAAGGTTCCGCACCTTCTCGAAGTGGTGATCGTTAACGATTGTTCCAGCGACGCTACGGGCAAGGTCGCCGAAGAACTGGCTCGCCTACATCCGAAGATTAGGGTGCTACACCAGCCAGCGAACCGCGGAAAGACGGAAGCCTTGAAAACCGGCTTCGCGAGCACTCGGGGCGACATTGTGATCGTGCAGGATGCTGATTTAGAGTACGACCCCTCGGATATCGGGGAAGTGATCGCCCCCATTCTCGCTGGTGAGGCCGATGTTGTTTACGGATCACGTTTCCTAGTTCGCAAGACAGCACGGGTGTTGTACTTCTATCACTAT
>WNEZ01001589.1_pt1 | contig 20221 bp, 20 predicted proteins | sample 5400521 | NCBI WGS metagenome assembly WNEZ01 (sample SAMN13153339, study PRJNA577476) | soil metagenome | isolation source: 120 cm saprolite under Douglas fir tree site 2 hole 1 replicate 1 | place: USA:California | collected 2015-04-18 | reverse complement strand
GGTTAACCGGGTAAGGGCCCTGGTAGACAACCAGGTTGATAGGCCGCAGGTGTAAGAGGAGCAATCCTTTGAGCTGAGCGGTACTAATAGCCCGAGGGCTTGTTCACCTATAACTCACTCTTCAATTTCTGAGGAGTCGAGACGTCACGTGATCCAGCGCTGAAGGCAGCTGGAGAATCTCATAGACCTAATTCGGTTGTCGATCATCCCCTGGGCGCCTTTGCGCGCTCTGGGCTGAGCGGCCCCGTATATTGCCAGGACTTGTCAAAGACACCTTCCGATCCGAGTGTCGACCTGCACTGGGCCGCGCGTGCCATCGATCTGGCCCGTCAAGCCGATTACACGACCAGCCCGAATCCGATGGTGGGGGCGGTGGTGTTGGACGCAGTCGGTGGGCTCGCCGGCGAGGGCTATCACCGTCAGGCGGGGCGGCCACACGCTGAGCAGGAGGCGCTCGAGTCTGCGGGCGATCGAGCCAAGGGTGGCACGCTGTACGTCAATCTCGAGCCATGTACGCACGCGCATCGGGAGCCTAACTGCGCCCAGGCGGTCGTGCAGTCCGGCGTGAACCGCGTCGTGATCTCGATGGCGGATCCGGATCAACGAGTGCAAGGCTCGGGGATCGAGTTCCTGCGTTCGGCCGGCATCGAAACCTTGGTCGGCGTGCATGAAGATCGAGCCCTGCGGCTCAACGAGTTCTACATCAAGCATCGTCTGACCGGGCGACCGTTCGTGACCGCGAAGTTCGCTATGAGCCTCGATGGAAAGATCGCCACCAGCTCCGGTGAGTCTCGATGGATCAGCGGTAACGAATCCCGAGCCCATGGCCACGTGCTTCGATCAGCCCATGATGCAATCCTGGTCGGCGTCGGGACAGTGCTCGCGGACGATCCCGAGCTGACCGCGCGGGTGGAAGGCTCGGCAGCGCGACAGCCCCTGCGCGTGGTCCTCGATTCCCACCTGCGTACGCCGCCCCAGGCCAAGGTCCTGGGGCCGAACACAGTGATCGCGACCACGCGTTCCGGACAGCTGGGCGAGGCCGAAACTCTGGTGCTGCCCCGGACTCCGGAGGGGCGGGTTGGAATCGGGCCGCTGCTCGAGGAACTGGGTCGGCGCGGGATCCTGAGCCTCCTGGTGGAAGGTGGGGCGGAGGTTCACGCCTCCTTCTTCGCCGAACGCCTGGTGGACAAGGTGGAGGCCTACATCGCCCCTTTGGTCATCGGAGGTCGCGAGGCGCCCGGTCCCGTCGGCGGTCAGGGAGTCCGCCGCCTTGCGGAGGCGATCAGGTTGCGCGAGGTCGACGCGACTCGAATTGGCGATGATCTGTGGATCACTGGTTACGTTGATGTTCACCGGAATAGTTAGCGCCATCGGGGAGGTCGTCGAAGCCGGCTCTGGCCGACTCGGAATCGAGCACGGACCGACGACGAGCCGCCTCAAGCTTGGCGGCAGCGTTGCTGTCAACGGGTGCTGCTTGACAGTCGTGTCCAAGCGGGGCACAGCCTTTTACGCGGATGTTGTGCCCGAGACCCTGCGGCGGACCAATCTGGGGCGGCTGGCGCACGGGAACACCGTCAACCTGGAAATGCCGTTGGCAGGCCACGGCTTTCTAGACGGCCACCTGGTCCAGGGCCACATCGATGCCACGGCGCGGATCAAGAAAGTGAAAATGACGGCCACAGGCTCCGAGCTCATGATCGGGCTGCCGGCACGGCTGAGCGACCTGGTGGCCGAGAAAGGATCGATCGCGGTCGACGGGGTGAGCCTCACGGTCGCAGGCGTTGACGAGCCCCGCGGCACCTTTGAGGTGGCTCTGATTCCCCATACTCTGGCCGCCACGATCGCGGCAGGCTATGCCGTGGGCACCATCGTGAACCTCGAGGCGGACGTGATCGCCCGCTACGTGGCCCGAAACCTGCGCCGGTAGTATTCAGTGTCGCTATGACCCTGGCTACCGTTCCGGAGGCGATCGCCGACTTCGAGGCCGGAAAGTTCGTGATCGTCGTCGACGACGAAGACCGCGAAAACGAAGGCGACCTCGTGGTCGCTGCCCAGCTCGTCACGCCCGAGCACATCAGCTTCATGACCCGTCACGGATCCGGGCTGGTATGCATGCCTGTCATCGCCAGGCGACTGGACGAACTTGGCATCGCGCCCATGGTTGAGCGCAACACCAGCCGCCTCGGAACCGCGTTCAGCGTCAGCATCGATGCCAAGGACAACGTGACTACAGGGGCTTCCGCCTACGATCGGGCCGCGACGATTCGAAGGGTTCTCGATCCAGCGGCGAAGGCAGCAGACTTTTCGATGCCCGGCCACACCTTTCCGCTGCGGGCGGCGGAAGGCGGCGTGCTCACCCGGGCCGGCCAGACGGAAGCAGCGGTCGATCTCGCGATACTGGCCGGGCTCTACCCGGCCGGAGTGATCACCGAGCTCATGAAAGCAGACGGCACGATGGCGCGCATGCCCGATCTCGAAACATTTGCCAATGAGCACAGCATCAAGGTCATCACGGTCGAGCAGATGATTGCCTACCGGCGACGCAACGAGAAGCTCGTTGTGCGTCGCGTCGAAGCTGTGATCCCGATTGGGGATGAGAAAGCGCGGCAGTGGAAGCTTTATGCATACGAAGATGTGCTCCGGCACGAAAACCACCTTGCTCTGGTCCTGGGGGACATCGATCCGCAGCGGCCGGTGCTCTTGCGCGCACACTCCGAATGCTTAACCGGGGACATCTTCGGCAGCCTTCGCTGTGATTGCGGCGCGCAGCTGCATGCGGCAATGGAGATGATCGCCTCCGATGGGGTCGGTGTGATCCTGTACATCCGGCACCAGGAAGGTCGTGGGATTGGGCTCCTCGACAAGCTGCACGCCTACAACCTTCAGGATCGCGGCCTCGATACGGTGGAAGCGAATGAGGCTCTCGGCCATCCCGCCGACAAGCGCGATTACGGCATCGGCAGCCAGATCCTCTACGACCTCGGCGTACGCAAAATCCGCCTATTGACGAACAACCCCAAAAAGATTTACGGCCTGGAAGGATTTGGGCTGGAGGTGGTCGAGCGTGTGCCGATCAAGATCCCGTCGAACCCCCACAACGAGCGCTACCTGAAGACCAAGAAAGACAAGCTCGGTCACCTGTTGTAGGCGCGCTGACGATTGGGGGAAAGAGGCAGCCAGCCTGACCTGAGCGGCGCGGATCTTCATATCGCCGTTGTGGTCGCGCGCTACAACGAAGATGTCACGAAGCGGTTGTTGCGCGGGGCGCTCGGGGCATTGGAGGCGCGCGAGGTGGCTGTGCCTGACGTCTACTGGGTCCCGGGGGCGCTCGAGCTGCCGGTGACCGCGCTCACCCTGGCGGAGAAAGGCCAGCACGATGCCATCGTGTGTCTGGGGTGCGTCATCCGCGGCGAGACTTTTCATTTCGAAGTGGTGGCCTCTCAGGCCGCGGCCGGGATCCTTCAGGTCCAGCTCGACACGGGAGTGCCGGTCGCGTTCGGGGTGCTGACCACCGAAGACAAGGACCAGGCCCTTGCGCGCTCCGGTCCAAAGAACAACAAGGGCGCCGAGGCGGCTGAGGCAGCCATCGAGATGGCGAACCTGCTGCGCAGCATCCAAGGCTGAGCGTTCTTAACAACCTGGGTTGCCGGGACTTTTTCTCGCGCCTACGCTCGCGCCAGGTGCGTCGGTTGGGGGAGGGAACGGCACCGGGAGAGGGAGGGCCCGAAGGGCGAGGGGTCTCTTAGTAGCCGGCGACCGAGAACGCCTCGACCTGAGCCCCCGCCGGCGCTACCACGAACCCCTCCGTTGCCGCCGGAGTGCTGAAATGCCGCGCCCCGCCAAGGTTGGCGCTATACACCACCGACCCAGACGAAAGGTCGAGCGCGAACAGCCGTCCCGTCTCAGGCTCGATCGCCCACACTGCGCCGGCGGCGATGATCGGAGAACCCAGGCGTGGATTCGAGGCTTTCCACGCGACGCTGAATGACGTCTGGTTGACCGAAAGAGCGACCAGGCCGTCTGAGCACGGAATCAAGACCATCGGGCCTGACCAGGCGGTACCGCCCCATGCCCCTGCGCAGACCGACCCGCTCGCGACCTGACCCGCGACGCCCCCGAGCGCGTCGGCTCGAAGCAGGTAGGCGACTCCCTGCTTCCCAACGGCCACGACCACACCTAGCGACGGCAGCACCGTGGCCCCTACCGAGCCGAGGTCCGTATCGCTGGCATCAAGCGCTCGCCAGTCGCCAGGTGCAAAGACCGAGCGTACCTGAAGATCGGGAGACAGTTCGATCACTGAATTGCTGAACGCGAATGACTGCGTCGGAGAGCCGTTGCCCGTCACGACGTACACGGCCCCGCTCGCATCGATAGTCGGGCCTGCTGGGCTCCAGATCCCAGCCTCGCGAGCGACCGGCGTCCGGTAGTAAAGAGCCTGGCCGCCCGCGGACGGCACGGCAACGACGTAGCCGTGGTAGTTGCCGCAGTCGCCGTAGAGTCCGCCGAACGGAATGTAGATGCGACCCGAGCCGAGGGCCAGCGCGCCACGCTCCTGCTGGACCGATGGGTCTGATCCGGGTGGGTCGACGGTCTGTTGGCCTACCACCGAGCCATCGGTCAGGCTCAGTGTGAAAAGAACGTGGTGGTAGCCGGCCAAGAACGCGACCACATAAAGACGCCGGCTCACAACGTCCGCGGCCGGCGTTCCAGTGATGCCCGTAACCGGCCGGATATCACCACATGGAAGCGTCGACGCGTCGACAGGATCGCCCAGGTGGCGCTGCCAGACCACAGCGCCTGTGAAGAGATCCAGCGAATACACCGTATTGCTCTCAGTCGCGACCAGTACGTGTCCTTGAACGATCAACGGAGACGCGTATACGTCTCCATCGACCGGGGCTCGCCAAGCCTGAGTCGGACTTCCATAAGCGGGCAAGCCTGGTCCGACGCCCGAGCGACCCGCGTTCTGGTGATACTCCGGCCAGTCGAACCCGAGGCTGGGCGACGGCGAAGCGGTAGGCCTTGCGGAAACGGCCGCCGAGGCAGAAGGAGAGGGTGAGGCGCCGGCGCGAGATCCTCCGCCACACGCAACACCGAACACCAGCACGACAGTGATGCAAATCGCAAGCCCGGCTTGACCCCGACGCCGTGGGGTGATCACAGCCCCCAGCTGAACTTGTGCACTCCCGTCAGCCGTGCGCGCGCCGGTCCGATGAGCTCGGCTTTTCCCTGCACGGTCACGCCTCGTTTGGGTCCCATGGCATCGACTGCGATGGCCGCCCGCGGCTCGGCGGTCAGGTTGCGCAGCTTGACCCCATCGACATCGAATTCGAAGGCGCCGGAGTCGTTGAACGCATACAAGACGGGCACCACGTGCGGCCATCCGGACGGTCCAACAGTGGCAAGGCGGCCGATGCGCTGCGAGCGAAGGAACTCGAGCTCCGGCTCGGTGAAAACCATCACTCCAATCCTATCGTCGCGGCGGCAGCCGTCTCGCTCGTAGACTGCAAGAACTCAGTCTGGACAAGAGCGATTCTTCGGCGCCAGAAGACGCGGCGCCGTCATGGAGAGTGTGGGATGGCCAGTATCGGCACGCGCGGTTTGGAGGCGGTCGGTGGCTACTCGGTCGTGCGCCGCGAGCCACTCGAGAGGCTCGCGGGCTCGTTCATCGAGCTTGTTCACGAGCGCACGGGGGCCAGGCACATTCATATCGAGTGCCCTGACGACAACAACGCATTCGGCGTGTCCTTTCCGACCGTCCCCAAGGACTCGACAGGGGTTGCCCACATCCTGGAGCACGTGGTGCTGGCAGGATCGCGACGCTTCCCAGTCCGCGATCCCTTCTTCAGCATGACCCGGCGTTCGCTCGCGACTTTCATGAACGCACTCACGAGCTCGGATGCGACTACGTATCCGTTCAGCACGCGCAACGCCAAGGACTACGTGAATTTGCTGCTCGTGTACCTCGATGCGGTCTTCTTTCCGTTGCTGGATGAGGACTCCTTCAAGCAGGAGGGAATCCGTTTCGAGTTCGAGGACCCAGCCGATCCCTCCAGCGGGCTCCGTTACAAGGGTGTGGTCTTCAACGAGATGAAGGGTGCGTTGGCCACGCCGCAGGCGGCCATGCAGCTAAACATGGGCCGCACGTTGTTTCCGGGTCTAACCTACGCGAACGTTTCGGGCGGAGACCCGGAGCACATCCCCGATCTCACCTGGGAGCAGCTGCGGAGCTTTCACGAGGCGCACTACCACCCGAGCAACGCTTACTTCTTCACGTACGGCGACCAGCCGCTGGACAGAACGCTCGCCACGATCGAAGAGAACGCACTGGCGCGCTTCGAGCGGTTCGCCGTCGACACGTCGATCCCAAACGTGGCGCGATTCACGAAGCCAGTCACATCGGTCGAGGCCTACCCGGCCACCCCGGGCGAAGACAACTCGCGCAAGGCTCAGGCCCTCGTCGGCTGGGTCACGGTGCCGGCTGTCGACTCGTTCCAGCTGCTCGCAATGAGAGTCCTGTCCGAAGTGCTGCTCGGGAATCCCGGGTCGCCTCTGCGCAAAGCCCTCATCGACTCGAAGATCGGCAGCGCTTTAGCGGACGGCAGTGGTTTTCATGACGACTACAGAGAGACGGTGTTTGGCGCTGGGCTGAAAGGAATCGCTATCGACGATGCACAGAAGGTCGAGGCAGTCGTCCTTCAGACCCTCGAAAAGCTGGTCAGGGATGGTGTCGACAAGGCGCAGGTCGATGCCGCCATTCACAGGCTCGAGTTCGAGAAGCGGGAACGCTCGAACGCCGGTTATCCGTACGCGCTCAAGGTCCTGTTCACTTTTCTCGGCTCCTACCAGTACGGTGGCGATCCGTATACCCCCCTCAATCTCGATGCCGACCTCGAACACCTCGAGCAGGCACGAAAAGAAGGGCGTTTCTTCGAGAACCTGATCGCGGCCGAGCTATTGGACAATCAACATCGAGGCCTGCTCGGTCTCGAGCCAGACCCCAACCTCGAGGAACGAAAGCGGCAGCAGGAGCTCGAGCGCCTGGCGGCCATCGATGCCACGCTCACGGATGCAGACCGAGCCCGCATCGTCGCCGACGCGCTTCGCCTCAAAGCCGCGCAGGAAGCCAAGCAGGATGTCGCGGTCTTGCCGTCCCTCGAGTTGACCGACATCCCCATGCAATTCGAGGACGTCACCAGCCGGCAGATCCAAATCGGACCTGCGACCGTGGAGTTTTTCCCGCTCCCAACCAACGGGATCACGTACATCGACATTCGCTCAGATTTCTCGGCCCTGCCGCCGGACTTGAAAGCCCTGCTGCCGTTGTTCAGCCGCGTGTTCACACAAACGGGAGCGGCCGGCCAAGACTACGTGGAGATAGCGGCCCGCATTGCGGGCTACACCGGTGGTATAGGCGCGGCTCCGGCGGTCCAGCCACTGGCAGCGCGCGACGACTACCTGCAGTCTTTCTATGTCTCAGGGCGCGCGCTCGACCGCAACGTCGGTCCGTTCATCGACCTGCTCACGGACCTGACAGCTCGGCTGGACATCGAACCAAGCCGGCTCAAGGAGGTCATCGACGAAAGCGCAACTCGGTTGGAGAGCTCGATCGCAGGTCTCGGCTTTCAATTCGCCCTCCTCAGGGCCACCTCCAAGCTCAGCTCTGAAGGTGCCATCAACGATGGTCTGCAGGGGATCGGGATGCTTCACGAGGTTCGCCGCCTGGCGCGGCTCGATGAAGGGGAGCTGGGCGAGGTCATCGCCAGGTTGGTCGCCACGCGCACTGCCCTATTCCGCCAGGACTCGGTCCACATCGTCGTGACCTGTGAAGAGTCGATGATCGACTCTATCGCGGAGCGACTGCAGGGTTTGGTCGGTGCCCTGCCGGCGGGCGGGCCGAACGGCCATATCGAGAAGCCCGACCCACTCGCAGCCGCCCCGGAAGCCCGGACGACGCCGCTGCCGGTGGCCTTCAACGTTCGCGGTTTCAAGACCGTTCGCTACATCCATCCCGACGCGCCCGCATTGCTGGTGCTCGCGAACTATCTTCGCGACACCTTCCTGCACCGCGAGCTACGCGAGAAGGGCGGTGCGTATGGGGCGATGGCTCAAGCGAGCATTGGCAGCGGAACCTTCTATATGGCCTCATACCGTGATCCGAACGTAACGCGCACATATGACACGTTCGACCGAGCGATAACGTGGCTCCTGGAAGGCGAGGTGGCCGTCGACGCGCTCAAGGAGGCAATCCTGGGCGCTTGCGGCGACGTCGACCCTCTGGAATCTCCCGATATCAAGGGCCGGCGCGAGGCCGGCAACCGGCTTACAGGGTTCACCCGACAAGAGCGGGAGAAGTTCAAGGGGCGCCTCCTCGAGGTCACGGCCGCCGACCTCAAGCGAGTGGCGAGGAAGTACCTGGCGCGTGGTCGCTACGTCCAGGCCACGGTGGCGGGCCCTGAGCTGGTGGAGGCGGCACTGCGGGAGCGGCCCGGACTGTTTGAGGTGGTCGCGCCGGTCTAAAGCCTGTCCATGTCAGAATCGGCCCCATGAATCTCTGGCGTCGCGAGTACTTCTGGCCCGCCGTGTTGATCGTATTCGGGATCTATTTGCTCCTGAGCAACCTTCACCTCCTGACCTGGCTGCGTGGTGATTTGATCTGGCCACTGGCGTTGATCGCCCTTGGTGTGTGGCTCGTCCTCAGGCGAACGCGCACCTGATCGATTAGGGGCACGGGTGATGTGGAATCGGAGGTATAGGAGCCTCTTCTGGCCGGCGATCCTGATCCTGGTCGGCGTCTTCGCCCTACTTGTCAATGTGCGCCTCGTGCCGGTCGAACGCCTCGACCGCCTGGTGGACCTGTGGCCGCTGATCCTGGTCGTGATCGGACTGGAGGTCGTCGTCCGTCGTGCCTTGCAAGGAGCCAGCGCCGAAATTGCCGCCGCGGTGATCGTGCTGCTCGCGATCGGCGGCGCAGCCGCCTACGTGGCGCTTGGGCCTTCGACTCCGACGGGGATCCAGACTCTCGATGCCGCCGGCAAGATTGGGCGCCTCGATCATGCGGCGGTCCAGGTCGACGCGGGCTCAGCGACCGTCACCATGCAAGGAAGCGGCTCCATTGGCGACGACCTTTTTCGCGCGCATGTCGAGTACTCGGGGCGCAAGCCGGATGTGAGCCTGGACTCCTCGAGCGGTGAGCTCCATATCTCACAGAACGACACCTCGGGCTTCTTTTTCCAGAGCCGCCGATTCGCTCTCACCCTGCAGCTCAACTCCAGCGTGCCCTGGAAGATTGGCGTCGACACCGGTGCGTCGAGCAACACGTTCACGCTGTCCACGGTTCACGTCGCGAGCATCGACCTGAACACCGGGGCCAGCAAAGATGACATCTCCGTTGGCACGCCGTCCGGCACGGTGCCGATCACGATCAACGGAGGCGCGCTCACCGTGAACGTGCATCGGCCTGCGGGCGTTAACGCCTCGGTATCGGTGTCGGGTGGGGCCGCGAGCCTGAGCTTCGACGGCCGCCAGAGCAAGGCTGTGGGGACCCTGACAGCGCAGACGAGCGAGTACGACCACGCCAACGATCGATACCAGATCCAGGTCGACGGTGGCGCGGACAATGTGACTGTGGACGCTAGGGGCCTCGGGGCCTAGGCACTTCTCCGAGTCGGTGGTCGAGCGCGCCGATTCGCGTAGCGTGCCGCGACAGCGTGTCGCGGTCAAGAGCGGACCGAAAGCCTCGCGCAGCGATCTCGAGCATGGCCTCCAGCTCGGGCCGGAGGACGCCGGCGGCTTTGAGAACGTGGACCAGCGCCGCCATCCGCTCCGCGCCCGCGAGCATCTCGCCTTGATCGACTCCGATACGGGCGAGGTCGCCGGCCTCTTGCTCCAGGCGCCCCGCGAGCCTGGTGTGCTCGTCATCACCCCGCGCCGCGCAAAGCTCCGCGCCGCGCTGGGCGGCGGCGGCGGCCAGACGCGCCTCGAGCAACCGACCGCCGGCCGCCGGGAGCGCGGCGAATGTCGGACACAATCCGATCACCTGCTGCCGGCCGACCTCTACGCCGCGCCGTTCCAGCTCCGTGATCACTGCGGAAGGCGACGTCTCATCGAGGCGGAAAAGGTTCAGCGATAACTGAATGCGTTCATCCGAAGTCAAGTCGACGGGCGGCAGTTCGAAGACCAGGGCCTGCACTCCGCGCAAGCCGCCGGCCGATTCCCTCAACGATCTGGCCAGCGCGCGAGCCGACTTCAAATCCAACCCCGGCAATAGGACGTTGAATGCCAGCAAGAGTGGCCGCGCGCCGATGCACACGGCGCCCGCGGACGCGTGCAGCTCGGGACCGCCGAGGGTTGGACGCACCCGACCGGCTCGAATATCTGCAAGCGTGTCCTTTTCACCGTGTCCGTAGAAGAAGACCGGGATCCGCAGCTCGTTCCAGATCCGCTCGCCCAGCTCTCTCGCGAGCTCGCGAGCAGCCGCGAGTGACGCCTGACCCAGAGGCACGATCGGAATGACGTCGGCGGCTCCAACTCGAGGGTGGACTCCGCTGTGTTCGCGGAGGTGGATCCGTTGAGCCGCCACCCGGACGGATGCAGCCAGCGCGTCGACGATGCGGGGGCCCTCACCGGCCAGAGAGACGACCACCCGGTTGTGGTCGACGTCGGCGTCGACGTCGAGGACGTGCGCATGGGCGGCAGCGCCTGCGATCTCTGCGATGACTTCGGCACGCCTTCCTTCAGAGAAGTTGGGAACCGATTCGAACACGCGGAGGTGCCCCATGCCCCTGTTAGCCTACGTGCCCATGCCCGGCCCGGTCGCGCTCGTGTACGGCGAGGAGCTGATGAAGCATCGTCTCTCCGACCAGCACCCGCTCCAGCCGATCCGGGTCAAGCTGGCCGTGGATCTCATCCACGCGAGGGGCCTGATCGAGCACGCTCACCTGCTGCCCCCGCGACGCGCTACCATCGCCGAGCTCGAGCTCGTTCATTCGCCCGATTACGTGGACCTGGTCCGGAAGCTGAGCGATCCCGCGCAGCGGCGCCAGGTGCCGCCCCACCTTGTCGAAGCCGCCGGCTTCGGATCGGCTGACAATCCAATCTCAGACGAGTTGCACGAAGGGACGTCTTTGGTGGTGGGCGCGACCCTTGTCGGCGCCGAAGCCCTGGAGAGTGGGGCTGCGCTTCATGTGTTCAGCCCGTCAGGCGGTCTGCACCACGCGCATCGTGACCGTGCGTCGGGCTTCTGCACGTATGACGACCCAGCGATAGCGTGCCGGTGGCTGCGCGAGCGCGGGCATCGAGTCGCCTATGTCGATGTGGACGTTCACCACGGCGACGGCGTCGAGGACATCTTCTACTCCGATCCGGATGTGCTCACGATCAGCCTTCACGAGAGTGGTCGTTATCTGTTTCCCGGAACGGGATTTCCGGCGGATTGCGGCGTCGGTGAGGGTCGAGGCGCGGCGGCAAACCTGCCGTTCGTGCCATTCACGTGGGACGAACCGTGGCTCGAAGGATTCGAAAAAGTGGTGCCGGCCATGCTGCGCCGGTTCAAGCCGACCGTGCTTGTGACCCAGGATGGCTGTGACACGCACTACCTGGATCCGCTGGCTCACCTCGCCGCGACCACCCGAATCTGGCCGCGTGTGGGGGCGATGTTCCACGAGCTCGCCCATGAGCTGTGCGAAGGCCGGTGGCTGGCGTTGGGGGGCGGGGGGTACGCCATCTACGAGGTGGTGCCGCGAGCCTGGACCCTGTTCTTCGCCGAGATGGTCGAACGGCCGGACCTGGCCGCCGATCTCAACGATGCTTCGAGCGTGATCCCGGCGGAGGAGGCGCAGGAACGAGTGTGGGCCTCGCTGCGCCAGGAGTTGAGGACGCTAGGCGAGGTCCACAGCCTCGACTTCGGCTGATCCTTCGGGGCGCCCAGCCCAAAAAACACCCATCCCAAGCCCCCACCCTCCCTTGGGGAATCCTTGTGGGGGGTCACGGTAGGCGTTGAGTTGCGACCCGGGCAACCCTGCCCGTTAAGACCCCCGGCTGGCTCGAAGGATGGCGACCACGGCGACCTGCAGCGGGATCGCCGTGCCGAAGATCGCGGCGAGCGCGGGCACTACCCAGGCGAATCCCCGCGGGTGCTGGGAGCCGAGCACCGCCACATAGCCGGCAGAGGCAGCCACCACCACCACCTGCCACAGCAGCACCACCTTCAGCCAACGCCCGACGGCCCGACGCATCTGCGCGAGGTCATGGGTCAACAGCGGCCGCTGAAGCACTCGATTGTAAATGGCGTACTGGACTGCCATGGTGAGAAGAAAGACGAGGACCCCGAAGCTGAGAAACGAGCTGTCGCTCAGGCGGCGTAGGTGCGCAGGCAGCGGGTGCAGACGCGCGCGCGGACCGAACGCCCGGCGACAGTCACGCGGCCCATCTGAAGGTTGGGTTCAAATCTCCGGTTGACCCGGTTCTTGGCATGACTGACGTGGTGTCCGTACTGCGGCTCCTTGCCGCAAATCGCGCAGCGTTTGGCCATGAGTCACCTTCGGAGGGGGAATTCAGTCGAAAGGCAGACGCCCGGGCGAGCCGATCTCACCTGAGCGTTACCGAATTGTACCATGGGCTCTCCATGGCCTCGAAAATCCCCACGGCGCTCGGGCGGGCTCAGCGCTGGGGCCGCATCGAAGTCTTCCCGTCCGCCGTCGCAGCCATCGCCGGTCATGCCGCCACGAGCTGCTACGGCGTCTCGGGTATGGCCGCCCGCGGACTCCGCGATGGCGTGGCCGAGCTGCTCCGAAGGGAGAGCGTGGATCGCGGTGTGGAGGTGGTCGAGGTCGAGGGCGGGCTCGCGATCGACATCTACGTGATCGTGCGATACGGGATGCGGATCTCCGAGGTCGCCCACAACCTGCAGGAGACGGTCAAATTCGAAGTCGAACGGGCGGTGAACGTGCCCGTCGTGGAGGTCAACGTGAACGTTCAGGGCGTCAAGGAAGAGCGGCGCTGAGTCATGGTGTCCCGTAGGCCGGCCGGGGTGGACGGTCCCCTCTTCAAGCAGGCCTTGCTCGGCAGCCTCAACTGGTTGGCGACCAACCACGAGGAGGTGAATCGTCTCAACGTGTTCCCGGTGCCGGATGGGGACACCGGCACCAACATGCTGCTCACGCTCCAGTCCGCGGTCGAGGACATCAAAGAGTCGAACGCAGCTGAGGTGAGCAAGATCGCCAAGCTCGCCTCGCACGGCAGCCTGATGGGTGCGCGTGGGAACTCGGGCGTGATCCTGTCGCAGATCTTTCGGGGTTTCGCGCGTGCGGTGGAGGGCAAGAGCTCGCTGGCGCCCCGAGAGCTCGCCGTCGCCTTCGAGGAGGCCGCCAATGCCGCCTACCGCGCCGTCAACAAACCCACTGAAGGCACGATCCTCACAGTCGCCCGCGAGGCGGGCCGGGCAGCAGCCGCAGCCGCTGGCGAAGACGATGCCACAGTCCCGAGCGTCATCGCCGCCGCAGCTGCCGGGGCGAGGGCAGCCGTCTTGAAGACGCCGAGCCAGCTGCAGATCCTTCGGGATGCGGGCGTCGTCGACGCCGGTGGGTTTGGCCTGCAGATCATCCTCGAGGGCATGCTGAAGACGGTCGAGGAGGCGGAATCGTTCCACGTCGACACGACCGCCGCGAGGCCGAAAGCCGCGCAGATCGCCCTCGACCTGCCTGAAGGCGGGTGGGGCTACTGCACCGAGTTCCTCATCGACGGCACGAACCTGGACCTCGACCACATACGAAACGAGATCGAGGCGCTCGGCAATTCGGTGCTCGTGGTCGGCGAACCGGAGCTGGTCAAGGTTCATGTCCACACGGACGACCCCACGCGCGTAATCAACCTGGCCGGCGGCTTCGGAAAAATCCTGAAGCTCAACGTCGGCGACATGTCGACCCAGCACAAGCGCATCCTCGACAGCGAGTCGGCTGCCGGCAGGCCGCCGCGCCCCAATGGAGTCGGCCTCGTCGCTGTGGTCGCAGGCAGCGGGCTGGTCGAGATCTTTCGCGGCCTCGGTGTCGACGCGATCGTCGAGGGTGGCCAGACGATGAATCCGAGCACGCAGGACATGCTCACCGCAGTCGACGGCGTGCCGTACGACGAGGTCGTCCTCCTGCCCAACAACGGCAATGTCATCCTCGCGGCGAGCCAGATTCCCAGCCTGACCAACAAGACGGTCCATGTGATCGAGACCCACAGCGTTCCGCAAGGCGTCGCCGCGGTGGTCGCGTTCCGGCCCGAGCGCAGCGGAGCCGACAACACGGCGACCATGAAGGCCGAGGCGGCGCGCATCCAGACCATCGAGGTGACACACGCGGTGCGCGACACGCGTTCGAACGGCCTCAAGGTCAAGAAGGGGGATGTGATCGGGCTCATCAACGACAAGCTGGAGTTCGCCGGCGCCGACTACGCCGAGGTCGTCAACAAAGCGCTCGGCAAACTTGGCCCCGACGCATACGAGCTCGTCACCGTCTATCGAGGCCAGGGCGCGAGCGACGACGAGATGGCGAACCTCGAGTCGGCGATCCGCTCCAACTTTCCCGGCCTGGAGGTCGAGGTCCAGCAAGGCGGCCAGCAGCATTACCCATTCATCCTCTCCGTCGAATAGTCCCGCCGGGTGACCTCTAAGCGTCGGTTCGCGGTGGTCACCGACTCCACCGCCGATCTTCCCGACGAATGGCGTGCTCGGTACGGCATCGAGGTGGTGCCGCTCAAGGTCATCTTCGGTGACGAGACATTTCGCGACCGCGTCGACATGTCCGACGACGAGTTCTTCCGCCGGCTCGCCGCCGCGACGAAGCTGCCGACCACCTCGGCGCCGTCGCCGGGTGAGTTTGCGCAGGCTTATCGACGGTTGGCAGAGAACCATGACGGCTGCATCTCCATCCACCTCGGCGCCCAGCTCTCCGCGACTGCCGAGGCCGCGCGGATCGGTGCAGAATCAGTGGAAGGCTTCCGGGTCGAGGTCGTCGACAGCCAGACCGTGACGATGCCCATCGCCTTCCTTTGCAGGGTGGCCGCGGAGTGCGAAACGCTAGAGGCGGCCACGGCCGCCGTCGAAGCAAGGGTCCCGAAAACCCGGGTCCTCGCCCTTCTGGACACTCTGCGCTACCTCGAGATGGGCGGTCGCCTCAATCGGGCCCAGGCGATGATCGGGACCATGCTCGACCTCAAGCCCCTCCTGCTGGTCGCCGATCGCGAGATCAAGCCGGTCGAGCGAGTGCGGACGCGGTCGCGGGCGATCTCGCGGATGGTCGACTATTTTCGCGGCGAGCTGCCGGTGGAGCACGTCGCGGTGGTGCATGCCCAGGCGCCCGATGAGGCTCTGAAGGTGGCGGCGGTCCTACGCGCGGACCTGCCTGGCCAAGAGGTCGCGATCGGCAAGATCGGCTGTGTCCTCGGCACGCACACCGGGCCCAAAGCCCTCGGCGTGGTCTACATCAAGAAGTAGCCAGCTTCACCGACCTGCCGGGGAGAGGCCACACGCGCAGCACCGGCGGCGTCAGCGCCACGATCCGAGGCACGGCGGCGACCGCCAGCCTGAACGCGCGCTGCTGCCCGCGTCCCCAGTCCAGCCCATATGACTCCCTCAGGGCAGGAGGCAGCAGCCCGGTTGTCACCACCTCGAACGGAACCATGAGCGGTCCCGGCAGCAGACGCAGTCGGGGCCGCACCACCAGACGGGCCAGGGTCTTCGCGCGTGGGGTGACGTGCACCTCACCACCCGCGATCATCCGCTGCACGTATTGGTCGAAATCGCGCAGCGATTCCGGGAAGCGATCCCGCGGGATTCCGAGCAGCTCGCCGAGCAGCTTCGACTCCTGATAGAAGTCCTCCTGCTCTGATGCTGTCAGGGGTGCAACGAAGGTCTGGTAGGTGACGAGGGCGGAGTCAACGAGCGTTGCGTGTACCCACAGGAGCAGGTCCGGATCGAGCGCGTGATAGTCGTCCCCCCGAACGCGAGAGTGAGCCTGATTGACCGCTCGGGCGGCGGCCAGCGCGGTCTCTCGCTCACCGAAAACGATCGCCATCGTCACCAGCACGGTGCGGCGGAGACGCCGGATGGGATGAGCGCGGAAGTCCGAATGATCGTCGACCCCCGCCGCCACCTTGGGGTGCGCCAACTGCATCAGCAGCGCACGCCCACCACCCAGCAGGAGGATGTTCTCGCGGCTGACGCGCCGGGTTATCGAATCGTCAGCGTAAAGGCCGGTCAGGTTGTCGCCTTGTCCATCTCCGCGTTGAAGTCGTCGCGGTAGTGCTGGTAGTAAGACTTGATCTTGGCCGAGGTGGCGGTGAAGTCGACAGCATTCATGGCCGCGAAGTCTGCAATCGCTGATTTGTTGGCGGCGTCGTAAGCCGCCGGCGTCCGTGCATTCAATACCTTGGCTGCGTCAACCGCGAGCGCCAGCAGAGGTACGAGAAAATCGTTGTATTCGCGTGGCAGCCCGGGCGAATTTGCCGTCAGGTGCTGCGCTTTGGCCGCGTCGGCCTGCAGCGCCGTGTCCGCGCTGGATTCGCCGACAATATCGCCGTTGTTGTCGTCGGTCAACAGGGTCTGAAGATCGATCAGAGCCTGGTAGAAGGCCTGGAAGAACTGTCCCAACAGCCTGTAGTCGCCGGCGGCCGATTTGAGCGTGCCCAGGGCTTTGCGCGCGTGGTCGATCCGGCCCGCTTCGGCGTCGAGGCGCGCGCTGCTGATCGCGGTGAGCCATTGCTGATCGTGCAAGCGAGAGCGAGCGGCCGCCATCGCCTGATCGTCGGCGCCGACAATCGCGCTCATGTTCTGAGACTCGGAAGCCAGCTGGCCGGCGGTTGACTTGCCCAGCTTGGGATCCGTCATCGCCGCGAACGAGCTCAGCTGCTGGTCCAGGAGGTCGAACGTGGTGTTCACGAAGGCGCGATGGGCGATCGCACCGTCGATGGCGCCCCTGGCGTCCGAGATGCGGCTCGACGCGTACACATATCCTGCCGACACATAGGCGATGACCCCGACCAGCAGCACGACGACGACGACGACCGAGGCTATGACCACCCTCAGGTTCCGCGGGCCGGGGCGCTGGCCGGGGGGCGGCGAATACCCATACGCGGGCGTTGCGCTTGCGTAACGACCGGCGGCGGGGTAAGCGGCGGGTGGAGGAGGTGGTTCTGGGGTTGCTTCTACGGGCGCCGGCGCGGGCGTGGGCGCGGGCGTGGGCTGATCGCTCGCCGGGCCCTGGTCGGCGGAGGGCGGATCTGGCGGCGGAGGCGGGTACGGCGGCAGATCACTCACGACTGTGAAATTTACTCCCCCTTGCTTGGGCGGCCGGGTTCATAGCCTTACATGCCGTTGGCTTTGGAGATCTCCGAGTTGTAGTCGTTGATCAGGGGGGTGTAGTAGCTCGCGATGTCATTTCCGATCTTCGTGAAGTCGTACGAGTCCAGCTTGGTGACGTCAGCCGTGACCTTGGGCGACAGAGACTGCCCCGCGCTCACATCGCTCGCGTTGACCGCGGCGAGAAGCTTGCCCTCGTCCGTGGCAAAAGTCTGAAAGTCGACGATGAACTTTTGGACCTCGGGGGGGAGCCCCGGTGCGTTCGACGCCTGCAGCGCCTTGCCCAGGTCGGTCTGCAGCGTTGAGACGCCAGCGAGGGCACCCTGGAAATCTGACGCCTGGATCTTGCTGCCGACCGCGTCGAAGTCCATGAGTGCGTCGAAGAATGACTGATAGAACGTAGCCAGCAGCACGTAGTCACCCGTGAGAGTCTTGCTGTCGCGAAGCGCCTTGCGTTCATGACCGATCTTGCTCGAGTAGTGATCGAGATTCGAGCGATTGAACACAGTCAGCCACGAACTGTCGGTCAGGCTGGCCTGAGCGGACGCCAGCAACGCGTCGTCAGCAGCGCTTGTGGTCTCGGCTGCCTTCGATTTGCTCACGACCTCGTCCAGCAACGCCCGATCGGCCTTGAGGTCGTTCGCGGTCGCGGCCGCGTTGGTAGTCGTGAACTTGGTGTTGAACAGGTTCACCGTGTCGGTGATGTCGTTTTGATGAGCGACCACGCCGTTATAGGTGTTCCTGGCGCCATCCAGTCGACTCGTGGCGAACGCGAAACCGGCGGCGGCGTAGCCGAAGACTGCTACCAGGACCACGATGACGATCGTGGCGATGATGCGGGTGTTGCGAGAACCGGGCGCGGAAGAGGCCGGAGGCGCCGCATCAGCCGGAGGCGCCGCATCAGCCGGGGGCGCCGCATCAGCCGGGGGCGCCGCATCAGTCGGAGGCACCGCATCAGGCGGCGGCTCGGTTACGTCAGTGGAATCCATGCTCACGCGTCGAATGCGCCTCCAGCGCACCTACATGGCGTTGGCTTTGGCAACCTCTGCGTTGTAAGCGTCGATCAGGGGAGCGTAAAACGCGAGGATGGCAATGTTGATCTTCACGATGTCGTGCGCTTCCACCTTGACACCGTCCGCATCGACCAGATTGATGTCCGCCTGCAAGGTGCTGTCGGAGGCGCCGTTGAGGGCGTCGTTGAGGAGCTTCGACGTGTCCGTTGCCTCGGCTTGTAGATCCACCAGGAACGCCTTCATATCGGGCGGAAGCCCGGGGGCATCAGCAAGTGAAATGGCTTTGCCGACGTCGGTTTTGAGCGACCCCAACGCCGACGCCATGCCGGTGAAATCATTGGCGTTGCCCTTGGTGACAAGGGTATCTACATCGATGAGCGAGTCGTCGTACGACTGGAGGAAGGTCCCGAGCTGAACCAGGTCACTGGTAATCGTCTTCGCGCTCACAAGCGCGTTGCGCCAGTGCCCGATCTTGCCTGACATGTTGTCCAGGCGCGAGCGGCTGAACGTGGTCAGCCAGGAGTTGTCGGTGAATTCCGTCCCGGTGGCCTTGGTGTCCAGCGCGGCCACGTCCTTGGTGGAGTTGAACTGAGCCGTGATCGCGTTCTCGTTGGTGATAACCGTGTTGAGCGCCTTGGTCGTGCTGTCGATCCTGCTCGTGGCGAACGTAAAACCGGCCACGGCGTAACCGATGGCGGCCAGCACGAGGACGATCAGGACGGCGACGGCAACGATGATCGGACCCGAACTGCGGCGGGGAGGCGCGGCGACGGGCGCCCCATAGCCAGAAGGCGCTGAGTAGTCGGGAGGCGGTACGTAGACCGCAGGCTCCGCCGCAGCCGCCGGGGGCGTGTGGACGGGTGCTTCCCAGGCCGCGGGTTGGCTGGCGGGAGTGGGCTCGGGCGCCGCTGGGGCTTCCTCAGGTGGCGTGTCGGTCGGTCCTTCGTTCACGATGCTGCACGACTGGCCCTGGACTCACCGGTGAAGGAGCTGCCCAAGGTCAAGCCCCTCGATCAGAAACGGCTGGCCGCCCTGGGCATCTTCACCGTCCGCGACCTGCTTTTGCACCTGCCCTTCGGCTGGGAGCAGTTCGGCGACCCAAAGGCGGTGGCGGACCTGGAGGACGGGACGCTTGCCACCGTCGTCGGCACCATCGTCCGGATCGCGCCCAAGATCAGCAGGTACAAGAAGCTCAAGCTCACCCAGGGTGCGCTGGCCGACGACGCCGACGATGAGCTGAACCTGGTCTGGTTCAACATGCCATGGATCGCCGCCCAGCTCCACAGGGGAGCTCGCGTGGCCGTCGCCGGCACGGTCAGAGCCACCCGGTTCGGCCATTTCGAGATGCGCAACCCGCACCACGAGCTGATCGATGGAAGGGATGGCGCCGGCCCGAGATACATCGGCGGCCTCATGCCGAAGTACCACCTGGTCAAGGGGCTCACGTCCAAGAAGCTCTCTGGCTGGGTCGACGCCGCCCTGCCCCTGGCCGACCGGCTGGAGGACGAGCTGCCCCAAGACGTGCGCGACCGCCATCGCTTGCTGCCGCTGGCGGAGGCGGTAAGGCTCGGCCACAAGCCGGCGGCTGAAAGCGACTGGTTGAACGCGCGCCGCCGCATGGGGTTTGCCGAGCTGTTCGAGCTGCAGGCGGTGTTCGCCTTGATGCGCGCCAGCATCGCGGCCGAGCCGGCTTCGCCGATCCGTTACCGCCAGGAAGTCATCGATGCCTTCAAGCGCGGGCTCGGCTTCGAGCTCACCACGGCGCAGCGCCGGTCGATGTGGGAGATGTTCCAGGACATGGAAAGGGCGACGCCGATGAACCGCCTCCTGAACGGCGACGTCGGGTCGGGCAAAACGGCGGTGGCGG
>WNEZ01002516.1_pt1 | contig 20233 bp, 19 predicted proteins | sample 5400521 | NCBI WGS metagenome assembly WNEZ01 (sample SAMN13153339, study PRJNA577476) | soil metagenome | isolation source: 120 cm saprolite under Douglas fir tree site 2 hole 1 replicate 1 | place: USA:California | collected 2015-04-18 | reverse complement strand
CCTCAGCACGCTCCTTGATTATTGCTGTAGCATAAGAGGTGATAGTAACGCGGTAACGATGGTACGGCTTTCTTGATGGCATAGGCTAATCCTCCACCCCATTATGCAGTGGCCTGGATATCTTTCATGGGGCTAATTCTTTAAAACTCCTTCAAAAATGACCTAACCATGAGTAACACGTCAAAATGAAGGCTGGTTGGATCGGACGCCATCCCGAGAGTTGTGTAAAGGCAAGTAGTAATCAAGCAGACGAAGAAGTAAGGGCCACACGTGCTGTTCAGCGAATCTGCTAGAACGGGACTAGGCAGCACAGACGGGTCATCACTCCTCAGGCAAAGCTGATATCGAGCATTCCTGTTAGACAGGAGACGCGACACATACCACCTCCCTCTGACCCAGCCTCTCTGGCTGGTTGAATAGCGGTCCACAACCACCAGCACTCCACCTTAGCCGACGGGGATCTTTGGCAAGCGGATATCTTGCATCACCGCCCACACAATCGTCAGGCAACTAGTTTCCGTCGTGAAGGTATCCATCGCGTCCGTACGCCGGCGCACATTGCTCAACAAACTTTCAATGGCGTTGGTACTGCGGATGTAGCGGTGCATCACCTGGGGGAAGGCGTAAAAGGTCAAGAGATGCTCTTCATCTTCACAGAGGCTGCGCACCTGATCGCGGATAGCGCAGGCGGTATTTGGCGAGTGCTCGCGCTCAGATTGAGCAAGGCATCTTCTCTCTTCTCCTGTTTGAAGATGCCCGTCAGTTCGGCGGCGACCTCTTGCTGCTCCCGTTTGGGAACGGCATTCATGACAGTGCGCTGTTCGTGGACCAAGCAGCGTTGACGAGGCGTCGCTGGAAAGAGGGCGGAAACAGCGGCAAGCAAGCCATCATGCCCGTCGGTGACCGTGCCGTTCGCTATGGCTCACGCCACGGGTGCGCAGATCTTGTAAGAGACAACTCCAGCCATCCTTGTCTTCCTCGGCGCAGGCCAGATCAGGCCAGCACTTCTCGATTTCCTTCTAAATCGACTCCCAGCGCGGTTAAAATCATCGTGGCATCGGCTTGGGTTCCATGACGTACCGTGAAATGAATGAGCGTCCTGCGTAGATGATGCGGTAGTGCTCGAGCAGCCGCCGCTCGCGCCAGGCTTCATATTGCTCGGTCAGCGTCTGGTTGAGACGGCTCACGGCGCTGGCGCTCTTTGCGACTCCCAGCAGCTTTTGGGCCACTTTTCCCACGCGATGGGGACTGGTGAAACTTCCAAACATGTCTGTCAGGGCTTCCGCGACCTCGGGTTCATAGCGAGCATAGCGCTCAAACACCTGCGTGTGAAAGGCTCCGGCGCAGTCGTCTTCAGACTTTGAGATCCTCAATGCGCCCGGTGGGAATCACCAGGTCGCGGGTAGAGGACCCATTGCGATAGCCACGGCTGATGGCGAGTGCATTCGCCCCAGGAGGCTCCGATGCGACTCGTCCAGTTCTTCACGCATGACTTGTTCGAGCAAAACCTGCACGGCGCTCACAGCAAGACACCGTAAATGCTGGCGAAATTCCTCCTGCTCGGCTATGGTGTTTGACGCGGACTCTGGTGTTGAACCTTCCGGGGACAATGTGATAGGCTTGTTCTTGGATACAGGCATGACGCCCTCCTTTTTGACAAATGGGTAAAATGTTCTCAAGGAACGGTCTATGCCGTGTCAACTCTTCTGAAAAATACTGCTCAAGCGGCGGGGTTATCTGATTGCAGGGTGACCTGATACCCGAGCTTCTCCAGTCGGCGCACGAGCCGTTTCTCGGTGTCCTGGCGCTCGCGCTCGTCGAAGTAGTTGCCTCCGAGCTCTTCGTACGACTTCTGCTGCTGCAACATCTGGTAGATGATGACGAGGATGGTATGCCCGACGGCCACCATGGCCTTCTTCTTCCCACGCCGTGCCGCTAAGCGGTGGTATTGAGCCGACAGGTAGGTGTTCTTGGTATGGGCTGCGGCATGCGCAGCTTCCACGAGGAGGATGCGGAGCCAGGAACTTCCCTTGCGCGTCTTCCCACTCAAGCGCTTGCCTGCGCTTTCGCTGTTGCCAGGGCACATCCCCGCCCAGGAGGCCAGATGCCCTGCGGAGGGAAAACGCGCCATATTCAGGCCGATCTCGGCGAGAATGCCTTCCGCCGCACGTCGACTGATGCCTGGAATGGTGCAAAGCAACGCCACAGCGAGTGCCCAGGTAAGCGGCGGTCTCTCGCTTGCCTGCCGGGGCTCCTCTGCTGGAGCCTCCTGCTGCTCGCCATTGGGGGAGCCCTGGTGGTGCTCTGTCGGCTCCTGTCCGGCTGGCTCCTCCTCCTGCATCCGTGTCGCGATTTCGTTGCCGACACGGGTAATGGCTTCATCGAGCGTATCGATTTGGGTGAACAACTCGGTCAGCAGGAAGCGATGATGCGGCTTCACCACCCCCACCAGGGCCTGCTCTAACGCGGGAATCTTGCTGCGCAGCCGTCCACGGGCCAGGTCTGCCAAGACCTTGGGATCCGTTTGGCCGGCAAGCAGGGCTTCCAGCATGGCGCGCGCCGATTTCCCCAGGATATCGGTCGCGACATCCCCCAGCTTGATATTGGTATCCTCCAGGACCTTCTGGAGCCGATTCACCACCCGCGCCCGATCCTGCACCAGGGAGGTGCGGTGGCGTGTGAGGTCCCGTAACTCCCGCTGGGGTGTTGGTGGGATAAAGCTTCCCTTGAGCAGGCCATGTTGCACCAGGTCGGCAATCCACTCCGCGTCACGCACATCGGTCTTGCGACCCGGGACCGCCTTGATGTGCTGGGCGTTGACCACCAGCAGTTCAAAGTCTCCTTCCAAGAGGTTAAAAATGGGCTTCCAATACACCCCGGTCGATTCCATGGCGATATGGGTACAGCCAGCAGCGGCGAGCCAGTCCTTCAGGAGCAGCAGGTCCTGTGTGACGGTGCGAAAGGTGCGGATCTCCTTGTGGCGCTGCCCATTGGCCGCCAGGACGATGAGACAAGCAACGACCAGCTTCTTGTGGATGTCGAGTCCACAACAGCGTTCATAGACGACTTGCATAGTTCCCCTCCAAAGAGTGTAGCTTGCTTGGACCAGCCAACGGGGTGCATGGCGATGCAGAATCTCTTCTACGTGCTAGTCACAGGAACAGATTCCCGGACTGCGACAGACGGTGGTGCCTGGTAGCACCCGGATCGGACTCAAATTCAGGCTCGGAGCACTAAATTGACATCGATCTCTTGGCGTTGGTTGCGCCCTGCGGCTAGTCTACCATTTTTCATGGACGGTGGCGAGCCTGCGGCTCATGGCTGGCTCAAATGAAAATGTTACCGATGCGTGACAGTTCACTCAAATGAAAATGTTACTGAAGCCGACTCCTCCTTTCTGTTCGTTTGCTTGCTCAGGGGAGCGGGCGGCAGGCCAGGCGCCTGGCCTGCCGCCCGCTCCCCTCATGCTGCGCTGCTGGGGGAAGCCATCGCGCTCTGCCAGATGGCCTCCAACTGGCGATAGAGGGCGTTGCGCAACTGCAGCGGATTGGTCTGCTCATAGAGCTGTTGCAAGCAGGTCTGCTGCTCGGCACTCAGCGTCCCACTTGCCAGCAGGCGCTCATAGGGGGTCTTGGCGGCATCCCACTTGCGCACGACTTTGTCGCCTACCATCTGCTTCTCACAGAGATGCAGCACTGGCTGAAACAGGTTGTAGTAGAGCCACATGTCCTCATAGAGCGCGTTGAGCGCGGCAATCTGCTCCGGGGTGTCCAGGCGCAGGTCCCCCAGTGACTTTCGTACCAGGGTATCATTCTTTTGCTCGACCATGCGATTATCGTTCTTGTGCCAGGGACGACTGCGCGAGAGCTGCACCCCGCTGACCTTCTCCTTCCAGTAGCGCACCAGATGGTGATTGAAGAACTCGCTGCCATTATCGGGATGCAGTTCCTTCACTGGGAAAGGTAAGCGCCCCAGAATGTGCTCAAAGCCGCTTTCCATCGCCTGTTGCCCACGTCCGAGCACCGCCACCCGTTCACTCCAGCCAGTGGCTACATCGATCAGTTGGATGGTGTGTCCATGCAGTCCTGCCGTACTCTCGCCACTGTGATAGACCAGGTCCACCTCGAAGTGTCCCGGTTCGCTCACCTCCCAGGGAATGCGTCCCATCGGCACCCCTTGGGTGGCGGCATTGGCTCGCTCGGCTCCTTTCTGTGGCAAGCGCCGCACCTGCGAACGATGCTTGCGCAGGAGGCGTGCCACCGTGGCTCGGCTGATCACAGCTCGACTGCTCTTGCACCTGGCTCGTCAAGCCCAGTGGCTCAAAGCGCGCCAAATGCTGGGCCATGGTGAGCAGTCCCGGGGTCAAGCGTTCGGCGCAAATGTAGTCGCGACTTTCCCACACCCGCACGATCACTTGCTCGGTTGCCACTCCATATGTACGGGCACGCTGCTTCACGCGTTTCTTGCGCTCCAGACTGGCTGCATGCATTAAGCGCGTCACCTGCATCCGCTTCAAATACGTGCGTCGTTCACTCACATTCATTTCGTCTTCGGTCGGCATAGTTCACCTCGCTCGGTAACATTTTCATTTGAGTGAACTATACCCGCTTGAGTAACATTTTACGTGAGTGAATACGGAGCATTGTTTTTTCCTTCTGGCTCTTGTATACTCTTAAATAACTTTTCAGATGTTTGATGGGTATGTCCCATCCATCAGCCCCCCTATTAATAAGAGGAGAGAATATGGCAAAATATCTACGCTGCTATATGTGCTCCGATTTGCATGCTGCAAACCGCACCTACCGTAAACTCCTCAACGCCATCAAAATGAATGCGTACGAGGCGCAGGTTGTACTGATCGCAGGCGACCTGACGGGCAAAGCCATCGTTCCCATCATAGTGCAGGGCAATGGACGCTATGCTGCAACATTCCTGGACCAAGACTACCTGGTTGAAAGCGGGACCGAACTACAGAACCTGGAAAATAGCATCTCGGATATCGGCTATTACCCGCATGTAACCGACCAGGACGAGGTCGAAGCGCTCAAGGCGGATGAGGCGAAAATGAAAGAGTTGTTTCGCCAGAAGATGATCCAGCGGGTTGGTGAATGGGTCGCGTTAGCTGAAGAGCGTATAGGCAAAAGCGGAGTCCAATTCTACATGATGCCGGGTAACGACGATGATCGCGGTGTTGATGCCATGATCGAGCAGTCAAGCTACGTCGTCAACCCGGTCGGCAAAACAATCCAGCTCAATGAATATCACGAGATGATTAGCTTCGACTATGCCAATCCAACGCCGTGGCATACTCCTCGCGAATGGAGTGAAGAAGAATATTTCGAGCACGTAAAGGCAAGCGCGAGCACACTAAAAAATGTAAGCAATGCCGTCTTTATGATTCATGTTCCCCCTTACGACAGTGGTATAGATACTGCCCCAGAACTTGACAAGACGCTGCGCCCCAGGGTGACAATGGGCGATGTCTTGCGGGTCCCGGTGGGAAGCACAGGCGTGCGGCGTGCGATCCTGGAACTTCAGCCGCTGGTCAGTGTACACGGTCACGTACACGAAGCTGGCGGACAGAGCAAAATTGGTCGTACCACCTGTTTCAATGCTGGAAGCGAGGCCAACCAGGGTATCCTGCGCGGCTTTGTTTTTGATCTTGGTAAGGACAAACTGGAACGGGCTTTCCGCGTCCAGGGATAGTTTTGGGTGCAGCATTCATTGCGCCTATGCTCTCTTTTCATTCATTTCTGGCACAATGAACTGCGCCCTGCATGAAAGGGGTTCGCTCTCATGGCAAAATCTGCTACGCCAAGCGGATTATTCGTCAGGCAGGCGTCGGGGTTGGTGCGCGATGTCAGTATGGCTAACGCGCTCTTCTTCAACATCGCTGCCTTTGTAGGAACATCAGTAGGCTGGGCTATTGCTTTCTATGCGCTCTACCCGGAGTGGCAGGCGCTCGGTATCTCGGCGTATGCCTACATAGCGGTGCTTACGGGTATCGCCTGTTACTTCCTGGGTATGATCTTCGCCAGTCTCACGACCGCGATGCCGCGCAGCGGCGGCGATTATGTCTTCACTTCGCGTATCATCAGCCCATTCTGGGGCTGGATCGAAAGCTGGACACTTGTTGGATCTGCGCTTACTATTATCGGCTTTGAAATCATCGTCGCTTCACACAATCTCCAACTGATCGGCATCTTGATCGGTGTGGCTTTCCCGGGAAGTGTCTTTGGCAACGCTCAGAACTGGCTGCAGGATAACACCAGCAAGATTATTGTTGGTATCATCATTTTGCTGGTGATAGCCGGCATTTCTATCTTGAAGACACGCACCTTCCACAAAGTGGTGATGGGTCTCACCATCTTTGCCATTATCTCGGTCGCTATCAACTTCATCGGGGCTTTCACCGTAGACCAGAACTCGACGGTTAACGCCTTGCCCGCTCTGGGTACCTCGTCCAAAGCAATTATGGATGCAGCCACCAAAGCGGGTTTCTCACTCGGAAGTCCCGACTTCTCAATACTGGGCCTGGTTGCCCTTGCAGGGCTGGCCAGCGTCGTGCTTTTCCAGTACATCGGCTTCCAGTTCTCGTCGTACATTGCCGGTGAGGTAAAGGGAAATGTCAGACGCGCGGTCTTTGTTGCGGTGATTGGAGCGCTGATCTTCGCCGTGTTCATGAACTCGATTTACGTGGATGTGCAAGGCAGTCACTATGGCTTTAACCTGGTCAACGCCTGGGGATACCTCTACTGGTTTACCTCTAATGCCCCTTTACATGGCCAACCACCATTTACTCCGGTGATGTTAGCCGCTGTGCATCCTGGAGCGTGGCCGCTGTGGCTGATTGTGGCATTGGGCAATATCACTTTGAACGTGTTGCTCTGCCCCGTGTACGCGATCTTCCTCTCGCGTATCGTGCTGGCATGGGCGCTTGACCGGCAGGTACCCGAGTGGTTCAGTGTCGTGAACGAGCGCACGAACGCGCCGCTGCGCGTGATTGTTATCGCGGTTCTGCTGGGGGCGGTATTCTACGTGCTGACCTTCTTTAACGTGTCCCTGGCAAGTACGACTTTCTTTGGCGTTCTGCTGGCAGGTCTCACCTGGATCATGCCGGGATTAAATGCCATCTTGATACCGTATCGTCGCCCCGATCTCTTCCAGCTCACGAACAACACGGCTAAGTTCCTGGGCCTGCCCCGCCTGGTCTGGTATGGGATCATCTGGCTGATCTTTATCGTACCGGTGTATGTGGGGGCATTCGGTTACCCGGTCTACCAGGGGTTACGGACTGGCGTCACTTCCTACCTGTCGTTATCCAATTCCAGCGGCGTTGGAGTAGCTCTCATCCTTATTGCAGTTGGTATTGTTATCTACTTCGTGATGAGGGTTGTGAATACCAGCCGGGGCATCAACGTGAAGATGATCTTCCAGGAGTTGCCGCCGGATTAATCAAGCAACTATGGTATTCAAGTGAGCGAGGAGATAGGACGGGGGCAAGGTGCAAGACTATGCCGAAAAACATCATCTAACCGTGTAGGAGTATAGGGCGGGTTGAGCAGGACGGGGGCAAGCCCCGTCCCTACATTTCGTCTTGCTTACGAAACAATATAGAGCCGACTCAGTGATACGCTGCTGAGCGGCTCTATGCCTATTTTTCACCAATGATCGTTACTTCGTGCCTCGTTCTCCTCAGAGAGGTTGGGCTGTCTCAAAACTCATCGTTCAACAAACTCCTCTGTTTGTCTCACCTGCTCAGGAAAGGACGGATGTGATATTTCTTGTCCGCGGTGCTCGCCAGGGCGGTCAAATGGCCGGTTTGCATTCAGTTCTGTGCGTGGAAGTTCGCTGTGTATCGTGACTTTCGCTGCTAGATCAAGTTCTTATCCAGGTAAAACGTTATGCTTCCTCTGTAAAAGAGTCGTCGAATGTGGTCTTTTCATACACCTCTGCAACGGAAAAATGAATGCCTAAACTGGTCAACTCTATCGTATCATGCTGGGTGAAGTTGCGCATGGTCCAGTAGTCCGTTTCACGCCGGTAGAGTTGAACTCTCATGACCTGGGTATCAATGAAAAGAATTTCTTGAACTGATGGCATATTTTGATACAAATCAGCTTTGAGTCCCCGGTCGCGTACTTTTGTGCCAGGTGAGAGGACCTCAGCAACCACACAGGGATAGCGGATAACTTTTGTGGCGTGGTGGTCTCGCCGGTCACAGCTGACAGAGGCATCTGGGCAAAGGCAGTTTTCTTCACCGTCGAGTGCGATGTACACATCTGAGTTATACGCGATGCATGGCCGTTTGCGCAACAGCCCCCTGAGGATACTGGCTACATTTAGTCCGATGATAGCGTGATCGGGCGATCCCCCTGTCATCATGGAGGGATAGCCGTCAATTAATTCGTAGCGGTGTTCAGGGTCACTCTCTAGGAGAGCGAAGAATTCCTCGAGGCTTATTCTCTCCTGGGGTTCATTGTGTTGCATTGCCATTGGTTTTTCTCCAAGTCGAGCGAAACGTCTGCCTCATATGTTGGTCTCATTATACCATAGGTAGGCGTTACCCCTTATAGCTTGCGATGGCTTTACGTCTACAGTTTTGTGCATCCGGCCTCTGGCAAGACGGAGTGGCTCCAGCAAGGAATAACACGACCGGAGCGGAGGTCAGTGGAAGCCCGATGAGCCAGCCACTCACCACGGGCCCCCAACGACGGCCTGCTACACTCGCCATGCCGATCAACAGCGGCGTCAGAACTAGTTTGAGCGCAATCATTCAGCTATGGGCTATTCCAACCCTGCTCACAGTCTCCTTGGGGACTAATGCTCTCCTGGGCTTTACTGCTTTGATAGGCAAGGAAGCCGTCTCCGATTCGCCATTGGAGATTGATGGAGTATGCAAGGCAATGGCGATGACATCGTCCATGCGTTCGACCGGTACAAAGCGGAGTTCGCTGATTACTTCGCGTGGCACATCATCCAGGTCTTTCATATTACGCTTGGGCAAGATGAATGTCTTGATGCCTGCGCGGTGCGCCGCCAGCACCTTTTCTTTGACGCCGCCGATCGGTAAGACGCGGCCACGCAGGGTAATTTCTCCGGTCATAGCGACGTCACGGTGTGCAGCGCGTTTCGTCAGCGCCGAAATCAATGCAGTTGCCATCGTGATACCTGCTGATGGCCCATCCTTGGGTATCGAACCTGCAGGTAAATGCAGGTGAATATCGTACTTTTCATAGAAACGGCTCTCGACACCCAGTTGCACTGCACGCGAGCGGGCATAAGAAAGCGCCGCCTGGGCCGATTCTTTCATTACATCGCCGAGTTGCCCGGTGAGTGTTAAATTGCCGCGCCCCTCCAGCAGCGTAGCTTCGACGGTCATCAAGTCGCCGCCTGCGCTCGTCCACGCTACTCCTGTTGCTATGCCCGGTTCGTCTTGCTCCTCTGCCAGCCCATAGTAGTGTTTTTGGGGACCCAGGTAATCGCTGATCTTCTCCGCCATCACTTTCGTTTTGGTGCGTCGTCCCTCTGCTACTTTGCGGGCTACTTTGCGCATCACCGAGGCTATTTCGCGTTCAAGGTTACGTACACCCGCTTCGAATGTATACTCGCGAATGATACGCTGTAATGCCTCGTCGTCGATTTCCACGCGCGATGGCTTCAGGCCGTGTTCCGTCATCTGTTTGGGAATGAGGAACCGGCGGGCGATGTGCATTTTTTCTTCTTCCGTATACCCTGGCAGTTCAATGACCTCCAGGCGGTCACGCAGGGCTGCGGGGACGGGATGCAGCACATTGGCCGTTGTCAGGAAGATGACCTTTGAGAGGTCGTATGGCACCTCAAGATAGTGATCGGAGAAGGCGTGGTTTTGCTCAGGGTCGAGCACTTCTAACAAGGCTGCTGAGGGATCACCTCGGAAATCGGCCCCGATCTTATCTATCTCATCCAGTACGAACAGCGGGTTAACGGTGCCTGCAGTTTTCATGGTTTGGATGATGCGGCCTGGCAGAGCGCCAACGTAGGTACGGCGATGCCCGCGAATCTCGGCTTCGTCGTGTATGCCTCCCAGAGATAGGCGCACGAACTTTCGATTGAGCGCCTCAGCAATTGAACGGCCAAGCGATGTCTTGCCAACGCCCGGAGGCCCTACAAAACAAAGAATAGGACTGCGCATATTATCGGAGAGCTTGCGCACCGCGATATACTCAAGAATGCGCTCCTTCACTTTCTGCAGGCCATAGTGTTTCTCTTCGAGAATGCGCGCTGCTTCCTTGATATCAAGCCGGTCTACCGTGGCTTTATCCCAGGGAAGGCTGACGAGCCAATCCAGGTAGGTACGTATCACTCCCCCATCGGGAGCCATAGAGGGAGTTGCGTTAAGGCGCTCCAGTTCTTTAAATGCCCTGGCCTGGACTTCTTCAGGCATGCCCAAAGAGAGGATCTTCTCGCGCAATTCCGCATTTTCGCGCATAGTGGGATCGGTCTCGCCTAATTCTCGCTGTATAGCCTTGAGCTGTTCGCGCAGAAAATATTCCCGCTGGCTCTTATCGACTTCCTGCTGCACCTGGCTATGAATTTTATTTTCTAGCTCCAGAATATTCAGCTCTTTGTTGAGCAGGATACATGTCTTTTGTAATCGCTCCTCGACATCGAAGGCTTCCAGGATACTCTGACGCACCGCGACGGGTGATTCGAGTGCGGAGACAATAAAATCTGCCAGCCAGCCAGGTTGATCGATATTCATCGCAGTGATGAAAGCTTCTTCGGGTAGCGTGCTGCTCAGTTTCACACATTTTTCGAAGAGCACCAGGGCTGCCCGCACCAATGCTTCTATAACCAGGGTGCGCTCTGTTTCTTCGTGCACAATTTCTGCGCGCACACGCATAAAGGGCACTTTTCGGGTGTACCCAAGCAGGCGCAAACGTTGCTGACCGTGGAGAAGGACGCTGGTTGAACCATCCGGCAACTTCAGTACCCGGTCAATCATGCCTTCGACTCCGACGGTGTAAAGATCGGCTGGGCCTGGATCCTCCAACTCTTCATTCACCTGTGCCACAACAAACAAGGTGCGATCCTTGCTGATTGCATCTTCGATGGCTTTTACCGATTGTTCGCGCCCCACAATTAAAGGCGTGACTATATTGGGTAACAGGACCGTGTTGCGGATTGGCAATACGGGCAGTTCCAGTACGTTTTTGTCTGGTAAGTTGTTTTTGTCTTTTGTGCGCTTCCTCGTAGCTGTGCGAGTGGTCGGCTTTGTGACCATATATCCCCTCTCAACGGAAATTGTTTATTCTGTGTTCTTGAATTATAACGCATTACAAGCTCTAAATGTGAAGTTTTATACAATGTTCCAGAAAAGTCCTATTATCCGAAGAGAGTGAGCAGTTTTCGTTGATCCCCGGTAAGAACTAATCGATGATTATGTTGTACAGGAAATATTTCGGCACGCTCCCAGAGTTCCCCGATGACACTTGTCCTGTTACCTATCTGAACGCCGCGCTCGTGCAATGCTGTTAGCAGTTCTCTTGCATCAAAAAGGTAGACCGATTCAATCACCCAGGGATTGAGGAGGCTGTGCAGTGCATTTGCACCCGCCTTTGGCCCGGCAAGCACGAGATAGTAATCTGGTGGCGGGTCCGTCCTTAAGCTTAGTTCTCCCTCGCGCCTGGTGTGCCACTGCACATCGACACTATGACCTGCAAGAGGACCGTATGAAAATCTGTCGTAAATACCTAAGTTTTGCGCTCTTTGTGTTGCCGGGCTTTCGCGTGTAATGCCAAAGATAGCGGAAGCGATGTAGTCACCAACTGAGCCGATATTGACAGGCTGTCCTATGAGGTTTGCGATGTTGCCCTCAACAGTATTTCTCGACTTGAGTAGTTCAGCGAGCCTGGGTAGATTACTCATACGCAATGCTCCTTAGTGCAAAATCACTTGACCTTTTCGGTAACCCGGTGTATAGTGTCTCCTGCGAAAGGGCGTGTGGAGTTGTGTGGAACTGGCAGGCTCATCTCCTTTTGCTCGATCCGCTTTGAGGATACTGCAATTAGGTATAAGGTTAGATCCATTCCAAATTATCAACCGTCCTCTCGCTGCGCGTGTTGCCGGTATTCAACGTAGTTTTTGGCTCGAGCAGCAGCACGTGCACTTCCTCTTCGGCAACAGGCAGGTGCTCAACGCCTCTAGGTATAATGACGAACTCGCCCTCTTCTAACCAAATATCGCGGTCGCGCAGCTTGATCAGTAATTTTCCCTTCACGACGAGGAACAGCTCGTCCTCTGCTTCGTGATGATGCCAGACGAACTCTCCTTTGAGTTTTGCCAGTTTGACATAGGAATCGTTGAGGTCTCCTGCGATTTTCGGACTCCAGTAATCCTGGAACAGGCTGAATTTCTGGGCGAGGTTCACTTTTTCCATAATTTCCTCCTTATATTATTGTGCTCTGCCTGGCTACCGGGAAATCAAAATAAGACTGCTTCGCGGAACGCTTCAAGGCCAAAAGTTTTGAGAGACATCCATAGTTTAAGCGCTCGGAAGCTGTGTGTCAATTGAATGCCATATGTTACAATGGCAGTAATTCTAAAAGAACCTCATGTGAAAGTTATGGCTGCAAAGGGACAATCATATGCCTAAACGAGGTCTAAGTATGTCAATGGGTATTGCGCTCACGCTTCTGATTGCTGGAATTACCGTACAAGTTACTGATAACCTGGAACTCTTTGGCCACAATAGCTTCATTCCGCTGATTATTGGCCTCGTCATTATTTTTGTTGGTGTCTCTTTCTTTCTTATACGGCGCCAGATTACAAAAGGGAGACAGCAATGAGTGAAACCTTTAGGACGCAACTCTCAGATAGTGCGCCCAGTACCCCTGCCATTGCCCATACTTATCGGCCAGGCGCTGCAGAGCGTCACGGCTCAGTTCCTCACCAAGGCCATACACTTTGGAAGCTGCTTCAACTAATCTCTTCTCGGTAAGAGGTACACGCTCCATGCGCCCGAGACCACGCACCATAATGAAGTCTGCCGACCATTCACCAATGCCCTTGATGCCGCGCAGCCAGGCCTCCACTTCTTCGTCAGGGGCAGTCCTTAGAAACTCCTCGTCAACTTCGCTGAATGCTCTGGCGATTGCGCTCAAATACTCAGCCCTGCGCCCATTAGGCACCAGGGACATAAGCTCGCTCTCATCTGCGACAGCTACTTGAATCGGTTCAGGGAATGCCCAGTAGGTTGTGCCATTCACTACTAAGCTGCTGCCGAATCTCGCGATGAGCGTCTGTTTCATTTTCTGCGCGATGTTCATTGGATTGCGCTGGGTGAGCACGGCCCAACAGGCATTCTCGAACGGCGTCAAAAACTTAACCTGGTGATAGCCATACAAATGCTCAATGATTGGCGCAAAATCGGGGTCTTCGCGGCCAATGCGATAGAAAGGTCGGAGGTCGTCCTGCAAACTCAGGAAGAAAATCATGCGCTCAATTACGGCGTTTTTTGTAGATTCGCCGATGGGCTGCGCGGAAAGGAGCGTGTATGCTAATCGCGGCTCCTCAGTTGTTCCAGTTGAGCTGATTTGAAAGACAACGGCCTGGCCATCGGTGCAAACTGCTTTGGTGAGTGAACCTGGCGAAACGGTTTGTTCATTCTTCGTGGGCCCAAAAACCCCGAGGAATTTTAGGGATTGGTCGAAGTCGAATGGGGAGACGGGAAAAAGTACACCTGTATCTTGAAACATGATTTATTTCTCGCTTTCCAAGTAAGTACGAATTCGTTCATCATGGTTGGGGAGTTAGTACCTGACCACGGGCAGACCAGTCATATTCCATCTGTCGTGCTGTCCATTCAGCAATATCGACGCCGTGCAGTCGAGACACCACGTAAAGGCTCATATCGATACCCGCCGAGATGCCGGCCGAGGTGATGATATGTCCCTCGTCGACAACCCGTGTATCTGCCACCATTTCTACGGCGGGATACGTGCTGCGCATCCACTCGACACTACTCCAGTGCGTTGTAGCGCGACGATGATCAAGCAAGCCGCGTTCGGCAAGGAGGAAGGCGCCTGTACAGACGCTGGTTGTCAGGTTTGTGTGCTGATCTTGCCGGGCAATCCAGTCAAGCAGGCGCTGATTATGCCGTTCGCGGCGTGTTCCTTGCCCGCCCGGGACAACCAGAATATCAAGAGGTGGGTGATTCTCAGTCGTTGCGTGTGGCTTCACAAGTAGCCCTCCCCGGCAGATGATAATTCTATCTTCTTCTGCAATCGTCACGACGTTGAAGAGCTTGAATTCGTCACTGTATTTTCCTGCTGGGCGTGCCACTGAAAAGACCTCGAAAGGCCCACAAAAGTCGAGCACCTCGACATCATCGAAGATGAGAATGCCAACGGTTAGTAGCCGGTCCTGGTTCATAAGCGAACTCCTTTCAGCTTTGCAGAATCACCTCAGTTGTTTTGAAATGCAATTTTGCGATTTCGCCTAATGTATCCTTGCCAAATTTGGCAACAATCGCGCGCCCCGTCGTTACGATCTCCGGGTCCGAGGCTCCCTTCGGTAGCGTTATGCCTACGCGCTTCGATAGGTGCTCCAGTTGTTGTACGAATCTGGCGCGAGCGAGTATAGATGCGGCCGCGACTGCGACATCCTCCTCTGCATGAATTTGTTGTAGCAGGGTAATCTGGCGGCCTTTCTCACCCAAAACATTGCGTACGTAGGACTCGTCACCGAACTGGTCAACTATAGCCAGATTACAGGATACTTTCTCGAGCATATTTTCCAGTGTCCAGGCATGTCCCCATCCCAGCAGACGGTTCAAATTTTGCACTTTATTGTACAGCTCGTTGTAACGTTTAGGTTCAACCGGCACTACAAAATGAGGGCACAGCGCCTTAATTTCTTCGGCCATTGCCAGTATGCGGTTGTCGGTGAGCAGTTTGCTGTCTCGTACCCCCAAAGCGTTTAACCGGGGCTCGCTTTGCTCATCGACATAGACCGCTGCTATCACCAGTGGGCCAAAATAATCACCCTTACCCGATTCATCCAGGCCTATTCTTGCTTTACCTGCATAGCTTATTATAGAGGTTTCTGCGGGTGTTGCAATAAATGATGACTGGGTGGCTGCTGCTACGGCTTGCTGCGGGAAGGAGGCTTTCCGTGCGTCCCACCATGATTTGAGTTCGCTTCGGAGCACGCCGGGTTTGCCGTGAATGAGTGCTCTACCTGTCGTGAAAAAATCGACCGGAATCCGCGTTATCCCATCGGTTACTTTTAACTGGTAACCAGACTGTATCTCTTTTTCTCCGACGATTGTCCATCCTTTGCTCTGGATGAATGCTCGCAGGGCTTCCAGGTTTGCCTGTAACTTCGACTGATCCATTTGTATCTCTCAACAGTGACACTCCGCAGCCGCTAAAGCGGCACGGCTTCTCGTAAGTACAGTTGCTCCTTACGAGCTACGCGAGTATGTGGCCGAAACCGCATGCCCGTGGGTGGTGCCATCCGACCAACTACTGGGCCGCAGCCCAGATACTTTTGTCTGATATTGACGGCTCCCACGCCATCGCGGTGCCAGGTGAAGCGACACTGCTTGTTCGTACAGCAGAACACCCGTCCTTGCACACGGCTCTTGCGCACATGCCTGCACACGGGACAGGTACGAGAGGTGTACCCCTCCTCTTGCAAGGCAACCTCCATGCCCAACCGCTCGGCCTTGTAGGTGAGCAGGTGGCGCACATGCCCATGCGACCATTGGTGGATCTTCTGGTTGTTCGTGGAGCCGATATCGTTGTCCTGCCGGATCGCGCGCACATCGCCAATGACCAGCGTTTGCACGCCTTCTCGGTGCAGCGTGGAAATGAGCCGCGTGGTCTGTTTGTGCTCGACCTCCTTGATCTGGTGTTTGAGCTTGCTGAGTTGCCTCTGCTGGGACTTGACCAGGCGCTTGCGCCGCTTTGAACCTCGCTGTTTGGTAGCGATTCTGTGTTGGAGTTTGGCCTTGAGCTTGTTCTGATACTGCCGCTTCGAGCGCAGGAGTCGCCCATTGAGGATGTAAGTAGCTGCGCCATCGTGCGAGACAGCCATGTGGACTTCTCCGAGATCAATGCCCGCCACGCGCTCTTCCACCAGTGGCAAGGGTGGCTGGACCACTGTCTGCACGCGGTAGGTGGCAATGGCCTCATACTCCTTGCCTGTCCAGCGGATGACGACCGTTCTCGGGAGCTTCCACGGCCAATCGAGCACCAGTGGGGCGTTGCCTTTGCCATTGGAGAGGATGAGTTGTCCATCCTTGTGCCGGATAGCTATAGACTTGTACTCAATTCTGAAGTACCAGCGCCTGCGGCGCGGCGGGTGCGCATCGGGGTCGGTTGCCCGGCGTGCCCGCCAACTCTTGAGGGCGGAGAAGAAAGCCTGGACACAGGCATCGGCGGTATGGGCGTGCAGCTTCTTGGAGGTATGCCAGCGCATCATCTGCGCCGGTGAGAGCCAGATCCCCTGGTGTCTGACGGTGCGCCAGAAGGAAACCAGGCAGGCGGAATAGAGCCGCCCACATTCGCGGGCTAACTCATCGAGTTGGGCACTCGTGCCGATCTTCACGCGGCGAACTTGATACATACCCCTCTGCCTTTGCTGGCTTGCCTCCGCACCTGGCGTATCACGCTCGCATCAGTCTCTCGTGCTCTGAGAACAGCGAGCATGTGCCTCGTTCGTCTCAAGAGACTATAGCACAGCTGTTCAAGCTACGCAAGGGCTGAAGCCAGTGAGAAACCCGCCTCACCGCTGCCGTTCGAAACGGCGCAGCTTGCGGCGGGTTCTTTCTGTCAACAAGGTGCGCTATTAAGACTACAATAAGATGTGCCCCTGCATCAATTATTCCCGCCTCTTTACAGAAATCGACTTGTCTCCTCGCCGCACCCGACTCTACGCGGTCGGGCTTTCATCTTTGCTAACGGCGAATGTGGGACGCAAGGTGACTGCGCCACGGATATAGACATGCTGTATCTCTGAGGCGCTGCGCGTCGTATTGACGTGCAGTAAAATACGGATGCACTTGCCCAGGCTGCCAGGTACGGGAATCTCTCGTGCGCATATCAGCGCCACCTCCGACCAGCCCAATTGGCGAGCGGCTAGCGCGGGAAATTCTGCGTCCAGGTCCTGGGTGACGGTGAAAATGACGCTCGCGATATCCCCGGTATGCAGCTCGTTCTGACTCACCATCAGTTGTAAGAGTTCTGCGGTTGCTGCCAGTATCTCCTCACGATCATTATGCTCTACAGTTGTTGCTCCTCTGATGCCTCGACAATACACTGATGCGCTCCTTTGGATATACGCTAAGTAGGCCGATAATGGATTGTAAGTTTGTAACCTGGATAGTCGATGGGGCACGGGGGCTGATAAATCGGCGGTAATAGGCATCAACCTAACAAAAAGCTCATCGCCATCCGTAGGGGCGAGGGTGGTGAGGAGCGGCGGGGAGGGCCTTTATGGTCGCCCGCGTCCTGTTCCCTGTGCTGACATGGAGGGGGAACGCGATCACACCCCCGCCACCGGGCGACCATAAAGGCCCTCCCTTCCCCACATCATCCACTCTCGCCCCTACGGACCATCCGGCCTCCTGTCTCTCTTCCAGGCTTAGCTTGATGCCTATTAGGGCCGATAAATCGGCGGTGTGCACGAAGTATTGATACGCGCTCCGCTTCGCTTCGCTGAGGCACCTACTGGTATCCGGGTTATTTTGTTAAACTGCATAACTGATCCCTCACACGTTCAGTTCGGAACACGCAGGCGAACCACTAGAGCAGGTAATCTCTATCCTGACCCTAGAAGCGCCACGACTTGAGGTCCAAATACACTCTTTTGAAGTTTTCTGTCTTCACTATCGTCTGTTTCACTATTGACGCAAAGAGTGGAAACGACAGGTAGACAAAGACGATTACACTGTAAACTACATACGCTATCTCCTTCATGTCGAGTTGCGCGGTTACTACAAAGGGACGCCACAGGACACTAAATTCTGGGACATAATGGCACAGAAATTCATAGGAAAAATTCTGCGCCATGCAGATATTTAGATTCTTCTGATAGAAAACTGCACCATCGATGCCCACCCAAACGGATAAAGCAAGTACGAGAAGCGTTAACAGGTTCGCTTTGAGCGAGCTGTCCCGGTACTGTAAGCGTACCGCAAGCGCAAATGAAGCTGGAATGGATGCAAAGAGTAAAAATCTTGGTCCCCAGAACCACCCGCCGTACCATGCCCACCAGTGCGAATAGACAAGCACCAGGCCAACCAGAAAACTGATCCACAACGTGTACACGGCATACAGGTCTAGTTTTATCTCTTGCTGGAGCTTGAGCAATTTGCTTCTAACAGGGAGCAGCAATCCTGGTGCGAAAAAGAACAGCCCTTTGCCAAAGGAAAAGAGGATGGAAAGCAGCCCAAAGAAGATAGGATAGCTAAATCCTGGCTCGCCAGAATAAGGCATAAGATTCCTGTAACCAGCGTCATTCTGGTAGCCGGTATTCAAAGGGCTCCCACGCCTGATCCAGGCTTCAGCGGCAATCAGCCCGGCGGCAGCGACGACTACCAGGACGTACCTCAAACGCTTGTTCTTTCCTATCCGATTGAGGACCATAAAGCCAAGCCCTAGTATACTGGCAGGGGTATTTACTACCCCCAATACGACAGCAATCCATCCACCCAGTCGATGCTCAGTCACGACAGCCAGAATGCCAACGCCCACCAGCATAGCGGTGAAAACTTCCCCATAATAGTTAGCCAGATTATCTGGAAACATGGAAGCGACAATGAGAATGAGGAAGAACTTCCGAATCAGGCCTCGATCCACGCGATCTTTCAGCAGCAAATAAATGATAAGCAAGCCAATAACAAAGACTATGAGATTGTAGCGTGCGCACCACCATTCCGACGTTTGGTACAATTTGCCGAGGAACCAAAGAGGGCTGGAGAATGCTGGCCCGACTATGGAGTAGGGCATTTTAGATAATTGACCACGTTCGAGCAGGTCTGTGATGGCTTGAAAGCGAGCTACTCCATCACCAAGAATTTTGGAGGGGAGGAATAGCAACAGGGCAATCATCCCACCTGACAGCCCGACTACGAGAAGGATGATTTCGAGTCTTGTCTGGATGTGGCTCTGTTTTTCGGCAGACATACATATACTTCCTTATTGGGTAAGGTTCAATTGTAAAGAATAGTCCTTGACAGGTTGAACAATCACACTGTGTCACCCTGAGCGAAGCGAAGGGTCTAGCGCGATAGGCAGAGAGATCCTTCGCTTCGCTCAGGATGACAGGGCTGTCCCTTTCTGTTGATGAGGAACTGTCAAGTGCATTTGAACCATGCCTTATTTCGTCAATGTGCATAACCGATCCCTCACACGTTCAGTTGGGAATGCGCAGGCGAGCGACCAGAGCAGGCGGGATCTCGTTATAATAGACCCAGCTAATAAGCATGCGCCCGACCTTTGAGCCGTCGTGAGGATGATTAAAGGCCGGTTCTTCCAATCCATCCAGAACGAGGCCGGCACGGAAGCAGGCGTTGAAGAGCATGTGCAGGGGACGGTCGAAGTAGTAGTGGGGGACGGGCTGGCCGAGTATAGCAACGCCTTTCTGAGGGCTGTTGTGGAGGTATTTCGTGACCTTGATGGAGTAGGTCGTGATGACTTCGCCGTTGACAGTAGCTTCCTCGGCACAGTGAGCCACCCCGGCGTGGTTGAAGCAGGGGTGGGTGAGGGAGAAGACGAAGCGGCCACCGGGTTTGACGACCTGGCGAATGCCACGCATCAGGGGGTCGATCTCGGCCATGTCCATGATCGCCATGTTGCAGACGGCAGCGTCGAAGCGAGCCTTCCCGAGGGCGACGATCTGGTCTTCGCGGGTGGCATCGAGGAGGCGGTATTCGATGCGGTCGTGATGTTCGGAGGTGCGGGCGCGAGCATGTTCAAGAAGTTGTTCGCTGAAATCGGTGGCGATAACATGGACACCAAGTTGAGCCATGCGGCGGGCGAAGACCCCGTTGCCGCAGGCGATCTCGAGCACGGTTTCGCCGGGTTGCAAGTTGAGCAGGCGCTCGCTCGCGGGACCGACGAGGATGCGCTGGAAGTCGTTGCCGTCGCGCATCTTGTCGTCCCAAAATGTGGCGTTCTTATCCCAGGCATTGCGCGTTTCTTCATTCAGATCAATTGGTTGGGAGGTGTTTTCGGTAGTCATA
>WNEZ01004043.1_pt1 | contig 20234 bp, 19 predicted proteins | sample 5400521 | NCBI WGS metagenome assembly WNEZ01 (sample SAMN13153339, study PRJNA577476) | soil metagenome | isolation source: 120 cm saprolite under Douglas fir tree site 2 hole 1 replicate 1 | place: USA:California | collected 2015-04-18 | reverse complement strand
CGTAATACTTGCCACTCTGTTCTTCGCGCAGCAGGGAATAGGACTTGGGATCGAAGAAGTTCGAGTGCGGATCCAGCACATGCAGCATGCCCGGGATGGCGCCGTTGTAAATGGCTTTATCGGCGTTGACGGGCTCAGCGTAATTCTGTTCCACCAGCGCGTACACTTCAGAGAAGTGTTGCAGGCCCTGACGAACGTCAGTATCTGACGCTCCGCCCGGATAGGCACTGGAAGCGCGCTGGCTGAAGCCGGCGCCGAGGAATCCGCAAATTATGATGACGAGTGTTACAAGGAAGAGTGAACGGCGTGTACCACGAGACATGAATCGTCCTTAACGCTGAGCATGGTTCCCAAGCCAGCAGGTTCAAGTATACCACTCCGGTGACAGGGAACCTGCTCCGGTAAGAGCCTGACGCAGTAACCCGGGCGGTTCCGCCGGTCCCGGCGGATAAAGCACTTTCGTACTCAAATGAGATGCTCTGAATGTGGGACGGGGTGCGGACGATTTAGTAACCTCAATTGGAAAAGTTAATCGAAAACCTCAGGCAATTTTAAGAAAACCTGCGGTATGATGGGTTTACTCATTTATGAACCTTGGCTTCCCAGAGATGGTGTTCTTAGTAATACTGGCCTTCATGCTGTTTGGGCCAAAGAAGCTGCCGGAAATCGCCCGGACGCTGGGCAAATTCATGGCTGAATTTAAAAAGGCCAGCAACCAGTTTCAGGGGCAGATTCATGAGGAAATCCGCAAGCTTGAGTTGGATGAAGTTGATCCGCGTAAACACATTGCGCCTGAGGTCGCCAAACTTGCCGGAGATGAAGATCTGTCGCTCACCGGAGCACTGAACCGTCTGACAGACCGCATCAAGAATACGGTCCCGCAGGATCACGATGCCTGAGATTTTGGAACCACCCACGCCTTACGTTGAAGAACGCGAAATGGCTACCATGGGCCTGTTGCAGCATCTGGAAGAGCTGCGCAAGCGCATCATGCAGTCGGCCGCAGCCGTTGCCATTTGTTTTGCCGTCTCCTGGTACAAGTGGGAAGATATTTACCGGCTGATGAGAAAGCCGATTGAACAAGCTCTGGCGGCCCACAAGCTGCCCACCGAGCTTACGTTTCTTAATCCGACCGATCCGTTCAATCTCTCTGTTAAGCTGGCCCTGATTACGGGCATTTTTATTGCTTGCCCATTTCTGCTGTATCAGGTTTGGATGTTCATCTCGCCCGGACTGTATCGCCGCGAAAAGCGCTTTCTGCTGCCATTCTTGTTGCTGTCAGTCTCATTGTTTGTCGGCGGCGGATGGTTCGGATTCAAGATCGTGTTCCCGGTCGCCCTGGACTTCCTGATCAAGACCGGTGCAGACGCCGGCATGCGGCCCATGATCACCATCACCGAGTACACGGACCTGTTCCTTACGATCCTGCTGGGCCTGGCTCTGATCTTTGAGTTGCCCATTGTGCTGGGATTCGCCGGACTGATGGGCGTGGTCAACGCCAAGTTCCTGTTTAAGCATATTCGCGGCGCCGTGCTTATCTTCTTTGTGATTGCCGCCATCCTTACGCCTACCACGGACATTATGAACATGACGATCTATGCCGCTCCAATGATCGTCCTGTATCTGATGAGCATTGCCATTGTGTACTTTGTGCATCCCAAGCAGCGGCGTAAACGCAGGGAAAAAGCCGGGCAATAGCCGTAATCAAGTAAACTGGTAAGGATTTACCGGAGCGCTTAAGTGAATCCTTGCCTGCGTTTATCTCCTTACCTGCGTTTATCTACGATCGTATGTTCTTTGTGCCTCTTCCTGTTCCTTGGCTGCGACGTTCTGGGTTGTGAGCGCAATTCCGCCGCTCCGGCATCGGCATCACCCACGCCGGCTGCCGAAGGAACTGAAGCTGTAGATGCCAGCATACGGGCGGCACAGGCTACACAGGCCGCTGAGCCCACCGGCCCCGCGCTGCACATCGATTCCGAACGTGCCTTCAAGTACATCAAGGAGATCGTCGCGTTTGGTCCGCGCTGGGACGGCAGCGCCGGACAGGAAAAGGTGGGCCAGTTCCTCCACGCCAAGCTGAAGAACGATCAGGTGGAAGACGACAACTTCGTGGCCGACACGCCCGCCGGCAAGATCAAAATGCGCAACATCGTGGCCAAGTTTCCTGGCAGCAAAGACGGCATCATTATGCTGGGTTCGCACATCGATACCAATTACCCGCTGCGTGATACCAAGTTCATCGGCGCCAATGACGGCGGTTCCAGTACCGCGCTGCTGCTGGCCATCGCCGACCAGCTCCGCGGCAAGAAGCTTGACGGTTATAGCGTGTGGCTGGCGTTCTTTGATGGTGAGGAGTCCATCCCTTCGCCGCGCGCGGGCGACCTCCGCTGGAGTGATCCTGACGCACTCTACGGCAGCCGCCATCTGGCACAAAAGTGGCAGGCCGACGGCACGAATAAGAAGATCAAAGCGCTCATGCTGGCAGACATGATCGGCGACAAAGATCTGGACATTATGAATGACACCAACTCCACCCCCTGGCTGGAGCAGGTTGTTTATCATGCTGCGGAGCGACTGGGCTACCAGTCATATTTCTTTGCCCAGCGCAGCGCCATTGGCGATGACCATATGTCGTTTGCGAAATTTGGCGTGCCGGTGGCCGATATCGTCGACCTGGATTACGGTTACAACAACTCCTTCCACCACACAACGCAGGACACGATGGATAAACTCAGTCCCAAGAGCCTGCAGATTGCCGGTGACGTAATCCTGGAGACGATCAGGTTGATCAATGTGAGGAAAGAAGAAGGAATGACAGGGCAGGCGAAGAAACAATAAAGGGAATCAGTCTTTCAATTACCCGATTACAAAACCCCGTGCCTCCGTGGTTAGATCGTCCATATTCCCTTTGGCATATTTTGCACACAAATTGGCGTTTTGCTTATCCTGTCGTTATCGCGAACATTCCACCCGCGCGCTGGCGTGAAAACCAGCGGGCCAACGCGGCATCTTAACTGGACACACTTTTATAAAGGAGAAGCAATGCAAAATCGCAAACTTGGAAAAAGTAATCTGGAAGTATCAGCCATTGGATTGGGCTGCATGGGCATGAGCTTTGGCTTCGGCCCTGCCATGGACAAGAAGGAAGGGATCGCGCTGATTCGGGCAGCAGTCGAACGCGGGGTTACATTCTTTGATACCGCCGAAGTGTACGGGCCGTTCACCAATGAAGAGCTGGTGGGCGAAGCGCTCGCCCCTTTCCGCAGTCAGGTGAAGATCGCCACCAAGTTCGGATTCAAAATTGATCCTACATCGGGGCGGAATCTGGGAGAGGTGGACAGCCGGCCGGAACACATCAAGGAAGTGGCCGAGGCCTCGCTTAAGCGGCTGAAGACTGATGTCATTGATCTCTTCTATCTTGATTCAGCAAGGCAAGGTCAAGCACTTTGGCCTTTCTGAAGCAGGCGCGAAGATCATCCGCCGCGCACACGCAGTTCAGCCGGTCACGGCACTCCAGAGCGAATATTCTCTGTGGTGGAGAGAGCCTGAAGCCGAAATATTACCGGCGCTCGAGGAACTCGGTATCGGATTCGTTCCCTTCAGCCCCCTGGGAAAAGGTTTTCTTACGGGCAAGATCACCGAAGAAACCAAGTTCGATCAGACCGATTTCCGCAATATCGTTCCGCGCTTCACGCCGGAGAACCGCAAAGCGAATCAGGCTGTGGTGGATTTAGTCAGCAAAGTGGCTGAACAAAAGAAGGTCACGCCCGCGCAGATCGCGCTCGCCTGGATTCTGGCGCAGAAGCCCTGGATGGTTCCCATCCCCGGCACAACCAAGTTGCATCGGCTGGAAGAAAACATCGGCGCCGCGGCCATTCAACTAACGCCCGACGATCTCCGCCAGATCGACATCGCCAGCTCGAAGATTCCGGTGCAGGGGGCCCGCTACCCGGAAAATCTACAGAAACTGGTCAATCGCTAAAGCCGTCAGCATGGGAGGGAGCAACATGCGAATCGGCTTTCTCGATTGATCCGGTGGATTGCGGCCCTCTGCGAATTGCGCGATACACCGAGCCGTTCGCATTGCTCGTTGCGCAACTTGCATATGAGGGGGAAGACGGACCGGAACTCGCGTATCGCTTCGAGCATTTTGCAAAATAGCAAAGGCCACTGAAGGAGTTCGAAAAAATGGAAATCAAGAGAGCAGGTTCGCAACCTTCCGGTAAGGGACCGGCCGACTGGTTCACTGGCACCGTGCGGATCGATCCGCTTTTTCAGGCGCCCGATCCGGCATTTGTTCAAGGCGCCACTGTAACCTTTGAGCCGGGCGCGCGGACTGCATGGCACACGCATCCGCTGGGTCAGACTCTCATCGTCACGGCGGGCTGCGGACGTGCTCAGCGCGAAGGCGGACCAATCGAGGAGATCAGGCCGGGTGATGTGGTATGGTTCTCGCCCGGTGAGAAGCACTGGCACGGCGCCGCACCGACCACGGCCATGACGCATATCGCCATTCAGGAAAAGAAGGACGGCAAGGTGGTTGACTGGATGGAGCAGGTCACTGACGAGCAATACCGCAAATGATGGAGCGCAGCGTCAGAAAAAATCTGACGTGGCGAGCTGCCATGATTGAAATCTTTCCCTCTAAAATGCCCGAGGGTGGATTGTAGAATCAGTCCATAAATTGCCGGAATTAGCAAAGTTCCGAAGTTCGTCAAGTGCACCAGTCCCCACAGGGGACGGTACAATCTGTAGCCAGGGACGGAAGTGCCCGGAAGACGTCTCCCGGAAGACGTCTAAAGATATCCGAGTCCCGAAACCGGGGCACCGGGCGCGCGCTTCATGCGCTGGGGTGGGAACGGGACGGCACAGATAAGGTAAACAAGATGACAGCACTCGCCGCATGGCAGAACTTTTACGTAATCGTCGGGTCATCCGCCGGTGCGTTGATTGGATTGCAGTTTGTTGTCATAACCCTCATCGCCGGCATGCCGATAGAACACGGAACGGCGCAGGCCGGCGCCGCGTTTGCTACGCCCAACATCCTTCACTTCGGCGCCGTGCTCCTCCTGGCCGGAATTCAAACCGCTCCGTGGCACGGGATCGCCGGCGTTGCAGTTCTTTGGGGTTTACTGGGCCTCAGCGGGATCGTGTACGAAATCATCATAGCCCGGCGCATGCGAGCGCAAGTTGTATACGCGCCCGTGTTTGAGGACTGGCTGTGTCATCTTCTGCTGCCGTTTGTGGCATACGCAACGTTGGGGGTATCGGCAATTGCAGTCGGCTCCCATGTGCGCGGGGCGTTGTTTGCCGTCTCAGCGGCGGCAATGCTGCTGCTCTTCACTGGGATTCACAATGCCTGGGATACGGTGACATACTACACCTTTGTGAAGAGACGGGAATAACCAAAATCGGAGCCTTCACTCAGGCCATAAGACAGGGACGTATACATCGTTTCCCGAATCAAATGATGCAAGCGGGAGCAATCAGTCCTCATCCGGTGTCAAAAGATTAATCAGCAGGAAGACTGATCACCGGAGGAAAACCTACCTATGCTCGTGGCTCACATCGCGAACTTATTTGTCTTCAAGGTGCAAATCATCAAGACACAACTTGTAGCTTTGTGGCTATTCCAGGCCAGTGACGAAGCTGTGCGCTTTGATCCGCTGGGAATGTGGACGCACATGCACTGGCCGGCGCGCTTGGTGGCCATCACGCTGCTGTTGATGTCGGCGTGGTCGATTGGCGTGATGATTGATCGTACACTTGCCTTCCGGGCCGCGCGCAGACAGTCGCGCCAGTTTGCACCGGCAGTGGCAGGCGCCTTGCGCGAAGGTAAATTGGATGAAGCCATCCGCGTGGCGGAGCGCAACAAGAAGAGTCACCTGGCCAAGGTGGTTTCATCTGGCTTGCAGGAATTTGCTGCGCACAGCGAGTCTCCGGCAACTCCGCAAGAGCAGATTGAAGCCAGCAAGCTGGCGCTGGACCGTGCGGAGGCCATTGCTCATGCCGAACTGGAGCGCGGCCTGGCTGGTCTGGCGACCATCGGCTCAACCGCGCCGTTCGTGGGATTGCTGGGCACAGTGATCGGCATCATTGATGCCTTTGCCATGATCCAGAAGAACCAGGCCACCGGTATGACCACTGTTTCGGGCGGCATATCGGAAGCACTGGTGACCACGGCGCTGGGATTGTTTGTCGCCATTCCAGCGGTGATGATGTTCAATTACTTTACCGGCAAGATCAAAGCGTTTGACGTGGAGATGGACAATTCGTCAAGCGAACTGATGGCGTATTTGCTGAAGAGAAACATCTTGAACCGGCGGTAAGAAAACCATAACACTGACAGTGATCACACTGATCGGCACAGATAAAACAAAATACAGAGTTTCCGAAAAGCTTATGTCACGGGTTGGACCGCTGATAAAGCGCGAAGGCGCTGTACAATCCCTGGGTAATGACGAGAGACTCACGAATCTTCAGCAAGCTAGGCAGCTTTATCAACACCGCCATTTTCGTTGCCACGTTTTCCGCAGCATGCATAGGCCAGCAAGAGACATTGGTGGATGGCTTGTGGGCGCAGGGAAATACGATTGTGCTTCTAGCGCGATTCGACCAGTGTGGCGGCCCTTACCGTCCGGTCCAACCCATTGTCTCTACGGATGGCGGCACCATGTGGGCAGTGGACGGTCCGCGGTTCGAAGGCAGTGAGTTGTTGTTCATCTTGAGTGAAGGCAATGAGCTTCTCATAGGCGGCCAGGTATATGCAGAAGGTCCAACTTCATCTCCGTTCCTGCTCATTTACAGCTTTAACAAACATCAATGGTCACAAATTGACATCTATTCCTATGCCGCTGAACTGCTGGGTATGGCCCGTGAAAAAGAGACCGGACACCTTTTAGCGTGGGTGCGCCATATCGACATGGAATCTGAAACCTACTCCGGCCCCATCTATCTTCATGAGAGCGTCGACGATGGAGAAACCTGGGACGTTACCAGGGATGTCGCGCACGTTCCTGCATCGGTTCCTGGTTTGCGCTTCTTTCAGGAGCTTCCAAAACGGAGTGGAAGATGGCGTGTGGCGCGCGCCGGGAATGCAATCGAACAATTGAAAGATGATGGCAAATGGCATCGCACCATGAAGCTGCCGCTGCCCATTCAGCAGCAATGTCCGGTGATTGAGGATGACACACGCCCCTGACTTGGTCTTCCTCCAAAACATTTGTTGGCGTCACTGATGCACAATCCGATATTCTTGGCATCTTAAGTATTTCGACGATCGGAGAGTGTCCGCTTTACTGGCCGCGATGAGCAAACAATTTCCGGGATTTCTCCATTCCATCAGAATTGCGCGAAGTTTCTTCCTGGCCGCTGGTGCCTTCGCCTGTTTCATTGCCCTGCTTTCCCTGGGCACATCGTCTCTCTATTCCCAGACGATCAAATACGCCAAGCCGCCGGACGCAAAAAACGGCGAGCGCATTTACAAGGGCGGCTGCATCGCCTGCCATGGCGCCGAAGGCAAAGGTGCGCCTGAGACCAGCACTGAATTCACGCGTCCGGATACGTTTCCTGATTTCACGGATTGTAACGGGACAACGCCGGAGCCGAACTCAGCGTGGAAAGACGTAATTCTGCATGGCGGACGTGCGCGCGGATTTTCCCAGATCATGCCGTCCTTCAGCGAGCTGCTTACCTCAGGCGAGATCGATGACGTGATCGCTTACATGCGCAAGTTCTGCACCAACAAGCACTGGGCACGTGGAGAGTTGAACCTGCCGCGCGCGCTGGTGACGGAGAAGGCATTTCCCGAAGATGAAGTAGTGATTTCGACGGCGGTGAACGCCACCGGTGCTCCGGGCTTCACCACGGACGTTATTCATGAGCAGCGTTTCGGGGTCCACAATCAGATCGAAGTAGATGTCCCGTTTAACGCGCAGAACCAGAACCACAGTTGGAACGGCGGCGTTGGCGATATTACGTTCGCCGTGAAGCGGGAGATGTTTTCCAGCCTGCGCACGGGATCTATCCTGAGTCTTCAGGCCGGCGTGCTTCCGCCAACGGGCAACAGCAAGTTGGGTTTCGGCAGTGGCACCACCACGTTTGAAACCTTCGCCGCCTTTGACCAGCTCTTTCCCACCAATACGTTCATACAGTTTCAGATGGGCGCGGACCTGCCGCGCCATACCGATATCGCTCCGCAGAGTCTTTTCTGGCGAACGGCGGTCGGCCAGGCGCTGGCGAAAGATCACGGCCTGGGACGATTATGGTCGCCGATGGTGGAGTTTCTGGCTGATCGCGATCTGCAAGACGGCGCGAAGACAAATTGGGACGTGCTTCCTGAGATGCAGGTCACCATCAGCCAGCGGCAGCATATTCGCGCAGCTATTGGCGTGCGCGCTCCCATGACAAACACGCGTGGTCGCAATCCGCAGGTGGTTACATACATTCTCTGGGACTGGGCAGATGGCAAGTTATGGGAAGGCTGGAAATGAGTCCACGACTACTGGTTCCAGGTTTTCTCTTCGCCGCGATCCTGACAGCGCCGTTGATTCTGGGCGGCCAATCGGCAACGCCAACTGATAAGCCGAGAGGGAAGCAGCAAGCGGAGCAGAGTGCGGCTTCCAAACCACCAGCAAAAGGAAAGACCAATTCGAAAACTGTGAATGAGGAGTTCCGAACCTCTGACCGTTGCGTGGCCTGTCACAATGGATTGAAGACCAGCTCGGGTGAAGATATCTCCATAGGCTTTCAGTGGCGTGCCAGCATCATGGCCAACTCTTCGCGCGATCCATACTGGCAGGGCAGCGTGCGGCGTGAGTCGATTGATCATCCGGAGTCGACAGCGGCGATAGAAGACGAGTGCTCAACCTGTCATATGCCGCTCACGCATCTGGCGGCGAAGGCACAGGGGCAGCAGGCCGGAATCTTTTCGCACCTGCCGCTGGCCGCTCCGAAGGAAAACGATCCGGCCGCCGATGGCGTTTCCTGTTCGGTCTGTCATCAGATCGAGAAGACCGGCCTGGGCACCAGCGCAACGTTCAATGGCAACGTCGTGATTGCCAGTCCGCATGGCAGCGGAAATATTGACAGCGTGCGGCCTGAGTACGGACCGTTCGCGGTTGATGCCGGACATCAGCGTGTGATGCAGTCTTCCACCGGCGGCTTTCTGCCGGTGGAGGGAAGTCAGATTCGCGATTCGGCGTTGTGCGGCAGTTGCCATACGCTCATCACCACGACGCTCGGCCCGGGCGGCAAAGAGATTGGCAATTTCCCGGAGCAGATGCCGTATCAGGAATGGCTGCACAGCGATTATCCAAAGACAAATAGCTGCCAGTCATGCCATATGCCTGAGGTGAAGGAATCCGTGGCCATCACGGCGCTATACGGGCAGCCGCGTGAGGGAATGCATCGCCATGACTTTGTGGGCGCGAATTTTGTGATGGAGCACATGCTGAACGATCATCGCGATGACTTGAGCGTGAAGGCGTTGCCGCAAGAGCTCTCAGCGGCGTCTGATCGCACTGCAAGTTTTCTGCAAACGCAGGCCGCGCGCGTGAGCATCCCCAATGTGCAGACGACGCCTCGGGGACTTGCGGTGGACGTGCTGGTGGAGAATCTTACCGGACACAAGCTGCCGACCGCGTATCCTTCTCGCCGCGCGTGGCTGCATGTGGTGGTGCGTGACAGTAGTGGCCGAGCAGTGTTTGAATCAGGCGCGCTGAACCCTGACGGATCCATCGTGGGCAATAAGAATGATGCCGATCCGTTGCAGTTTGAGCCGCATCACAGCGAGATTACGAGTGCGCAGCAGGTGGAGATCTTTGAGCCGATCCTGAGAGATTCGCAAGGCAAGGTAACAACTGGATTGCTGAATGCCGTTGGCTATCTGAAAGACAATCGCATATTGCCCGCCGGATTCGATAAGCGATCTGCCGAGAAAGATATTGCCGTGGTGGGCGAAGCCGCGACCGATCCGAACTTTACCGATAGAGGCAGCGTTGTGCGTTATGTGGTCGATACGGGAAATGCGATTGGCCCGTTTCAAGTGGAAGCGGAATTGTGGTATCAGCCCATTGGATTCCGCTGGGCGCACAACCTGGGCGACTATAAAGCAACGGAGCCGCAGCGGTTCTTGGGATATTACGAGTCAGCGTCACAGCACTCAGCAATGGTGCTGGCGAAAGCCAAGGTGGCGCGTTAGTAAATTGTGTGTAATTGAGCAAATTGGTATTCGGGTAATTATGCAGACCGTTGCCAATGTGGCCAACTGGAACAGATCACCTCAGGGCCTAAAGGCCGAATATGTTGTGCTGTAAACGCAGGCACAAATGCCCGCTCCACCCCGTGGGTACCCGCACGTCCAGTCACCGATGACGAGAGGCTCTACATTCCCATGGGTACCGCATGTCAAGTTACCGATGATGGGAATCCCTACATTCCCGCGGGTACCCGCGTGTTCACCAATCGGTGACGAGACTCCCTCCATTTGTCATTCCGAGCGATGTCGGAGCGCATGCGACGGCGAGCGAGGAACCCCGAGGATGTTCCTTGAAACGATGCCGCTTCAGGGAATTTCCTCGATACATCGGTTTGGTTTGTCCAGGAACAAAAAGATTTTGGAGAGAATACCCCGTATCAGCCTGAATGAAGATACATCCTCGGGGTCCCTCTCTGCGCGCTCACCGCAAAGCGGCTCGCTCTCGCTGGGGATGACAAATGGGTAGAAGTATTCCCGTTGCAAACTCGGATTTTGTTGGAGACTGTTAAGTAACGAAATCGGCGTCTACTGGCCGTTCGAAGCACGATCGTCTTCCCTTGGGATTTTGGTAAGCTCTTGATCACACTCCTATGACATCCCCCTTGTTTCCAAACTTCGGGTCCAAGAACTTCGGGTCGACGATTTTTCTCGTCGCCATTGGCGCGTTCCTCTGTTTGTTGACCGGACTCGCTTCCGGCCAAACTTCCAAGCCCCTCGACGGCCGCCCGTGGGAGGTTGGCGTGTGGGCCAGCGGTGGGTTCAGCGTTCCTGGCGGAACCGAGGATACCAAGGTGATTGACGCCGGTGTGCGTCTGGGCAAGGTGCTGACCAGCGATCATTTGGGCAGCTTTGTCCGCGGTAATTTCGAGTACTCGGCTGACCTGATGCCGGTATATTACGTCTTCCAGCCTGCGCCAGCCGTGAACGCTTACGGCGCGGCTTTCAACCCGGTGAACCTCAAGTGGAATTTCACCAGCTCAGAGCGGACCATTCCGTTTTTGGAGTTGGGCGGCGGTGTGTTGTTCAGCAACCATGTGGTGCCGAACACTACGTCCAGGGTGAACTTTATTACCCACGGAACATTGGGCTTACAGTTCTTCAACAATCAGCGGCGGGCATTTACCGCAAGCGTCCGTTATGAACATATTTCCAACGCCGGGTTGACCGTGCCGAACCCGGGCGTGAACACGGTGCAGTTTCTGGTGGGAGTGAATTGGTTCCACTAGATTGAGTAATTGAGTAATCTGGTAATTTAGTAATTGAAAGGCTGCGGAAGCGGCGGCATTTCACATTGTTAAATCACTGTTTATCTAGTTGGTTTCGTAGCTGCCGCAATCGCAGGTTTTCAATTACCCGATTACCAAATTACCCGATTACCAAATCTATGACTCTCGTTGAATGCGTTCCTAATTTCTCTGAAGGCCGTGACAAAGGCATTGTTGACGCCATTGTTAACGCGATGAAAGTTCCCGGCGTCTATCTGCTCGATCGCGAGATGGATTCCGATCATAATCGCTGCGTGATCACCTTAATTGGTGACCGGGAAGCCATTGCTGAAGCGGCCATTCGCGGCGTGGGCAAGGCTTCCGAGCTGATCGATCTCACCAAGCATCAGGGAGCGCATCCGCGCATCGGCGCGGCGGACGTGGTTCCGTTTATTCCCATTGAAGGTGTCACAATCGAAGACTGTGTGGCGATTGCTCGCCACGTTGGCGAAGAGATATGGAAGCGCTTCAAGATTCCAATTTATCTGTATGAAGCGGCAGCTACGCACCCGGACCGCCAGGGACTGGAAAACATACGTCGCGGACAATTTGAAGGCCTGCGTGAGGACATTCTGGTAAACCCGGCGCGGTGCCCTGACTTTGGCGATCCGCGCTGCCATGCCACGGCCGGAGCAACAGTTGTGGGAGCACGCAAGGCGCTCATTGCTTACAACGTTTTTTTGAATACCACGAACGTAGATATCGCGAAGAAGATTGCCAAGGCCGTGCGCAACTCCACGGGCGGACTGCGTTTTGTGAAGGGCTCGGGATTTGAAGTCCGCGGGCTGGCCCAGGTTTCCATGAACCTGACCGACTTTGAGCAGACGCCAATCGCTCGCGTATTCGAATTTGTAAAACTCGAAGCGGCGCGTTATGGCGTGATGCCGCTGAGTAGCGAGATTGTCGGGCTCATCCCCAAGAAAGCTCTGGAGCAGGCAGCAGAGTGGTTTTTGCAGATCGAAAATTTTGACTCGTCTATGATTCTGGAGAACCGGCTGGCCGGCGTGATGGGCGGCAAGATGGCTGTGGGCGGGCTGCGCGCCGGTGCTGAGCCATTTATCGAACAACTGGCTGCGCCCACGGCGACACCGGGTGGCGGCAGCGCTTCCGCGGCAACCGCGGCCATGGCGGCAGCACTGGGCAGCATGGTCGCCGGAATGTCGCGCGGTAAGAAAGCGTATCTGCAGTATGAGCAAGAGCTGAGCCAGGCGTTGTCCAGGCTGGCCCAATTGCGTGAAGAACTCAAAGCCGGGATCGACGCCGACGCCGAAAGCTACAGCCACGTGATGGCAGCTTACAAACAAGCCAAGGCGTCGTCTGACGGAGCCGGTGAAGTCGCGATACAAGATGCGCTCAAGGGTGCCACATCAGTGCCGCTCGAGACTGCGACGAAGGCAAGGGAAGTCGGGGATATTGTGACCTCGCTCAAGCCCATCACTAATCCCAATATGGCATCTGATCTCACAGTCGCCGGGGCACTGGTGAGCGCGGCAATTGTTGGCGCGCTGGCAAACGTGGACATCAACCTGGGAGCGATCAAAGATAGCGATTTCGTAGATGATGTGCGGGCAAAAGTAGCCGAACTCCAGAGGTGAATACCTTAGTTGTTATCCAAAAGTGCATCCCAAGCTGCACCTATGGGCATCTCAAAATCCAGAAATCCGGATTAAAATAGGTAACCATGAAACGCAATATTGTGTTCGCTCTTGTATTTCTACTGAGCGGCGTGCCAAGTTTTGCGGCCTCGCTGGCCACGGCTGCCCGTTCAGTGATCCCGCAGGATGTCCAGCAGATCATCAACGTGGATTACCGGCGGATGAAGAACTCAGATACGGCCATGCAGATGAAGGCCAAACTCCTGCCTGCGAACATGAAGCAGTTCGAAGACGCGCTGAAAGATGTAGGCGTGGTCCCGGACCGTGACATTGATCAGATCACGCTGGCTTCGTTTCGCAACAAAGACAACGGACTCCAGATTATCGGAATCGCGCAGGGAACCTTCCCGCGCAAAGCCATCGCGCTCAAGATGACCAAGCAGAAGATTAAGGCCAACAAGGTCAATGGATCATTTGTATATCCCATGTCCGGCGGTCTTTCCATGGTGTTCCTGGACAACTGGACCATGCTGTTCGGCGACCAGTCAGCTTTGAAAGCAGCTCTTGACGCACGCGACGGCGGCGCGCGCAGCCTGAACGCCAATACCGCGGTCACGGATATGATCACTTCAGTGGACCAGGGAACGGTATGGAGCGTGCTCGACCAAATGGGCACGCAGACCATGATGAAATCCGCGCTGGGTGGAGCTTCTGATCTGGCCGATTATGAAACCATCAAGCAGCGCCTGATGGGATCGCGTTACACCATGGATTTCGATCATGGTGTGGACTTCAACCTGAATGTGGCAACTTCTGACAATATGACGGCGGCAACGTTGTCGTCGGTCATGAAGGCCGGTCTGCTGTTCAAGAAGATGAATGCCACGCCGACGGAAAAGAATGCAATCGATGACACGAGCATCGATTCTGACGCCGGCAAGCTGGTGGTGCACTTCAAGGCCGATGATCATAGTTTCCAGAAGCTCCTGGATTCGCCGATGTTCGCAGCCGTAACTCACTAGAGCTTTTACAAATCTATTTTGGAAAAAGGGAACACCCGGTTGGTGTTCCTTTTTTTGGTGCGCGAGAGGGATTCACGGATAGCCGAAGGAGGCTGTCGCGCACAAGCATGTTTATCCCTGTCATCTTGAGCGAAGTCGGAGCGCCATGCGACGACGGAGTCGAAAGATCCCGAGAATGCGAATTGTAACGTTGCCGACACGGGGAGTTTCTGCGATAACAAAAATCGGCATTTAATTGCGACAGACAAAAGTAAAGAATTTATCTAGAAAATTCCCTGACACTGCATGGTTACAAATGTGCGTCGTCGTGATCCTTCGACTGCGTCGTCGCATGCGCTCCGACTGCGCTCAATGATAGCCGGGTGGTGGCGGCGACCGCGGCTAACCCAAAAACATCGTCATCCCGACGGCCGTAAGCGAAGCGAGCGTTTTCTTCAGCTCGCGAGCCGCCCTGAGGGACCTTGTGTTTTTCCTGAGCCGACAAAGCACAGGGTCCCTCACCCCTACTCGGCGGCTGATAAAATCGCCGCCTCGTTGACGGGGACGTCGGGATGACGTGATTTTATGAGAGTGAGAAATACTGAGATGTGGCATGCCGTCACTGCGCTGAGATTCTTCTGGTCGTGGCGCTTCACTCGCAGCAGGCTTTGTGGCTTTCTCCGCTAGCCGTTTCTGAGTCAGTTTTTACCACATAGACCTCCCAGCGATATTTGCTGGGGTCGCGCACCCAGAATTTGTCCTGCACGGCGTAACAGCACGTGGTGTTGAGTTCGTCTTCTGTAGTAAACCCAGCGGCGTTCAGGCGGGCCTTTATGGTTTCCACTTCTTCCAGCGTCTCCATGCGCAGGCCCATATGATTTAGTCCCTGCAGGCAGCAATGAGTTTTGGCCTGCATGGTCAGGTTGATAGCGGGTTTTTCCACGTCAAACTTGGCGTAGTCAGGTTTGAGTTTGGTGGGCGGGACGCCAAACAGCGTTGAGTAAAAGCGGACGGAATTGTCCAGGCTTTCAACGTCAAGGGAGAGATGGAACTTTGGATTGATTTGGGGGTTCATAGTGCGGCTCCTTTATAAATAGATGGCGATCGATGTATCATGGCAAGAAAAGGTCAGACGCCTGTGTTTACGGACTGGCCCAGCTCTTTAAGTGACTTCTCATTGCGCCGATACCACATCCACAAGCCTTGCTTTTCCGCGTGAATCAGGCCGGCCTTGCGCAGAATGCCCATGTGATGAGAGATGGTTGGCTGTGAGAGCTTTACCTGTTCTTCAATGTCACAGGCGCACATGCCTTCGCCTTTGCCAATGGAGCAGCAGCCTTTCTGCTTGAGCAGGCGAAGGATCTTCAGTCGTGTGGGATCGGCAATGGCCTTCAAGGCGTCCACTAGCTGCTTGTCGGTGAGCGTGGGCATATATAGATATATATCGATGTGAATCCCGGCTGTCAAGAGGGCATTTGCCACGATGTATCCTTTTTGGTGAGCTGACATCTCATACAATGTGATCGTCAGGAAAATCATGGGATTATTTGACAGCAACGAACGAAAACAAAAAGAGCAGGAGATGCGTGATGCGGGGCGTTTGCCGCCCAATCAGGCGCTCACGTTGAAGTGGCCGGTGCTGCATTACGGGTCGGTCCCGCAATTCGATCCGGCCCGCTGGGACTTCCGTATGTGGGGGCTGGTGGAGAATCCGGTCAAGCTGACGTGGAAGGAATTTGGCGCCGGAACAGGGTTATACGGCCAACGTTCCGCTCGCGGACCTGGATCGCGACAATGTTCTGCTGGCCACGCATCATGATGGGCAGCCGCTATCGGCCGATCACGGCTTTCCCCTGCGGCTGATTGTTCCGCATCTGTACGCCTGGAAATCAGTGAAATGGGTGCGGGGTTTTGAGTTTCTGGACCACGATCAGGCTGGCTTCTGGGAGCAGAACGGCTATCACATGTATGGCGATCCGTTTAAGGAACAGCGGTTTGATCGTGACTAGGCTTTGTTCTTGTCGCTTCGCTCCAATACCTGCTTAAGTGTAAATTTCGTAGCTGCCTTGATCTAGGCTCCTGTTGCAGCGGGCTCGGCGCGCGAGCCGGCCTCGCCCTGATCGCTTCTGCAAATTTACGTGTATCTAACGATCGTCATCAGACCGTCCAGTGAAGCGAACGCGCGATGTCTTCAGCGCGAGAGTAGGATGGAGGGACCTTGTGCTTCGCTTACAATGCAAGGTCCCTCACCCCGATTCGGCGGCTGACGAAAGCGCTGCCTCGTTGACGGGGATTCGGGATGACGGGATCATTTTTTATTTGGAGAGACAAATCAATCGAACGCCTAATTCGCGTTCATTCGCGGCTAAGGGAAATCGCTAATGCTTAACAATCGCGTTATAACCGTCGCCGGAGAGGCGGTTGCGCATGGTGTCAGCGTCCTGCTGGTTAGAGAATGGGCCGACCTGGACGTGATAGAGCGCGTCCGCGGTGGAGTTAGCCACAAAGACCGGGTACTGCTTCTTTTGCAGGGCTGATTTCAGGATCTCCGCGTCTTCCTGTTTCGACACCGCTGCCACCTGCACCATGAAAGTCCCATTAGGGCTGGACTTAATTTCGGTGGCAGGGGAAGTGGGCGCAGTCGAGCTTGTAGCCGCTGTGTTCGTCCCGGCCGGGTTGGACGCTCCCGAATTTGATCCCGAAGAGTTTGATCCTCCCGAGTTTAATCCGGAAGAGCTTGACGACCCAGCCTGCGACTCAGGCAAAGGAGTTGGCGCGGGGACTTCAGGGGTTTTGGCAACCGCGGAAGGTTTGCCCGCCGCACTGCCGCCAACACTGGTTGTGCTCCCCACGATTTCCGTCCGACCACCGGTGGCGGTGCTCTTGCCCAACAGGTAACCCATGGTGAAAAAGACAGCGCAGACAATCACTACGGTAAAGAAAATGCCCAGCAGCTTGCCGGTACCGAGTGTTATTTCAGTGTCTTGCACCTGATCTTCAAAGTCTTCCTTCACCTGTCTGGTCCCCAAGTCCACGGTTGTCCCCCTCAAATTCAGCTCTGGTTTGCAGCCAGTTTAACCCTATTTAGCCAGATTGCGACCGCTGATTTTTTCCAGCGCCTGAGTGAGGGACGCAAGAATATCAATGGGCAGAGGGAAGATGATGGTGGTGTTTTTTTCCACGCCGATTTCAGTCAGCGTTTGGAGATAACGGAGCTGCATGGTCAGCGGTTCAGAAGCAAGCTGGTGAGCGGCTTCCGTGAGGCGCTGTGAGGCGGCAAACTCGCCTTCCGCATGGATGATCTTGGCGCGCTTTTCGCGCTCGGCTTCCGCCTGCTTGGCCATGGCGCGCTGCATGGTGTCCGGCAGGTCAACCTGCTTAATTTCCACGTTGGCCACCTTCACGCCGTAGGGCGAGGTGTGCTGATCAAGGATGGTCTGTATGCGTGTGTTCAGTTTGTCACGATGGGCCAGCAGTTCGTCCAGATCAACTTCGCCCAGCACGGAGCGCAATGTTGTCTGCGAGAACTGTTGCGTCTGCCAGTAATAGTTCTGCACGCGAATCACGGCCTGGGATGCGTCAATCACTTCCCAGTAGATCACGGCATTGACCTTCAGGGTCACGTTGTCACGGGTGATGATGTCCTGCGGTGGAACTTCAAGCGCCTGCTGGCGAAGATCAACGCGCACCATACGGTCCAGCGGGGCGAAGACCAGAATCACGCCAGGACCTTTGGCACCGTAGAGCCTGCCCAGCCGGAAGATGACGGCGCGTTCATATTCGCGCAGGATCTTGATGGAGTTGATGATGTAGATGGCTACGATGACAACAATAACAAGCAAGGGAATAGAAAACACACGGCCTCCTGTAGGCAATCGCGTTGTGAGCCGGAAGAGATTCTATCCCAGCCGGCGGCCAGCCATACTTCAAAAATCAGGATTTAACCGCATCCAGCGTAACAGATTGCATCGCCGGGTCCACATGTAAGACCAGGTTGTGAACATTGCGTACCACCACGGCCTGGCCGACATCGATGTTGGCTGAAGCCACGGCGTTCCAGAGACTGCCGCGGACAAAGACCTTGCCGGTGGGCAGCAGAGGCGAGCGCGCCACGCCAATTTCTCCAATCAGCGATTCCTTTCCGGTAACAACTTTATTTCGTCGCGCACGGATGGCGAGGGTCAGCAGAAAGACAGTAATGGCGCCGAGTGGGATGGCGACGGAAAGCGCGGTGATCAGTTTTACGCGCATTTCGGGGATGGGGCCATCCACCAGCAGAAGCATTCCTGTCACCATCATAATCATGCCGCCGGCAGTGAACAGGCCGTGCGAGTGGTATTTGGCTTCCAGCGCAAAAAGAACAAACGCGCCAATGACCAGCGCCACTGATTCATAGCGTGTGGGCAGCATCTGCATGGCGAAAATAGAGACTGCAACAGCGATCAGGCCGATTGCCCGGGGACAACACCGCCGGGATGATTGAACTCAATGAGTATCGCGAAGATCCCCAGCGTAAACAGCAGCGCGGTGAGGTTGGGATCCATGAGGACTGAGAGAATTTTCTCGCGTAGCGTCATGGCGTATGTCGTAACCGGCTTGCCCGCGACGTGAAGCACGACTTTCGAACCATCGAAACGGGTGACAGATTTGCCGTCAATCTGCTTGAAGAGGTCGTCCTGGTCTTTGGCGATGTAGTCGATCAGGTGCTGAGCGAGCGCCTCGTCGGCGGTAAATGATTTCGACTGGCGAACGGCGCTCTCGGCCACTTCCACGTTGCGTCCGCGCTTGCTGACGTAGGAACGCATGAGAGAGGCGGCGTAATTTTCCACCTTTTCTTTCATCACCGGATCCATGATCACTCCATCGCCACGGATGGGATGAGCGGCGCCGGTGTTTGTGCCGGGGGCCATGGCGGCAACATCAGCCGCTTCCAGGATGAAGAATCCCGCAGAAGACGCGCCTTTGCCCGAAGGCGAAACGTAGATGATGACCGGCACTTTGGAGTCAAGGACTTTATGGACGATGTCTTCCATGGAATTCATGAGCCCGCCCGGCGTGCGTATCTCAATCAGCAAAGCATCAGCGTGAGTGCGCTCGGCTTCCTGCACAGCACGGTCGATATACTCGGCTGAGAGCGGATGGATCACCGAATCCACAACAACCTTTACTACGTCAGCCGAGGCCGCGCACGGCAGGAGCAGAATTGTGCTGAGCGTGAGGAGAAGAAGCCTGCGAAGCGAACTGAAGTGCAGCATAGAGTTACCTCTTGAGTAGCTTGTAACCTACCGGGGACGGGCCGCGCTACGGGCGGCCAGATCATGTTTCAAAGCGACAGCGGCGGCGTTGGCGGGATCGAGCGCCAGTGCCTGGTCAACATTCTTTTCCGCGTCGGCTGGGTTGTTTTCCGTGAGCGCAAGACGCGCCAGCACCAGAAGCGCTCCGGCTGATGGCTTAATGCGCAGGGAATCGCCTGCTTCCTTGCGTGCGCCGTCAACATTCTGGATGATCTCCAGCACCTGGGCCAGGCCGGAGTGGGCCGTGGCGCTGGCGGCGTCCAGTGAGATGGCTTCACGAAATTGCTTTTCCGCTTCGCTGGTCAGGCCTTCAGCCAGCATGTCCTGTCCGCGCTGGACATGGAAGGCGGAATGTTCAGCCGGAGTGGCTTTGCGTAAGCGGGCTTCATCGGCGTTGGCGATCTCCAGCGATATCTGGCGAAAGCCTGATTCGTCATAGTTGCGCTTGATCCGCTCCAGCGGCATGCGTTGGATTTGCGAGCCGGAAGAAATAGCATCGAGAAATGACCTGGCTTCGGTGTCGCCCTGCAAGGCCAGCGTGGCCTTGAGTTCACGCGCCGCCGATTGTGCGTCGCCTTCGCGATAGAGCTCAACGGCCAGATTGAAGTGATAATCAGGATCGCTGGGATCGGTGTGCACGCTCTTTTCGAAATATGTGCGGGCGCGCCTCTGTCCACGACGGGACGTGACTACGCCAAGATTGTTGAACACTTCGGTGAGTGGCAGTCGCGTGGAAAGAGAGTGGAAAGCGCTTTCAGCTTTTTCCATCTGATCAGCGTAGAAGGCGGAAAGTCCCAGAAAAAACTGAGCTTCGTTGGCGG
>WNEZ01001503.1_pt1 | contig 20238 bp, 29 predicted proteins | sample 5400521 | NCBI WGS metagenome assembly WNEZ01 (sample SAMN13153339, study PRJNA577476) | soil metagenome | isolation source: 120 cm saprolite under Douglas fir tree site 2 hole 1 replicate 1 | place: USA:California | collected 2015-04-18 | reverse complement strand
AATGGCCGAATGTGGTGCGAGCGCCACGCCAACAGCGTCAAGTGGGTCCGTGCGAGGGACGGATCGATCTACGAGATCGGCTCGACAGCGGCCATCGACGACCGATCCCCCAACCTGGTTGGGATCCTGGTCGATGAGCTCAACCAAGAGATGGTCGCGCATCTCACCTCATGCTTCAAGGATCACAAAGGCGTTTACATCGTCACCGACGCCAACGTGCGAACCGCAACCATTCCGAAGGGCAGGGTCGATCACACGCCAGATGGACCGCGGGTGCTTCACGAGGCGGGCCAGGTCGCGTGGGCGCGAGGTTGGGGGGTTTACAGCCACGTCGGCTACCTCGCGCGCGTGGTTCTGAGGGTGACGGCCACAGAGCCGCCCGTCGTGCACGTCTACGCGAACGGGCTATTAGTCCTATCGAGGGTGCCGGACTGGATCACCAATCGAGGAAGGGGTAGCAGCACGGTGCGTGATCATGCCGCGTTCAGGCGCGCGGTAATGGATGCAGTCACCCAGGTCATCATCGGTGTGGATGACGAAGAGTAGCGGGCGAACGCTTGGGGTCGTCTGCGCCGGAATGGGCGCTAGTCGCGCAATGATGATGGGCCGTGGGGCTTAGCTTCCTGTGAGCCAAATCAGGAAACGTCTGGAAACCGCCCTTGCGCTTTTGAATCTCGAGGACGAGCTCGATCGACTCATCAACCCCCGCCACACCGACCACGATCGTCACGTGTACTTGCCCAAGAAAGTGGCGGAGCAGATCGCGAAGGCGCGGCAGGAGATCCAGGCCGCTCTTGATGAGTTGGCCTAGTCACGAACTCCCTGGATGCCGTTGACATAGGGGTACTCGCTGCGCAGCAGGTCAGGCACTCGCGGGATGAAGCCGTCCAAGAATCTGAACAACATCTCAAACTCGACCGGCTCTGCCGGCTGATGCTTCGGCTCGGTGTGGCGGTTGATGAAAGCCAGCACTTTGTCGCTGACCATGTCGAAACTCACCTCCTGGCAGTCAAGCATCAACTGCATCATCCCGGGGTCCAGCAGCATGACGGCGCTGCGCCGGTCCTTCGCCTTGACGATGAACCGCTTGTCGAATTCGGTGGACTCCAACTCCAGAGTCGGCGGGCCTCCCATCACTGGGCCGGCGATCAGGTTTCTACGCGCCACTTCTACATACGGCACGTTTACGCCGGCGACAGCGAAGGTCAGCAGGCTAAAGAACTGCGTGTTCTTGCCGGCGGGGCGAATGAAGTCGGCGATAGTAACCGCGTGGTCGGGGGAAGAGAAACAATTCGAGAGCCAGCGAGGCTCGATGCGGCCCAGGATGGCGAAATCGCTAGACTCAGCGAGTGGCACGAGACCGCGCTGGGCGCACAGCGCCGCAATCGCTTGCTGGCGAGCCCGCACCAACGGCGCCAGTCGTCGGGACGCGACGAAGACCCCGACACTGATCAGCACGACCAACACGCTGAGCGCCATAACTGAGACAACGACCGGGTCCACCGCGCGCCGAGTGTACGGGACGGCACCCGCGTTCGATCTTCGCTTTGATTTAAGCGCCTTCCCGGTCTTCTGTTAGTTTTTGCCACCGAGCTTGGCGGGCTTAGTTCAGGCTGAGGTCTCGCCTTCCGCTTCGTAGATGTTCGCGATGAATGCGTGGCGAAACCGATCCATCGGTTCGAACATCTGGTCCAGCAGGCCAGGCAAGTGCCGGACCACGCGTCGGGCGTCGAACTGGTTGAGGAGCACGGCGCGGAGTGGGTCCAACGACCTGCGATTGCTTGCCGTCCGCGCCGACAACGACTCGTGCCCGCACTTCGCGCTTCTCGCCGCCGATGGGTTGCACGACACCGCCAACCACGGCACCAGACTCCACAAGTAGGCCGTCGACTCGTGTTCGCAGCCGCAGCTCTGCACCGCACTCCACTGCGCGATCGAGAAGGATTGGTCGAGAACAACGCGCCGCGGCGCGATCGAGTAGGTTCCCGGTGGGCCCGCCGGAGCTTCAATGCAGATGTCTTCGACCCATGCGCGATGCCGGAAGATGCGGCGGAAACCGGCCGCCTCGATGTGGTCGAGCACGCCCAGACGGCGAAGCGAGTCGACGGCGTTGAAGGCGAGAGCGTGTGTGGATATCGTGTCGCTGGGAAACAGGTCGCGGTCAACCAGCAACACCTTCCGGCCCTGTTCGGCGAGCCTGGCCGCGACCGTGGCACCCGCGACCCGAGCGCCAACGACCAGTGCGTCGTATTCGGGCTCAGCCATGGTGGCTGGCGCATGGTACTCCTCGGCAAGGCCGTGGGATCCCGCAGCCTGAAGGAGCCCGATAGTTTGCGCATAGGAATGGACAAGTCTCAGCTCGGCCGGGCCGGGGAGCTGGCTATTGAGCTGTATGCGCTGATCACCGCCGCAGGCGCGCTCGACATTTATTCACCAGTCGTTGATGACGACCATGTGGATCTCGTTGCCGGCGTCCGCGGCGGTCAGCCGACTCTCGGCATCCAGGTCAAGGCCACCGACAGCCTCGACCGCGGCGGGCTCGTCGAAGCCAGGGCGTCGTATCCAGCGGGAACGGTTCGCGACGACGCCAACTTCATCTATTCCGTCGTATTGCTGCAGGCGGTCCGCATAGAAGCTGTGTGGATCATCCGGAGCCCTGACTTCAATGGCCTGGTCTACCGCAGCGTCAGCGGTGGCAGAGAGGTGCTCGAGTTCCGCGCTTCACCTGTGCGAAACGACATCTTCTCGGCGTTCCGCATCGATCCAATGCAGCTCGGCCCCGCGCTGCTGGCGCGGATTGCCGAATCGCCCAAGCCTCCAAAGTGGCTTCTCGCCCTGGCCCGATACTAGTTCCGTGGAATTCGACCACATACTCATTGCGGTCCCAGACCTGGCATCGGCCGGGCAAGAGCTCGAGGCCCGCCACGGCCTCGCATCTGTCGAGGGCGGCCGTCATCCGGCTTGGGGTACCGCAAACAGGATCGTGCCGTTAGGCGATTCCTACCTGGAGCTGATTGCGGTAGTCGATGGAGCCAAGGCGGCCGAGAGCAGTGTCGGGCGATGGGTCGCGTCCGGCGTGGCCAGCCCCATTCGGCCACTCGGTTGGGCGGTCCGCACGCATCAGCTGGACGAGATTGCCCGACGGCTGGATGTACCGATTAACGCTGGGTCGAGGGTTACGCCCGATGGAGAGCAGCTGCGCTGGCGCACCGCCGGAATTGATCAGGCAACCGCCGAACCTGCGCTTCCGTTTTTCATCGAATGGGCGCCCGGAACAACGCTCCCAGGAAGCACGGCCGTGCGCCATCCCGCTGGTATGGCCAGAATCAGCAGACTCGTACTGCACGCAGACCCCGGGCGACTCGACGAGTGGCTCGGGAACCACCGGCTTCCGATCGTCGCACGTCCAGGGATATCCGCACTGAGCGCGATTCATATCTCAAGCGATGCGGGCGAGATCGTCATCGGCTCCGATTGATTGGTATCAGCGGCTTGCGTCGATCCGCTGCAGCTCGACATCGATCTTATCGCCGACCTTCAGTCCACCCGCGTCAAGGAGCTTTCGACTCAGGCTGAGGGCGAGCACGCCGCCACCGGCCGGCATGGTGTTGGAGTTGAAGTCCACGCTGTTGAGCTTTCCACGAACCCGCATCTGTTTGAGGCCGCCCAGCCCAGTCGCGACAGTTTTGGGAATATCGACCACGGCCAATCCGGCTCTGAGTTCCGGTCGAAAGTATCGGATTGTCCCTCGGAACCGCGATGCAGCAGCCATCGAGCGTGTAATGGATCGTACATCCGTGCTGTACCGCGCTGAGACGAGTGCGGTGACGTGGTTCTGAAACAATGCTCGGACAATGAGGCCTGCATGAACGACTACATCAGCATCAAGCAGTTTCACGAATCCGAGGGCGTCGAGGACTGGCGGGTGCTCGGCGACGGTGCGTGCGCGTTCTTCCGAACGAGGTCGTTCGCCGAAGGCGCCCGGCTTGTGCAGGCGATCAGCGATTTGCCGGGAGTGGACGACCACCATCCCGACGTCGATATGCGTCACGACGGCGTGACCGTGCGCGTGATCACGCTCACCGATGATTACTGCGGGATGAGCCGTCGCGACGTCGATATGGCCCGCCAGATCTCGGCAGCCGCGCGAGAGTTGGGCCTGTTTGCTGATCCATCGGCGGTTCAGAGCCTGCTTGTCATCCCCGGCGCGCCCATCAGGGCCGAGGTGATGCCGTTCTGGCGCGCCGTGCTCGGGTATGAGCCTCGCCCCGACAGCCCCGATGAGGACCTCGTGGATGCCCACAATCGCGGGCCGTCGTTCTGGTTCGAGCAAATGGATGAGCCGCGTCCGGACGGCGGCGGCTCGATCCACGTCGCGGTGTGGGTGCCTTATGAGCAGGCGGAGGCTCGCATCGCCGCGGCGCTCGCCGCCGGCGGCCGCATGGTGCGCGATGAGTTCGCTCCCTCGTGGTGGACGCTGGCCGACGCTTCGGGCAACGAGGCCGACATCGCCACCACGATGGGCCGCGACTGACGAGGTTCGGCCCGATCAGGTGTACGACCGACCGCTAACGATCGATGAGATCCTTACGCAGCTCAAGGAGCAACCGGAGGCCATCGCGGCACTTACCGCAGGTCTGCCGCGAGGTCGACTGCACGAACCCCCGAACCCCGGCGAGTGGTCCGTCAACGACGTGCTCGCCCATCTACGTTCATGCGCCGACATGTGGGGCAGGTACATCGCGATGATCGTCGAAGACGACCGGCCCACGTTCCGAGCGATGAATCCCACGACCTGGATCAAAAGCACGAACTATCCCGAGCTGGAATTCGCGCCCTCGTTACGCGCCTTTGCGAAGCAGCGTGCCGAGCTGTTGGCGTTCCTGCATCCCCTTCCAAAAGCAGCGTGGTCACGTAGTGCGACGGTTACAGGCGCCGGAAGGCCACGCGAACGGACCGTGCTGGAATACGGGCGGTGGCTCGCCAACCACGAGCTAACCCACGTGAGGCAAATCGCGCGCATCGTCCAGGATGCATCGGCCACCGCCGCCCTCAGATAGCGATTGAGCACTGATCCCCGGTTGTATGGGACGCTGCCACACCGTCCACGGCGCCGAGTCGCGTATCGGATCGGTTTTGTTGCCCTGTTGTGGTCTTCACTCTGCCCTGGACCTCGCAAGCAGCGGTGCTCAGCTCTCACTGGTCCGAGTGCGGCCATGCGCCGGTCGTTGGCGACAACTTCGCCGCTTCCGACGAGTACTACCTGCCCAGCGACGGGGGCTGTTGGGGCCACGCCCTCGCCATCGTCCCTCTCTTTCGGCCGAGCGCCTACTGGTGCACGGAAAAGGATGCTGAATACGGTTACCACCACGCCGTTTATCCATGGAGCTGGCTCTGACGGCCAGACCTGCGAACCGTTTGCTGATTAAGCGGACCGATGAGTGCCGGGGCGGCCGATCGTCTTAGGGCTAAGGAGATTGGAAATGCACGAACAAAATCTGGACATCTACGGACACGCGCCGATTCCGTGGTCACGGGCCTTGAAGCAGCTCGAGACGCAAACCAGCGAAGCAGGGCGGACGTGTTGGCTGGCCACATCGGATCCAGACGGTCGGCCTCACCTGGCGGCCGTGGGCGCGATCTGGGTCGATGACAAGTTCTACTTCGTCAGCGGGCCTCGACTGCGGAAAAGCCGAAACGTTGCCTCAAATCCGAGGTGCGCGCTGTCGGTCTCGCTAGACGACATCGATGTCGTGGTCGAGGGCACTGCGCGCAAGGTGAGTGAACCGGCAATCTTGGAGCGCGTCGCGAACCTATACGCCTCGCTGGGATGGCCGGCGAGTGCGAGCGGCGGAGCGATCACCGCGGAGTACAGCGCACCAAGCGCGGGCAGCGGGCCATGGGATCTCTACGAGGTCGCTCCGACTGCTGCGGTGGGGGTCGCGACCAAAGAACCGCCCGGAGCGACGCGCTGGCGGTTCGATACCTAGAGGCGATTTCGGTGGGCCGTGGTTTCCGTAACGCGAACCGGGGCTTCATGATCGTAGCGTCGACGATTTCGCTCTGATCTGTTTGGGCCGACGAATGGATTCGACCAGCCTTCCCGCGGACATGGCGATACGGGTAATCCGTCACGGAATCTCGAGATCCACCTTCGGCGGTTCTGTCGGCCGAGAGTCGGAACCCTGTATCTGGTACTTAATGCGCACCGCTAGCGTGCCGGTTGGCAGGAGTTTGAGCGGGATCGCGACGAGACGGAACCGGGCCTCCGGCTGCGCTACCCACGTGCGGCAGTTGTACACCCCGATCCAGTAGATGAAAGTCAGGTCGTGATCCTTGAGGCCGGCGCGCTCTTGGTGGTCGTAGCAGTAGGGGATTCGAGGCAGAGCCAGATACAGGCTGTGGGCAGGAGCGGTAGGCGGTATGTCAGTGCCGGGGTATGGCGCCGTACATCGGGGGGGTCTCATCCCTCCCTGGCAGCGTGGATCCGTTGCCGCCGCGCTTGCGATCAAGTCCTGGTAGGAGAGCGACCCGAGTATTGGAGTGTCCGGGGAATACCAGACTGGGCCATTTCCCAATTCAGAAACCGCGATCGCCTCTGCACCCGCGGGGAGATTGACCGTCGCTTGCACGCAGGCGGCGACCGACGCTATCAAGGTGACGCCGACAATAAACCGATGCATGTTGGATGAAACGCGCTTCAGCACTGCTAGGTAATCGCGCTGGCCGAACTCGTCTGCCGACCGCCCCAGCGTAGCCACGGCGGCCAATCGGCAGACTATCCGGGGTTAGTAACCCGCGTGATTCGTTAACGACGACGAGTTGTGCCCGAATGGCGGAGTCTCGAGCGGTGGTTGGCCGAAGTTTCCGTGATCCGAAGCAGGTCGAATTGCGAGGCGCGGTGATCCAGATCTCAGTCCCTTGAGCCCGACCGTCGCACCCGTGCTACAATTCGTTTATGGCGCGAGAGATCACTCAACGAACGCTGCGAAACGACAGCGGCGAGATCATGCGAGGCCTCGATCGCGGGGAATCCTACGTCGTGACCCGTAATGGCGTGCCGGTAGGCGAGCTCACACCGATGCGCCGGCGCACGTTCGTCTCCGCAGAAGCTCTTCGGAAAGTTTTGGCCGGTGCCCCAAGACTTGATCTGACGCGCTTTCGCGAGGACATCGATCGTGTGATCGACCAGAACGTCAGGCCGCGTGCCTGACCCTCGTCATCCCCGTGGCCTAATCGACACTTCGGTCGCGATCGAGCTCCCCGGCGAATCCGATCTGCCTCTGGAGGTGGCGGTATCCGCCATCACGCTGGCCGAGCTGACTGCAGGCCCGCATGCAACCACCGATCCGGCTGAGCGGGCCGCACGCCAGGACCGTCTTCAGCGAATCGAGGCGACGTTCGAGGCCCTGCCGTTCGACGGTGCCTCGGCACGCGCCTATGGGCGCATCTACGCGGCAATCGTGGCGGGTGGTCGAAAGGCACGCGGACGGCGCGTTGTCGACCTACTGATCGCAGCAACAGCCGCCGCACAGACGCTACCTCTATACACTCGGAACCCCGACGACTTCAGAGGACTGCAAGGTGTCGTCGACGTGGTACCAGTCGCGCGCTGACCAGGTTCGCGTTATGGAAAGCTAGACGAACTGGAGTGGGCCGCGGTGGACTCGAACCACCTACCTTCGCGGTAACAGGTCCTGAGCGCTGCGCCTAACGCTCGCGTGATCTCATGAACCGGGAGCGCTGCAGCCGGATTTATTTGGTATCCGACTCCACCAGCCTTAGCAAGCCTTGAGCGCTGCGCTTAGGAGAGTGGACGCCGTCAAGTCAGCGCGGCCCCCTGGATCGCCTCTCGGATGCTGCCGCGTCGGTCGCGTATGTCAACGACCTGGTTCCAAGCCGACGGCTATGCTCCTCTCCAGGCGGCGAGTCATCGTCGAAGGATCTTCGAAGAGGTCCATGGGGAGGGGACATGTCTGAGGCCAGCAAGGAACTTGTCAGTCGGCTATTCGAGCAAGTCTTCAACCGAAAGAATTTCGACGTATGTCATGAGCTCGTGGCCGACGATTACGTCGAGCACGCACTCGCGCCTTTTGGTGACAGCGAACCAGGGCACGTCGTTGGGCCGCGGCATGTGCGCGCTGTCGTGGAGTGGTTGGGAGCTCAGTTCCCAGATGGACGCATGACCATAGAAGCCATCGCGGCCGAAGGCGACGTGGTCGCTGCACGCGTTCTCACCGAGGGAACTAATCTCGGCAAGCTGAACGGCGTAGTGCCGCCGACTGGCAAGCGCTTCTCAGCCCGCCAAAGTCACTGGTTCAGGGTTGAAGACGGCAAGCTGGCGGAGCACTGGGCGACACGCGATGACCTGACCGTGATGCTGCAGCTCGGTGTGGTGCCGCGCCCCGCACCGCCCGTTTAGATACGACCGCGTCTATGGCTCGGCGCCGGACCACGCAGTTGGCGCTCGTTTTGTGACAAATCGAGACAGCGATGGGGTTTGGGCGCCGGCAGGATTTAGCGGACCTGAGGGTGTCTGAGTTCAGGAGTGGTGGGCCGCGGTGGGCTCGAACACCTACCTCCCCGGTAAATTGGCCCTGACCGCTGTGCTTCCGAGAGTGAGCGGCAGAGCCTGACGCAGGGTGTCATCTGGCGTGATGGCCCCTCGTTCCTACAGGAGGACCAAATCCAACCCGAGGCTACCATAGTCGGATAGGCGAATAAACGAATATTTCATTATTCTGCTATGCTCTCGCTGTGACCATCTTCCGAATACCTCCAAAGTCGCGCGCGCTGGAGCGGCGACTAACTGAGCTCGACGAACAGCGTCGTTACCTGGCGCAGCATCTCGGCGAGTCGGCACGGCCCTGGACGGGAGCGTTGCGGCGCCTCGCGGCGGCAGAAGCGACGGCCGGCTCCACCTCAATAGAGGGATATGGCGCAAGCGTCGAAGACACTCTCGAAATCCTGTCTGGCCGGCCGGCAGCCAAGGCCAGTGAAGAGACCCAGCGAATCATTGCCGCCTATGGACAAGCAATGGACCGAGTGGCAGTGCTAGCGGACGATCCTCAATTTGAGTGGGCCTCGCAAACGATTCTCGACCTCCATTTCCTTGTGTGCCACCCTCAACCAGAGGCAAAGCCTGGACGCCTACGCGACGGATCGGTAATCGTGACGCGCGGCGCAGGACGTGAACCGTATCGTCCGCCAGAGTCCAACTCGGTGCCCGGACTTGTCAAGGAACTTGCCACATGGCTGCAGGCTGGCGATTCAACTCGCCACCCGGTCGTCCGGGCAGCGATGGCGCATATCAACCTTGTCTCCTTTCACCCATTTCGCGATGGCAACGGACGAGTCGCGCGCGTCGTTCAATCGTTGGTGCTGGCGAAGGAAGGCCTACTTCGTCCAGAGTTCGTGTCGATCGAGCAGTATCTAGCTCGACATACACGCGAGTATTACGGCATTCTCGAAGAGGTTCAGGGGTCAGAGTTCGATCCGGCTCGAGACGCATCGCCATGGGTTGAGTTCTGCATCGAAGCTCATATCTCCGAAGCAACGGAGCGGCGGCATTGGCTCAATCTCGCGCATGCACGACACGATTTCTGTGAACAGTTGGCGAATGACGAAGGATATCCGGAGCGATTCGTTACGGCGTTGGACCAAGCGCTGCTGGGGTTGTCAGTAACCAATGCCGACTATCGGCGCGAGACCGCGATCGCAAGCCCAACCGCGGTCCAAGACCTCCAGCGGCTCCGCCGTGACGGCTGGCTCGATCAACAAGGTGGTGGACGCTCGATCCGCTATTCGGCGAGCAAGAAGCTTCAAGACCGATGGTCGGCCGCGTTGGATCGATCATTGACTCCCGCTTGATTACACGGTGAAGGGAGTAGCTCGGTTGGGTGGTGGGCCGCGGTGGATTCGAACCCCCTACCTCCGCGGTAACTTGCCCTGAGCGCTGCAACCGGTTTCATGTGGTATCCGCTTCAAGCTGCCGGTGCCGTTTGCTGAGCAGGCCGTGCGTCGGATCGTGGCGGTGCAGGCGGACACGCTGCGATCCCGGTTGGAACAGGCTCACCTTTGCGGAACCGCAGGACGGATTTCATGCGACCGTCGAGAGCATCACAGTCCTGCGCGCGACGCCCGGTGCAGCCTGGGTGCTCGACCCCAGTAAGCTAGTCATTCAGTGGCCGGATGTCGATGACGAGCCGATGTCCGCTGCCGAAGCAGCCTACTACGGTAACCGCGATGGCAAGGAGACCAACGCGGCAAGGTAGGTGGCTCTGCCGTTTGCGAAAGCCGTTGATCAACGAACAGACGGAGAATGGTCATGCGCAAAATCATTGTCTACAACGTGATTTCACTTGACGGGTATCACACAGGTCCAGGCAACGATGTCTCAGTCATGTTCCCAATGATGGGCAACGTCTTCGATACCTACAACCGAACTGCTGCGTGCCGCCGACTTGCATCTTGTTGGCCGTGTTTCCTTCGAGCTGTTCCAAAGTTTCTGGCCGAAGGTCGCCGAGAATCCCGACTCTCAGGAGTGGACGCCCGAACAGAAGGAGATGTCAAAAGCGGGCCAGTCCGTCAAGACCATCGTCGTCTCAGATAGCCTGACAGGAAACCGGCCAGATATCCGCATCATCAGGCGTGCAGACGCGTACCAGCAGATTGCCGAACTCAAACGCCAAAGCGGCAAAGATATTTTGATAACAGGCAGCAGGACGCTCTGGAACGATCTGCTGGCGCATGATCTGATTGATGAGATCCATCTGATGATCGGCAACCTCCTCTTAGGTGAAGGAGTCCCTGCCTTCGTGGGCAAACCGGACGTGACGCTTCGGCTCATCGACATCCGCAGATGGGAGGAGTCCGACAACGCCCTCCTCCGCTACAAAGTTCGCGGCCGCGAAGGCACCTAAATTCTGCCCAACCTGAGCTGAAACCGGCGGAGCGCACTCGACTGTGAGGGGCTGGGACATCCACAACAGTTCGTGGAGTGGGTCCGGCAGGACGGCGTGCGAGCGCTGCACATAACGCGCTTCCGCGTTATCGGGCTTCGCCGAGATCAAAACATTGGTGGGCCGCGGTGGACTCGAACCACCTACCTCCGCGTTATCAGCACGGCGCTCTGCCAGTTGAGCTAGCGGCCCATGGTCTCGGCAAGGGATTGCCCGGAGCGAATCGGGCGAACCGGAACTCTACCATGGCACGAATCCGCGCTCGGAAGCAGCGCCGACCTGATGGGCGGAGCGCAGCGCGACCCCGCCCACTACCGCGTCGACTACATCGCCGGGAACGTTTCGTAGACCGAGATCTTCGCCCCAGCAGACCTCAAGACGGGGCAGGCCTTGGCCAGCTCGACCGCCTTGCTGAGCGAGTCAGCCTTCAGGATCGAGTAGCCGCTCGCCGCCGGGCCCCCGTCGTGCACCGATCCATCGTGCGAGATGCTCTTTGCCTTTGGGCCGATCGGATTGCCGGGGTCGACGACCGCCGGGCCGAGCTTGCTGAACCAGGCTTCCCAATCGCCCATCACTTTCTTCCGCTCCGCATCCGTCGCGGGAATACCGCCGCCACCTGTGTACACGAGCAGGAAATTCGCCATCGCAGTCTCCTTTGTCGATGTTTCTCGGCCGGCCACGCTGACCAGGCCTGCTAACACGACGAACCGCGCGTGGCGAATTCGACAGAACCGAGCGGCTACGGAGCGTAAGGGTCGCGGCCGGTCAGTCCCAGTAGGCGATCCTGCAGTGGCGCATCGTCCGGCACCGCCACGCGAGGCCGAAACACGCCGTACTGCCGCCACTGATCGGCGACCGGGCTCAGCTCGTCCCACATGCCTTGCACCAGATCGTCGGGCAAGGTCGGATCGACACCGATCACTCGAGCAATGTCGTGCGCTCGCATGCCCCGGAAGCTCGTGATCTGCATTAGATACTCACGGGCGGGAAAGTCACCGAAGGACGTGTGGACCGTCCGGTCCAGGTCGTGGAGGTCGCGGGCCGCGGCGCACGCCCGATCCACGATCGCCGCGAACGAACGCTTCGGTTCGTCCCGCAGAAGATCACCTTTGTGCGTGTCGCGGCCGACCTCGTCCATGGTCTTGCCCGCGAGCATGTCGGGGACCCAGGCATCGTCGTATGCGTGACAGTTCACGATCGTGCGAAGCGTCGCCGGCTCACCAGTTCCCCTGCGATGAAAGCTGGCGGGGACGGGCACGTCCCATTGTTGGTCGGTGATTTTCGAGACGACGTCGTTCAGGGCTCGGTGGGCGAGATTCGAAAACCTCTTGCTCGGTAATGCAACCGAGAAGAGTATCGGACCTGCTAGCAGCCCACCCAGCCCATGAGCTGCTGGACCTTGATCCGGTCCAGGCCTCTCACGATCCCGCTACTGCCCATGCGGAGCATCGGAAGGCGCTCGCCGTCGAGGTCTTCCCATTCCCGCCGCGCGGCCGGGTCCCGATTGACCGAGCGATATTCGAACTCGACACCCATCTCGGTGAGGAGCTCGACCATCGCCGCCGACTCCCGCGATCCGTCGGCGCCATACAGGACGGCATCCGCCGCACCGTGCGTTCTGCCGTTCATCCGAGTCACGCTATCGCTCCACCGTCCATAAAGCAAATCGATTTACTTGATCGCAGACATAAGGAAAGCCGATGACAGGTCTCATCTGGCATCGGCCTGCACTCTACGCAGGAAAGTCGGCACGACACAAAGTGGCAGGGGGGGAAGGATTCGAACCCTCGGCCCTCGGTTTTGGAGTTCCTTGCCAGCGGTCGATTGTAGTCGGCAGGGGTAGGAATCGTACTTGAGGTGTCGGCTGAAGTCGGCGCTGGTCGGCGCCGTTGGCTGTACTTCTTGGCTGTACAACAAAGCCCAGAAGGAGGACCGGCTGCCTCGCTAACCGCCACGCCTACAGTGGCCCCCCGCCCGGAACGACGTACGAGGCGAACTGCCTCACGGTCCCGAACCGTGTCGGCGCCGTGACCTCGAGTGTCCTGGCGGCTTCTCTGGGGGCCGCCTGAACTCAAATGGCGTCGCCTCCGTGTCCTACGGTGACCTCTCGGAACCCTCCGTTTCCGGGAATGCGTGATACGGCTGTGATCCGGCGAAGGCCGATTCGTGCGCTCGACAGACGAATCTACGAGCTCGCCAGTGTCATTCTGACCAGGTCGGCGCTGGTCTGCCAGAGCCTTGCCGTAATGGCAGGGTCGGTCCCGGCCTTGTTGGCGGTCTTCGGCTTTCCATTGACGAAGAACTGGCCCGTGACGCCGTCCACGTCGGGTGATGAGGCCAGATAGATCGATGTATGGGCCCCCTCCGCCGGGGTCTTCAGAAAGGGGCGGACCACGTGGCTGATAGCCGAAAAGAACCAGGCCTGGTCTTCAGCTCCGAATTCGGTTCGCACGAAGCCCGGGTGCAGAGACGTGGCCGTGACGCGCGTGCGAATTCGGTAAACGGGCAGAAGCTGACCTCCGCCGACACCATTGAGTCGGCGGCAAATGCCGGACTTCTGACGCTCTTCGACACGGGGGGCGTGGTCGTCGCCACAATCAATCCGCAGCAATAAGACGATTCTCAACGGCACGCTATGCCGCCAGTCAAGCGGGCCGAAAGTGTGAAGGACGGGGGCTGCGCGCTCCCGTCCTTCTCTTTTCAGCGCCATAGTTGAGATGGTTTGCGAGGGGAAGTCACGGCAGCGAAGTCTGGGCCGGAACTAGGGGTCCCTATTGAACGACGAGTCGGTTGGGGCTTCATCGCTCTCTATGCGCTGGCGTTCACGAGCACCAGCGTGCTATTCCTACCGCCCTTGCTCGTCACGCTGCCGTTGAAGATCAACTCGCTCGTCGGGATCAAGGAGGCACCGAACAGCCTTGCGCTTGTCGCTGGGGTCGGCGCCTTCGTCTCCATGATTGCCAATCCGTTCTTCGGCAGGATGAGCGACCGCACATCATCCCGCCTCGGCATGCGGCGACCCTGGATGGTGATCGGCTTCGTGGGCGGTTCGGTTGGAATCATGGTTATCGCCTTGGCGCCCAACATCCCGGTCGTTCTGCTCGGGTGGTGCATGGCTCAGCTCTTCTTCAACGCACTCCTGGCCGCTCAAGTGGCGGTGGTGCCAGACCAGGTCCAGCCTGCTCAACGCGGCATGGTCTCTGGTGTTCTGGGAGTCTGCCTGCCCGCCGCCGCGGTGACCGGCACGTTCCTGGTGAGGCTGGTCAGTGGCAATCAACTTGCCACGTTCCTGGTGCCCTGCGGGATCGCAGGGTTCTTCATCCTGCTTTTCGCCGTCGTGCTGAGGGACCGCCGGCTTGCCAAGGCCGCCCGGCCAATCTGGTCTCTGGGGGAATTCGCCCGAACGTTCTATGTCGCACCGCGGAAGAACCCAGATTTCGCTTGGGCTTTCGTCAGCCGCTTCATGTTCATTCTGGCCTACGCCTTCCTGGCCACCTATCAGGCCTACTACCTGCTGGACAAGATCGGCAGTGCCAGGGCCGATGTGCCGCAACAGATATTCCTAGGCACGCTCACCAGTTCCGTCGTGGTTATCGCCGCTTCACTCATTTTCGGCAAGCTATCCGACCGGACTGGCCGCCGAAAGATCTTCGTCTTCACCGCGTCGATCGTATACGGCGTCGCCATGTTCGTGATCGCGATCGCGAGCACCTTCAACGGGTTCCTCGTCGGCATGGCCATCGGCGGACTCGGTTTCGGAATGTATGTAGCTGTCGACTTCGCGCTCGTCGTCGATGTGCTGCCTGACCAAGACAGGGTCGCCAAGGATCTGGGCGTGCTCAATGTCGCCAGCGCGCTCCCCTTTTCCCTTGCGCCAGCTATCGCGCCGGCCATTCTGGCGATCGGCACAGGTTACGGAGCGCTGTATGCGGTCGCTGGCGTCTGCGCCGTCATCGGGGCCTTCGCCATCCTGCGCGTGAGGGGAGTCCGATGAAGGTCATACACGAGATCTCTCATCGCTTGGCCGAGGCCATCCAGCCGGCGATCTGTGCCCTTGAATTGATTCCGAGCTTGTTCATGATGTTGCGAACGTGGGTCGCGACGGTGGCCTCGGAGATGAACAGCTGCGCTCCAATCCGCTTGTTGCTCAAGCCTTCGGCAATTAACTGGGCGACCTCCACTTCCCGCTTCGCGAGTGGTCCGGGGGCAACGTCTGCTCCGGCATCGACTTCGCCCTGATCGGATTCGCCGAGCGCAAGGCGCACGGCTGCGTCGTCGCTCATGCGCTTGCCAGCAGTGAATTCGGCCTCGAACTTCGAGGGCCCCAACGCGGCGAGCGCCAACTCTTTGGCCTGGGCCAAGTATGGTAGAGACGGTCCCATGATCTCGGCGCCGGCACGCGTCCCCGCGGCCTCTGCCGCCCCGAGCAGCTGGGCTGCAAGGTGCGCCTGGCCAGAGCTGGCGGCGCGCCAGCCTAGGGCCGCAAGCCCGTAGTACTGGGCGAGCCGGTTATCGATCTGCCGAGCGACTCGCAACGCTTCGACGCCGCGCGACATCGCCGAATCCAGGTCGCCGGCCATCATCCCGACCATGGCGAGGTTGCGGAGCATCGATTCAACTAGATAGAGATCGCCAGCTTCTCGGCTGAGGCGCAAGCCCTCGAGAGACACAGCACTCGCAGTCTCGAGGTCCCCCCGACTCAACGCGTGAACCGCTCGAGACTGCACCAGCTCGATCCTTGCGGGGAAGTCATCAAGACCCTCCGTCATCGCCTCAGCTTCATCGAGGTAGCGTCTGGCCACTTCGAGATCACCCGACACGCTCTCCGTGGTCGCGGCTAGCGATAGTGATTGCGACAGCTGCGACAGCTGCCCTGTCTCTCGAGCCGTCGCCACGGCCTGGGCGATCGATGTCCTAGCTGCCGCAACGTCCGCCTGAATCAGGCTCAACCATCCACGGAGGTAATAGGCGCGCACCAGCGTGGATGGAGACCCCTCGCCTGATGCGAGCAGCTGATCGAGCCAGCGCACACTCTCCGTGGTCCCGTGCGTGATCCAGTAGTAACCCATCGAAGCGGCGATATCCAGCCCGCGAGCAAATTCTGCACGCGCTAGGCACAGGTGAAGAACCGCTCGGATGTTGTCGATCTCCAGGTCGGCCCACGTAAGAAAGTCGAGGAGGGCGTAGCGGGCTCGGTCTGCAAATCGCAGACACGTGGTCCTGTAGTACTCGAGGCACCGCTCGTCGAGAGTTTCCTGCTCGTGCCCCTCCCGCAACTTGAGAGTGGCGTACTCGCGCATCGTCTCGTGGAGTCGGTAGCAGGCAACGCTCTTGACGTCCTCTTTGGTCACGAGCGATTTGTCGACCAGGGAAGTCAGCATGTCCAGCACCCCTAGTGCCGGCAGGTCATCGGACGTGCATACCGACTCGACATCTTCAAGGGTGAACCGACCAGCGAACGCGCATAGCCGTCGCAACAAAGCTTGTTCGCCGCCGCTGAGCAGGTCGTAACTCCAGTCAATCGTCGTTCGGAGCGTTTGATGACGCGGCAGTGCACCGCGACCTCCCTCAGTGAGCAGAGCGAAACGGTCGCTTAAGCGCTCGAGGATCTGTTCAGCCGTCAGAACTCTGGTTCTGACAGCGGCGAGCTCGATCGCCAACGGAAGCCCGTCGAGCCGCCGGCAAAGATGAACGACCGCGGTGTGATTCGACTCGGTCAACTCGAAGGTGCCGGATGCCGCGGCCGCCCGCTCTACAAACAGCATCACCGCTTCGTTCTGTCCCAGTTGACCGAGCGTTACGGTTCCATCGCCTGGGGGTAGTTCGAGAGGCGCGACCTGAATCACGTGCTCCCCAGGTACCTGGAGCGGCTCCCGACTGGTTGTAATCACCCGGACACCTGGAGAGGAGCGAAGCACCTCGGCCACCAGCGCAGCTGACGCTTCGAGCAGGTGCTCACAGTTGTCGAGGACGAGCAACAGTTGCTTGTCCTGCAGGTAGGAAACCAGGATCTGCAATGGCTCCATCGCAGCCTGATCTCGAAGGTCAAGGGCCGCAACCGCGGCATTGGCAACCAGGCTCGCATCTCGAATGTCGGCGAGCGCGATCAGCCACGCGCCTGCCGCGAAGCCTCGTCCCAGGTCGGTTCCAATCCGTATTGCCAGTCGGGTCTTGCCCACACCGCCCGGCCCCACGAGACTGACCAGCCGGGCCGTTGTGAGCTTCTTTTTGAGTTCGGCCAGATCGCGGCGGCGTCCTACGAAGCTTGTTGCCTCAAGGGGTAGGTTGCCCGACCGGAGTTTCGGCCTGGCCACTGTGACCGCAACTTACCACGCGTTCCCACCATCAAGTCGGACGGCTACTCATCGAATCATCAATTCAGAGGATTCGGGCGGTGCGGGTACAGCCTCAGGCTCAGACGCATGGCACAGGAGCTATCGAACCACCGAGTCGCTGTGACGTTCGTCGGTCCGCCTCCGGCGCGACAGATAACGCGCGCGTCAGGAGTCACCGAGGTCGAAGTCGATGGCCACGAGTTGCGCTGCCTTGTCTGCGGCAGCTTTCAACCCCTCCTCGAGGCGTTGCGGGGCTACGAGGTCATCTACCTCACGTCGATTCCGACGAAGGCAAGTGACTGATGGCTGCGAACTGAGTCTTGGTCGACGCCAACCCGTTCGTGTCCTCGCACCTCGGTAGGTGCCCACCAATCCACACAAGGAGAACGACATGACTGTCACCTCGACCACTCTCTTCCGAGCGGCCGCCGCTGCCGCCGCCTTAGCGGGACTGATCTTCATCGGCGTCCAGATCAATCACCCATACCTGGATGCGACCTCGATCACGACCACCGACGTGATGACCCGTAGTTCCTTGAAGATGTTGATGGCGGCCCTTTCTCTCGTGGGCATCACCGGTATCTACCTCCGCCAGGTGACAAAGATCGGCGTAGTCGGCCTGCTCGGGTACGTTCTGTTCGCCGCCGGCTATCTCAGCATCTTCGGAACCGAATTCGTCGCCGCGCTTGTCCTCCCATCGATCGCGGACACTGCAAACGCCTACACGAACAACGTCATCGCCTTTGCTAACAATCGCCCTGCGAACGGCGACATCGGGCTGATGCACACCGAGATCCTGTTCACCGCCGTCACTTATATCGGCGGCGGCTTCCTCTTCGCCATCGCCATGTTCCGCGCGAACGTCCTCGCCCGGTGGGCTGCGGTACTGCTCGCGCTGGGAACACTGGCAACGATCGCGGTCGGCGCGGTGCCGCAGTACGAAAGGCTATTCGCCATCCCGACCGGCTTGGCACTCGTCGCCCTCGGTTACTCCCTGTGGCGCGACCAGCGCACGCCTGCCGCTGCGCCCGTCCTCAGCCCTGTCAGCTCGCCGCTCGACGCGGTCGGGGCCAAGTGACCGCCCACGCCACCGTACGCCCCACCCGGTCGAATCGGTCGATCGGGTGGGTGCCGTACCCTCTGATCGCCATCGTCGTAGTTCCCGCCATAGCCGGCACTCTGCGGCTGGTCGAGCTGGCGGGCGGTCCCCACATGCTGCCAGTCAACCCGCGCATCACCGCCTCGCCAGTGCCCGTGATCGTGCACATCGCCTGCGCTGTGCTGTACTCCGTTTTGGGCGCCTTCCAGTTCTCCAATGGGCTGCGGCGCCGCTGGCCCAAGTGGCACAGGGTGACGGGGCGGGTCCTGGTTGGGCTTGGCTTGGCTGTGGCGTTCTCGGCGCTGTGGATGACAGCGTTTTACCCCCGCATCCCGGGCGGCGAATTGGGTCATGTGTTCCGGCTCGCGTTCGGCACCGGAATGGCCGCCAGCATCATCCTCGGGTTCATCGCGATCCGCCGTCGCGACGTCACCAGCCACCGAGCATGGATGGCACGCGGCTACGCGCTAGCACTTGGTGCCGGCACGCAGGCGTTCACGCTTGGCATTGGGAAAGCAATCTTCGGCGACAGCGATCTCACCACCGCCCTCATGCTTGGCGCGGGGTGGGCCATCAACCTGGCCGTCGTCGAGTACATCATCCGCGCCCGATTCCCGGCCTCGGTACGTGCTCGAGCGCCGGCTTCAGTGACCGCTGCGTGAACGTGGTCCCGCTAACCACCAGCGATTCACGAGATGCAGGACCGAACAGGTCACTGGTCCCGGCGACCGTTACCCCGTAAGCCCTTAAGTAGTGAAGGAGTCAAACATGAGCTCAATACGCGCCCGCACCGCCAGCAGAGGAGTCTTCGCAGTGACAATCGTCCTGGCCGTCGTCGCTTTGACGACATACACGGCCGCCGCCTCCCCCGTACAGACCGCGGGCATGACGAACTGCGCCGTTTGTCGACCTCAATCCCGCGCCATCGACAGCCCCGACCCGCAACTTCTACGTCTTGGCGCCACAAGTCCGCACCCCCCAGGGCACCGTGCCCTTTCTGCACGACCACGTGATCGGCGAAGTCAGTAGCGGAAACCTCGTTCGCTACCACGGCTACTTCGTCCTGTGCAGCGCACTGGGCATCGCCAGCGGCAGCTGCGTGCCTTCGATGACCTCGATACCAGGTCTGGGAACGATTCCCTTCGCCAAAACGGTGAATGGCCAGAAGCTGACCTCCGTCCGCCCCATAGAGTCGGCGGAAAATGCGGGGCTCCTCACGATCTTCGACACAGGAGGAGTGTTCATCGCAACAGTCGCAGCCGAATAGCGCGACACACTCACGCGAGGGGTCGACGGCGCGAATGACGGGGGCACGTTGCTCCCGTCTTTCTCTTTTGGGCCCATAGTCATTGACCTGAAGCCCGCGGCCCCAACGGGACCGCGAGTTGGACCGACGGCCCGCGATGCGATCCCCGGAGCCTCACGGTCCTGACCCGTGCGTCCTTAGCCTTGAGGCATCTGGGCGGCGGTTGAACTGCCTGGGGTATTCGGACACCGCAGACCTTGGTGTCTCATCCGGCTCGCTGGCCAGCCCTGATCGGGTCGCGGAACAAAAACCGAGGACTTCGGTTAGAACCGAGGGCTTTGGGTGCCGGAGTCGGCCGCCCAATTCGGCACTACCCGCAAATCCATCGTCAGCGAGCGCCTTTGGCCAGTTGTTGGCTGTACCGATTGGCTGTAAACGACCATCGTCGAGTGTGCGGAGAGTTGTGTCGCGAGTAGTGGTGTAAATCCAAAGGCGCTTTGACAAAAGCGCCACCGCGTGGTTCCTAGTGGAGGTGTTCATTCACCACATGGAGGACCACAACGATGGCGAGTCTCAGGATGACACTGTTGGACCTGC
>WNEZ01008730.1_pt1 | contig 20243 bp, 19 predicted proteins | sample 5400521 | NCBI WGS metagenome assembly WNEZ01 (sample SAMN13153339, study PRJNA577476) | soil metagenome | isolation source: 120 cm saprolite under Douglas fir tree site 2 hole 1 replicate 1 | place: USA:California | collected 2015-04-18 | reverse complement strand
CCAAGTCTCCGCGATGTCCTGGGCGGTCGCGTCACCACAAGCCAGGTTCGAGCCTTGGCCGTCGAGGACCTACTAGACCGAGCTTCCGTCAGTTTCGGCCCGGGCCCAGCCGCCCGCTTGATCCACGGAAGACGAGTTTTGGTGACGGGCGCGGGCGGGTCAATCGGCTCAGAACTGTGCCGACAGATCGCGGCGCTAGGACCGACCCGGCTCCTGCTGCTCGACCAGTACGAGAATGGTCTCCACAGCCTGCACCTCGAGCTCAGCGAGCGGGCCGGTCCTGTGCCGATCGAAGCGCTGGTCGCGGATGTCACCGATGCTGAGCGAATGAATGCGGTCATGATTGAGTACCGTCCCGAGATCCTCTTCCATGCCGCGGCACACAAACACGTGCCATTGATGGAAGTGAATCCGTGCGAGGCTGTGAAGAACAATGTGCGCGGGACGCGAATCGTCGCGGAAGCTGCGGCCGCGTTCGATGTCGAGCGGTTCGTACTCATCTCGACGGACAAGGCGGTGAATCCCTCGAGTGTGATGGGGGCGACAAAGCGTGTGGCCGAGCTCCTCGTCAGCGGGATTGGACAGACCGCCTCTGGGATGTTTGCCGCTGTGAGGTTCGGGAATGTCCTCGCTAGCAACGGGAGCGTCGTCCCGCGCTTTCTGGAGCAGATCCATGCGGGCGGCCCGTTGACGATCACCCATCCGGACATGCGACGATATTTCATGCTGATTCACGAGGCGGTGAATCTCGTTCTCCAGTCAGCGGCGCTTGCCCGAGGGGGCGACATCTTCGTCCTTGAAATGGGCGAACAGGTCAGGGTACTTGACCTTGCTCGAAACCTCATTCGGCTGGCGGGGCACGTTCCAGACGAGGAGATCCCGATCGTCTTCACGGGGTTGCGGCCGGGCGAGAAGCTGTTCGAAGAGATCGTCGCGGCAGACGAGACAATTGAGGCGTCGTCGGCAGAAGGACTCTTACGGGTCATCGCGCGCACAACTCCGGAATGGACCACGCTGTACCAGAGCGTCATGGAGCTGGAGCGGCTGGCAGTCGAGGGTGACGCAGCAGCCGTGATCAAACACTTGATAGACCTCGTGCCGACATACCGACCCTGGGGAGTGGACGCGTGAGCGATCGGGGCGATGATCGACCCTCGGAGCGCGTCGACGAAGTGAGCCTCGTCGAGTATGCCCTGATCGTGTGGAGCCGCCGCTGGCTCGTTGCCATGCTCTGCGTGATTTCGATCACCGCGACGTTCGTGGTGAGCAAGATTTTGCCGAAGACCTACCAGTCGACCGCAACGGTGCTCTCGCCGAAGGAGGGGCCGTCGAGCGGATTCCTCAGCGGCCTCGCTGCGTCGGGACTACTTCCTCAGATCCCCGGACTGGCGCTCGGATCGTTCACGCCCAACCGCGACCTTCTGGTCAGCGTGCTGAAGAGTCGGACGGTGCGCGAGTCTGTCGTCACCCGGTTCGGACTCCAGGAACGTTTCCGCAGAAGGTATCTCGAAGACGCAATCAAGGATCTTCAGGGTGCTACGACTGTGTCGATTACCAAAGAAGGGGTCGTCGCAGTCCGTATCGAGAGCGCCGACCCTGAGCTGGCGGCGAAGATAGCGAATTACCACGTTGAGCTCCTTGACCAGCTTGTCGCGCGATTCAGCACGGGCGAGGCTGGCCGGCAGCGCGGCTACCTCACCGAACAGCTCGCTAAGACGAAGGTAGGCCTCGACGCAGCGGAGGAAAATCTCCGCCGTTTCCAGGAGCAAAACCGAGCGATTGTGCTCCAGGAACAGACCAAAGGCGCTATCGAAGCGGCCGCACGGCTGAAAGGCGAGATCATGGCCGCGGAGGTTCAGTTCCAGGTGATGAGGAACTTTGCCACGGAGGCCAACCCCGAGATGGTTACGCTACGCCGTCGCATCGACGCGATGAATCGGCAACTCGCCCAGATGCAGTATGGCGAGACACTGCCCCGGGCCGATGGCGCGGGCCGACGCGACTTCAACGTGCCCTTCGCGAAGGTCCCCGAGGTTGGGCTCGAGCTCGCACGGTTGACGCGCGATCTGAAAATCCAGGAGACCTTGGTCACCCTGCTCACTCAGCAGGCGGAGCAAGCCCGTCTCATGGAGGCTAAGGACATGCCCGTCGTTCAGGTCCTTGACCGAGCGGTTCCCGGGGAGCGTCCGGTGCGGCCGAGCGTCCTGGTCAACGTCGCGGTCGCCGGCTTCGCGACTCTCCTCGTCGGCATCTTTCTGGCGATTTTCCTGGACAGCCTCGGGCGCCGACGGGCGACGCGGCGCATGGAGACCGCCGGATCACGGTACTAGGCGCCAAATCTCGACGTCCTGATCGCAAGTCAAATTGTTTCGCTATCGAGTTTCGACCACGCGTCGGCGGCAGTCAGTGTGAAGGCCCTTGCCCAGCATAGTCGTGAACGCCAGAGCTGAAATGACCCTGGAAAAGCTGGCCCTCCTAGGCGGCCCCCCGGTGCGCCCAACCCCTTGCCGTACGCACACCAAACGATCGAGCCCGGCGACCTCGCCGCGGTCGGCGCCGCCCTCGCCGCGGACCGGATCACGCAGGGCCCACGGTCGCCCGCTTCGAGCGCGCGGTGGCCGAGCGCGCGGGTGTGAAACACGCGGTGGCCGTGGCCAACGGTACGGCCGCACTCCACGCGGCGTGCTGGGCCGCGGGGCTCGGGCCCGGCGACGAGGCGATCACCACGCCGCTCACGTTCGTGGCCACCGCGAACGCGGTCGTCTATCAGGGCGCCCGGCCCGTGTTCGCCCACATCGACGGCGCGACCTTGAACGTCTCGCCGGACGCGGTCAAGCGCGTGGCGACCGCGCGGACGCGCGCGCTGCTGGCGGTCGACTTCGCCGGGCTCCCGTGCGAGTACGACCGGCTCCTGCCGCTCGCGCGAGCACGGCTGGACCGTCATCGCCGACGCCGCGCATTCGTTCGGCGGCGCCTCCGACGGTCGGCCGGTCGGCGCCCTGGCCAATATGACGACTCTTTCCTTCCATCCCGTGAAGCTGATCACGAGGGCGAGGGCGGCGCGGTGCTCACCGATCGCGACGATCTCGCCGAGCGACTGCGCGCCATGCGCCACCACGGAATCCGCTACTCCGATCGCGGGCGCCCCTGGCGTTACGAGATTCCCGAGCCCGGCAACAACTACCGGCTCACCGACTTCCAGTCGGCGCTCGGGCTCTCGCAGCTCGCCAAGCTCGACCGCTTCTGGCAGCGGCGCGATCGACTCGCCCGGCGCTATCGCGAGCGGCTCGGCGGCTCACCCTTCGTCGAGCTGCCGGCGCTCACCGAAGGCGCGCGACACGGCTGGCACCTCTTCGTCGTCATGCTGCGCCTCGAGCGCCTCGCGGCGGACCGCGACCTGGTCCTCCAGGCGCTGCGCGCCGAGCACATCGGGGTCACCGTTCACTACCCGCTCGTCTACCGTCATCCGTTCTACGCCGGGCGCTTCGGGTACGGCGCGGGGCTCTGCGCGGCCGCCGAGGCGGTCGAGGGACGCCTGGTGACCCTGCCGCTCTTCCCGGCGATAACCGACGCCGATCAGGACGACGTGCTGTGCGCCCTCGACAAGGTCTTCGCCCACTACGGCCGATGAGCTACGCGCGATGAACCTGCGAGCCGGATCCGAGATCCTCTTCGCCCTCGGCCGCCGCTACCCGCGGCTCCCCGTGGCGTTTCTGCGCGCGGCGCCGCTGCCGCTCCTTCACGCGCTCCGCGCGCCCGGGCTGCGCGAGACCTTCCGGGTCGCCGCGCGGGCGCCGTGGTACCGCGACGCCTTCGCCGCCGCGCGCGTCGACGTCGGCCGCGCCCGGCGGCCCGAGGACCTGGGGGGCTTCTTCCTCACGCCGGAGATCCTCAAGACGCGGCCCGAGGCGCTCCTGACCGGGCCGCCGGAGCTCGCCGTCGAGAGCTCGGGCACCTCGGGCCACGTGACGCGGGTCTACCTGAGCCGGCGTGAGCTCGAATACAACGCGCGCCAGGGCGGCCTCATGCTGGGCCTTTACGGTCTCGGGCGGGGGGACCGCCTCCTCTCCACGCTCGGTCTCGACTGGGGCCTGGGCTCTTTGCTCGTCGAGCGTCTGGTGCGCTACACGCCGGTATTCTCGATGGTCGTCGGGCGCGTGGATCCGCACGAGGCCTACGCGCGGCTCGGCGAGTACCGCTTCAACGTGATCATGAGCGACCCGTTCTGGCTGGCGCGGCTGACGGAGATCGCGCGCGAGCGAGGCCGGCCCGGGCCGATGAAGATTCTCATCGGAGGCGGCGAGGGGATCACGCCGCGCACGCGGGCCGAGCTCGAGACGTTCTGGGGAGAGCTCGTCTGCATGACATACGCCTCGACCGAGGCCGCGACAATCCTCGGCTTCGAGTGCACGCATCGGGTGGGCTACCACGTCAACGAATTCGACTTCTGCGTCGAGATCGCGGACGCCGATTCCGACGGCTACGGCGAGATCGTGCTGACGACGGTGAGCCGGCGCGTGATGCCGCTGATCCGCTACCGGACGGGGGACGTGGCGCGCTGGGTTCCGGAGCCCTGCGCGTGCGGGCTTCCGTTCCGCCGGCTCTCGCCTCTGCGGGGGCGGCTCGACGAGCAGGTCTCGTGCGCCTGGGGCAATCTGCACCCGGACTTCTTCGAGCCCCTGCTGGCCGGCGTGCCCGGGCTCGCGAACGACTGGCAGGTCGCGCTCTACGAGCGCGATCTCACCACCGTCGTGCAATTCCGTCTCGAGCTCGAGGCCGACGCCGAGGCGCGCGAGGGGGCGGTCCAGGCGGTGCTCGGCGCGCTCCAGCGGGCGCGGCCCGACGCCTGGCTCGCCTACTGCCAGCGCCTGATCGATCTGGAAGTCGTCTTCCTCGCGCCGGGAACGTTGCGCACAGGCCGCAAGCTCCTTCGGCTGGTGGACGAGCGTCTGACAGGGCCCCCTGGGTGGGTCGCCCGCGCGGCTCAGGCCGTTCGCCCGCGATGATGACGCGGCGCGGCAGTCGCCGCCGGCCCGGGATTCGGATTTCCCGGCACGAGGATCGTTCGCGTAGAATCGGGCACCTCGGGAGAGGATAGAGACATGCGGTCGAGGAAGCTCCTGGCTACGATGACGCTCGTCGCCCTGCTGGGGTCCGACTTCGTCCTTGCGGCCTCGCCGGCCCTCGGACAGACGTCGACCCAGGGGAACGGCTATCCGGGGAGCGGCTATCCAATGACGCCGACCCTGGGCGGAAGCGACGGGGCCTACGGCCGCGTGCTGCCCGGCCCGGGCACGACGGCTCCTTATGTGGGCGTCCCCCAGCAACAGTTGCCGCAAATGCTGCTCCCGACACAACCCCAGATGATCCAGCGGCCCGTCGGGCCGGTGGGGCCGAACGTCTGCCAGCCCGGCACCGGGACGCGACCCTATCAGACCGTCTCGATTCCGCGCTCGCGGCAAGGCGAGCCCCCTCTGCTACAGCAGGCACCGCAGGGCGCCACGGTTACGCAGGTCACCGTGTCTCAGAGCGCGCCGGGCGCCCAAGCTCAGGGCACTCAACAGCCGGGCGCCGACACGCGGATACCGAACGCTGGCCTGGCTCCGGCGGCGCCCGAGGTCGACGAGCTATCGAGGATCGAGGCCGGCTTCAACCTGGATCCGGTCCGAGTCCAGCAGATCGGGAGCTTCCAGCAGGGCCCGCAGCAGTTCCGGCAACAATTCCCACAGCAGCAGCAACAGCAGCAGCAGCAACAGCAGCAACAGCAGCAGGCGCAGCAGTCCCAGCAGTCGTCGCAGCCGCAACAGCCCACGCTGACCCAGCAGCGGCAGAACACGCAGGACCAACCGTATCAGGCGTACCTCGGGCCGTTCGGAACGCCACTGCGCCAGTATGGGTATTCGATGTTCGCCGGCAACGTGTCGACGTTCGCGCCGGTCGACGACATTCCCGTCGGACCAGACTACGTGCTCGGCCCAGGCGACGATCTCACGATCAACGTCTGGGGAGCGGTGGACAGCACTCTGATCCGCACGGTCGATCGCAACGGGCGCATCGTGCTCCCGAAGGTCGGCGACCTCCGGATCTGGGGGCTCACGTTCTCCCAGGCCGACCGCCTGATCCGCGACGAGCTCGCCCGGTTCTTCCGCGGCTTCCAGACGAGCGTGACCATGGGGCGGCTGCGCACGGTGAGCGTCCACGTCGTCGGCGAAGTCTGCCAGCCCGGCGTCTACACGCTGAGCTCCCTCGCGACGGTGACGAACGCGCTCTACAGCGCCGGCGGGCCGACCAAGCTCGGCTCGCTCCGCGAGGTGCGGCTCCTGCGCAGCAATATCCAGGTCGCGCGCGTCGACCTCTACGACTTCCTGCAGCGCGGCGACCGGGCGCGCGACTACCGGCTCGAGTCGGGCGATACGATCTTCGTGCCGACCGTCGGCGACGTGGTCGCGGTGGCGGGCGAGGTCAAGCGGCCGGCGATCTACGAGGTTCAGACCGGCACCCGGCTCGCCGACGTGGTCACCCTCGCAGGCGGGGTCACGCCGACGAGCTATCTGAAGCGCGTCCAGATCGTCCGCGCGCTCCCGAACGCCGAGCGCGCGACGCTCGACGTCGATCTGACGAGTCACTACCTGAAGGGCGACGAGTCGAGCAACCCGCTCATCAACGCGGGCGACCTCGTGCTGATCCACCCCGCCGACCCGCGCGTCTACAACATCGTGAAGGTCGACGGCGCGGTGCGATACCCCGGCGCGTACGAGCTCAAGCCGATGATGCGCATCGGCCAGCTCTTGCCGACCGACAAGCTCTTGCCCGAAGCGTACACCGAGCGCGTCGAGGTGGCGCGCCGCCGGCCGGACCTGACGATGGAGGTCCTGGCCGTCGATCTGAAGAAGGCGTGGAGCGGCGACCCGAACCAGGACCTCCTCCTGAAGCCGCTCGACGAGGTCACGGTGCGCACCGAGCTCAAGTCGGCCCGGGCGGTCGTGCTGGGCGGGCAGGTCGTGCGGCCGGGCGTCTACACCATCGCGGACGGGGAAAAGCTCTCGTCCGTGCTCGAGCGCGCCGGCGGCTTCACCGACCGTGCCTTCCTCAAGGGATCGGCGTTCACGCGGGCCTCGCTCCGGAAGATCGAGCAGGAGCAGCTCGAGGCCTTTCTCAAGACTCAGGAGCAGCGCATGCTCGCCTCGGCCTCGACGGTGATCGTCGGCGCCGAGAAAGAAGAGGTCGCCGCCCAGCAGCAGGCGTTGCAGGCGCGCCGCGAGGCGCTGCGGCTCCTGGCCTCCAAGGTCGTGGTGGGCCGGATGGTCGTGCACCTCGACCAGCCCGACCGCCTCAAGGGCACGGAGAACGACGTCACTCTGATCGACGGTGACACCTTGAGCGTGCCGGAGCCCCCCGACTCGGTGCTCGTGATCGGCGCGGTCCGCAGTTCGACCTCGGTCAAGCACAAGGAAGGGGCCGGCGTCGACTACTACATCAACCGCGTCGGCGGCTACTCGAAAGAGGCGGACAAGAAGGAAGCGCACATCGTGAAGGCCGACGGCTCGGCCATCTCGAGATCCGCACCTTGCCGACGGTCCGCGACATTGCCCAGACCATCGGCGCGGCGCTCCTGGGGATCGCAGCGCTCGCGGTACTGTTCTAGCGCCGCGGCCCGTCTCCACCCGCTCGGCCCGCAGCTTCATGCGCTATCGTTTCATCGACGAGATCGTGTCGCTGACCCTCGACGACGCCCCGCGAATCGAAGTCGCGAAGCGCTTCGACCCGGGCGACGACGTCTTCAACGGCCCCCAGGGGCCCCACCACGTCCCGGAGTCGATGCTGCTCGAGCTGATGGCCATGACCGGCGGGCAGTTGATCTTCCGGCACCTCGGCCAGGGGAGGCTGCCGCTTCTCCTCAAAGTTCCGGAATGTAGCTTCGACGGCGCCGCGTCGGCGGGCGAGCGGCTTCGCTCCGTGGCGGCGCTCCGCGGGCTCACGTCGGTCGCCGACGGGACGAGCGTCGCCGAGACGGAGACCGAGGTGTACGTCGAAACCACGCAGATCGCGCGGGCGCGGCTCATGTTCGTGTGCGTCGAGGTGCCGGAGATCGATCTCGCACAGGGAGTGAACACGTGACCGGGCGCGGCGTGGTCCTGACCGGACGCGGCGTCGTCTCGCCGATCGGCGTCGGGATCGACCAGCACTGGGCGGCGCTCTGCGCGGGACGCACGGCGGTGGGCCGCCGCGATCGGCTCGCCGCGCTTGGCCTCCCGGCCTCGCGAGGAGCCGAGGTGGCGCCGGAAGCCATCCAGCCTCACCTGGCGCGCCTTCCGCGCAAGCAGCAGAAGCTCTGGAACCGCGCGACGCTCCTCGCGATGCTCGGCGGCGCGCTCGCGATGGAGGACGCCGGGCTGGGCCCGGGCGCGGGCGACCCCCGGCGCTTCGGCGTGCTGCTCGGCGTGAACCTGCTCGCCTGGGATCTCGGCTCGATGCTCGAATACCTCGCCGCCGCCGAGTCGCCGGAGACGCCGGGCGTGCTCGACATGGCGCGCGCCAGCAGGTTCTGCATGCGCTCGATCAATCCGCTCGACTTCTCGCTCAAGACCTTGCCGAACCTGATCGCCGGCCACCTGGCCATCGCGAACGACGCCCAGGGATTCTGCCGCGCGGTCACCGAGGGGCACGTCGGCGGGGCGCGTGCGGTGGGCGACGCTGCGCGGCTAGTCGACGAAGGCGACCTCGACGTCGCGCTCTGCGGCGGCGCCGACGATCAGCTCGAGGAGCTGTTCTTCGCGACGCACTGGGGCGGCGGCGTGATCGCCGCCGACGACGGACGGCCCGGCCTCGTCCCCGGCGAGGGCAGCGGCCTCCTCGTCCTCGAGGAAGCCGAGCATGCGCTCGCGCGCGGCGCGCGCGTCCACGGTGAGATGGTCGGCTTCGCCTCGGCGGCGGGTGACGGAGATCTCGGCGGCGGCGATCGTCCGGAGCGGTTGGCCGACCGTCTGACCCGGGTGATCGACACGGTGCTGGACGAAGCGAAGACCGCCCCCGACCTGGTGAGCCTGCACGGTGACGGCATTCCGGCCCACGACCGGGCCGAGGGCGCGGCGCTCGCGCGCACCCTGGGCGCAATCGCGCCCTCGGCACCTCGGCTCCGACTGAAAAGAGCCCACGCCGACCTCGGCGCCGCGGCGAGCCCCGTGGAGCTGCTCGCTTGTTCGTCGGCGCTCCGTCACGCTACACTGCCGCTCGCAGTCTCCGACCATTCGGCTTCTGTGACACCGGTGTTTCGTTCCGTCCTGGTGCTCTCGCTCGGACTCTTCGGCGAGTGCTCGGCCTTGATGATGCGGAGCTAAGGAGTGCCGATGCAGATCGATCTGACCGGTCGCGTCGCCCTCGTGACGGGCGCCTCGCGCGGGATCGGCCGCGCGATCGCCGCCGGTCTCGCGCGCGCGGGCGCCACGGTGTGCGTCAACTATCGCCAACAGCACGAGCGCGCCAAGGAAGCCTTGCAGGCGATCGAAGCGGCGGGCGGCCACGCCTTCGCCCACCAGGCCGACGTGAGCGACCGCGCACAGACCGAGGCGCTCGTCGGCGCCGTCGTCGAGCGCGCGGGTAGCCTCGACATCCTGGTGAACAACGCGGGCATCAGCCGCGAAGGGCTCTTCGTCGAGATGTCCGACGACGAGTGGGCGTCGGTGCTCCAGACCAACCTCGACGGCGTCTACCGCTGCGCGCGCCTCGGCGCCCAGCACATGCTCCGCCGAGGCTGGGGCCGCATCATCAACGTGAGCTCGGTGCTCGCGTCGCGGGCCGGCCGCGGTCAAGTCGGCTACGCCGCGTCGAAGGGCGGCGTGAACGCCTTCACGGTCGCCCTCGCGAGCGAGCTGGGTCCCCGGGGCGTCACGGTGAACGCCATCGCGCCGGGGCTGATCGAGACCGACATGAGTCGTCCGTTCATCGGCATGGCCGCGCCCAAGATCCGGGAGTGGATCCCGATGCGGCGCGTGGGCCGCCCCGAAGAGGTGGCGGCGCTGGCGGTGTTCCTCGCGTCCGAGGAAGCGAGCTACATCACGGGCCAGGTCATCGCTGTGGATGGCGGGATCGGCTGAGGAGGGCCGGGAAACGCATGGAGCCGGACACGAAGAAGATCTGGACCCGCCCCGAGGTTCACGTGAGCGTGGGCAAGCTCATCGTCGAGTCGCTCGGGGTCGACGAGGCCAATGTGACGGCCGACGCCGCGCTGGTTTCGGATCTCGGCGCCGAGTCGATCGACTTTCTCGACCTGAGCTTCAAGTGTCAGCAGACGTTCGGCGTCGACCTGCCGATGCGGCTCATCCAGGAGCGGCGCATCGAGTGGCGTGACCTGAGCGTGCTGGCCCGCGTGCTCGAGACGCGGTATCACGTCGCGGTGCCGGCAGACGAGCTGCGCATGGTGTCGCCGGCGACGATCGGCGCGGTGCTCGAGCACATGGCCGCGAAGCATGGGATCACCCGGGCCGCCGCCGACGAGCGGGAGGTCGTCGCGGCCCTCGTCGCACGCATGCTCGCCGACCTCGCGCCTACGCCCCTCGATCTCTCGGGCCTCAAGGTCGAGCAGTTCGCCGACTATCTCGAGAAGAACCTGCACTCACCGGAGGCGGTGGAGGTCGTCATGAGCCGCCTGACGGTCGGTGCCGTCACCGAGTACATCGTGGGACAGCTCGCGGCCGCCGCGCGGCTCGCCCCCGGAGCCTGAGGAGACGACCGGCGCCCCGCGCCGTCGATCCGCATGCGCTTCGTGTTCGTCGACCGCATCGTCAGCGCCGAGCCTCGCCGCCGCATCGCGACGCTGAAAAGCGTGAGCGCGCTCGAGGACGTGTTCGCCGACCATTTTCCAGGCTACCCCGTGTTGCCGGGAGCGCTCGTCGTCGAAGCGTTCGCGCAGGCCTCGCAGCTCCTGATCGGCCTGAGCCACGACTTCGCCGAGATCGGCCGTCTCCGCCGGCTCTCGCGCGTCGCGTTCCGGCATCAGGTGCGCCCGGGCGATCGGCTCGCGATCCAGTGCGAGCGGCGCGCTGGCGGAGACGAAAACGGCTGGGTGCTCGACGCGACGTCGACGGTGGAATCGCGCCGGGTCGCCGTGGCGACGCTCGAGTACGCGCTCGAGCCGGCGGGGCCGGGGACGGAAGCCGGGCGGTACGCCGAGCGACTCCGCGCGCTCGCGCACGAGCTCCGGCGGGCGCCCGTTGAGGTCGCGTCGCGAGCCGGCGATGAGTGACGCGACGCCGCGCTCCGTCCTGGTCACCGGCGGCGGCCGCGGCATCGGGCGCGCGATCGCGCTCCGCTTCGCCGAAGCCGGCGCCCGGGTCTTCGTGAATTTCTTCGTGAACCACGAAGCGGCGGAGAAGACGGCACACGACATCGAGCTGCGCGGCGGCGCGGCGCACCTCCTGCAGGCCGACCTCAAGGAGCCGGCGGAGATCAAGCGTCTGGTTGCCGAGGTCGAGGCCCAGGCCGGCCGCCTCGACGTGCTGGTGAGCAACGCCGCGTCCGGCGTGCTCCGGGACGGCCTCGAGCTCTCGCCCAAGCAGTGGGATTGGGTGATGGCGACGAACGCGCGCGCGCTCCTCATCCTCGCCCAGGAAGCGGCGCGGATCATGACGTCGGGCGGCCGGATCATCGCGCTGTCGAGCCTCGGGAGTCGGCGCGTCATCCCGGGCTACGCGTCGATCGGCGTGTCGAAGGCGGCGGTCGAGGGGCTCACGCGCTATCTCGCCGTCGAGCTGGCCGCGAAGGGCATCACCGTCAACACGGTCTCGGCCGGCGCCGTCGAGACGGACGTGTGGCAGGCGATACCCGAGGGCACGGCCGCGCTCGCGGCGATCCGCGCGCGCACGCCGGGCGGCGCGCTCGTGACGGCCGACGAGGTCGCCAACGTGGTGTACTTCCTCGCGAGCCCGGCGGCGCAGGCGATCCAGGGACAGGTCTTGACGGTAGATGGTGGCTACTCGCTTCTCGCCTGACCCGGGCGCGCGCCGCCGCGTTGTCGTAACCGGGCTCGACCTGGTGACGCCGATCGGCGCCGAGGCGGACGCCTTCTGGAAGGCTGCGCTCGCCGGGGTGTCGGGCGTCAAGCGGATCAGCCATTTCGATCCCGAGGGCCTGCCGACGCAAATCGCAGCGGCGCTCGACGACCGCGCGCTCATCGAGGAGTTCCGGGCCGAGGCGGCGCTCGACTCGCGGGACCCTCGCGGCGTGGTGGTGGGCGTGCGCGCCGCCCGGGGCGCCGTCGCGGCGGCCGGCGCCCGGCCGGTGCTCGCGTCGCGGCGCGCCGGCGTCTTCGTCGGCACGAGCGGCGAGCGACACGATCTGCGCGATCTCGGCGCCATCGCGTACGCGAGCCGTGAGGCCGGCGGCCGGGTGACGCGCGCCGGCTTCGTCGGCGAGTTCGCGCGCCGGGCGGCGGCCAGGGCCGCCTACCGGACGTGGCCCCAGTATCTGGCCGCGCGGCTCGCCGACCACTTCGGTATCGAGGGACCGACGGCGACGATCCAGACCGCGTGCACCTCGTCGGCGCAGGCGATCGGCGAGGCGTACCGCGCGATCCGCCGGGGGACGGTCGACGTGGCGCTGGCGGGCGGCGCCGAGTGCATCGTCGCGCCCATCGAGGTGCAGCTTTTCTGTCTGCTCGGCGTCATGTCGCGCCAGAACGCCACGCCGGAGACCGCGAGCCGTCCCTTCGACGCGCGTCGGGACGGATTCGTCATCGGCGAAGGCGCGGGATTTCTCGTCCTCGAGGCGGCCGACCACGCGCGGCGTCGCGGCATTCCGGCCATCGCGGAGGTCGCGGGGTACGGGACCACCTGCGACGCGTACCGCGTCACCGACGAGGCGCCGGATGGGCGCGGCGCGATCGGCGCCATGCGCCGCGCCCTCGCCGACGCGCAGCTGGGCCCTCAAGATATCGACTACGTCAACGCCCACGGGACGTCGACGCCGATGAACGACCGGGTCGAGACCGCCGCGATCAAGACCGTGTTCGGTCCCGAGGCCTCGCGGCTTCTGGTGAGCTCGACGAAGTCGATGATCGGCCACACGATCTCGGCCGCCGGCGCGATCGAGCTCGCGACGACGGTGCTGGCGGTCCGCGACCAGATCGCGCCGCCGACCATCAACTACCGCGTGCCCGATCCCGAATGCGACCTCCACTACGTGCCGAACACCTCCGTGGCCGCTCGCATCCGGGCGGCCATCTCGAACTCGTTCGGCTTCGGCGGCCACAACGACTGTCTCCTGGTGCGAGAGATCGAGCGGTGAGCGGGGGGACGCGCCCGGTGCTGTCGGTCGTGATTCCCGTGTTCAACGAGGCGCAGAGCCTCGGTCCCCTCTATCAGCGCCTGGCGCGCACGCTCGAGCAAGTCGGCCGACCGTACGAGATCATCTTCGTGGACGACGGGAGCCAGGACGAGTCCGCGGATGTCCTTCGTGCGCTCCGCGCCGGAGACGCCGCCGTGCGGATGATCCGGTTCAACCGCAACTACGGCCAGCACGCCGCGCTGTTCGCCGGGATGGAGCGCGCCTGGGGCGAGATCGTCGTGACGCTCGACGCCGACCTCCAGAATCCGCCGGAGGAGATCCCGCGGCTCCTGGCGGCCCTCGTGGGCGGCGTCGACGTCGTCGGCGGGCGGCGCGTCAGCCGGCGCGATCCCTGGCCCCGGCGAGCCGCGTCCTGGCTCGTCAACCGCGCGACCTCGGCCGCCGTCGGCGTGCGGCTCCGCGACTACGGGTGCATGCTGCGGGCCTACCGCCGCTCGGTGATCGACCGGATCCTCACGTTCCCGGGCGTGCCGCGTTACATTCCGGTGCTCGCCGCCGTCTTCGCGTCCTCGATGACCGAGATTCCCGTCGGTCACAGCGCGCGCGAGCACGGGCGCTCTCGATACGGCCCCCTCCGGCTCCTCCGACTCGCGCTCGATCTCTCGGTCCAGGTGCTCGCCCTCGGGCCGATCGGCGAGCGCGCAGGCCGGATCTATCAAGAGGTGCGGCGCCCGCCGCGCTACGTGATCACCGAGGTGCTCGAGTGAGGCGCGCGCGCTGGGCTGTCTTCGCGTACCACACCATCGGCGTCCGCGCGCTCGAGGCGCTCGTGGCCTGCGGCGAGGACGTCGCGGTCATCGTGACCCACGCGGACGATCCGGGCGAGGGGGACTGGTTCGGCTCATCGCGCGGCGCCGCGCCGGGAACGCTCCTCGAGATCGTGCCGTCGCGCGGGATCACGGTGGCGACGGGCGAGGGCGTGCTCCTGATCGCACGCGTGCAGAGCGCCGGCGGGGTCCCGGAGCCCGCCGATCGGTGGGCCGCGCCGCGGGCCCTGCGCCCGAGTATGGGTCTCTGATGACTCTCGCCGATCGCACGTCCGTCGGGCTTCGAGTGGACGTCGACACGCGTCGCGGCCTCGACGAAGGCGTCCCACGTCTGCTCGAGCTCTTCCGGCGTGTCGGCATCCGCGCGTCCTTCTTCGTGACGATGGGTCCGGACCACTCCGGACGGGCGATCCGCCGCGCGCTGCGTCCGAGCTTTCTCGCCAAGATGTGGCGCACGAACCCGTTCAAGCTCTACGGGCTCCGCACCCTGCTCTCGGGCACGCTCGTGCCGGCGCGTCTGGTCGGCGCCGGAGCGCCGGCGATGCTCCGCCAGATCGCCGATGAGGGTCACGAGGTCGCGCCCCATGGCTGGAACCACGTGAGCTGGCAAGACCGGATCCACCGGCTCGATCAGCGCGCGATCCGCGCCGATCTGGACCTGGCCGCGCGGTCCTTCGCGGCGGCCGTCGGAGTCGCCCCGTGCGCGAGCGCGGCGCCGGGCTGGCGGACGTCGCCGGTGGCGCTCACGGTCCAGGACGGCCGCGGGCTCCTCTACGCGAGCGACACGCGCGGCGAGACTCCGTTCAGGCCGAAGGTCGGCGACGGCGTGCTCGAGACGATCCAGCTGCCGACGACGATGCCCACGATGGACGAGGTCGTCGGACGCGTGTCGAACGTTTCGACGGCGCTCGCGCAGGCCGTGCGGCCGGGCGTCAACGTCTTCACGCTCCACGCCGAGGTCGAGGGCGGCGCCCTGCTGAAGACGTTCGAAGCCTTCCTGGGTGAGCTCGTCAGCTCGCGTGTGCGCCTGTCGCGGCTCGACGACGTCGCCTCGCACGCGATCGCCGCGGGCGACGAGCTCCCGATTGCCCGCGTGATCCGTGGCTGGATCGACGGCCGGAGCGATTGGATCGCGCTGCAGGCATGGGCCCGGAACCAGCGGGGCGCGACGGGATGACGCGGTGGTGCGCGCTGCAGGCCGTCGCGGGCCTGGGGCCCCGCCGGCCGAGGCGCGACGGTAAATTGTGGATGGTCGGGGCCGTCGCCTTGCTCCTGATCGTCGCCGCGCGCGCGGAGCCCCAGTCGGCGCCGGTGGCCCTGGATCAGTCGTTGATCCGCGTCCAGAGCCAGGGCAACGAGCTCTTCGCCATGCGCGAGGCGCCGGTCGCCTATTCGACGCTCGAGCAGATCGCCACGAGTATCGCCGGGACCTCCGCGCCGCCCGCCGCGCCCGTTCGCGTCGTCCGGACCTCGCCGCCCCAGGAGATCGACTATCTCTTCTGCGTGACGAACGGAGGAACACTGGTCCTCGGAGAGCGCATCCACACGCGCGCCGCCGGCGAGCGTCGCTTCGTGTTCGCGCGGGGCGCGATCGTCCGAAGCTATCCGTCGCTGAGCGTGCCGGAGGGCTGGCTGTGGCTCGTGGACGTTCAGCTGAGCCGCGAAACGACCGTGACCCTCCAGTTGCGGGCCCGCGCCCACTGGCCGCTCGACTCTGTTTCCGTGACCACGGCGAACATCCCGTGAGCGCCGCCGCGCCGCGATCGGCCGAGTGTCGTGGGGCTGGAGCGCCGCCGTGCCACTTCAAAAGTGCTCTCGTGGCCGCGATGATGGCGCTCACCCTGGCGGGCTGCGCGGACATCGCGAAGCAGCCATCGACGGTCGAGTCACCGCGGCCGGCACCGGTCGCGACGGCCAATCAGTCGTCCGGGACCGCCGACCCGAACCGTCTGAACGAGCAGGTCGCGCGGATCGCCAGTGAGCTCACCGAGCTACAAAACGCTGTCGCCAAGCTCATCGCGACGTCGCGACAGCAGGACGACCAGCTGACGTACCTGCGTCGCCGTGTCGAGGAGCTCGAGTCGCCCAATCGCGGTCGCCTGCCGGCCGCTCCGAGCGGCTTCGCGCCCGCGGCGCCGACGCCGCCGGCTCCGCCCGGGTTGCCGCCCCTGCTGGGTTCGGCGACGACGACGCCGGCCGCCGATCTCTACCGGAGTGGAGTCGAGCAGCTACGAGCCAAGGCGACCGACGCGGCGATCCTCAGCTTCTACGACCTCATCGCGACATGTGGCCGACATCTTCTACAAGCAGAAGGACTGGCGCGGCGCGCTGGCCGAGTTCGAGGCGCTGCTCGCCGCGGTGCCGCGGGGCGAGAAGGTTCCCGACACGCTCCTGAAGATCGGTCTCTGTCAGAAGGACCTGGGTGACACCGCGCGGGCGAAAAGAACCTGGGAGCGCGTCGTCCGCGAACATCCCGGAAGCGCCGCGGCCCGCCAGGCAAGAGTGCTACTCCGGAACTAGGGGCCCCCGACTTGGACGACGTCAGCGGGATGGATCTCGACGACCGCGGCCTGACGGATGAGCGTGACGGAGAGGACCAGCCGGGTCACCCGATCTTTGCGCAGGAGCTTGCCACGGACACCCGCGAGGGGCCCGCGCACCACCTCGACGTCCATGCCCTCCGCCAGGAACGGATGCGGATCGTACTGGAGCGTGGTGCTCGCGAGCCGCTGGATCGCCTCGATCTCGGCGTCCGGAACGGACTCGGGTCGGCCGCTGGTCCCGACGAGGCCGGCGACGCCGACCACGTTCAGGACTCGGAGGCGCTCGACCAGAGGGAACCGCGCGAAACAATAGCCGGGAAAGAGCGGAAAGGCGACCTTCTTGCGCCGGTCCTTCCACCGGCTCCAGCGCTCGGCGATAGGCAGGAAGGTCTCGACGTCTCGGCGCACGAGCTGATCGCGTACCGTCTTCTCGTGACGGGAGCGCGTTCGCACCACGTACCAGAGGGGAGCGAAGCCCTGGTCGTCGTCCTCACGCTGAGGGCCAGTTTTAGATGACACGGACATCATGGCAGGGCAACCGGCGGCATTATAAGCCCGCTCCCGCCCACCACAGAAAATCGGGGGAGAGAATGACGCGCACACCGTTCGAGACCGACCAGCTGTTGGCGTGGCTCGGAGAAGTCTTGAGCGCGGCCGAGGCCGTCGACGTGGTCGTCGTCGGCCAGCCGGACTCACGGTCTTCGGTGCAGATCACCCTGCACGGCGTGCCGGGTCCGCTGGGCGGTCTGGAGGTCCGTCCCCGCGTCGGCGACTAAGGTCCCGGAGCGGCTTCTCCGCCTCGGACTTGCCGGACTTCTCTCAATACGGCGAGCATCTCGTCGTGGATCTGGCCGTTGCTCGCCACCACCGCGGGCGCGTCCAGGTCGACCGCTGCGCCCACCAGATTCGTGACCCGCCCACCGGCCTCTTCGACGAAGAGGCTGGCCGCGGCGACGTCCCACGGTCCCAGGCGGAGCGCCCAGAAGCCGTCGAACCGACCGGCGGCGACCCACGCGAGATCGAGGACGGCGGAGCCGAGCCTGCGCACGCCGCGGCAGCGAAGGGCGAAGGCCGCGTACTCCTTCAAGTTCGTGTCGGGCGTCTCGCGGATGTTGTACGGGAAATTCGTGGCGAGCAGGCTCTGTTCCAGGGTCGTCGCCGTCGAGACCGCGAGCCGCTCGTCGTTGACGGTCACGCCGTGTCCGCGCTCGGCGACGTAGAGCTCGTCGAGGCTCGGGTTGTACGCGACGCCGAGCGCGATCCGTCGATCGACGTCCAGCGCGATCGACACCGAGAAGACGGGCAGCCCGTGAGCGTAGTTGGTCGTTCCGTCCAGCGGATCGACGATCCAGCGGCGTCCCGAGCGGCCGGGGGCCGCGCCGCGCTCCTCGGCGAGGATCGTGTCGTCCGGAAACGCCGACGCCAGCCGGCCGACGATCAGCTCTTCGGCGCGCTCGTCCATCTCGGTCACGAGGTTGATCGTCTGGCCCTTGAACGCGACGCGATGCGCGGCTCGGAACTCGGCCTGCAGGAGCTCTCCGGCGGCGCGCGCCGCGTCGATCGCCACGCGTCGTTCGAGCGACGGGGCCATCAGAGCCGGCGAAGCCTCGGCACCAGCAGCGCCGCCGCGACGCCGATCGCCATCAACGCGACGCCGTTCACGCCGAGCGCCGCACTCACGCCGAACAGCGACGCGAGCGCACCGATCTGGAACTGGCCGAGCGGCGCCATGCCAATGGATACGAGCCAGGCGCCGCCCGCGCGTCCCCGGAGTCCGCTCGGCACCGCGAGCTGGATCAGCGTTTGCGCGAGCACGTCGGTCACCGCGCCGAGCGCGTTGGCGCCGACGAGGATCAGCAAGACCACGGCGAAGGTCGGCGCGAAGCCGAGCGCCACGAGCGATCCGCCGAAGGCGATGAGCACCGTGAGGAAGAGCGGACCGTAGCCGCGCGCGGCGCCGAGCCACGAGGTGAGGGCGATTCCGGCGAGCCCGCCGACCTGGCGCGCCGCCGTCATCACGCCGAGGCCTTCCGGCCCCACGCGGAGCACGTCGCGGGCCAGGCTCGGCAGCAGGGCCTGGTGGGAGAATCCGAGCACCTCGGCGAGCGCCGTCAGGCTCATGAGGTGAATGAGCACGCGGTCGCGCCGGATCGTCGTCAGGAAGCCGAAAACGTCGGCCCCGATCGAGCGGGCGCGCGCCGTGCTGGAGCGACGGTCCGCTCGCGCCGGGAGCATGGCGGCCGCGCTCGCGAGATAGCCCACCGCCACCCCGAGGTAGGCGGCCGCGGAGCCGTATCGGGCGATCAGGAAGCCGGTCAGCAGTGAGCCGATGAGGCCGCCGACCCGTGAGGTGAGGGCGACGAGGGCGAGGGCCTGGACCAGACCGTCGGCGCCCGCGATGTCGTGCGCGTAGCTCTGGCGCGCGGTCTGGTGGAGCGCCCGGCACGAGCCCGCGAGGAAGGTCAGGACCAGCACCGGCCAGACGCCGGGGATTCGAAACGCGACGACGAGGCCAAGCCCGGCGGTGACGACGGCCATCGCCACGCCTGAGACTTGTAAGAGCCTCACGCGATCGCCGCGATCGGCGACGACGCCGGCCGGGATGCCGACGAGCAGCAACGGCAGGTTCCGGAGGCCCAGGGCGACGCCGACCATGACCGCCGAATTGGTGAGCTCGAGGACGAACCAGCCCAGGACGACCTGCTCTCCGACCATGCTGAGCGTGTGGAAGAAGACGCCGAGACTCAGGCAGCGGAAGTCGCGGTGCCGCCACAGCTGGAGAAAGCGAACAGAGCGCACGGCTCGTATCCTAACGCGCTCGGCCGGCAGGCGGTCAGCGGGCTGGCGGCTGAGGTCGCGCGACCACGCGGCGCGCGTCCGCTTTCCGTAGGCGGCTGGGCTCCATCCGGACGCGCTGCTTCCGTCGCCGCTTGGAGGGAACGGGTCGCGCTGATCCCGGCCGCCAGCCCGCTGACCGCCAGCCTGCGGGGCGGGTTGTCTTGACGATCTGGGCGACATGGGCCAGATGGCCACGCCCGCCAACGAGCGCCGGTTCGCGAAGGAGGTCAAGCCGCACTTCGCGAACCGGCGGTAATCGTCCCGGACCGCCCCGATCTCCGTTCGAAGGAGGAGATTATGGCCCGACCGCTCGTTCGCCTGCTCGCCGTCTTCTTCCTGCTCGCCGGCTGCGCCTCGATGAGCAATACGCTCGCCCAGGATCTCACGTGGGAGCGCTGGAAGAAGTGCGACCACTTCAACAACGTCGCCCTTCAGCGCATCGAGCTGGACGGCCGGATCTGGGTCGAGACGCGGGAATGCGGATCTTGCGCCATGGCAGGCGTGCATGCAGCAGGCGGCGGCGGACCAGGCCGCGAAGAGCCGGGCGGCGGCGGGGACACCGGTCGCGGTCGTGGCGGCGGAGTTGAACGGCCCGCTGGCCGCCCCCGTCTGGACCGTGGGCAGCGAATGGGCTTACCAGTGGGAGGGCCCCGACGGCAAGGGAACCTACGTGTTGTCCGTCGTTCGTGAGGCTCTGCGAGACGGCATAGACTGCTATGTCGTGAAGAATGGAAATCGAGAGTCGTACTACACC
>WNEZ01002449.1_pt1 | contig 20248 bp, 12 predicted proteins | sample 5400521 | NCBI WGS metagenome assembly WNEZ01 (sample SAMN13153339, study PRJNA577476) | soil metagenome | isolation source: 120 cm saprolite under Douglas fir tree site 2 hole 1 replicate 1 | place: USA:California | collected 2015-04-18 | reverse complement strand
GATTCCCGGAAACCTTGCCGCGTTTCTCGGCCCATCGGAACGCTGCGCGCGCATAGGCGAGCGTACGGCCGGCCATTGCCGCTTTTCCGGCCCTCACCAGCTTGTCCAGCCCATTCACCGCGTCGGCTTTCGTGATCCGGGCCGCCGGGCGCTTCAGAAGATCGGGGAAGGCATGCCCAATCGCCCGGACTGCTTCCGCACGGTAACGCTCGCGGCGCTGCGCCAGATGCAGCGCAGCCCAGTCCGAAACCAGTGCATCGAGGGTGAGCGCAGCTTCGGCCCGCTCGCGTTCGTCTTCGGCCCTCCGGCGTATCCGCTCCGCCTTGGGATCGATCCCCTTCGCCACCGCGCCGAGCCGCGCCCTCGCCGCCTCCCGCGCCTGTTCGATCGTAATTGCGCCCCAGACACCAAGCGGCTCACGCACCTTGCGACGCGTTGCCGGATCGGTCCATTGTGCGATGAAAGTCCGCGTGCCTTTTGCCGTCAGCCTCACCCCGAGACCGGGACAAGCCGTGTCGAAAACCAAACGATCCTTGCGGCCTTCCTCGACCTTCAACGCGGCCAGGAAGCGATCGGTCAGCTTCGGCATTGATCCCTCCGGGGTGTCCTGTCGCGGACCCCTCGCGGACCTCGCAGCCGGGTCCGCTACGGGTCCGCATGGCGACTTCTGGCGATATTAAATCAGAGGGTCTGAGAAAAATGCAAGGGTAATTACGGCTTACGGCGATATTTGGCGGACCTCGGCGGAGATCCAATGCTTACTCTTAATCAGCGGGTCGCAGGTTCGAGTCCTGCTGCACCCACCATGATTTCAAAGACTTAGGTGGAAGACCGCGAATAAGCGGACCCTGAAATAAGCGATAAAAATAAGCTCAGCTCGCGGCGGAAGGCGCGAGCCCTGCCTCGCCCTTGATTGCGAACTCAACGCATGATGAGGAACGCGAGGTCGACGTCGACCCGCGATCGCGACTTAGGCTTCGGCGCAGAAAGCAAGAAACTCGCGGCATCGAGTCACGTCACCGCCGCATTGTTCGAGAAGGTCGAGGACCGGACGAAGGGCTCGCGGCTCGATCTCCCCGATCGTAGCGGCCAACGCCAGGTCCCAGACGGAAGCGGAGCGGCTATGGTGGTAGGCATCGAATAACCGGCGGACAACTGAACCGGCGTTAGCTGTCATTTGCATCGCATCGAATTGCGCTATGAGACCATCGTCGAGGCTGAGAATTCGGTCGTCGAGAATATGGCCAAGGTCAACTCCGGTATCCGCGAGTGACCGTGCGACTCCCACTGTGTCAGCAAGGCTTCCGAAATGAGAATCACAAGCTCGATAAAACAAATCTGACAAGGTTATGCGGCGAATAAAAGGTGTGTCGCCATCGAGATCGCGAGAAACGAAAACTCTCTGCTTTCTGTCGAGATTTTCCGACGGGATCTGGGAGTCCTTACCAAGGACGTCTGGCACCCCTAGACGCGTTATCAGATCTATAATAGTGGTATTCGACTGAGACACATAGTCAAAAATAGACATCTTTGAATTTACTACTCTTTTACCATATCGATCATAACAGCGGTCTAAAAGCGCAGACTCTGCCTCAGTAAGCAGGATATCTTTCGGTGGCGCCCCAAGATCGGGTATCCGTATACCATATCTGGTAAGACCTTTGGCTAGGTCTAGGACTTTTGCGAACGGCATTGCTTCGCACCGTGAAAAGTAGGCTAGATCCATCCAGCTCAGCCGATCATCCGACGACAACCAGCAAAGGCTTCGCTGCAGTGGCCCCAGCTTTTTGAGTTCGGCAACGTCGAAGGCCAACAAGCCGGGCGACGAAGCTGCTATCTCGCGCGCCGCATCAAGCACGGGCGCAAGATCCGCTTCGATCCAACGCAGAAATTCGCGCAACGTAATGCGTCCACAAGCATCGATCACGCTCACCACGAGTGCGCAAGTCGCCGGAAAGGCGTCTAGTCCATAACGTGTCTCAAACGAAGCGGCGCGCTGCAACCCTTCGGGCATGCTCAGACCAGTGTTTGCGAGCTCTGTTACCCGGGCAAACAAGCCTTGCGTAATGATCGGATTTACAGAGTCGCCGGCAAAATGCCTAATGCTGAGCTCCGCCAAATCGTCGAATTTTTCATCAACCTGGTATCGCAGAGCACCGCGGATATCCATACCGGAAGACAGCATAAGTTCGCAGGCGATTTCCGGGTCAAGATCAGATAGCCCGGCAACGGTAAGTGGCCAGGTTACTCCCCATTTTGGCGGCGTCGTCATCATACGCGGTTCCACGGTTGCGCGCAGGGCGGCGTTGGCAGTAACGGTGACATCTGGGTGGGATTCCCGCAGTGTTTTGTGCAGCAATATGAAATCGGGAGCACTCCATGCGGCTAGTGCCGCCCCACCGTTCTCTCGAACCCACCGCCGAACCGGCTCGATTTCCGTCTCAGTAGGACTGACTCGCCGCCGATCAACCGTCAGCGTGCTGCGAAGATCTTCAGTCAGGTTGACAATAGCGGGCATTGGCCACGGCTTACCCATCAAGCTCGTTATGATACCGTCTACGAGGGCAGATTGCTGATTGACCTGGTTTGCGTCCGACGTGATTCCGTGAATACGATTGATACATGGGGCGATATAGACGCGTGGACGCCCCCCGGTATTTTCTGAGCCTGGGACGGGGAGTAGCACATTACCTGTTGCAGCGCGGAGAGTATCCGTGGGTTGGCCTGCCACTAGGTCATCGGATGGGCCGGCTTTCGGCACGATGGTCACTGCCACCTCGGGCAGTAAAAGCCAACTCCGAATTGATTTGAGGAGGGTGTCGTCGTCAGGCGCGTCCTCACGCAGGTATAGCCGCACCGATGTGCCGTAATCATCCGCTAACCGCGACGGATCGACCACCGACTCCAAACGAAATAGGCTGCCGCTGCCGATGATACGGGCGTGGACAGGGGAAGGAGCAAGATCCGTTGGGGACACCCATCGGCGTGATGCAATGTCCAGTTCCTCAGCTAGCATAAAGTAGCTGAGTACCCCGACGCCAAACCGACTATTGGGAAAGAACTTGATATCCGCCTCATCCCATCTGGCACGGTCGATATGGAACTCGTGGCTATCGGTGAAACGCCGCCCAGCGTAGGCGAACAATCGACGTATATGCCGGTCAGCCATGCCGATACCGTCATCTACACACTCGACAAAGCGGCGGTCCTTGTCTGTCCCGAAACGGATTACGATCCGGCCTTCATAGGTGCTGCCAGCTCGGGCGCGGCCCTCAAGCAAAGCTAACTGCTCTGCGGCTCCGCGGTAGCGGCATGCATCAAGTGCATTCTGGTAAAGCTCGCGCAGCGCGGGCCATCTTTCTCCGTAGAGTTGCTGGCCCATTAGCAGGCCAATGATCCGTGTCCGGTCCAATTCGAACCGCAATGGCGGACGCGCCGGATGCCAGCCGCTCGGCAAAGCATTCAGGCTATTAACCGTAAAACCCCCGGGTAACAGATCACGGACGGCCACCGCGTGTACGTCCTGTCTTTGCAATAATCGAGTTCGGTAGCTTTCAAGCGTGTCGACCACCGCGAGCAGGGCGGCATCCACCGCATCATTCGCACAGTCCAATTTTAGGTCAAAGCATCGCCCGTCCTGGATACGCTCGGCTCCGCCGGTCGAACGCACGTGCCATTCCGCGCCGTCCAGCTGCAAGCGAAGCCATTCCGCTGATAGCACGTCATCGGCGCCAACGTGCTCGGCCAGCAACGATGGCATTCGCCGCGGATCTAGCGCCAGCTGGGACCCCATATTTAGGAGATGCGCCAAGCGGACCTCGTTAATTACAAGCTGGGCAGCGAACTCACCGCTGCTGACCTGTGGATCGAGGAATCGGCCGCCGCCAGCGGTATCGAGTGTCACATCGTCGAAGCTCGCGAACATCAGGCGAGCCAGCCGTAGCAGGCGCGGCGCGCTTAGGATGTCGCAAACTCGTCGATCAAGCGTGATTTCGGGGAGCGGCGCCGGGGCCACCAATGCCGTGATCGCGTCAAGCGCCCAGCCGGTACGGTCCCGGGCGCCACCCTGCGCATCCCACAATTCGCCAGACGCGTGGCAGAACTCCACGAGCGCCCAACACGAGTAATCATCGGCAGCGTCTTGCTTGTTACGCGCGACTAAGGCCCGTCTGACCTGCGCCGCGTCGCTATCGCGCCAAGCGTTGCCCCAGGCATTGACTAGATAACCGGAGCTGGAGGCCGCTTCCGGGTCGGGCGCAGCTCCGGCCGCTACGAGCCCGGACTCGGCCGCCGCGAGTGCGGCCTCGTACACGAAAGGCACCGCCAGCAATACTGTCCTCTGTCCGCATGGCGAGGGCGCGCAACTGTATCGCGAACGTCGGTAGCGTCGCCTCCACCTTGGCAAAGAGCTCGGTTTCGGCGAGACGGCGCGCCCAGTCGGAACGCGCGAGCCGCTCGCGGAACCGGGCAGCTTCGTCCTCCTTAATTACAAGGCGCTGCCAGGGCCCCCCGCGGCCCGGGCGCCCGGATTCTACAAGCGTTTGTCCGCCGCCGCCGTATGAAAGAAGGCGGCGGCGCCCCTCGCGACAGATACCTTCGAGTTCTGGTGGTCCTTTCTCCAATTCGATAGCCTCGGCAAAGGCGCGGGTGAAGGCGCTGCAATCCTCGCCCTGTCGGTCGCGACTACTCAGCTCACCAGTGGCACAACTGTAAAGGAACGCTATCGTCGGTCCGTCTGTCGCGTCGCTGTCGTACTCGTTCTTGAGCGGCGCCTCCTTATCGTATTCAGAGAGCTGCGCCGATTTGGACGGAGCAAGTGTATAGCGGACCCCTTCGCGGCACGCGTCAATAAGGACTACCACGGAGCGTGCTTTGCATCCCCGCGCGTACATCGAAATCCAACTATCTGTAACCATCTCATTCGCGTGCTCTGGTCGTCTCGGGGTAAAATCCTGCGGCAGCAGCACGCGGCGGCCATCGAGTTCAATTCCGTGACCGGAAAAGAAGATCAGCATTTCGTCGCGCCTGTCGGCGCTATCGAGGAAGTCGCAGATCGCCCCACGCAGCCGCGTACTTGTCAGCTCGCGTGCCCGAACCTCGCCCACCCCGGCCCCGGCCACCTCAATGTCCTTGGGCTCAAACCCAGCGCGGGCTAGCGCTGCTTTCATGCGCGCAATGTCATTGGCGACGTAGTCTAGAGCCGGCAGCGGGTCGTAGTCGGCGATCGCCAGCAGCAACGCACGGCGGCTCATCAGTCGCGCACGAAAGTCAGCTTAAGTGAAGCGGTGCCACCTGCCTTGGCGGTGCCGATGAGACTCACGCCCCCCTCTGCGGTGAGTTCGATCCCGACTTCCAGCTCCTTGAGCGAAAGGCCATCGGCTTTGGCGGCAAGGCTTGTTGTTGCAGCCCTCAGCTTGGCGACTAGGTCGGACAGGCTTGCTTTCAGCCGCTCCACAGGAATTTCAACCGGCAAAACGGGTCCATTCCCGAAGATACCCTTACCTGGATCCGTGCTGGTCACTAGAACAGAAATCGTATCGGCCATCGTGACCTCTCCACCGCGAAGTTTCGAAGGCAGGCTATGCCTCTGCTGCACTCGAAGACAAGGCCGAATAGCCATGTCCTATAAGTGGAGATCCTAACCGGCGGCGTCCCGCGGTAAAATCGCGCTTGTCTTCAATAGAAGACGGATGATTTGTATTGCCGCGAACTTGCGCGCCGGGTATCATGCCGTCCCGATGCGCCAATAAACCTGATCGGGCGAGAGATGGACCAGCCGCAGCCAGCGGCTTCGATAGCCGGCACCCTCCAGGCAAAGGGCCTCGGCCTTGAAGGCGAGCGGAGCCGCGCGACCCGGGAACCAGCGGTTGTCGTTGATGTCGGCCACGCCTCTCCGGGGAAGTCGGTGGGCGCGGTTGTGGCCGCGGCGAACGTGCTGCGCACCTTGCATGGTTCGGAGCGGCCGTTGAACGCGAGCGAGGTCGCCCGTGCCGCCGGTCTCCATCGCGGGACCGCGTACAACATCCTGCGGACGCTGCAAGCCGAAGGCTTTGTCGGCTACGACGATGCGACCCGCAGCTATTCGGTGAGCCTGCATATTCTCGAGTTCGCCTATGGCGTTTTGCGGCGCAGCGGGCTGATGGACTTGGCGCGTCCGGTGATGCACGCGGTTTCGGATGCGCACGGTGTGTCGGTCTATCTGTCCAAGGTGCTGGGACCCTCCTCGCTGCTGCTGTTGGACTGGGTTGGGGCCGCGTTCCGCACCGATCTTTACGTCACCGTGGGGCGTCAGTACCCCGGCCCGGCGGGCGCATCGGGCGTGCTAATGGCCGCGTTCGGCAACAGCGGCGAAGCGGAACTCGAAGCGCTGTTCTCGCCCGTCGCCTGGTACCAGAAGCCGTCGTTTCCCGATTTCCTGGCTCGGGTCAAAGAAGCAAGAAAGGCCGGCTTCGCGGTGGATCGCGGCGCCATGTTTCAGGGCATCACGCTGGTGTCCGTACCGGTTCTGTCGCCGTCATGGGAGCTGTTGCTGATCCTGACGGCCGCGGGACACTCGCATGACCTCGATGCGGAGGCGCCGCTCAGCCGCGCAATGCAATCGGCTGCGGCGCGGTTGTCCGAGAGCGTGCGATTGCTGCGTCTCGGATGAGGTAGCGGTTCGGATTGGATCTCTCGTCCATCACTTCGTTCGGAGAAATTAAGATGGATACGTTGCAAGCGGTTCCCCACGGAACTCCAACGAAGACAGCCCTGGATTTCGACGCCGTCGTCATCGGTGCCGGCGTTTCCGGCCTCTATCAGCTCTACAAGCTGCGCGAGCTCGGGCTCAAGGTGCGCGTGTTCGAGGCCGGCACCGGCGTCGGCGGCACCTGGTACTGGAACCGCTACCCGGGTGCCCGCTTCGATTCCGAAAGCTGGACCTACGGCTACTCCTTTTCTCGGGATCTGCTGGACGAATGGGACTGGGAGGAACACTTCGCCGCGCAGCCCGAGACCGAGCGCTATCTGAATTACGTCGCCGACAAGTTCGAACTGCGCCGCGACATCCAATTCAAGAGCCGGGTGACCGCTGCACATTACCAGGAGGACACGCGCAGCTGGAACGTCATCTTGGAGGACGGCGGGCGCTACACCACTCGTCTGTTGGTCACCGCGATCGGCGTGCTCTCGGCGGCGACCATGCCGACCATCCCCGGCGTCGAGACGTTCCGAGGCCAGTCCTGCCACACCCATTACTGGCCGAAGGAACCGGTTCGCTTCGAGGGCAAGCGCGTGGCGGTGATCGGCACCGGCGCGACGGGCGTACAGACCATCACCGAAGTGGCCAAGACCGCTGGCCATTTGACCGTGTTCCAGCGCACCCCCCAGTGGAGCGCGCCATTGCACAACGCCAAGATCGGTAAGGAGGAGATGAACCGGATCCGGGCCAATTATCCCGAGATCTTCGCGCGCTGCCAGGAGACCTACGGCTGCTTCATCCATGCGACCGACCCGCGCACCACCTACGAGGTGACGCGCGAGGAGCGCGAGGCTTTCTGGGAGAAGCTTTACGGCGAGCCCGGTTTCGGCATCTGGATGGGCAATTTCCGCGATATTCTGGTGGACCGCGAGGCCAACAAGCTGATCTCGGATTTCCTCGCGCGCAAGATCCGCCAACGGGTCAAGGATCCGGCGGTCGCCGAGAAGCTGATCCCGAAAAACCACGGCTTCGGCACGCGCCGGGTGCCGCTCGAGAGCGGCTACTTCGAGGTCTACAACCAGCCCAACGTCACGCTGGTCGACATCACCGAGACGCCGATCGAGCGCATCACCCCGACCGGCATCAAGACCAGCGACGCCGAGTACGAATTCGACATCATCATCTATGCGACCGGTTTCGACGCGATCACCGGCGCCTTCGACCGCATCGACATAAGCGGGGTCGACGGGGCGTCGCTGAAGGACAAGTGGAAGGACGGGCCGCAGACCTTTCTTGGCATCCTCGTGGACGGCTTTCCCAACATGCTCATGGTGATGGGCCCGCATGCCGGCCTTGGCAACTTTCCGCGCGCCGCCGAATACAGCGCCGATTGGGCGACCGGCCTCATCCGCTTCGCGCGCGACCGAGGCCTGACGAGGATCGAGGCCACCGCGGCGGGTGCCGCTGCCTGGACCGACCACGTCATTGCGACGAGCGAGGGCTTGCTGTTCACCGAGGTCGATTCGTGGATGACCGGCATCAACCGCAATGTCGAGGGCAAGCAGGTCCGCCGGATCATGCGCTACAGCGGCGGCCACCCCGCCTTTCGCGAGCACTGCGAAGCGGTGGTGGCCGACGAATATCGCGTGCTGGCGCTGGCTTAAGGCGCCGCCGCCGCGGCCGCGACTTGCCGTCAGGCGCGCGCCTGTGAAAGCCTTTCCCAACCGGGCGGGACACAACGAACTAAGGAGCGATCCATGGATGTCGGCATGATGATGGTGTTCGCCAGCTACGGCTGGGAGAACTGCTCCGACGCGCGCGTGTGGGACGAGGAGATCCGGCTGGCGCGGCTCGCCGCCGATCTCGGCTTTGACTGCCTTTGGTCGGCCGAGCACCATTTCAACGACTACTCGTTCGTGCCCGACAACCTGCAGCTGATGACGTATCTGACGGCGCTGTGCCCCGACATCGACCTGGGCACTGCGGCGGTCATCCTGCCGTGGCACGACCCGTTACGCGTCGCAGAGCAGGCGGCGGTGCTCGATATGCTGAGCAAGGGGCGGCTTCGCCTCGGCCTTGGGCGCGGTCTGGCGCGGCGCGAGTTCGCTGCCTTCCGTCTCAGTATGGACGAGTCGCGCGAGCGCTTCGACGAGGCTGCGCCGATGATCGTCAGCGCGCTGAAGACCGGCTTCATCGAGGGCAACGGCAAATTCTACCAGCAGCCGCGTATCGAGATTCGCCCGCGGCCGCAGCATTCCTTCGACGGGCGTATCTATGCCGTCGCATCCAGCGAAGACTCGATCGATTCCGCCGCCAAGCTCGGTGCCCATATCGTCATGTTCGCTGACCGCCCATGGGAGTTGCGGCTCCCGAACATAGAGCGCGGCCGTGAGCTGCACCGTAAATACCACGGCACCGAGCCGCCGCAGGTCATGCTGACCGAGTTCTGCATATGCGGCACCAACCTCGCCGAGACCGAGGAAGAGGCGCGGCGCTACCAGGGTAAATTCGTCGAAAGCAACTTCTACCACTACGAATTCCTGGGCGAGCACTTCAAGACGGTGAAGGGCTACGACTCCTATCAGCAGAAGGCGGAGATCGCCCGAAAGGGCGGGCTCGAGGGCGCGGTGAACGGCTTCATGCAGGCGGCGAGTTGGGGCACGCCCGACAAAATCCTGCGCGGGCTCGAAGAGCGTCGAAAGATAATCGGCGAATTCGAGCTGAACGTCGCCTTCCGCTTCGGCGGCATTCCCTACGAAGTCGCCGAGCGCGGCCTAACTCTCTTTGCCAAGGAGGTGCTGCCGGTGCTCAAGTCGCAATCCGCGATCAAGGTTCGGGAGGCGGCCGAGTGAGCACTTCAACTGGGAGCGCCGAAATGCCGGTAGGCACCTCGGAACCCGTGAAATTCGATGCGATAATCGTCGGCGCTGGAGTCGGCGGTCTCTATGCAATTTATCGATTGCGTAAACTCGGCCTCAGAGTGCGCGCCTTCGAGGCCGGCACCGGCGTTGGCGGTACCTGGTACTGGAACCGCTATCCAGGGTGTCGCTGCGACGTCGAAAGCATGGAGTATTCGTATTCCTTTTCCGATGAGCTGCAGCAGGAATGGCATTGGCCTGAGCGCTACGGCACGCAACCTGAGATCTTGCGTTACATCAACCATGTGGCCGACCGATTTGACCTCAGGCGTGACATCGAGTTCAACACTCGGGTCAAGGAGGCGTCCTTCGATCGTAAGACGAGCACCTGGACGGTGAAGACTGATAAAGGTAATACCGCCACCGCGCGCTTTTGCATCATGGCGACGGGCAATCTTTCGACGCCTCGGACGCCGACCTACCCCGGTTTGGAGAGCTTCAAGGGGAAGTGGTATCATACCGGCTTATGGCCTCATGAAGGAGTTGATTTCACCGGATTGCGAGTAGGAGTCATTGGAACGGGCTCGTCGGGCGTCCAATCGATACCCATCATCGCAAAGCAGGCGAAGCATCTATACGTCTTTCAGCGAACAGCTAATTTCAGCTTGCCCGCGCGAAATGCGCCGCTGGATAGCGCGAAGGAGCGCGCGCACAAAGCGGAGTACCCCGAGCGGCGTCGCGCCGCCTTCGAGACGCCCTTCGGAATCGCCGGCTACCCGCCGCCCGTGAAGTCTGCGCTCGAGGCAACCGAGGAGGAACGGCGGCAGGCCTACGATGCGAAATGGGCCGAGGGTGGCAGCATCAGCTTCCTATATTCGTTTACCGATCTGTTGCTCAGCAAAGAATCCAACCAAACGGCATCAGAGTTCGTGCGCCAGAGGATCCGCGCCGCGGTCAAAGATCCCAGAACCGCGGAGCTGCTGTGTCCCAACGATCATCCGATCGGCACCAAACGGTTGATTCTCGATACCGACTACTACGAGACCTACAATCGCGACAACGTCACCTTGGTAGATATCAAAAGCAAGCCGATCGCAGAGATTACACCGAGCGGACTGCGCACGGCCGATGCCGACTACGCGCTCGATGCGATCGTCTTTGCAACCGGCTTCGATGCCATGACGGGGGCGATGAAAGAGATCGATATTCATACGGATGCCGGAATGTCGATCAGAGCGAAGTGGGAGCACGGCCCGCGAACGTATCTCGGGATCATGATCGCCGGGTTTCCGAAATCTATTTATGATTACCGGCCCGCAGAGCCCCGGCGTCAAAAGTCAGATGATATTGGCCTGCGAGCAGCACGTTGATTGGATAGCCGATTGCGTGCAGTACGTACGCAGCCGCGGGTTTTCGCGGATAGAAGCGCAGGAGGATGCCGAGGACGCTTGGCTGCAGCATAACAATGCGGTTGCGGATCGTACGCTCTATCCGCTAGCGAACTCATGGTATGTCGGCGCCAATATCCCGGGGAAGCCACGCGTATTCATGCCGTATGTCGGCGGCGTCAGCGCATACAAGAAGAAATGTGATGAGGTCGCGGCCAGCGGATACGAAGGCTTTCGCTTTGATTTCTACGTCGACGAGCAGCGGTTTGCGGCAAATTGATCGTACCGATAACCTCCTGCTCACGGTAATTTGACCAGAGCGCTGGCCATCACGCTGCTCCAAGTCTCGATTCAGCGTCATCCGCGCTTGCCGACCCCACACGCCGGGCAATTTCGGGGTCGCTCTTGGCCCCACACCTTTCCACCAACCGCGAAATTGGCCTGCTCGTGAGGCGGCTGGTCCCAAGATCGGGGGCGCACTCACATCCTCTTCGCGACCGCGACGAGTTCGAGAAGCCGATCAAACGACCAATCTGGCATCACATTTGCTCGACTGGCCGCGACAGAGCGCGGGACGGCCGGTTTGGCGGGTTATCTGAAAGTGCTGGTAGCGGATTCCAACGCCGAGCGCGCGGCGCTGCTCGAAGAGCGCCTCCGCGAGATCAGCGATGCCGTGATCCGGCGCGTACCGACCGGTGGCTCCCTGCTCGACGCCGTGGCGGCCGAAATACCCGACGTGGTCATCGTCGATATGGCTCGCCCGGATCGCGATGCGCTCGACGACCTGCGCCGAGTCAGCACCGACAATCCGCGACCGGTGGTCATGTTCGTGGATCGCGACGATCGCGCCTTTATGGAAGACGCCATCGCTGCCGGGGTCAGCTCGTACAATGTGGTCGGTGCAGCCTTCCCGGACGTCAAGCCGATCGTCATGGCAGCCGTCGTGATCTTTCGCAAATACCAGCAACTCGCGACCGATCTGCACCAGGCGAGGACGAGCCTGATGGAGCGGGAGACGATCGATCATGCCAAGGCTCTCCTGATGAAGGAGCGCAATGTCGACGAGCCGCAGGCGTATCGCTGGCTGCGACGCAAGGCGATGAACGAGAGCAAGCGCATCGCGGTTGTCGCTGCGGAGCTGCTCGGCTCGGCAAAGCCGGAGGGAACACAAGAATGACGGCCGGATCGGTATTCCGGATCGGCTTGCTGCGCCTGACCGACGCGGCGCCGCTGATCGTCGCGCAGGAATGCGGCTATTTCGCCGCGGAAGGGATCGAGGTGGCGCTGTCGGTCGAGCCATCGTGGGCGAACATCGCCGACAAGCTTTGCTACGGTCTGCTCGATGGCGCGATGCTGCTGCCGCCGCTGGCCCTTGCGCTGCGGTTCGGTCTGAGCGGCAGTGCAGGGCCCGAGAAGATCATCGTGCCGGCGGCGCTGAGCCTCAACGGCAATACGGTGACCCTGTCCAAGCGCTGGAGTACGGCAATCGCAGGCGGCGACACCGCCTCTCTCGGCGAGCTTTCAGCTGTCGAGACGGCGCAACGGTTTGCGACGGTCCTGCGCCGAAGCCGCGAAAAGCCGCATCTTGCTGTGGTCCACACGTTCTCGACGCATAACTTGTTGCTGCGCTACTGGCTTGCGACAGCCGGGATCGACCCGGATCGCGATGTGACCTTTAGCGTGGTGCCGCCGGCCCAGACTGTCGAGGCGATGGCCGCCAATAGAATCGATGGGTTTTGTGCGGGCGCGCCGTGGGGCGAGGTCGCCGCTCGCGCTGGGCTCGGCCACGCCGTCGCGACATCGCATGCGATCTGGAATAACGGTACAGAGAAGGTCTTTGCGGTGCGCCAGGTCCTCGCCGACCAATCCCCCAGCCGACTCCAGGCGGCATTGCGGGCATTGCTGCGTGCCGCCGGGTATTGCGATATGCCGGCGAACGCTCAGGCGGTTGCCGCGTTGCTGTCACAGGAGAAGTATATCGACCTGCCGGCAGAGATCCTCCAGACATCGCTGCCCGGCGCGGCCTCGCGCCGGTCGGGGGGATCGTTCGCCAACGCCGACGAATCGGTGTTCTTCGCCAATGCTGCCAATTTCCCGTGGCGGTCGCATGCGCAATGGTTTCTGCGCGAGATGACGCGGTGGGGCTACCTTGGCGTCGACGCCGACCTGGCAACCGCGACCGCGATCTTTCGCCCGGAGCTTTATGCGCAGGCCGCGCGGTCGCTCGGGCTCGCGGTGCCGGCAGCGGGGGTCAAGAGCGAAGGGCAGCATGGCGGGCCGTGGCTGCTGCCGGCGTCGCCGGCACCGATCGCGATGGGACCGGATAGCTTCCTCGACGGCGCACGCTTCGATCCGGCGCCGTAAAGCCATCTCCATTTTTGCACTGCACAAAATTGTGGCCGGCTTCGCTCATTAACTGAGCAGCCGCAACATCGGGCTGCGCGCCGAGCCAGGGATTTCCCGGCAAACACGGCTGGCACGCCATTTGCGGAGAGTAGTGCGCTCCCGGTGGCGCGAATGCCCTGGGGGCTGGTCGGCCCCAATGGCGGGGCTTTCCACCACGGGCGGTTAGCTCCGTCCAGATCACCACTTCGTGGGCCAAGGGCGGTCCGCGGCGGACGATCGGATCCGCCGGTGCAAACGATCGACATTCTCATCGGGCTGGCGATGCGCCGCGGCGCATCGCCGGAGTTTTGGCGCCGTTTGTCGGGCGACTCGCGATCGGCGTCGATGGTGAGGCGTGGCACTGGATGGTGGCTGCGCCGGATGCGCCCCCTTGAACCCAAATTGACCGGAAAAGGACACCCCTGATGCGCAAGCTCGACGCCTGGATTTCGCACTGGAATCCGGAAGATGAAAAGTTCTGGAATTCCACCGGCAAGGCGATTGCCCGTCGCAACCTGATCTGGTCGATTTTTGCCGAGCATCTTGGGTTCTCGATCTGGCTGGTCTGGAGCATCGTCGCGACAAAGCTGCCGCAGGCCGGCTTTCACTTCACGACAGACCAGCTGTTCCAACTGGTGGCGGTTCCCGGGCTGATCGGCTCGCTGATGCGCTTTCCCTACACCTTCGCGGTGACGAATTTCGGCGGGCGGAACTGGACAATCTTCAGTGCGGCGGTGCTGTTCATCCCGACGATCGCCCTCGCCTATTTCGTGACCCAGCCGGACACACCGTTCTGGCTGATGCTGATCGTGGCGGCGACGGCCGGCCTGGGCGGCGGCAATTTCGCGTCGAGCATGGCGAACATCTCGTTCTTCTATCCGGACCGGATGAAGGGCTGGGCGCTCGGCCTCAACGCAGCGGGCGGGAATATCGGCGTCAGCGGCGTCCAGTTGCTGACGCCGATTCTGATGGGGTTCGGTTTTGTCAGCCTCTATTTGGCGGACCCTGGCCCGGGAGGCCTCTACCTGCAGAACGCCGGGCTGATCTGGCTGCTGCCACTGACGATCGCGGTAATCGGCGCCTTTTTGTTCATGAACAACCTGACCGAGGCGCGCTCGACGTTCAAGGATCAGCTCATCATCGTCAAGCGTAAGCACACCTGGGTCATGTCCTATATCTATATCGGGACGTTCGGCTCCTTCATCGGCTACTCGGCGGCGTTCCCGTTATTGCTCAAGACGCAGTTCCCGGCGATCACCGTCGCCATCGCCTTCCTCGGGCCGTTGGTTGGTTCCCTCGCGCGCCCGCTCGGCGGTTTGCTTGCCGATAAGATCGGCGGCGCGAAGGTGACGTTCTGGAATTTCATCGCGATGGGCGCCGCGACGGCCGGCGTCATGTACTTCGTGGAAATCAAGAGCTTTGCCGGTTTCCTGACAATGTTCCTGATCCTGTTCGTGACAACCGGCATCGGCAACGGCTCGACCTATCGGATGATCCCGTCGATCTTCCGCGAGGAGAAGCTGAGGGCGGCGAAGGGCTCAGGCGACGCGGGCCGGCTGGCGGCGATCAAAGCGGCCGCGATCGAGAGCGCCGCGGCGCTCGGTTTCATCGGAGCGGTGGGCGCCTGCGGCGGCTACCTGATCCCGCGCGGCTTCGGCGCCTCGATTGCCAATACCGGCGGACCCCACCTGGCGCTCGCGATATTCCTGATGTTCTACGTCAGCTGCATCGCGCTGACCTGGTGGTATTACATGCGCAGGAGCTTTCTTGCCCGGCAGGCGCCAAGCCTGGCCGAAGCGCGCGTCTGAGGCGGCGATGGGCAATATTCGGCCTTGCCGCGAGCGCCTCGTTGTCATCGGCAACGGGATGGCCGGAATGCGCACGGTCGAGGAGTTGCTGGCCTGCGCTCCCGACCGCTACGCCATCACCGTCGTCGGCGCCGAGCCGCACCCGAACTACAACCGCATCCTGTTGTCCTCGGTGCTGGCCGGCGAAAAGACGGTCGACGAGATCGTCATCAATCCTGCGGACTGGTACGACGAGCACAGCATCCGGCTGATCGCCGGGCAACCGGTTGACGCGATCGACCGCGCCGCGAAAACGGTGACGGTCGCCGGTGGGGAGACGGTGCCATACGACAAGCTGCTGCTCGCCACCGGCTCCAAGCCCCTGGCGCCGCCGATTCCGGGGCTGGGCCTGCCCGGGGTGCGCGCCTTCCGCGACATAACCGATGTCGAGACGATGATCGACGCGGCCGCGACCCAGCGGCGCGCCGTCGTGATCGGCGGCGGCCTCCTCGGCCTCGAAGCGGCCTGGGGGTTGAAGCGCCGGGGCATGTCGGTCGCGGTCGTGCATCTGATGCCGAGCCTGATGGAGCGCCAGCTCGATGCAGCGGCGGGCGAGCTGTTGCAGCGCGATCTCGATGCGCGCGGCATCGCCTTTTTTACCAACGGCCAGACCGAGGAAATCCTCGGAACCGACAAAGCCGAAGGCGTCGTCCTCGCCGACGGGCGCGAGATCCCGGCCGATTTGGTCGTGTTGGCGATCGGCATCCGCCCCAATATCGACCTGGCGCGCGCCGCCAAGCTCGACGTCAACCGCGGCATCCTGGTCGGCGACGACATGGCGACGAGCGACGCCGAAATCTACGCGGTCGGCGAGTGCATAGAGCATAACGGCCAAGTGTTTGGCCTGGTCGCGCCGATCTGGGAGCAGGCCAGGGTGTGCGGGGCGCGTCTCGTCGGCAACAATGTTGCGGTCTATGTGCCGCCGCCGGTCTACACCAGCCTCAAGATCACCGGCATCGACGTATTCTCGGCCGGCGCCCTGGGGGCGGCGGACGATAGCGACGACGAGATCACGCTGCACGACGCCAAGCGCGGCGTCTACAAGAAGGTCGTGCTGCGCGATGGCAAGGTCGTCGGCACCGTGCTCTACGGCAATGTCGCGGACGGGCCCTGGTACGTACGGCTGATGCGCGACAAAACCGATGTCTCGCCGTTCCGCGACCAGCTGGTGTTTGGTCGCGCTTTCGCCGAGCAGGCTGGCCTCGCACCGCCGCCGGTCGATATTTCGGCGATGGCCGACACCGAGCAGATCTGCGGGTGCAACGGGGTCTCGAAAGGGACGATCTGTCGGGCCATTCTCGACAAGGATCTTCAGACGCTCGACGCCGTGCGCGCGCACACCAAGGCGTCGTCATCGTGCGGCTCGTGCACCGGCAGCGTCGAAGCGATCCTGGCGCATCTGCGGGGCGGCGCGGTTGTCCGGCGCGAGGACCCGCCGCTGTGCAAGTGCACCGAGCACGGCCACGATGCGGTGCGCCGCGCCATACTCGAACAAAAGCTTAAGACGATTGCCGAAACACGCACGGCCCTCAGCTGGAAAACCGCGGACGGTTGCCAGAAATGCCGGCCGGCACTGAATTACTTCCTGCTCTGTGCCTGGCCCGACACCTATCTCGACGACCCGCAATCGCGCTTCATCAACGAGCGAGCCCACGCCAACATCCAGAAGGACGGCACTTTTTCGGTCGTGCCGCGGATGTGGGGCGGCCTGACCAACCCGCGCGAGCTGCGGGCAATCGCCGACGCCGCGGAAAAATACGGCGTGCCCACGGTCAAGGTCACCGGCGGCCAACGCATCGACATGCTGGGCCTCAAGAAGGAGCAGCTCCCGGCGATCTGGGCCGACCTAAACGATGCGGGGCTGGTCTCCGGCCATGCCTACGCCAAGGGGCTGCGCACCGTGAAGACCTGCGTGGGCAAGGAATGGTGTCGGTTCGGGACGCAGGACTCGACTGGGCTCGGCGTCAAGATCGAGAAGATGTGCTGGGGCTCGTGGACCCCGCACAAGGTCAAGCTCGCCGTCTCGGGCTGCCCGCGCAATTGCGCCGAAGCGACGATCAAGGATATCGGCGTGGTCTGCGTCGAGGCCGGCTACGACGTCGTGGTCGGCGGCAATGGCGGGGTCGAGGTCCGCGTCACCGACCAGCTCGTGCGGCTCGCGTCCGAAGCCGAGGTGCTCGAGCATGTCGGCGCCTTCCTGCAGCTCTATCGCGAGGAGGCGCGCTATCTCGAGCGCACCGCGCCGTGGGTGGCGCGCGTCGGCATCGATTATGTGCGGCGCCGGATCGTCGAGGATCACGACGGGCGGCGCGCCTTGCACGACCGCTTCCTGTTCTCGCAGCGCTTCGTGCAGATCGATCCCTGGGCACAGCGCGCCGGCGGCGCCGCGGCGCACGAATACCGGGTCCTCGCAGAGGTGGAATGAGGCGATGCCGACCAAAAGCTGGGTCGAGGTCGGGCGTCTCGACGACATTCCGCGCCGCGGCGCCCGCCGGGTGACGCGGCCCGGAGGGTCGCTGCCGATCGCGGTCTTCCGCACCGCCAATGACGAAATTTTCGCGCTGGTGGATCGCTGCCCGCATCGCGGCGGCCCGCTCTCCGAAGGCATCGTGCAGGGCCGCGCGGTCGCATGTCCGCTGCATGGCTGGGTTATCGAGCTGGATGGCGGCAGGGCCGAAGCCCCCGATTTGGGCTGTACGCAAACCGTCGAGGTACGGCTGTCGGGGAATCGGATCCTGCTGTCGCTGCCGAGGATCGAAGCGGCTGCCGGATTGCAGTGGGCAGCGGCGTGACGGGCGCAGGGATGGTTCGCACCACCTGTCCTTATTGCGGCGTCGGTTGCGGGCTGACCGTCGCCGCGGACGGCACGATCGCCGGCGACCCGGCGCATCCCGCCAATCGCGGCCGCCTGTGCTCGAAGGGGGCGGCCCTGGGCGACACGCTCTCCCCCGCCGGGCGCCTGTTTCACCCGCAGATCGACGGCCGGCCCGCGACCTGGCACGACGCACTCGACCTCGTCGCCGGTACGTTCGCGCGCACGATTGCCGAGCATGGCCCGGATGCCGTGGCGCTCTACGTCTCCGGCCAGTTCCTGACCGAGGATTACTACGTCGCCAACAAGCTGATGAAAGGCTTCATCGGCACCGCCAATATCGACACCAATTCGCGACTGTGCATGGCGTCGTCGGTCGCGGGACATATCCGCGCTTTTGGAGAGGATCTGGTCCCCGGGTGTTATGAGGATGTCGAGGCGGCCGATCTCGTCGTGCTGGTCGGCAGCAATGCCGCGTGGTGCCATCCGGTGCTGTACCAGCGCCTCGCCGCGGCAAAGGAAGCGCGCGGCACCAGGATTGTCGTGATCGATCCGCGTCGCACCCCGACCTGCGACATTGCCGACTTGCATCTGCCGGTCCGTCCCGGTTCGGACGTCGCGCTGTTCGCGGGCTTGTTGGTACATCTGGCGGAGACCGGTCGATGCGACCGCGACTGGATCGGAACCCATACGAACGGCTTTGCCGCCGCGCTTGATGCGGCGAAGGCGGCCGCGCCGTCGGTCGCCGCGGCCGCCGTCAACGCCGATATCCCGCCCGCCGATCTGGCTAGGTTCCATGAGTGGTTCGCGGCCACCGAGCGTACCGTCACCCTCTATTCGCAGGGCGTGAACCAGTCGTCGGCCGGGACCGACAAGGTCAATGCGATCATCAACTGCCATCTCGCGGCCGGCCGGATCGGCCGACCCGGCATGGGGCCGTTCTCGCTGACCGGACAGCCGAATGCGATGGGCGGCCGCGAGGTCGGCGGTATCGCCAACCAACTCGCCGCTCATATGAGCTTCGCGAGCGAAGGCGATGTCGATCGGGTGCGCCGGTTCTGGAAGGCGCCACGCATGGCTACCCGGCCCGGCCTCAAGGCCGTCGAGCTGTTCGACGCGGTGCGCGACGGCCGGGTCAAGGCGCTGTGGATCCTCGGCACCAACCCGGCCGCCAGCATGCCGCGGGCAGAGCGCGTGCGCGAGGCGCTCGCCTCCTGTCCGTTTGTTGTCGTCAGTGATTGCTGGCCCACCGATACGACGCGCTTCGCCGATGTCGTGCTGCCGGCTTCCGGCTGGGGCGAGAAGGACGGCACGGTCACCAATTCGGAACGTTGCATCTCGCGCCAGCGTGCCTTCCTCGCGCCGCCGGGGGAAGCGCGGCCGGATTGGTGGATGATCACCGAGCTGGCCAGACGCATGGGCTGGGAGGCAGCATTTCCCTACCGCTGTCCAGCCGACATCTTCCGCGAGCACGCCATGCTGTCCGCCTTCGAGAATTGCGGGACATCGCGCCGCGTCTTCGATATCGGAGCGCTTTCCGAATTGAGCGATGCGGCGTACGACCGGCTGCCACCGGTGTGGTGGCCGCTGGCGCGCGGGACTTCAACGCCGTGGGCGAGTGCCAAGCGGCTCTTTGGCGACGGCGAAAGATTTCCGACCGATGACGGCCGCGCCCGCTTCGTGGCGACGCCGTACCGGCCGCTGAGCTTCCCTACCGACAAAATTTGGCCATTGCTATTGAACACCGGCCGAGTCCGCGACCAGTGGCACACGATGACGCGAACCGGTCTTGCGCCGCGGCTGATGGCGCATCGGCGCGAGCCGCTGCTCGATGTGCACCCGGACGACGCCGCGCGGCTCGGTCTGGTCGAGGGTGGCCTCGCTCGGCTCGAAAGCCGCCATGGCGAGACGGTGCTGCCGACGCGGCTCTCGGCCGATCAACGGCTCGGAGAGGTGTTCGCCCCGATGCATTGGACCGACCGGTTCACGTCGGCGGGGCCGATCGGTCGGCTGGTCGGGGCCGCGAGGGATCCGATTTCCGGGCAGCCCGAGCTGAAGGCGACCCCAGTGCGGGTGACGCCGGTCGCGCCGCTGTGGCGCGGCCTCATTTTGCGGCATTCCGAGCGGCTGCCGGAAGGGCCATTTTACTGGGCGCGGGTGCCGCTCGACGAGGGTCACGCATTCGATCTCGCCGGCTGGGTGCCGCTGCCCAGCGGCCGCGCCACCGAGACATGGGTAGCCGAACTGTTGGCCTGCGCGGTGACGCCCGAGCTGATCAT